>Ga0066709_100002435_pt1 | contig 13570 bp, 10 predicted proteins | sample GraSoiAngelo_158_FD_79665 | JGI IMG/M metagenome (GOLD analysis project Ga0066709, IMG submission 79665) | Grasslands soil microbial communities from the Angelo Coastal Reserve, California, USA - 14_1009_16_30cm | ecosystem: Environmental > Terrestrial > Soil > Grasslands | place: USA... | reverse complement strand
TAGAGTTGCGTTTGACCTTCGTTGACGAGCTGTACGATGGCCCAGTTGCTAGATGAGTCCCGCACCTGCATCACGTAGGTGCCCGGAGCTAAAACACTGCCGCGAATCTCGACCGGCTGGTTGAAAGTAACGATGCTTCGCTTATCCCATTCGTCCGCTTTCGCCACAGGCGCACAGGCCAATCCAGCCAAAATCAACAATGGAAGCCAAAGCTGTTTTGTCATCTTAATGCCTCTTTCTCTCAATTCCAGAATAAGTAGCGATGCCCTGAAACGCGATCCAGCCCCCGTGGGATTTTGCCTGTTTACTATGATTTTGGGTGCTTTGATCCCTTGTTTACGGGATCATTGGCGCGATTGGCTGGTTTTATGGTGAAGGTGTGGGGAGAAGTACGAATATGAATCGTCAACGAGTGATACATCGATTGAGAATCGCAGCGTACATTGTGCTCTGCGTCGGCTTGGGCATCCTGGTAGGGTCGCGGGCCTGGCCTATCCGCACGGCGGTGCCGTCTGTGGCGGCTGCGCCAGCGGTCACGGCTGGCTCGCTCGAGCAGGGATTTGCGGCGATCGTGGAGAAAGACCTGCCGGCGGTCGTCAACATTTCATCATCAAAGGTTGTGCGCAACAATACCGGCGAGGTCTCGCCATTCTTCAACGATCCTTTCTTTCGCCAGTTCTTTGGCGATCAGTTTGGACGGCAGTTCCGTGTCCCGCCTAAGCAGTGGGAGCGCAGTCTCGGCTCCGGGGTCATTGTGAACCCGGATGGTTACCTTCTCACGAACAACCACTTGATTGATGGAGCAACCGACATTAGTGTGACGCTCTTGGACAAGCGCGAATTCAAGGCCAAAGTGGTGGGCACCGATCCAAAAACTGATATTGCAATACTGAAGGTCGACGCAAAGAACCTGCCCACGCTCCCGTTTGCCGATTCGTCCAAGGCGCGGGTGGGAGACCTGGTGCTGGCCATTGGCGAACCCTTCGGGCTCGGCGGCACTGTCACCATGGGAATCATTAGCGCCAAGGGACGCGCCATCGGTATCGAGCAGTACGAGGACTTCATTCAAACCGACGCCGCGATCAACCCGGGCAACTCCGGCGGCGCGCTGATTGACACGCGCGGGCAACTGATCGGGATCAACACCGCGATCCTGACGCATGGCTCCGGGGGAAACCAGGGAGTCGGCTTCGCGGTGCCTGCGAACCTCGCGCGCCAGGTTATGAACCAGGTGCTCGAGCACGGTAAAGTGATTCGCGGCTACATGGGCTTGTTGCCGCAGGACATTACGCCTGCGATCGCGAAGGAGTTCCATTTGGCCGATACGCAGGGTGTGCTGGTCGGTGACGTGACGGCGGGCACCCCCGCGGCCGAAGCCGGCGTCCAGCGTGGCGACGTCATTCGGGAAATCGACGGCCAGAAGATCGAAGACAGCAATCAACTTCGTTTTAAGGTCGCGATGATTCCACCCGGCACCATCGTGCATCTGAAACTGATTCGCGACGGGAACGAGCGCACCGTCGCGGTGAAGCTGGCGGAGCAGCCGGCCCAGACTGAGATGCGCGAACGTTCGGGCGGCGGTGGCGGATCGACCGGGCTCGACGGCGTCTCGGTCGAAAATCTGACCTCCCAGGCACTGCGTGAGCTCAACCTCCCCATGACCACAAAAGGTGTGGTGGTAACGGATGTGGCTGATGGCAGTCCGGCGGCCATGGCGGGGCTGCGATCGGGCGACGTGATCCAGGAAGTGAATCGGCAACCCGTGACGAGTGTGGCGGATTTCGACCGTGCTCTGCGCGGCACGGCCGGTCACACAGTGCTGCTACTGGTGAATCGAGGCGGCACCACGATGTACATCGCCATCGAGGCGCGGTGATCGTGTCGCCCCACACACGATGTGTCAATTCCGACACGCGCGCCTCGATGGCTAAGTCATGTTGATTAAATAACTTAAGACTCGGCGCCCGTCATGCTCCTTAGAGGGCATGAAGCGCAATCAATCGAATCCAATCGTGAAGCTGGCGGCGGTCCTGGCGATCGCCGCCTTCGATGCCTGTGCAGAGGAGCGCCAGAGCAAACGGATCGTCATTTCGATTCCTGACCGCAAGCTGGTGCTCCTCGAAGGCAATCGTATTCTCAAGATCTACGATGTCGCGGTCGGTAAGCCCTCGACGCCGAGCCCGCAAGGCGAATTCCGGATCGTCAATCGCATCCCGCAGCCGACCTGGTATGGTTCGGGCAAAGTTGTGCCTCCTGGAAAAGACAACCCGCTGGGTACACGTTGGCTCGGACTGAGCGCCAAGGGCTACGGTATCCATGGCACGAACGCGCCGCGTTCCATCGGCAAGGCGGCATCGCATGGCTGCATCCGCATGCGCCAGCACGATGTGGAAGAGTTGTTCGGCCTTGTGGACGTCGGCGTCACGGTCGAGGTTCACAGCGAGCGCCCGGTGCTGGTCGCGATGATGCTTGCGGTCGCAGTTGCAGATTGAGGTGTCCGGACACATAGGAGACAATCACATGATTTTGCTGAGATATTTGCTGATTTTTACGGGGATCGGATTGCTTGTTGGATCGGCCGCGATCCTCGCTTGGGACCTTTACCAGATCCTGAAGTTGCGAAACAGGCCTGCGGGAGAAGCGCCGCCCGCGCCGCGTTGGCGGGCCGCCCGGCAACTGGTGATCCTGGCGCTGCTTCCACTGCTTTTGGGGATGAGTATCGCGGTGGTACCGAGCGGATCGGCCGGCGTTCGAGTGAACCAATTCACTGGCGCCCGGCCCGGAACGCTCTATCCGGGCGTTCACTGGGTTCTGCCCCTGATCGAGGACGTGCAGCTCTACAGCATCCGGGATAACGTTTTCGCGACCTCGCTGATTGACGATCCCAAGAAGGAAAAGCCCGACGCATTGCGAGTACAAACTCGCGAGGGGCTGAGTGTCGGTCTTGCTGTAGCCGTGCGCTATCGCCTGGATCCTTCGAGGCTCGCCTATATTCATTCCAACCTTCCGCAGCCGGTGGAGGAGGAACTGGTGAGGCCGCTGGTGGCGAGCATTTTTCGCGAGATAGCCCCCGCCTATCTGGTTCGCGAGATGTTCTCGACCAAACGTGATGAGATCCGCCAGATAGCGAGCGGCCGGATCGCGGCCAGGCTCGGCGCCGACGGAATTGTCGTCAAGGAAGTCATGTTGCGGGACATACTGCTTCCGGCTGAATACGCGAAGGGCCTGGAAGGCCTGCTGCTGAAGGAACAGGAAAACGAGAGACTGAACATCGACCTCGAGGTAAAGCGCAAGATGGTGAAGGCCGCGGAACTCGAGGCCGAGGCCCAGAAAGCGCGTGAAGTGAAACAGGCCGAAGCGAGAGCACAGGTAGTGGTACTCGAAGCCAAGGCCCAGGCGGACGCAATGCAACACACACTGCCGCTCAAGGAGAAGCAGATCCAGCAGTCCAGGCTGGAGGCCGAGGCGCGCAAGGAAGCCACGGTCAAGAACGCCGAGGCGCTGGCGCAAGCCAAGGTCATCGACAGCAAAGCCGAGCTTGAAAAGCGCAAGCTGATGAGCGACGGCGACGATTACCGTATCCGGCGGGTCGCAAACGCCGACGCGGAGCGGATGAAACTCGAGGCGGAAGTCTTGAAGGAGAACCCGCTGCTGATTCAGAAGATCATTGCCGAGAAGCTTTCCGACAAGGTGCAGATCATGATGGTTCCGAACGACGGAAAGTTCTTCTTCGCAAACGACGTTCTGAGGGGTGCGATGACGGCTCCCGCGATCACACACTGAGGAGCGGGCTGTACAATGACGAAGGGGACGGCGCATGGCCGTCCCCATTTGTTTGTTATGATTCCTCGGGTGGCGAGGGGTTTTCTTCTGCTTCTTCTTTTCTCGACGTTTGCCGGCGCAGCGGCCATGGAAGACGCGGTGCGCGATCTTGCGGCGAGGATTTCCGCGCGTCTCGCGCCCGAAGAGGCGGCGCACGTGACTCTGCACAACCTCAGCTCACTCAGTGATGTGGAAGCGGCAAGAGTGCAGGCCATGATCGACCGGGCGCTGCGCCGTGACCTGCGGAATGCTACACCGTTGGAGATCGTGCTGACCATTTCCGAAAACCTCAAAGGTTTCCTACTGGTAGCGGAGATTCGCCGCGCAAATGAGCGAGCGGTGGAGATGGTTCCCTATCACCCCGATCCCGCTCGGGCGCCCGCGCCCTCTGTCCTTACGATGGAAAAGAAGCTTCTATGGGAGCAGGCCGCGCCGATTCTCGACCTGGCGGTGCCGGCGGACCAGATGCTCGTGCTCGACACGACGGGCGTAGCACGATACGAGCGCAGAGCAGGAAAATGGGAGCGGGCGGATTTCGTGCGCGCGTCTGGGACCACGGCTCGCGATCCGCGCGGCCGCCTGGAGACCAACGGAGACTCACTGAAGGTGGAGCTTCCGGGCGAGACTTGCCGGGGGACATGGGCACCGGCGCTGGCGCTCCAGTGCGAAGCGGGTGGCATTTTCTCCGCAGGGCGCAACACAATCGAGATGGCCGATTCGCCTCCCTTTTTCTCACATGCACAGATCGGCGGCGAGCACGTTTTCGCAGAGCCGGACGGCCGGATACATGTCTACGACGCAGAGCGAAAACCAGCCGGAGCCTTCGACGATTGGGGCAGCGATTTCGCCCCCATTTCCAGCACGTGCACCGACGCGGCGGGAATCGTTGCTACGGGACCGGCCGGACGCGAGTCGAACGATTCTATTGCGCTCTATCACCTGGTGAATCGTACGCCGGTTCGCGCCAGCGATCCGGTGGAATTTCCCGGGCCCGTCACGGCCCTGTGGCCGGCCACCAACGGAGCGCTGGCCGTGGTGCGAAATCTATCGACGGGACGGTATGAAGCGTACAGCCTCACGCTCGATTGTGGCCGTTAGCGTTCTGTTGGCGGCGGGCACACTCGAGGCAGCCAGGCGGCCCCGCTACGGCGGCGAATTGCGCATCGAAACGCGCGCCACGCCGCGTACTCCCGATCCATCGGAAGCCGCCTTCCTAAGCTACGTTTTCGAAACATTGGTCCGGCTGGATGACCGCGGCGAGCCCGAGCCCTGGCTCGCCGCCTCCTGGACGCACGAGCCCGCGCGGAAGCGCTGGATATTCACCGCCCGGCAGAACGTTAAGCTCCACAACGGCGCGCTATGGGCTCCGGGCCTGATCTCTGTGGCGGACGATCAGCCGATCGAGAAAATCCTGCGCGATCTGGCGAGGCCGCGGAACGCTGTTGTGGTTCGGGCGGAAGACGGCTCGCCGGTTGGCACGGGCCCTTTCCGCATCGCCCGCTGGGAAGCGGAGAAATCCGCCACGCTTACCGCACACGACGAGTATTGGGGAGGGAGGCCGTATCTCGATCGCGCGGAGATCCGGATGGGACGCGCGCTGCCCGAGGAAGCGCTTGATTTCGAGCTGGGCAAGGCCGACGTGGTGGAGATTCCAATAACCGATCTGCGCCGCTTCCGCCAGCGTGGTGTGCCTGTTTTTGTCTCGCCGCCGTCCGAAATCCTTGCGCTGGAGTTCGAGGGAACTCTGGCCAACGATGCCATTCGCGAAGCCGTCGCGCTCTCGATTGATCGCGGCGCCATATACAACGTGCTGCTGCAAAAGCAGGGAGAAATCTCGGGCGCCTTGCTGCCGCTCTGGATCGGCGGGTACTCATTTTTGTTTGCCACCGAGCGGGATGTTTCCCGGGCTCGCCAGCTTGCTTCCCCGCCCCGAACACTTGCGTTCGCTTACGATCGGCAGGACGCAATGATGCGGGCCATCGGAGAGCGCATTGCGGTGAACACGAGCGAGGCGGGCATCACCATGCGTCCGGCTGCAGGAACCACGGCGGACGTCCGTCTGGAGCGCCTGCCGATCATATCCCGCGATCCGTGGCTGGCGCTGGAGGAACTTGCGTCTCTGCTCAAAATACCGTGGCCGTCCGCCGCCGGGACCCCGTACGACGCGGAGAGAGTTCTGCTCGAGGGCTTCCGGGTGATCCCCCTGTTCCACCTGCCTGATGCCTGGGCCTTGAGCCGCCGCGTGAGAAACTGGCCCCATCTGGCCGATGTCTGGCTCGACGCGAGAGAGACGCCTTGACCTTTCGCACAAAGCTCTTATTCATCTCCTCGTTCACGGTCGCGGGGGCGGTTGCGCTGGTGACCGGCGCCGTCTCCGTATCGACGCGGCGCTCCTTCGAGCGGATAGACCGCGAACGGCGGGAGGCGATGCTGGATCAGTTTCGGCGGGAACTGGATGCACAGGGCCAGGACGTCATCCGGCGAGTTGAGAAAGCGGCTGCGTCTCCTGGAGTCCAGCAGATTGCCGCGGGCGCGGCGGAATATGACAGAGCGCAAGCGGAGGCCGATGCCGCATCGCTGGATTTCCTCGACGTGCTCCAGCCGGATTTGACGATTATCTCGTCGGCGCACTGGCCGGCGCGGTTCGGTTACAAGAATGACTGGCAAATCGCACCCGAGGATTGGAACGCCGCGGATGCGTTCCTCACACGCATTCCACAGCCCGAAGGAAGCGCGACCGCGTTGGCGGCGGTTCGCCCGGCTGCCGGAGGCAAAGGGTACGTTGCCGGCGCGCGGCGGCTGAGCCCCGAGTTCCTGAAGTCGCTGGGCCTGGCGCCGGGCTTGCGCGCGCTGTTGTGGCTGGCGCCCCATGAAGTAGTCGACGCGAAGGGCGGCGTGCGCGATCCGGAGAAGCTCGACGGCCTGATCGCGGAGGTACAACGTTCCGGCCGACAGGCTAACGGCGTGGTGCAGTGGACGGCGGACAGATCAAGTTCCGAAGCTTTCGTTGCGTTTCCGCTTTCCCGGCGGGGGCGGTTGATGGGCGTGCTGCTGGCCGGCGCTTCCTTGCGCGAGCAGATCGCTCTTGAACGCTCCATCCTATGGACCGGCGTGCTGGTGGGCGGCTCCGGGATCGCCATTGGCGTGTTGCTCGGCTGGTGGACCACGGAGCGCATTACCCGCCCGGTGGAGCGGCTGGCGGCGGGTGCTCGCGCGGTGGCCGGCGGCGACTGGTCGACGCGGGTCGATGTGATGTCACAAGATGAAATCGGGGAGCTGGCGCGCGCCTTCAATCACATGACGGAACAGCTCCTCGAGCAGCGCGAGCGGGCGATCCAGGCCGAGCGGGTCGCGGCCTGGCGCGAATTGGCGCGGCGGCTGGCCCATGAGTTGAAGAATCCGCTTTTTCCTTTGCAGATCACCGTCGAAAATCTGCAGCGTGCCCGCCATCGTCCGGAGGCTGAATTCGATGAAGTATTTCGCGAAAGCACGTCGACACTGCTGGCCGAACTGGCGAACCTCAACACCATCATCGGGCGCTTCAGCGATTTCGCCAAGATGCCCCGCCCACAGTTCGAGAGCGTGGATGTGAACGAGATCGTGCGCGTCGTGATGAAACTGCATGACGCGCGGTTTCGCGCCGGCGGGCGGCCCAAGATCGAGCCCGAGCTGGACCTGGCCGCCGGCGAGCTGCGGATTTCCGCGGACGGCGAGCAATTGCGGCGCGCTCTGGGGAACCTGGTGCTGAACGCGATGGACGCGATGCCCAGCGGCGGAACGCTCCGTGTGCGCACGGCGCGCCAGGACGGCGGAGTCCGGTTGGAAGTCTCCGACACCGGCCAGGGTTTGACCCAGGAGGAATGCGCCCGGCTGTTTACTCCTTACTACACCACGAAGCATCACGGCACCGGTCTCGGCCTGGCTATCGTCCAGAGCGTGGTGAGCGACCATCATGGCAAGATTTCCGTGGCCAGCCAGCCCGGCCTGGGAGCGGCGTTCATTATCGACCTGCCGGGTAAGCAGGGAGATCCGCTGTGAGTCATCTGCTCATCGTCGATGACGATCCAAACACGCTGGCTTCGCTCGCGCGCGCGTTCCGGCTGGCCGGTCATGAAGCCACGGTCGCAGATCACGCCGGGCGGGCGCTCGAATTGGTGCGCACGCAGTCGTTCGACCTGATCTTCTCAGACGTCGTAATGCCGGACAAGGACGGCATCACGTTACTCGAAGAAATGCGGGCGCTTGGCATGACGGCTCCTGTGGTCATGATTTCCGGCCAGGCAACAGTGGACATGGCAGTGCGGGCAACGAAGCTCGGCGCGCTGGATTTTTTGGAAAAACCGCTCTCGACCGAAAAACTGCTGCTGACGGTGGAGAACGCGCTGCGGCTGAAGCGCCTGGAACAGGAGAATCGCGAACTGCGGGCGCGCGTCGGCCGCCATGAGATCGTTTGGAAGAGCGAGGCGATGCGGCGGGTGATGGCGCAGGTTGAGCGGGTGGCGGCCGGCGAGTCGCGTGTCTGCATCCTTGGTGAGACCGGGACCGGGAAAGAGCTGATCGCGCGGGCCATCCACGAGGGCAGCCCGCGGCGCGACGGCCCCTTCATTACGCTGAACTGCGCCGCGGTGCCCGGTGAGCTGATCGAATCCGAGTTGTTCGGGCACGAGAAGGGAGCGTTTACGGGCGCGGCTTCGCGTCATTTGGGCAAGTTCGAACAAGCGCATAGCGGGACGCTGTTTCTGGACGAGATCGGCGACATGCACGGCGTGATGCAGGCGAAACTGCTGCGAGTGCTGGAGGAGGGCGAGATCGAGCGGCTGGGCGGCTCCGGTGGCATTCGAGTCGATGTGCGCGTGGTGGTGGCCACGCATCGCAACCTCGAAGAGCAGGTCCGCAACGGCGGATTCCGGCAGGATCTCTATCACCGCATCTTCGTTTTTCCGGTCGTGCTGCCGCCGCTGAAGGAGCGCAAGGGCGATCTGCCGGTGTTGGTGGAGCATTTCAGCCGCGCGATCAGCCAAGTGAATGGCTGGAAACCAAAGGCGTTCACGCCGGCGGCGCTGGAGGCCATGGAGCGATATTCGTGGCCGGGCAATGTCCGCGAGTTGCGGAACGCAGTGGAGCGGCTTTTGCTGCTCGCGGAAACAGAAGTGGACCCTGAAACAGTGCGTGCGGCGCTGCCGCAGACGGGCGCATCAAGGCCTTCGGGAACTCTCGCTTTGCGGGTGGAAGCATTCGAGCGTGAAACGATCCGCGCCGAGCTCGAGTGCTCGCATCACAACATGACCGAGGCCGCCCGAGCCCTGGGCCTCGAGCGGAGCCATCTGTACAAGAAGTGCGCGCAGTTGGGGATTGATGTGAAGGGTATGCGCCGGGCGGAGGACTAGCCCGGCAGCAAATCCGCAAACACGAATCCGTCGCGTTCGACGATTTCGCCCGTTTGGATCGCGACGGGCCTGCGAAACATCGGGCCATCGTAAACGAAAGAGTGAAACTCGCCGTTCTCCCCGCACGGATCGACCGCGGCGGGGAACTCATGCAACAGCGCATCATCGAACTCGCGGCCGGCGAATTGGGGAGGAAGCGCTCGCGGATCGACGCAGGTCAAGCGAGCCCGCAGCCCGGAGCGAATCATTTCGCGCGCCAGTTCGGCGGTCGGAAGCTGCCACAGCGGGAATAACGGCTCGAGGCCGGTTCCGGCGAGTTGGCGCTCGCGATAAGCACGGATATCCGCAAGGAATAGATCGCCGAAGGCGACCGCGGCGATCCCTTCGGCAACGGCGGCACGGCAGACCTCGCCCAGAATCCGCTCGTACTGATCGTTTGAACAAGGCCAGGGCAAGGGCACCGCCCGGAGGGGCAGTCCGGCGGCCTCAGCTTGCGCTTCCACAAGCGGTCTCCGCACAGCATGCATTGCGACGCGGTCGAACGTCTGCGTGAAGGTCGTGAGGAGCCCCACGACCTGTACATCAGGCATGCCGGAAAGACAGCGGAGCGACCACGCGCTATCTTTGCCGCTGCTCCAGGACAGAAGAACCTTTTTCGGCATGACCGCCAACAATAAAGCTTGGCACGAAATTTGCTCCTTTCGCCGCAGCCTGGGCGCGCGTGCCAGGTTCGCATGCGGCTTGAGTGCACCGCCGGTGCGAGTAAAGATCCAGCCGCACCCCTATTTGATTCTGGTTTCAATTTTGATATGTTCAAAGCGCCTGAGGACGGTCATGAACATCACCACACACATAAACGGGAAGAGTTATTCCCACGACGTGGAGCCACGGCTGCTCCTGATCCATTATTTGCGCGAGGTAGTCGGTCTAACCGGCCCGCACATCGGGTGCGAAACCTCATTGTGCGGCGCTTGCACGGTCGAGCTCAACGGCAAAGCGGTGAAGAGCTGCACGATGTTCGCTGTGCAAGCCGACGGCGCGAACGTCGTGACCATTGAAGGACTGGCCTCCAATGGAAAGCTCCACGCCATGCAAGAAGCCTTCTGGAACGAGCATGGCGCCCAGTGCGGCTTCTGCACGCCGGGCATGATCATGGCATCGAAGCAGATCATCGACCGGAATCCGAACCCGACTGAAGAGGAGATCCGGCACGGTCTCGAAGGAAATATTTGCCGCTGCACGGGCTACCAGCACATCGTGAACGCGGTCAAGGCGGCGGCGAAGGCAGCAGGGGTGTAAGCAATATGGCGACCACAATTACCAAACCCGAAACTCTCGTTGGAAAGCGTATCCGGCGGCGCGAAGACCCGCGCCTCATCACCGGAACGGCCACCTACGTCGACGACATCAAGATGCCTGGCATGCACTACGCCACGATCGTGCGCAGCCCGCACGCCGCGGCCAGGATTCGTTCGATCAACACTAAAAAGGCAGCCGCGCACAAGGGCGTAATCGCCGTGTTCACCGGCAAAGACACGCAGAAGGTAGGCCCCGTCCCTTGCGGCGCATCCCTGCCCGGACTGCGCGTGCCGCATCATCACATCCTGGCGATGGACCGCGTCTACTTCGCCGGTCATCCGGTTGCAGTGGTAGTGGCGACGGATCGCTACGTGGCCGCCGATGCGGCGGATCTGATTGAAGTTGATTGGGACGTTTTACCGGCTGTGGCCGATCCGGAAAAGGCTCTGGCGAAGGGCGCTCCGGCGGTGCATCCCGAATGGCCGGACAACGTCGCATTCAATTATCACCAGGAGGGCGGCAACGTCGAAAAAGCCTTCTCCGAGGCGGACGTGGTCGTGAAGCAGCGCATTACCAGCCAGCGCCTGATTCCGACCGCGATGGAGACACGAGGCGTAGTAGCGGATTGGCGCCCCGCGGACCGCCAGCTCAACCTGTACTCCTCAACGCAGATTCCGCATCTCATGCGAACGCTGGTGGCGCAGATGCTGGGCCTTGAAGAGAATCGACTGCGCGTCGTGGCTCCGGAGGTCGGCGGCGGATTCGGCAGCAAACTCAACGTCTACGCCGAGGAGGCGTTGATGGGCTTCGTGGCGATGAAAATCCAGCAGCCGGTGAAATGGATCGAGTCGCGCCGCGAGAATTTCCTCTGCACGATCCACGGCCGCGGGCACGTCGATCACTACGAAGTTGCCGCCAAGCGGGACGGCACCATTCTCGGAATCAAGCTCCATATCATCCAGGACCTGGGCGCTTATCACCAGTTGTTGACTCCGGCCATTCCGACGCTGAGCGTGCTCATGATGCCGGGCCTCTACAAAACGCAAAACGTCCGTGCGGATATCGTCGGCGTGTTCACCAACTGTGTGCCCACCGACGCCTATCGCGGCGCGGGGCGTCCAGAGGCGACGCACGGCATCGAGCGCATGGTGGACGTGCTGGCGGCTGAACTGAAAATGGATCCGGCCGAAATCCGGCTAAAGAACTTCGTCACGAAAGAACAATTTCCGTTCCCGACAGCCACCGGCCTGACTTACGATTCGGGCGACTATGCGGCGCCGCTCAAGAAGGCGCTCGATATTGTCGATTACCAGAATCTGCGCAATGAGCAGGCCCAGGCGCGCAAGCAGGGCAAGCTGATGGGCATCGGCATGTCGACCTACGGCGAGATATGCGCGTTCGGGCCCTCTCCGGCGACCCCGGCAGGCGGCTGGGAAAGCGCAACCGTCAAGATCGATCCCACCGGCAAAGTCACGGTCATGACCGGTGCATCGCCGCACGGCCAGGGCGAGGAGACGACGTTTGCCCAGATCGCGGCCGATGAGTTGGGCGTTAACATCGACGACATTCTGGTGCTGCACGGCGACACTGCCGTCGTTCAGTACGGCATCGGCACATTCGGCAGCCGCTCTACGGCGGTCGGCGGTACAGCGGTGTACTTCGCGCTTCAGGATCTGAAAGCAAAGATCAAGAAATTCGGCGCGATGCTGCTGGGTTCCGATGACGTATCGTTCTCCGGGGGCCAGGTCATCTGTAACAAGACGGGCAAGTCGAAATCGATCCAGGAAATCGCGGCCGCCTCGTACCGCGCGATGAAGCTGCCGCCGAATACTGAACCCGGCCTCATCTCGACTCACTTCTGGGAACCGCCGAACTTCACCTTCCCGTTCGGCGCGCACATCGTGGTCACGGACGTGGACCGCGACACGGGCGCCGTCGCGGTTCGCCGCTATGTGGCGGTCGACGATTGCGGCAATATTCTCAACCCGTTGATCGTCGATGGGCAGATCCATGGCGGCGTGGCGCAGGGGCTCGGGCAGGCGCTGTGGGAGCAAGCGGTCTATGACGACAACGGCCAGCTCGTCACGGGCGAGTTGATGGATTACGCAGTGCCCAAGGCGCACATGATGCCGCGGATCGAAAGCGATCACACCACCACGCCGACGTCGGTGAATCCACTGGGAGTGAAGGGCGTCGGCGAGGCGGGCACAATCGGCTGCTCGCCGGCGGTGGTCAATTCGGTAGTAGATGCGCTGGCGCCGCTCGGCGTGAAGCATCTCGATATGCCGATGACGCCGGAAACCATCTGGAAGCTGATTGCACGGAGCAAGTCATGATTCCTCAAGCATTCGATTACACCGCACCGAAATCGCTGGACGAAGCGCTGGGATTGCTGGCAAAGGGAGCCAAGCCTTTGGCCGGAGGCATGAGCCTGATCCCGATGATGAAGTTGCGCCTCGCCGCGCCGGATCACCTCGTGGACCTGGGGCGATTGAAGGACCTGAACTACATCCGCGAGCAAGGCGCGGCAGTGCACATCGGCGCCACCGCGACGCATTATGACGTCGAAAACTCGGCCGTGGTGCGCGGCAAATGCCCTCTGCTCGCCGAGACCGCCGCCCACATCGGCGACGTTCAGGTGCGCAACATGGGGACGATCGGCGGCAGCATCGCTCACAACGATCCATCGGCGGATTATCCCGCCGCACTGCAGGCGCTCGAGGCCAAAGTAGTGCTTAAAGGAGCGAAGTCCGAGCGCACGGTCAGCGTCGCCGATTTCTTCGTCGACACGTTCACCACGGCTCTCGAGCCAGGCGAGATCATCCGCGAGGTGATCGTACCTGTCGAGGATTCGGGAACCGGAACCAGCTACCAGAAGGTTGCCCAGCCGGCGAGCGGATTTGCGATCGTGGGGATCGCCGTGCGGGTGCGCAAGTCCGGTGGAAAAATCGGGATGGCGCGCATCGGCGTCACGGGCCTCGCCAACCGCTCTTATCGTGCCGCGGCAGCTGAGAAGGCGCTCGAAGGCAAAGCTGGATCCGCAACTGAGATTCAGAACGCTG
>Ga0066709_100002434_pt1 | contig 13571 bp, 11 predicted proteins | sample GraSoiAngelo_158_FD_79665 | JGI IMG/M metagenome (GOLD analysis project Ga0066709, IMG submission 79665) | Grasslands soil microbial communities from the Angelo Coastal Reserve, California, USA - 14_1009_16_30cm | ecosystem: Environmental > Terrestrial > Soil > Grasslands | place: USA... | reverse complement strand
TGTTCGCGGCGGGCCGGGCCGACACGTCGTCACCGGCATTCGCGGCCGCCGCACGTTCGCTCGGGGTCAGCACCCAGCAGCTATCCGCCGCACTCGGGCACGCCAAGCAAAGCCTGGCCGCAGCCAACTGACCCAATCCTGAACGGCAGTTCAAAGAACGTGCGCGATACTGGCCGGGTGCGGGTGCTCGTGGTCGACGATGACGAGGCGGTGCGCAGCGCGCTGACCCATGCGCTGCACCGTGACGGCTACGAGGTGTCCACGGCGGCCGACGGCACCACCGCGCTGGCCACACTGCTGCGGAACCGGCATGAGGCCGTCGTGCTCGACGTCCTCATGCCGGAGCCGGGCGGGCTCGAGGTGTGCCGCGCGATCAGGGCGCGCGGCGACGACACCCCGATCCTGATGCTGACCGCGCGAGACCTGGTGTCCGACCGGGTCGCCGGGCTGGACGCCGGCGCCGACGACTACCTGGCCAAGCCGTTCGCGCTGGAGGAACTGCGGGCCCGGCTGCGCGCGTTGCTGCGGCGCAGTGGCGCGGGCGCCGACCTGCTCCGGTTCGCCGATATCGAACTCGATGTCGCAGCACACCAGGCAAGTCGCCGCGGTGACCGGCTGCTGCTGACCAAGACCGAATTCGCGTTGCTCGAACTGTTCGTCCGCAACCCGGGCCGGGTGCTTTCCCGGACGCAGATATTCGAATCGGTGTGGGGGTATGATTTCGGCCCGGAATCGAATGGGCTGTGGGTATATATTAGCTATTTGCGGCGGAAGATGGGCGAGCCGCGGCTCGTCCAGACCGTCCGCGGAATCGGCTACGTGCTGCGGCAAGAAAAATGAGCCTGCGCACCAGGGTCGCGATCGCCGTCGGCATGGTCGTCTTCTGCGCGCTTGCGATCGTGGCGGCGGTTGTCTACCCGGCGGTCGGCGCGAACCTGCGCGGAAAGAACGACCAATCTCTGGTGCAGGTAGCAAAAGAAGCGCCGACGATAGCGGCAAAGCTCAAGCAGGCCGGTACTGTCGGGCAGCTTGTTCCGTTCGGCACCACGCAACTGCAGATCCTGCCCGATGCCGCGGCCGGCCCCACGAACGGGTTCGTCGGCATCACCGGTCATGACGTCCAGGTGGCGGCCGGGAAGAGCAAGCCGTACTTCCACGACCAGGCCTACGGGGGCATCGTCTACCGCATTTACACCACGCAGCTTCCGGGCAATCCCGGAACGCTGGTCCGCACCGCACTGCCGGTGTCGGATGCGGCATCGACCCAGACGGCGCTCGGCTGGCTGCTCGTCGCACTCGTGCCGGCCGCCACGATTGGCGCGGCGGTGACGGCGCGGCTGGCCGCGGGCCGGGTCCTGCGCCCGGTGGGCCAGCTGACCGAGACCGTCGAGCGGATCAGGACCACCGGCGACCTCAGCGCGCCGATCGAGACGCCAGGCCAGGACGAGATCAGCCAGCTCGGGCAGGCATTCGCCGCGATGACCGCCGCACTGGACGAATCCTCGGGCGCGCAACGCCGGCTGGTCGCCGACGCCTCGCACGAGCTGCGCACCCCGCTCACCAGCCTGATCACCAACCTCGAACTGCTCGCTGAACGGCCGGACGATCCCAGCGCACCGGCGCTGGCCGCGGCCGCGCTGGACGAGGCCGGCGAGCTGCGCGTGCTGATCAACGACCTTGTCGAGCTCGCGCGTGACGGGCAGGCCTCGTTCCACATCGAAGACGTCCGGCTGGACCTGGTCGCGGAACGGGTCGCAGCGCGCGCCGCCGGGCGGGCGCCGGGGCTGCGGTACGAGCTTGACTGCCGGCCGACGCTGGTCCGCGGCGATCCGGACGCGCTGGAACGGGCGATCGGCAATCTGGTGGACAACGCGCTGAAATGGAGCCCGCCGGATGGCCGCATCCGCATCTCGGCGGCCGGCGGGACCGTCGAGGTCAGCGACGACGGGCCGGGAATCCCCACGGACGACCTGCCGTACATTTTCGATCGCTTCTACCGGTCGGCAACGGCGCGGGCGCTGCCCGGCTCGGGCCTCGGTCTCGCGATCGTCCGCCGGATCGCCGACGTGCACGGCGGAACCGTCGAGGCAGTTCCGCTGCCGCAAGGGGTGAAATTCCGCATCAGCGTGCCGGAGATCGTGGTCGATCCGCCGCCCCCTGCGCAGCGGCCCCCCGTACGCAGCTGACCTTGCCCTCGGCGCGGCCACCGGGCCAAAACCGGCACCGAGTCAACTGGAGCAAGCCCTGCAAGAGGCCCCGAAGGTGGTAGAACGGGTAGGACCGTCAAGGCGCCTGGGGAGTAACGCCTGATCAGACGGCTGGGCAAGCAAGCGGATGTGATCGCAGTTGGTAGAGCGGCCGGTTCTGTCGGGCCAGATCCCCCCTGTGGCGGCTTCTTACGTTGCACGGCAGGAGACCGGCCTCAGCCTGGCCAGCCTCGCCACGGAGACGACGACCGTGCTCGTTCCCGCGAGGGACACGGCACGGGGCACTGATGGCCTGGGAGGCAGCGGCAAGACAAGCCTTGCCGCTGCCTTGGCCTACGAGTGCCATGACATCCAGGCAGCTCATCTGATTCTCTGGGTCACGGCCACCGGACGAGACGCCGTGATAACCGGCTACGCCCAAGCGCTGCGCGATCTGGGCGAGGGATCGCACCAGGGTGAGAGCCCCGAGCATGCCGCGGACCGCTTCCTGGGCTGGCTGAACGGGTCAGATCTGCCCTGGTTGGTGGTGCTCGACAGCGTCGCCGACCCGGCGGCGGTCGATGGCCTCTGGCCGGCCGGACCGTCCGGCCGGGTGCTGGCCACTACCGCTTACCCGGACGCCGCCGCCGGCGCACAGAATCCCAGAGCCGCACAACTGGGGGTGTTCAGCCCTCGCGAGGCGCTGACCTACTTGCTCGCGAGCGCCCGCTTGGATGTCAGCCAGCGAGCCGGCGCGCTCGATGTGGCCACCGAACTCGGGTTCAGCCCGGTGGCCCTGCGCCACGCCGCAGCTTTTCTGACCGCCACCGAGATGGACTGCCGCCAGTACCACACCCATTTCGCCGAGCGCAGGGAGGCAGCAGCCCGCGCCTTCGCCCACGACCCCGGGTCCGCGATGGCGGCCGCGTGGTCACTGTCCTGGGAACTGGCCGACCAGCTTGCTCCGCAGGGCTTGGCCAGCCGGGCCTTGGCACTGATCTCGATGCTGAGCCCGCATGGTATCCCGTACCAGGTCCTCAGCAGCGAGGCTGCGCGCGGCTACCTCACCGAGCCAGCGGGATTCCTGGCCGATGAGACCCATGTCCGCGCCGCTTTCGGCAACCTCACCCGGGCGGGCCTCATCACCATCAATAGCCGGAGCCCGGCACGAACCGTGCTCGTTCATGAGTCGGTACAGGCCCTGACCCGTAAGTTCCTTCCGGACGCCGAGTCGCAGCGCGCGGCGCGTGCGGCGGCGGACGCGCTCGCACAGGCGTGGTCAGATCATGACATAGCGCCCTCGATCGCCCAGGCGCTGCGTGACTCCACCGTGAAACTGCAGGACAGCGCGGGCGCCTTCCTGCTGTCATCTGAATGCCATCCAGCGATGCTGCAGGCCGGGCGGAGCCTGGACGCCGACGGGCTGGCGGGCCCGGCGGTCGCCTACTGGAGAGCGATGGCCAGTGCCACCGAGCAGGCGCTCGGGACGGGACATCCCCAGACCGCCGCCGTTCGCGACCTCCTCGGAGCCGCGTGCCAGGCGTCAGGCCGCCTCGACGAGGCCGTGACCGTCTATGAGGGCGCGCTGGCCGACCGGGAACAGGTCCTCGGTTCTGGGCATCCGGATACCCTGGCTGCCCGCGACCGTCTCAGTCACGCTTACATCGCTGCGGGCCGCACGAACGACGCAATCGCCATTGCGGAGCGGGCCCTCGCCGGCGTCGAGGCGGCTGCCGGGCCAGATCATCCAGACACGCTGACCGCCCATACCAATCTCGCCAGCGCCTATCTCGGCGCAGGCTTCCATGACAACGCCATCGCCGCGTTCCGGCGCGTGCTGGCCCGCATGGAGAGCGTGCTTGGCCCCGATCATTCCGAGACCATCGCCACCCGCAGCAGCCTCGCGGACACCTGCAGGGAGTCCGGGCGGTTCAAAGAGGCCATCGCCCATGGCAAGCGCGCGCTCGCCGACCGGGAACGCGTGAACGGCCCTGGTCACCCGGATACGATCAGCGCCCGCGCCAGCCTCGCCGCCGCTTACCGCGACGCGAAAAAGCCGAAGGATGCGCTCGCCCTGTACGAGCGGATCGTGGCGGACCGGGAACGCCTGCAGGGCCCTGAGCACCCCGACACAATCCTGGCCCGGTGCGATCTCGCCGTCACCTATCTGTCAGCACGAAAGTTCGGCCAGTCCATTCCGCAGTACGAACGTGCCCTCACCGACTCCGAGCAAGCGCTGGGGCACCATCACCCGATCACCGAATCGGTACGGGAAGACCTGAACACGGCGGCCGGCATCGCCCGGTCCGTGCTCGGTATAGACCTGCGCACGCAACGGCCAGCCAGCAGATCGTTATCGGTTCATTTCGGCCAGGATTCGGTTTCCAGCAGAGAGCATGTCAAGACATGGGCAAGCCACCGTTCGTATTCACCGGCTGTCCACCGGCGTTCGGCGACAAGCCGCCGGTGCATGGAGGGGCGACCCCGGGACGTCATATTCCTCGACGCGATGCCCCAGACGTCCGTCGGCAAACCAGAGAAGAAGGCCCTGCGGGCTCTCCTGGCAGCACAACTCTGATCGCCGAGTTACGCTCGGTGACTTACTCTCTGGCGGCTGTCGTCTTCACCTCATCTCCATATGAGCTGCGTGCTGGGTCCATGACCGCCTGATAAAGGCAGGGAGGGATGTTCCCGGGCCAGGCCGGGCGGCCGGGAAGGGGTTGACGGATGGGTTCCTGCGGCAGGCAGATCCTGCCGCGCGTGGCGCAGGCGGCATGCGGCATGAAACCCCTGGAGCCAACGCGGCGCCTATGACTCAGCCGCTACTACGCAACTCGGCCAGCATGCCGCGCGGGCCGTCCCTGGTCGGACGGGACAGCGAGGTCGCTGTGCTGAACGAGCAGGTGGCCCTGGCCCGCGCGGGTGCGTTCCGTGTCGTGCTGGTGACCGGTGAGCCTGGCATCGGCAAGTCCCGCCTGGTCAACGAGCTCGCTGAACGGCAGCGCGACTTTGCGGTCGTCGTCGGCTCGCGGGCCTTCGAGTTGGGGATGACGTATTCGCTGGCGCTGTGGGTCGAGGCGTTCGAGCGGTTGCTCGGCTCGGCACCCACCGCCGAGGTGCGCCGGCTGTGCGGGGCGTCGGTGCGCGACCTCGCGCTGGTCCTTCGGTCAGCCAGGCGGGCGCTTGGCAGCGGCCAGGGCCAGCCGGACCCCGAGCCCGATCACGAGCCGGATCCCGAATGGCTGCTTCGGGCGATGACGGAGCTGCTCGACAACCTCAGCGCCGACAGCCCGGTGATCGTCGTCCTCGACGACGTCCACAACGCCGATGCGTCGTCGTGGCAGGCGCTCTACCACATGGCTCGCCGGCTTCCGGACCGCCCGGTGCTCGTCCTGGCCACCGCGAGAATCGCCGATCTGGCCCGGCATGCGGTCGCCGGCCAGGTGCTGGTGGGGCTTGAGCAGGACGATGTCCTCGTCCGGCTCGGGCTGCAGGCACTGACCGACGAATCGGTGGCGGCGCTGGCCCGTGCCGTTCTGGGGGCCGCCGATGTGCCCCCGGCACTGGTGTCCTGGCTGGCCGGACGGTCCCGGGGCTATCCGCTGTTCGTCATCGGGCTGCTGCGCGCGCTGCTCGAAGGGGGTGCCGATCTCACCCAGCCGCGGCTCTCCCGGGTCCCGGAGAGTCTCGCTGGCCGGGTTGCCCTGCTCGTGGACCGCCTCGGCCAAGCAGACCGTGAGCTGCTGGAGGTCCTCGCGGTGATCGGCGGCCGGGTCGACCTCGACGACCTGGCGCGGGTGCTCGGCCGGCCGCTCGACCGGATCGGAGTCCCGCTGGAGCGGCTCACCCGGTCGCGGCTGGTCGTCGAGTCCGAGACGGCCCATCGGCTGAGCTACGAGATCGCCCATCCGCTGGTTCAAGATGCCGTCTACGAGAGCATCGGCGGTGCCCGCCGCCGTGCCTTCCACCGGCTGGTCGGCCGCGCGCTCGCCGCAGCCGGCAACTTCGGTGCGGCTGCGCCGCACTTTCTCCGGTCTGCCGACTCTGGCGACCCGGAGGCGGTGGACACCCTGGTCCGTGCGGTTCGGCAGGCCGAGGAGCGCAACCTCTACCAGGAGACGCTGCCCCTTCTTGCCGCGCTGCTCGACGTCCTGGGCCCGGACGATCAGCGCTGGCTCGATGTGCTCGAGGCCATGACCTGGCGGGCGGACTGGGTCATCGACCATCTGGTCGAGAACGGCGCGGCGACGGCCATCGCCGTCATGCGGCGGATCGAGCGGCAGCTCGCCGGCTCCGGCGATCGGCTCCGAGAAGGAATCGTCCAGTTCCGCCTCGCGAGCTTCCTGGCGATCGGGGCCGGCCAGCCGGTCCAGGCGGCGGTGGCGTGTCAGCGGGCCCAGGAGTTGTTCGCCGCGGAGGGGCACGCGGACCTGGCCCTGCTTGCGCTCAATGAGCTGGGCTGGATCCGGTACTGCGCCGGCGACCTGCCCGGCCACCGCGCCTTCGCCCTGGAGGTGTGCGAGAAGGCCGAAAAGCGCGGCGACCGGATGGCACTGATCCAGTCGCTCGGAGCGCTTGGCTGCGTCGCCGCCATCCAGGGCCGGTTCGGTGAAGCCGACCGGTGTCTGCGCCGCAGCATGGACCTCGCCGAGGCCGCGGACAAGCGCTACCGGTACATATGGAACCTGACGATGTCGGCGCTCGCCCTGGCGCTGGCCGGCCGGCTGGCCGCCAGCCAGACGACGTTCGAGCAGGCGATGCACGAACCTGAGGCCGGCGACGCGGTGACGGCAGAGTGGTTTGCTCAGTGCGACTGGCTGTCGGGCCGGCTCGGCGATGTGGTCAGGCGGATCTCTCAGTCCGCTGCCCGCAAGCCGCTGGCGGGCAGCCGGCGCCGGGCCTGGGCGGCGGCGTTCGCGGCACGGGCGGCCGCCGAGCTCGGCCAGCAAGATACCGCCGCACGGTGGCTCGCGCTCGCCTCGGAAGCCTATGACCGTCCCGATGACGTGCCCGGATGGAGCTGCTGGCTGCCGTGGGCGGCCGGTTCCATGGCTGCCTTGGCCGGCGATCCGGCCGCCGGGCACGATCTACTCGATCATGCGGCGGGAAGGCTGCGCGCCATGGATGCCGTGGCGTTCGAGGCCATCGTCCTCGTCGACGCGACAGAGGCTGCGGCCGCGGCCGGGCGGGCGGATGCCGCTGTCGCTCACGCGCAACGGCTCGCGGAGCTCAGCCAGACGATCGAAGGGGAGATGGCCGGGCCGCTGACCCAGCTTGCCCGGGCCCACGCGCTGCTCGCCACAGGCGCTGCGGCCGCCGCTGCCGCCGCCGAGGCCGCGGATGCCCTGGACCGGCTCGGCTGCCGGCTCTTCGGCGCAATGGCCGCCGAGGTCGCCGGAACGGCAGCGACGTCCCGCAGCGCCGCCGTCGAGATGTTCGCCCGGGCGGCGGATTCGTACCACGGGTGCGGCGCGGTCGTGCGCCGGGATCGGGTAGCCAAGCGGCTGGCCGGCCTCGGCTACCGCGGGCGGCGCGCCGCGGTAGCGGGCCGCGGGCCAGCCGCGCTGACGCCGAGGGAACGAGACGTCGCCCGGCTGGCGGCGCATGGCCACACTGCGGCGGAGATCGGCCGGCAGCTGTTCATCGGCACCCGGACCGTCGAAACGCATCTGGCTCATGCCTGCGCCAAGCTCGGCTGCCGCAGCAAGCGCGAGCTTGTGCGCTTCACCGGCGAATTCGACCGCACGCAGGAAACTCCGTAGCCCGATCCGTACCCGCTACGGATGGCGCCGGGCAAAACGGCGGCGATCCTTCTCGTACCAGACGGCGAGGAGGACCGCCATGACCCAGATACAGGACCCCACGTTCTACCGCACCCCGGCCGACGCCATCGCGGCACCGCCGGAGCGGCTGGCCTACGTGGCAGCGTTCGACCCAGCCGGCCAGGTGAAGGACGCGATTACGGTGCTCGACACCGACCCGGCGTCGCCCGGGTACGGCCGGATCGTCGGCTGGAGCGAGTTGCCCACGGCCGGCAACGAACTGCACCACTTCGGCTGGAACGCCTGCTCAAGCGCGCTGTGCCACCAAGGCCACGCCGCATCGCTGGAGCGCCGATACCTGATCGTGCCCGGCCTGCGCTCCTCGCGCACCTATGTGCTGGACACCAAGCCCGACCCGCGCAGCCCTCGGGTGGTCCACACCATCGAGGCCGACGAACTGGCCACCAAGGCCGGCTTCTCCCGGCCGCATACCCTGCACTGCGGCCCTGACGCCATCTTCATGTCAGCTCTCGGCGGCGCGAATGGCAACGACGGCCCCGCCGGAATCGCGCTGCTGGACCACGACACCTTCGACGTCATCGGCGCCTGGGAGATGGACCGCGGCGACCAGTTCCTCGGCTACGACGTGTGGTGGCACCTGGACCACGACACGGTGATCACTTCCGAGTGGGGCACGCCGTCGATGATCGAGAACGGCCTCAACCCCGAGGACCTGCTCGGCCGCAAGTTCGGCCACCACCTGAACTTCTGGTCCATGTCCGAGCGCACCCTGACCCAGCGGGTCGACCTGGGCGATGAGCACCAGATGGTGCTGGAACTACGGCCCGCCCACGACCCGCGCAAGGCGTGGGGCTTCAGCGGCGCAACGATCAATGTGACTGACTTGTCCGGATCGGTGTGGCTATGGCACCGCGACGGTGACCGCTGGGCGGCACGCAAGGTCATCACGATTCCTGCCGAGCCGACCGACCCCGATGACCTGCCGCCGGCGCTGCAGCCGTTTGGCGCCGTGCCGCCGCTGATCACCGACATCGACCTGTCGGTGGACGACCGCTGGCTGTACGTGTCCTGCTGGGGCACCGGGGAGCTCAAGCAGTACGACGTCAGCGACCCCTTCACCCCCCGCGAGACTGGCTCGGTCAGGCTCGGCGGCATCGTGGCCCGCCAGTCGCACCCCGCTGCGCCCGGCCAGCCCCTCGGCGGCGGCCCGCAGATGATAGAGATCAGCCGCGACGGCAAGCGCGTCTACCTGACCAACTCGCTGTACGCGGCCTGGGACGACATCTTCTACCCTGGCGGAGTAGGCGCCTGGTTGGCGAAGCTCGATGCGGACACCAGCACCGGCGGGCTGGTGGCCGACGAGCGGTTCTTCCCCCATGGGGATGAGTTCCGGGGGCTGCGGGTCCACCAGGCCCGGCTGCAGGGCGGCGATGCCTCCAGCGACTCCTACTGCTTCACCAATTAGCGGCGGGACACGAGCTCAACAGGGCTATCGGTGATGAAAGGACACACGGTGGTTCACACGACTGCAGCAGGCGCCTGGGCACACGTCCCCGTCACGCTGCCAGCCCCGGTGCTGGCCGGCGCCGGCCTGATGGCCGCCGCGACCGTGACGGGGGCGTGGCTGGCGCGCCGTCGCCCCGGTCAGCGGCAGATGTGGTTCGCGGCTGCCGCCGGCGCGCTGTTCATCGTCGCGGGGCTGCACCTGCTCCCCGACGCGTGGACCGCCGCCCGCGCCGCGGGGATCCGGCCACTCCTGGTCCCGGTGGCCGCCGCCGCGGGATTCGCGGTCGCGGGCCTGGCAACCCGCGCCGGGTGCGGCTGCCGGGAGCACCAGGAGCAGGCTAGCGGCGCGGCCGCGGCGGCGGCACTGGCGGTTCACCGCTTCCTGGAGGGCGCCGCCGTCGTGCTGGCCGGTTCGGCGGCGGTCGCGCTGGCACTGGCCGCGCACGCGCTCGGAGAGGGCCTGGCTACCGGCGCGCTGCTCGGTGGCCAGCCGCGCCGCCGGGTGGCGGGCTGGCTGGCGCTGATGTGCCTCAGCCCGGTGATCGGCGCCGCCGCCACCGAAGCCTTCCCTGTCCCGGCCGCTGCCGAGCCGGTGCTGCTAGCCCTGGCGACCGGGGTCCTCGCCCAGGCCGCCCGGGTGAGCCTGCGTGCGGCCTTCCGCGGCCTGCGGCCCGCCCGCCTCCTGCTTTCCCGCCCCGCCGCGACCACCACCATGGCCGCCATCATCACCGCGCTTGCCGTGCACGCGGCCGGCTGAGCAGCACCCGTCCTATGCTGAACACTTGTATAGAATACTGATCATGTGTTCAGCAATCGATGACAGGACCGCGCGGGCCGTCATCCGTGACGAGGCCTTGCGTTTGTTCGCGGCCCGAGGGCCGGATGGGGTGACGGTACGGCAGATCGCGGCCGCTGCCGGGGTCTCGCCAGGCCTGGTACTGCATCACTTCGGGTCGAAGGACGGGCTGCGCGTGGCGGTGGATGAGCACGTGCTGGGCCTGTTCGACCAGATGCTGGGGGCAACGACCGGCGAGCGCGGGATCGATCTGTACGACCCGGCAGCATCGGGGTCGGTGGCCGAGACGATCGCAAACCACTTGCCCGTGGACTCGCCGGTGCCGGGCTACCTGCGGCGCCTGCTGGTGACCGACGGGGCCGCAGGGCGGGAGTTGTTCCGCCACCTGTTCCGGCTCAGCGCCGCGACCCTGGACGCACTGGCCGCCGCAGGCATGGCCGCACCGGGGGCGGATCCGGCGGTCCGAGCGGCGTTCTTGCTGGTCAACGATCTGGCTGTGCTACTGCTTAGGGACCATCTGACTGAGGTACTTGGCGCCGATCCGTTGTCCGGCCCAGGTATCGCCCGCTGGGCCGGCGAGGTGCTCACGATCTACGGTGCCGGGCTCCTGGCGGCACCGCCCTCGGAGGCCCGCTAAGGCGCCCGCACCTGCAACAGATAACCGCACCTGCAACAGATAAGGAGGAATTGATGCGACCAGATGCAGCGGCGGTGGAAGGAGCGGCGATCCGGGGGGCGACGCGATGACCGCCGGGAGCCGGGCCGTGCTGGAAGCGTGCGACGTGTACAAGGCATACGGCAGGCACCAGGTACTCAACGGCGCCGACCTGGAGGTCAGGGCCGGGCAAATGGTGGCCGTGGTGGGGGAGAACGGGGCGGGCAAGTCCACCCTGCTGCGCATCCTGGCCGGTACCCTGGCCGCCGACCGCGGCGAGGTCCGGGTCGCCGGGACGCTCGGGTACTGCCCGCAGGACCCGGTGCTCAATGACAACCTCACCGTCGGCCAGCACCTGCGGTACTTCGCGGCGGCGCGGCGGCTGGCCTCGCTGAACCGGGCCGGTGAGCTCATGGATCTGCTGCGGTTCGGGCAGTTCAAAGACCAGACCGCAGGCGCCCTGTCGGGCGGCACCCGGCAAAAGCTCAACCTCACCCTCGCCCTTTTGCACGACCCCGATGTGCTGCTGCTCGATGAGCCCTACCAGGGGTTCGACTGGGAGACCTACCTGCGGTTCTGGGATGTCGTCGGCAACCTGCGCGGCCCGGGGCAAGGCCGTGGTGATCATCACTCATCTGGTCTTCGAACAGGACCGGTTTGACGTGCTGTCCGACCTGGCCGACGGCCGCCTGACCCAGCGGAACACGCCAGCGGAGGACCCATATGGCAATAACTGATCTCAGCCGGCGGCCGCCAGCGCCGCCCCGGCCGGTGGTATACCGGCAGTTCCCGACCGCGTGGCGGTTCGCGCTGCGCAACCAGGCCCGCAACCGGCTCGCCGGGCTGTTGCTGGTGGCGTTCGTGCCTGCCTGGTACCTGTTGATGCAGGCCATTGCCGGGCACCAGCCGCTGACCTTCCGGCTGTATGCCACCGGCCGGATCCTCGCTGTCAACAGCGGTCACCTGACGCTTATCAGCGCCGGCCCGAACTCGGTGACGATGATCGTCGGATTCGCCATCTTCGCCGCCATCCGCAGAACCCTGGCATTCGACAAACGCCTGGTCTTCGCGGGCTACCGGCAGGCCACCCTGATCGCCGCCAAGACCTGCGCCATCGCGATCATCGCCGCCACGGTCGCGCTCTACACCGCGGCGGTCCTGCTGGCATTCTGGCGCCCCGCCGCCGTCGGCTGGCTGGCCATCTGGGCCGGGCTCACCGTCATGGCCGTGACCTACGGCGCCCTCGGGCTACTGCTCGGCGTACTGGTCAAAGGCGACCTGGAAGGCTTCTTCCTCATCGTCATGGGCGGGCTGATGGACACCTTCCTGCAAAACCCGCTCGGCAATCCCCTGGCCAGCAAGCCGGTCCTGGAATGGTTCCCCTCCTTCGGGCCCATGCAGTTCGCCGTCGGCGGCGCCTTCGGGCACCAGGCCCTGTGGGGCCACCTTGCCCTGGGCCTGGCCTGGGCCGCCGCATTCGCCGCCAGCGGTCTGATCATCTTCCGGATACGCACCCGCACCCGCGCGTGATCCTTGCCGACGCCCTGCCCAGGCGATAGATTCCAGCGGGACCAGGCCGGGACGGCTGCACCGCAGGCAGGGGAATCAGATGACGGTACCGCTGGAACAGGTCAGTGGCCTGCTGCATGAGGCTGGCGAAACCCACCACCGCGTCTTCCGGATTGTCGACGGTGCCGACGATGACTGGGCCAGCTGGTATGCGGACTGGCTGATCAACCTGTCGGAGCTGCCCGCGCTGCTTGGGGTCAAGCCAGTGCGTAGTGAGCTGGTCTATCTGCTGGTCGGCCTCGACAAGGAGTACACCGCGAACCAGCCGGGCGAGCCCTGGGAGACGTACTACGCGCAGCGGCTCCTCACCCACTTCAGCCAACAAGGGCATTGAGGCCGGCCTCCAGCACCCGCCTGGATCCAGCGTTCGCTAGCCGGGGATGGTAAGCGGGCCTGGCCTTTGTAAGTGCGGAAGAAGCGCTCGGCGTCGTCGTCCAGCGGGTACATCAGTTCGATGCGCAGCTCGTCGAGGGTCACTTCCGCGGTGTGGTCGAACCGGGCGGTCATCGCGATGGTGCGCACCACCGTGCCACCGATCCGGAACCATGGGCACACCATCAAGCCGCCGTCGGCTGCGGGCGGGCGGCTCACGCCTTGCCGACGGCGCTGACCGCTGATGCTGGCAGGTGCCGGGCCCGCCCGGCGGCCACCGGGCTCTGGCTACGCTCGCGCTAGTGGTCCACGATCTCTATCCTCGCCCGAATGCTGTCCCCGGGTCGCTCAGCCTTGTGCAGCATCCGCTACACCTAGCAGGCGGAGGAAGCTGTGCTGCAGGGCGCGGGTGGCTTCTTCGATGTTCATCCGGCCGGCCTTGACCTCGTCCTCGGCGGCGCGGCCCAGCGCCAGGCTGGCGGCCAGCAACCAGCCGGGGGGGAGGGTGGCGTCAAGCTCCCCGCTTTCCTGCCCGCGGCTGATCAGCTCCAGCATCCGGTTCAGAACGGGGGCGTGCCGGTTGGCATCTTGCTCCTGGCTCACGCCGGGAAGGTGCCAGGCGAACGGGTACCGAGCGGCCACCTGCCAGCCTGCCTCCAGCAGCCGGACCAGCCCCACAGCAGGCGGCAGGTCATCCAGCCCGG
>Ga0066709_100002433_pt1 | contig 13572 bp, 11 predicted proteins | sample GraSoiAngelo_158_FD_79665 | JGI IMG/M metagenome (GOLD analysis project Ga0066709, IMG submission 79665) | Grasslands soil microbial communities from the Angelo Coastal Reserve, California, USA - 14_1009_16_30cm | ecosystem: Environmental > Terrestrial > Soil > Grasslands | place: USA... | reverse complement strand
GCCAAGGTGACGGCGGGGCGGCCGAGGTGGCCGCCCCGCCCGGCGCGCCCGGCCGGGCGCGCGATTAGGCTTGCCGACATGGCGATCGCACAGCGGTACGGCGAGGGGCAGCGGATCCTGATCACCGGCGGCGCCGGGTTCGTCCCCTCCCATCTGGTCGACGCGCTGGTGGGGCGCGGTGCTCACGTGGTCGCCGTGGACAACTTCGTCACCGGTACCGAGAGCAACCTCGCGCATCTGGCCGACAACCCGCTGTTCACCTTCGTCAAGGCTGACGTGTCCGACGGCCTGCCGCACGATCCGGCGCTCGCCGGCCGGTTCGACGCGATCATGCACTTCGCCTCCCCGGCCAGCCCGACCGACTTCGAACAGCTGCCGATCGAGATCCTGCGGGTCGGCTCGGTCGCGACGCTGCACCTGCTGGAGCGCGCGCTGCAGGACGGCGCGCGGTTCATCATGGCCTCGACCTCCGAGGCGTACGGCGACCCGCTGGTACACCCGCAGCCCGAGTCGTACTGGGGCAACGTCAACCCCAACGGCGTGCGCAGCGTGTACGACGAGGCCAAGCGGTTCTCCGAGGCGGCCACCATGGCATACCACCGCTCCCGCGGGCTCGACGTCGGCATCGTGCGGATCTTCAACACGTACGGCCCACGGATGCGGCCCGACGACGGCCGGGCGATCCCGACGTTCATCGCGCAGGCGCTGCGCGGCGAGCCGATCACGGTACACGGCACCGGGGAGCAGACCCGCTCGATCTGCTACGTCGACGATCTCGTCCGGGGCATCCTGTTGCTGCTCGACTCGACCCAGACCGGGCCGATCAACTGCGGTACCGAGCACGAGATGTCGATGCGCCAACTCGCCGAGACGATCGCCGCGCTGGCCGGGTCCAGCTCGCCGGTCACCTACGTACCCCGGGCGGTCGACGACCCGGAGAAGCGTCGCCCGGACCTGACCCTGGCCCGTACCCTGCTCGGCTACGAGCCGCAGGTCGGGTCGGAGGACGGGCTGCGGCGCACCATCCGGTACTTCGCCGAAAGGGTACAAAACTAGTCCCCGGTTCGTGCCGCATCCGCCGTGGCGCCAAGGTCGTTTAGGCCCTGCTCGGTACCTTTGGTGCCATGACCACACCCACGGGTCGGGCCCGAGTTCCCGGCAGTTCGTACGCCACCGGTCGCGCTGTTCTCAGCGAGGGCCGGCCGGCGGGCCTCGACGCGCCCGGCGGACCCGGGGGTACCGGCCCGCGGCCGCCGGCACCCGGCGGTACCCCGTACCGCCGTCGCGGCCCCCGCCCGCGGTGGGGTCGCATCGCGCTGGTCGCCGGCCTGGCCGTCCTGCTGCTCCTCGGCATCGGCGGCTTCGGCGCGTACCTCTACGCCAGCCACCTCGATGACCAGATCAACCGCACCGACCCGTTCTCGCAGATCACCGGCGGCCGGCCGGCGAAGGTCGCGTCCGGTGCGATGAACATCCTGCTGCTCGGCTCGGACTCACGCAATCCCGACTTCACAGCTACAAATGCGGACAAGTCCCGCTCGGACACGATCATCGTGATGCACATCCCGGCCGACCACAAGCACGCCTACCTGATCTCCATCCCGCGCGACCTGTACGTGCCGATCCCCGGCCACGACCGGGACAAGGTCAACGCGGCGTTCGCGTACGGCGGCCTCCCGCTGGTGATCCAGACCATCGAGGGCTTCACCGGGGTGCACCTCGACCACCTCGCGGTGATCGACTTCGCCGGGTTCGAGAAGGTCACCGACGCGCTCGGCGGCGTCGACATGAACGTCGAGAAGACCATCACCTCGATCCACAAGCCGTTCCGCACCTTCCAGGCCGGCAAGAACCACTTCAACGGTGCGGAGGCGCTGGACTACATCCGCCAGCGGTACCAGTTCCCGGACGGCGACATCAGCCGCGAGCGCCACCAGCAGCAGTTCCTCCGGGCGATCATGGACAAGGCGGCGAGCTCGGGCACACTGACCAACCCCGGCAAGCTGACCTCCTTCCTGGACGCGGTCACCAAGGCCATGACCGTGGACAAGGACTTCTCGTTGAAGGACATGGCGCTGGAGTTCCACAACCTGCGTGGCAACGACCTGACGTTCATGACCAGCCCGTTCAGCGGTTTCGGCCAGGTCGGCGACCAGAGCGTGGTGCTCTCCGACCGGACCAGGGCGGCCGCGTTGTACGACGCGGTGGCCAAGGACACGGTCGCGCAGTACCTGACGTCGGCGTCCAGCGCGCCCTCACCGACGCCAGGGGGTTGAGAGGGTTCGTCCTGATCTACGGGGGGCGGGAGCATGAGAGGGGCTCGCGCCCGGACCGGGGTGGTACGTACAGTGGCCTCTTGACTCGGATGACCCCGACCCTCGTGACCAGGAGCCGGCCTTGCAGTACGCCTCCAGCGCGGTGATGGATCAGACGCGCGACGGCGAGGACAGACGCGGCCGGCGGGCGGCGCCACCGCCGCGACGCGGCAAGGGTGGCCGGTCCGGGCGCCGGCCGAAGGACCCGCTGTGGGCCAAGCTGCTGGTGATCTTCGGGGCACTCATCATGCTGGGCAGCGGTACCGTCATCATCGGCCAGAAACTGATCTTCGCCGCCGCCACCGGCAGCTTCAACCAGACCCAGCTGCTCGATCCCGGCCAGCCGCAACAGCACGTGACGATCAACGGCACCAAGAACATCCTGCTGGTCCGCATCGACAGCCGGCCCGACCAGAACGCGACCGACCTGGTCCGCTCCGACTCGATCATCATCGTGCACGTCCCGGCCAGCCATGACCGGGCTTACCTGGTGTCGATCCCGCGCGACACGTTCGTGCAGATACCGCCGTACGACAACGGCAAGTCGGCATACCGCGGCGGCCACGACAAGATCAACGCGGCGTTCGCCTTCGGTGGCCAGGGCCTGACCGGGCTGGCCGCGCGGCAGGGTGGATTCGCTCTGCTCCAGAAGACGATCAAGCAGAACTACAACATCGACTTCCAGGCCGGCGCGATCGTCGACTTCCAGGGCTTCCAGCAGGTGGTCTCGGTACTCGGCGGGGTCGACATGTACGTCGACGAGCGCACCCCGTCGATCCACATCGGCTACAACGCGAAGACCGGCAAGCAGGAGGTACCGGCCCGGGTCGACGCGAACACCGTCGCCCACCCGATCCCGGGGGTGAACCCGAAGGTCTACAACGTCGGGTACCAGCACCTCGCGCCGTGGGAGGCGCTGGACTACGTCCGGCAGCGCGACTGGATCCCCGACGGCGACTACGGCCGCCAGCGCCACCAGCAGCAGTTCATCAAGGCGATCTTCAAAGAGGTACTGAGCGGCAAGGTGCTCACCGACCCGGGCAAGCTGCGCCAGGTCCTCGCCGTGATCGGCAAGGCGATGACGGTGGACAACGGCGGCATCTCGCTGGAGGACTGGATCTTCGCGATGCGCAGCATCGGCGCCGGCGACATCATGACGATCAAGACGAACAACGGCCAGTTCCACGCCGAGGACATCGGCACCTTCGGCAAGGTCGAGACGCTCGACCCGACCAGCCTGGAGCTGATGAACGCGCTCCGCACCGACACCGTGGACAACTTCGTCCTCAACCACAGCGACTGGGTGTCGCAAAGCTGAGAAGCGGGCCAGCGCCGACCGGGGCGGATTCGTAGAGTGAGTATGAGTCCACTACCGGTCGAGGAGGCGCGACGTCCACCACGAGTGAGCCCGCGACGGCGGCCGCGCCGGACGAGCCAGCCGCCGACGAGGCGCCGGCCGCGGACCAGACGCCGCCGGTGCGGGTCCGCGGTCCGCTCTGGGCCAAGGTACTGATCGCCGCGGGCACGGTACTCGTCGTGCTCGCCGCCGGTACCGCGGTCGGTGTGCTCACGCTCGCGCACCGGTACAACGCAGCGGTGCACCACGCCGATCTGCTCGCTCCCGGATCCCGGGTGTCGGCGGCGACGGTGCACGTCACCGGCCCGCTGAACTTCCTGCTGCTCGGCTCCGACCAGCGGCCGGACAACCCGGCCAACGGCGAGCGCTCCGACACGATCATCATCCTGCACGTACCGGCCAGCATGGACCGCGCCTACCTGATCTCGATACCGCGCGACCTGCGGGTGGCCATCCCGCCCGACGCCGACCTGGACTTCCCCGGCAGCACCGAGAAGATCAACGGAGCGTTCAACTACGGCGGCGGCGGTATCGCCGGCTTCCAGCTGGTGTCCAAGACGATCACCCAGCTCACCGGCGTGCGGTTCGACGGTGCCGGGATCATCAACTTCGACGGGTTCCAGCGGGTGGTCGCGCTGCTCGGCGGCGTGGACATGTGCATCGACACGGAGACCCGGTCGATCCACACCAATGCGCTGTACCACGTCGGCTGCCAGCACCTGCGGCCCTGGCAGGCGCTGGACTACGTGCGCCAGCGCAAGGACCTGCCCAACGACGACTACGACCGGGAGCGCCACGAGCAGCAGTTCCTCCGGGCGGTCCTCCAGGCGGCCCGGGACCAGGGGCTGATCCGCAACCCGCTGCGGCTGGACGAGTTCATCCGCGCGGTCGGCAGCTCGCTGATCGTGGACACCAACGGCGTGTCCGTCGCCGACCTGGCGCTCGCGCTGCGCGGCATCGCGCCGTCTTCGATCGTCGGCGTCCGGCTGCCCTCCCACGGCGAGTACGTCGGCGGGATCAGCTACGCCTTCCCGTACGAGGACCAGGCCGCCACCCTGTACCGGGCGATCGTCGACGACACTCTGGACACCTGGGTAACGGCGAACGGGATGTGGGTGAACCACCTCTGAATCCCGGTCCGGTACGGCGCCGGTCGCAGTAGGCTCAGGACTCGTGTTCGGTCGCCCGCCGATTCCGGCAGTCCGCGCCCGCGAGGTGACGGACGACACGTATCTGATCGACGTCCGCGAGGACGACGAGTGGCTCGCCGGCCATGCGCCGGATGCGGTACACCTGCCGATGAACGAGCTGCCCGAGCGGCTGGCCGAGGTACCCGCGCAGGGTGACGTGGTGATCGTGTGCCGCTCCGGGCACCGGTCCGCCGAGGTCACCGCGTACCTCGTCAGCCGCGGTTTCGGGCACGTCCGCAACCTCGCCGACGGGATGATCGGCTGGGCCGCCGCCGGCCGCCCGCTGGTCAGCGAAGACGGAGACGTGCCGGCCGTACTGTGAACCAGCCGCTGGTATTCGCGCACCGGGGCTCCTCGCACGCGCTGCCCGAGCACACCCTGCCCGCGTACCTCCGGGCGATCCAGGAGGGCGCCGACGGGCTGGAGTGCGACGTGCGGCTGACCAACGACGGGCATCTGGTCTGCCTGCACGACCGGCGGCTCGGCCGGGTCAGCAACGGCCGTGGACTGGTCAGCGAGCACACCCTGGCCGAACTCGACGCACTCGACTTCGGCGTCCGGCACCCGGGCCTGTCGTCCAACGACCTGATCCTGGACGAGCCGGACGGGGGCCGGCCGGCGCGGGTACTGACTCTGGACCGGCTGATCGGCGCCGCCCGGGACGCGGGCCGGCCGATGCGGCTGCTCGTGGAGACCAAGCACCCGACCCGGTTCGGTCCCGAGGTCGAGGAGGAGCTCGTCCGGATACTGCACCGGCAGGGCCTGGACAAGCCCGACCCCGCCGGGTTGAGCGTGACGATGATGTCGTTCTCCTTCAGCGCGGTACGGCGGGTCCGCGACGCCGCCCCCCACCTGCCGGTCGTCCAGCTGCTCGAATTCCTCCCGCCCTGGCTGCGGTACGGCCGGCTGCCGAGCGGCGTGCACATCGCCGGCCCGAGCGTGCGGCTGCTGCGCAACCACCCCTGGCTCGCCCGGCGGCTGCACGACCAGGGCAACGAGGTCTACGTCTGGACCGTCAACACGCCGCCCGACGTCGACCTGGTCCTGGAGTGCGCGGTGGAGGGCATCATCTCCGACCGGCCCCGATACGTGCTGGACCGGCTGGGTCGGTGAAGCGTCACACACCGGGTCTGCCGGGACGGCGTCGCGGCGGGCAGACTAGGGAGCCATGGCCGATTTCGAAGGGATATTCGCCGACCTGAGCACGCTCGCCGGCACGGTCAACTCCGCGGAGGGCGGCCTGCCCGCGATCCAGGGGCTCGTCGAGTTCACCCAGACCGCGCTCGGCGCGGCGGGAGCCTCGTTCGCCGAGTACGGCACCGCGGGCGGCCGGGTGATCGCGGCCAGCGGCGCTTCACTGTGGACGGTCGGCCGGCAGGTCGACGCCGCGGCCGGTGGGCTGGGCGACGCGGCCGGCGGCCGGATCGTGGAGCTGCCCGTCGAGCGGTTGCCGGCCGAGGCCGGGCAGCTGTCCGGCCGTGGTATCCGCTGGATGCTGGCCACCCGGGTCGAGGTCGCCGGGGTACTGGTCGGCACGCTACACGGGTACTTCACCCGACCGGGTACCGCGGACCCCGCGCAGCGCTCCGCCCTGGCGCTGGTCGCCGGGGTCACCGCCCACCTGTACGGCGACGGCCGCGGCCTGCCGGTGTACGCCGAGACGCCGGCCGTCGCCGCGCTCGCCGACGCGATCGCCGTGGTCGGGCCGGACGGCGTGGTGCGCTCCTGGAACCCGGCGGCCGCCGCGGTCGTCGGCCGTTCCGCCGGTGCCGCGCTGGGCCAGCCGCTGCCGGTACCGCTGCCGGCCGTCGGGCAGGTCATCGTGCACCGGCTGCCGGACGGCCGGTGGCTGCAGATCCTCGCGACCGGGCTGCCCGGCGGCGACGGCCGGGTGGTGACCCTGCGCGACATCAGCGAGGCATACCACCGGGAGCAGGCCCGGGAGCTGTTCGTCGCGGTCACCAGCCATGAGCTGCGCACGCCGGTGACGGTCATCAAGGGGTACGCGGACACACTCGCCGACCACTGGGACGACCTGGACGAGGCGAGCCGGCGCGACTCGGCGGAGCGGCTCGGCCAGCGGGCGCGCGAGCTGGCCCGGCTGGTGGAGCGGTTGCTGTCCGCGGTCGGCGACGGCTCCGGGCTGGCTGCACCGGTACCGCTGCCCTTCGACCTCACCGAGGCGGTCCGCTCGGCGGTCACCGAGCTGCCCACGGACAGCCGCCGGCGGGTCCGGGTGGACCTGCCCGACGTGGTGCCCAAGGCGCTGGGCGAGCGGGCGAGCCTGGCCACGGTACTCGCCGAGCTGATCACCAACGCGATCAAGTACTCGCCGCCGGATGCGCGGGTCGAGGTGTCCGGCGTCGTCGACGTGGGTACCGTAGGCTTCCGGGTTGCCGACCGCGGAATCGGGGTAAGACCAGAGCATGTCGAGCGCGCGTTCGAGCGATTCTGGCAGGCGGAATCCAGCAGCGAGCGGCGGTACGGCGGCGTCGGACTCGGGTTGTACCTGGTCCGTCGGATTGTTGAAAGACAGAACGGCTGGGTGTCCTTACGTCCTCGCGAACGGGGCGGTACCGTCGCAGAGGTACGTCTACCGCGCGTGGACCTAGGGCCCGGGGAGGCATGAACGTGGGGGGGACTGCGGTCGCCGAACGCGCCTGGTGCGTTGTCATTCCGCATCACGCCCGCGGTGCCCGGGTGGCCCGCCAGCGACTCGCCAGTGAACTGGGCCCGCTGGCCGGCAACGAACTGCTCGCCGATGCCGTCGCGGTGATCGCCGAGCTGGTCGGCAACGCGATCCGGCACGCCGAGCCGCTGCCCGGCGAGGTCATCCGGGTCGCCTGGAAGATCTGCACCCGGGCCGGCCGGCAGCACCTTGAGGTACGGGTGACCGACGGCGGTGCCGGCGACGAGCCGCAGCAGCGCGATGTCGGCCCGGACTCGATCGACGGCCGCGGTCTGGCGATCGTGTCGGCGCTGGCCGAGACCTGGGGCGTGGAGCGCGACGGGCTGGGCCAGAGCGTCTGGGCCCGGTTGAGCCGCCCGCTGTCGGTCACTCAGCTGGCCGAAACCGCCAACCGCGTCCCGGGGTGATCAAGCCGAACCGCTAGGGTGGACGGTCGTGAGCAAGCGATCCCGCAAGTCCCCGAGCGCCGAGCCGAAGCGGCAGAAGCTGCGCGACATCTTCGTCCCCCGTCCCTTCGCCGGTCTCGCCGACGAGCCGGAGTGGATCGCGCTGCGCGAACTGGTACCCGCCGCGTCCGCGCCGCTGCGCCTGGCGCCGGAGTACGCGCAGCGGTACGGCGACCGGCCGGTACTGCTGGCGACGGTGCTGCCGATGGCGTGGCCGGCGATGACCAAGCCGGACGGGCGGGTGTTCATCGGGCTGCAGCGGCATGTGCAGTCCGGCGACGTGTCCCGCGACGTGGCGGTGGCGCTGCTGCGGGGTCTGGAGACGGAACCGGGCGGCACGGTCTCGGTACCGGCGTTGCCGGGCGAGGGGCCGCGGCTGCAGGACGTGCTCGCCGACGGGCCGCTGGACATCACCGTGCACGACGGGTTCGAGTTCTGGCTGGACGACGACGCGGGAGACGACCCGAACGTGGCCGCGTCGCTGGAGCGGGCCAACGCCTCGATCTACCCGACGGTGCGGCTGGCCGCGGCGCGGGCGGCGTACTGGTGCCGGGTGCCGGAGAAGGCCCATGTGCGCTGGGTGCTGCCGGAGGACGAGGACACCGCGCTGGACGCGCTGGCCCGGCTGGCTGCCGCGGGGGAATTGCTGCTCGGCGACGGTACCCGTCTCGCCGGCATGTTCCGCGCGCACGGGCTGCTGGTACCGGTGTGGGATCTGCCGCACGACCCGCCGGCCGAGGACTGGGAGGCGCCGGCGGCCGACTTCGCCAAGCGGTACGGGGACGCCGCGGCGGTGACCGAGCCGCTCAGCGGGACCGAACGGCGTGCCCGGCAGGGCCTGTTGGGACGACAGATAACCCTGCGCTGACCGGCGGAAAGTCGGAAATCTTACGCGTGAATCGGGGATTCATGCGAATTCACTCGCCCAGTCACTCTTGACCCAGCACTGTCATGTAGGCGACCAACCACGTACCGTAGCGATACAGACATGTACATCGCTGTACTCCGGAGGTCGCCACCCATGGCCGGATACATCGACGCCAGTCGTCCCCCAGGCCTATGGTCCGCGGAATACAACCCGCGGCACGAGCTTCTTGAAGCGCCGCGCTCGATCCAAGTCGGATGGGCGCGGCGCCGCCGTATCGACCGTGCTGCGCGCCGTGAGGAGGCCGGCCGCAGCCGCACCGTCGAGCGGCTGGCCAAGTTGGGCGCCGCGTGGCGGGTGCTTGATATCGAGGATCTGGGCCTGCCGATCCGGAACACCTTCCTGACCATCGGGCCGGGCGGTGTCTTCCTGGTCCTGGTGAAGCCGCAGGGGCGCAGCCGGGTACGGCTCGCGGGCGACGTGATGCAGGTCGGTGGCCGGCGGTACAAGTACGTCGCCGAGGCGCGCGCGCTCGCCGAGCAGGTGACCCGGGCGCTGTCGAAGACGGTCGGCGCGACGGTGCCGGTGACCCCGGTGATCGCCCTGGCCGGCAACGGCGCGATCGACGTGCACGGGGTACCGAAGGGATGCCTGGTCACGTCGTACCGGGAACTGGACTACATCCTGACCTCGTACGGCGAGCGCATCGCCGCGCGTACCGTCAACAAGCTCTTTTCGGTCGCCCGCCACCCGGTGACCTGGCAGAACACCGGGTCGGACGCTCAGGTCGAGGCGTACAAGTGGTACTCGCCTGATGCGGTGACTGACAAGAGGACGCCGCAGGGGTAACGTCTGAGCTTCGGCTCGGCCGGCCGGCCGGTATCACTGTCCACAGTGGACACTGGCACCGGCTCGGCTGGTGGCTCGGCGTAAAGTGGACCGAGGGTTATGGTGGAACAGCGCAGCGTTGAGGAGGCGCCCGGTGGCCCATGTCGAGCTCTCGGTCTCTGAACCGTTCACGCCCGAGGCCACCGTCGCGCAGCCGACCGGCTCACTGGAGCACTGGGGCACCGCGGTCGCCCGCGCGACCGAGCCCTGCCTGGTCCTCGAATCGCTGTCCAGCGAGATCGTCGCGCTCTCCCCGGCGGCGGCCACCCTGCTCGGGTTCGCCGACCCGGCCGCGGCGGCCGGGCTGCACCTGTTCGCCGGGGTGCTGAAGCTGCTCGACTTCACCTCGGCCGGCGCCCGGCTGCCCGACGCTGAGATGGAGAAGATCCCACCGATCCTGGCCTGCACCTCCGGCCGGCTCGCCCGCGGGCTGCTGCGCGTTCAGGCCGGCGACGAGGTGCGCACCGTGGACGCGATCGCGACCCCGTTGTTCGACGGGCGGAAGGTCGTCGGGTCGCTGACCTTCTTTTCGCAAATCTGACGGTATTAGCATGTGCCCGTGACATGGTGCCGGGTGGCAGCTACCGCCGTGTTCGGTGTGCTGCTGCTGGCCGGCTGCACACCGGTACCGTCGACGGTGGCGGGACCGACCACGGGGCCGGCGCGGTCCCCGTCGCCCTCGCCTCCGCCACCTGTTGTGCAGCAACCCCTCCAGCCGCCGCCGGTGGCCCAACCGTTGCCGGCCCTGCCGAGCGCGACCGGCTTCGACGGGGCGGTCGCGGTCACCTGCGGCGGCCGACCCGGCGCCGACCGGGTGGTGGCCCTGCTGAAGAGCAAGGGCGTGCTGTCCGGCGGCGGCACGGTGAGCGTGCAGGTCGGGCCGCTGTGCGCGGGCACCTGGCAGTACACGGTGCTGGCGGTCAGCGGCCGGGAGCCGCTGCAGGTGGTCACCGAGGGCGCGCCGGAGTCGCTGCGGCTGGTGGCCGCCGGTACCGACGTGTGCTCGGCGGTGCGCACCCAGGCACCGGCCGGCATCCTCTCGGTCGCCCACTGCGGGTGACTACCCTGAACCCCATGCCAGGAGTACCGCCGAGCCGATTCGTCTACCTGGGGCCCGAGGGCACCTTCTCCGAACAGGCGCTGCTGACCCTGCCCGCCGCGGCGAAGGGTACCCGGTTACCGGCGCGCAGCGTGCCGGAGGCGCTCGACGCGGTCCGGGCCGGCGAGGCGGACGCGGCCCTGGTGCCGCTGGAGAACTCGATCGGCGGCCAGGTCGGCGTCACGCTCGACGAGCTGGTGAACGGCACGCCGCTGCTGATCACCCGGGAGGTCGTGCTGCCGGTCGAGTTCGTGCTCGCGGCCCGGCCGGGCACGGTACTCGCGCAGGTCCGCCGGATCGCCGCGCACCCGCAGGCCGGTGCGCAGTGCCGGCACTGGCTGCGCGCCAACCTGCCGGACGCCGCGGTCGTCGACGTGCTGTCCAACGCCGCCGCGGCGGTCGCGGTCGCCCGGGGGGAGTACGAGGCCGCGATCTGCGCGCCACACGGGGCGGCCGGGCATGGGCTGGCGGTACTCGCCGACAAGATCTCCGATCACCCGGAGGCGGTCACCCGGTTCGCGCTCGTCGCCCGGCCCGCCCCGCCGCCGGAACCGACCGGCGACGACATCACCTCGCTGGCCGTCTACATCGCGCACGACCGGGTGGGTGCGCTGCTCGCGGTGCTGATGGAGCTGGCCGTGCGGGGGATCAACCTGACCCGCATCGAGTCGTACCCGACCGGCGAGCAGCTCGGCCGGTACGTCTTCTTCCTGGACTGCTCCGGGCACGTCGCCGACGCCCGGCTCGGCGAGGCGCTGCAGGGACTCCGCCGCACCTGCGCCGACGTGCGCTTCCTCGGCTCGTACCCGCGGGCCGCCGGCACCGCCCCCGCCGGCGGGGGCGGTGCGGCCTCCGGTGCGGCCCGGCCCGCCGTCGACGACTTCGCCGACTCCGCCGCCTGGCTGGCCCGCATGCGGGCCGGAGAGCTGGGCTGACGTGGCCGGCAACCTCACCCGCGACGAGGCGCGCGAACGCAGCCGGCTGCTGAGCGTCCGGTCCTACGACATCGAGCTGGATCTGACCACCGGGGCGGAGCGGTTCGGCTGCACGACCGTGGTGCGCTTCGGCTGCGCCGAGCCGGGTGCGGCGACGTTCTGCGAGCTGGCCGACGCCGAGGTACGGGAGGCGACGCTGAACGGCGCGCCGGTGCGCTACGACCCGGTGGCCGGGCGGATCGCGCTGCCCGACCTGGCCGCCGACAACGAGCTGCGGGTCGTCGCCGCCGGTACCTACTCGAAGACCGGCCAGGGCCTGCACCGGTTCACCGACCCGGCCGACGGCGCGGTGTACCTGTACAGCCAGGCGGCCACCGCCGACGCGCAGCGCATGTTCGCCTGCTTCGACCAGCCCGACCTGAAGGCGCCGTTCGGGTTCACCATCACCGCGCCGGCCGGCTGGCAGGTGGTGAGCAACCAGGCGGAGTCCGCGGTGTCGCCGGTCGGCAGCGCCCGGCGGTGGCACTTCCCGCCGACCCCGCCGCTGCCGACCTACCTCGCGGTCGTGGTCGCCGGCCCGTACCACCAGGCGGCCGGCGAATACCACGGGCCGGACGGGCAACGGGTACCGCTGCGGGTGTGCTGCCGCGCGTCGCTGGCCGAGCACCTCGACGCCGACGAGCTTCTCGACGTGACCCGCCGCGGGCTGGACTTCTACCAGCGCGCGTTCCGGCTGCCGTACCCCTTCGACAAGTACGACCAGGTCTTCGTACCGGAGATGAACCTCGGCGCGATGGAGCACCCGGGCTGCGTGACGTTCCGGGAGGAGTACGTCTTCCGGTCCCGGGTCACCGACGCCGACTACGAGCGCCGGGCCAGCACGGTACTGCACGAGATGGCGCACATGTGGTTCGGCAACCTGGTCACCATGCGCTGGTGGGACGACCTGTGGCTGAACGAGTCGTTCGCCACCTACGCGGCCGCCCTCGCGCAGGTCGAGGCGACCCGCTGGACGGGGGCCTGGGCGACGTTCGCCGACAGCTACAAGGCAGCCGCGTACCGGCAGGACCAGCTGCCGACCACGCATCCGATCGCCGCCGACATCGTCGACATCCGGTCCATGGAGGTCAACTTCGACGCGATCACGTACCAGAAGGGCGCGTCGGTGCTCAAGCAGCTGGTCGCGGCCATCGGGGTGGACGGGTTCCTGGCCGGGCTGCACCGGTACTTCCGGCGGCACGCCTGGGGCAGCACCACGCTCGCGGACCTGCTCAAGGCGCTGGAGGAGGAGACCGGCCGGAGCCTGACCGACTGGTCGGCGCGATGGCTGGAGACCTGCGGACCGAACCTGCTGCGGCCGGCGTACCAGGTCGCCGACGGACGGTTCGAGTCCTTCGCGGTGCTTCAGTCGGCGCCCGCCGACCATCCGACGCTGCGGCCGCACCGGCTGGCGATCGGCCTGTACGACCGCGGGCCGGACGGGCTGACCCGGCGCCAGCGCATCGAGCTGGACGTCACCGGCGAGCACACCGAGGTACCGGCGCTGGCCGGCGCCGCCCGGCCGGATCTGCTGCTGCTCAACGACGACGACCTGACCTACGCCAAGGTGCGGCTCGACCCGGACTCGTTGCGCACCATGCTGTCCGGCATCGGCGACCTGGCCGACCCGCTGCCGCAGGCGGTGTGCTGGACGATCGCCTGGGACCTGGTGCGCGACGCGGAACTGCCGGCCCGCGACTACGTGGCGCTGGTGCTGTCCGGCATCGCGACGGTACGGCAGGCGTCCAT
>Ga0066709_100002431_pt1 | contig 13581 bp, 13 predicted proteins | sample GraSoiAngelo_158_FD_79665 | JGI IMG/M metagenome (GOLD analysis project Ga0066709, IMG submission 79665) | Grasslands soil microbial communities from the Angelo Coastal Reserve, California, USA - 14_1009_16_30cm | ecosystem: Environmental > Terrestrial > Soil > Grasslands | place: USA... | reverse complement strand
GCAATTGCGATCTGGGCAGCCAGAGTGGCGATCGTGCGCCTGTGGTCGTCGGTGAAGAAGCCGCGACGCGTGTGTTCCAGATCGAGGACTCCGATTACTTTGTCTTTGTAGACCAGGGGAACGGCCAATTCGGACTTCGTTTCCGGATTTGAGGAAATGTAGCGCGCATCCTTACTGACGTCCGAAACCAGAACTGCTTCTTTGTGCTTCGCAGCGTAGCCGACGATACCGGTCCCTACCGGCACGTCGTGCTTGAGCTGAATATTCTCCTGAAACCGGAGGGAAAAGCGGTGCTGCAGTTTCTCTCCCGCGGCATCCAGCAGCAAGATGCTGAACATCTGGTAGTCGATCAGGCGGCTGAGAAGCTCGGCAATGCGCTTAAACAGCTGATCGAGATTGAGAATTGACGTCAGCTCGCGCGCAATTTCGTTGAGCAGCAGCAGGGTGCGTGCCTGGCGAGTAGTGCGCGTATGCAGGCGCGCGTTTTCGATCCCCACCGCCATTCGCGACGCAATCAGGGTGAGGAGCCGCTTGTGCTCCTCAGTGAAGTGGGCGGGCAGAGGAGACTCGATATCGATCACTCCAATGACCCGGTTTTTCAGAATCAGGGGCACAGCCAGCTCGGAGCGCACATTGGGAACAGAAGCGATGTAGCGCTGGTCAGAGGAGACATCGTCTACCAGAATTGCTTCGCCCTTCTGGGCGGCGATGCCGGTAACGCCCTCGCCCAGCTTGATGCGCAGACGGTCCGCCACTTCACGGGGATGTCCAATTTGAAAGCGGATGCGAAGGTCTTTGGACTTCTCGTTCAGCAAAAGAATGGCAAAAATGTCGTAATCAATGACTTTGCGGACGAGCTCGGCCACGCGGCGGAGGGTCGTATCGAGATCGAGCGTGGTGTTGACGACATCGGCCACTTCCAGCAGAAGCGGTTCGACTGTCAACTGAATTTCTGATGGAACGGCAGTTGTGTCCACGATTTTCTAATCATATCAGCCGGTTGCGGGTTCCAGCGACGGAAGCACAGCGCCGGGAAACTGCCGCCTGTTCAAATCACAATAAAATTACACGCTTTTAATCTTTTCCGTAGAAATCAACAAATAAGTCCGGAGTCTCGTAGACACGCACACGGTGCAATTGGGCGGTCTTCATCTTCGGTGCGAGTCGCTGCCAGATGCTGATGGCGATGTTTTCCGTGGTGGGGATGCGGCTGGCAAATTCCGGGACTTCTTTGTTCAGGAAACGATGGTCCATGGCGTCCAGCACCTCGCGGTTCATGGTTTCCTTGAGCTGCTTTAGGTCAACCACGAAGCCGGAACGCGGATCGACCTCGCCCTTCACTGTGACTTCGAGCACGTAATTGTGCCCGTGTCCGTTGGGGTTGTTGCACTTGCCGAACAGGCGCCGGTTCTCCTCCGGAGAAAGCTCCGGATTGTGGTAGTAGTGCGAGGCGGAGAATTCAGCTTTGCGGGTGAGATAGAGCAAGCGGACGTTCTCTCCTGGAGTGAATGCTCTTTCCATTCGGTTAGCTCGCCACTGTCCAGTTGTCAAGCATGAGGTTTGGAATGCGTCCGAACTCGTGGATGTTGTTTGTAACCAGCGTCAAGCCAACACTACAAGCGTGGGCGGCGATGAACAGATCATTCGCGCCAATCATTGTTCCACGCGTCTCCAGGTCGGCGCGGATCTTTGCGTAGTGTGCCGCCGCTTCGCCGGGGACATCTAAGACCTCCACATATGCGAGAAACCCCTTGAGCACCGTTTCATCCTGCTGCCGGCGCGGCGACATTTCAACCCCAAACAATAGGGCGCCGACGAGTTTGTTCTTTGACCCAAAGTCGCTAAGTAGAGCTATCACGCGGACAGGTCCTTCAGTTCTTTCATCCGGAGCGGCACTTGATAGGGCGCATCTGCTTTCTTCGCCGGATCGTACGCTCGGCCCTTCCATACTACGTTGCCGTTCCAATAAGCAATTCGGGAGCGCAGCAAAAGATACGCAAATAATGGAAGGCCCAGGAGTGCAAGAGCATTGGCCCGCCAACCGAATTGTGCGCTGCGGATGCGCTTCAGAAAAATGAGCCAGAGAACCAGAGCCAATATTCCTGCAGTGACTGCCAGGACGGGTCGACTGATTGCGGAAAGCGCAACCGCAGCGCCGCTCATAATCAAGATGAATTCCGCAAACCTCGTCAGCGCAAGGCGGACTGGCGAGACAAACAATAGCGCCAGGTTTTTTGTCCAGCCTTCGCGCAGTTGCTTGAAGCCGCGATACATGTGCGTGCGCACGGCATCGGCGCCGTAACGGAAGCGCAGACAACGACAGGATGCTTTGACCGCGCGAGCCAGTGCGACGTCCTCGAGCAAGTTGTTGCTGATCGCGGCATGCCCGCCGACCGCATCGTAAGCTTCGCGCGAGATGAGTAGATACTGGCCATTGGCTGCGGCTACCGGAGACTTCGGATTGCATACGTCACGAGGGCGGTAGGTGCTCGCCAGTTCGGCGAAGATCACCGGCATTACCGCCTTCTCCCAGAAGCCGTGAACCTCCTGCTCGGGAGAATACGAGAGCAGTGCCGTCTGATGCTGCTCGGCTTCTGCAACTGCGCGCGCCAGCGATCCCGGGTTGTGTACGGTATCAGCGTCGGTGAACAGCAACCACTTCCCTTTTGCCGCGCGGGCGCCGGCGGTCATGGCGTTGTTTTTGCCCGTCCAGTTGGGAGGAAGGGTGCCGGCGTCTACTACCCGCACGTTGGAAAATGATTCTGCAATATGTCGCGTCTGATCAGTGGAGTTATCGTTGACGACGATGAGTTCAAAACTCACACCGTCCTGCGCCATCAGCGAACGCAGGCAACTCCCGAGTGCGGCTTCCTCATTCCGAGCCGGGACGATCACCGAAACTAAGGGCTGCCCCGATGCTTGATCTGACGCGGCCATTGCCTGATTAGGTATTATAACTTTGTGCGTCGTTGCTTCATTTTTCTCGGACTTCTCGTTCCGTTATTCGGATGTTATAGCGGCACTCGCCCTCCGCACATAGGCAACGCGGCTCCCGATTTCACGATTCAGGATTCCGAGAACAAGGTGACATTAAGCGAGTTGCGGGGCAAGATTGTCGTCTTGAATTTTTGGGCGTCCTATTGTCCGCCCTGCGTGGAGGAGACGCCATCGCTGGTGTCGCTGCAGCGGCGGCTTAAGGACAAGGGTGTAACGGTTGTAGGGATTAGCTGGGACGAGGACAGCGAGGCCTATCACCAGTTCCTGAAAGAACACAACATTGATTTTCTGACCGTCCGGGATGCGGAGCAGAAGAGCAGCAGGCTCTATGGAACGCTTAAGATCCCGGAAACCTACATCATTGATCGCAAGGGTATCGTTCGGCGTAAATTCGTCAGCGCGGTCGATTGGAGCCAGCCGGAGATCCTGGATTTCTTGAACAAGCTCTGAGCGCCTGGTGCGGCCACCATAGGTGCTGGAACCTAGAAGACGGGGTTACCGGCGACGGTGCACCGCGATCCGACGGCAGTCGACACCCACAAGCCGCGAAGCGGCGGCAAATTGCAGCCCAGGGCGCAAGCCCTGGGTAAGCGAACATTGGCGTAAGCCCTGCAAGGGCGGAAGAAACTCAATCCCAGATATAGCGTTCATCGTAGGCGATGTCATTCCGTTTCAGAAACGCCAGAAATTCTTCCTGAAAAGAGTGCCGCTTGTGGTGTTCGTCTTGCATTGCGATGTATCTGGCGACCGTTGCAGCGCTTGATGCGCTCACGCTGAAGGCGCCTGCCACGCGAATTCTTTGTGCCCCTTCTCACGAAGCCATTTTTGATGAATTTGCTTTGACTACACGTGCGATCGCGGCCACGGAGTGAGTGGGACGAGTGCGTATGAGCATATGGACATGATTGGAGGTGCCATTAATGATAAGAGCCGTCGCCCCCAGTTCGCGGACAATACCGCCGAGATAGGCGAAGAGGTTTGAGCGGATTTCGGGTCTGATCAGGGGTTTCCGTTGTTTGGTACTGAAGATCAGGTGAACAAGAAGGTTGCCGCAGGTCTGTGCCATGTTTCTTTCGCCCTTTCCGGGCTAGTTCATTTCAGGTGGACCCAGGGCTCGCGCCCTGGGCTGTATTCTGGCGCCGCTTCGCGGCTGTATTACATTTGCAGTCTTATTCTGCTGCCTTAGGATGGCGGGATATGTGACGGATATCACCACGCGGATGTGACAGCGAAACAAGTAGCTGAACGAAGCCGCAGAACTTTCATCGTCAACAGACACCGCCCTCATGAAAACCTGGGACGTGATCATCGTTGGAGGAGGCATTATTGGCCTCTCACTCTCGATCGCATTGCGCAAGCGTGGAGCGCGAGTCCTGGTGGTTGAGCGCGGTGAACCTGGGCGCGAGGCTTCTTACGCCGCAGCAGGAATGCTGGCCGACTGCACTGCGGAAACTCCTGAGGCCTTGCAGCCGCTGGCAATCGCCAGCGCGCGCATGTATCCCGAGTTTGTACATGAGCTGCAGGACGAATCGGGAATTGATGTCGATTTGCGGGAAGACGGCACTATTCTTTTTCCTCGTCCTGAGCATGTGCACGAGGGGCCCAAAAGCCTTCTGCCCGCACCGTTGAGTGAACTCGAGCCCGGCTTAGCGACTTCAAACAGAATGGCGGTTTATCTTAGAGAACGTAGTGTTGATCCGCGCGCGCTTGTGTCTGCCGCTCTGAAAGCTGCCAAACATCGTGAGGTGGATATCGCATCGGGAACAGAGGTTTTGTCCCTGCTTATCTCGCATGGTCGCGTGGGCGGAGTGAGTACCGACAAAACCAGCTACGCGGCGCCGGTGGTCGTGAACTGCGCCGGTGCGTGGGCAGGGCAACTCGAGCTAGTGAAGATTCCCACGCGGCCGGTGAAAGGGCAGATGCTTTCGGTGGTGGGACTGGCACACGGGCCGCGTCATGTGATCCGCGCGCCCGAGGCTTATTTGGTTCCGCGAAGCGATGGGAGGATCCTGATCGGAGCGACCGTCGAGGAGGCTGGGTTCGATAAGCGCACGGACGCGGCTACTATTCATGGCCTGCATCAGGCGGGCATACAACTTTTTCCGGCTTTGCGCGAAGGGCGGATGCTTGAGGCCTGGGCAGGATTGCGACCAGCATCACCCGATAATCTACCCATTCTCGGCGCTACGCACATTGACGGCTACTTCGTCGCCACCGGTCATTTTCGTGACGGCATTCTGCTAACGCCGATTACGGCGCACGTCATGTCGCAGCTGATCACGCGACAGCATCTCGAATATGACATTTCCGCCTTCTCGCCCGCCAGATTTGCACTCTGAAACTAAGGACATGCCGTAACACGAAGTCTTTTGCCAAAACTTGCTTCGTGCCGCCGGTAATCAATCAACCGCGTCACGTGTCCCATAGGCATTTCGTATACTGAATTGTTTTCCGGTTAATCCGGCAAGAGGTATTTCATATGGCTTCTGCTGCCGTGAGTTATGCGCGTGACAATCAGCAGCGTTTTCTAAGCGAACTGAAAGATCTGCTTCGCATTCCCAGCATCAGCACCCTGGAAGAGCACAAGTCGGACGTGCGCAAGGCGGCTGAGTTTGTCGCCAACGAATTGCGGCGCATCGGAATGGAGAATGTCGAAATTGTTCCAACCAGGGGGCACCCGCTCGTTTACGCCGATTGGCTGCACGCCCCCGGCAAACCGACGGTCCTGATGTACGCGCATTATGACGTTCAGCCGCCCGATCCTCTGGACGAATGGGTTTCTCCTCCGTTTGAGCCGCAGGAGCGCAACAGCAATCTTTACGCGCGGGGCGCGGTGGATGACAAGGGTCAGCTCTGGATGGAAATTAAGGCGCTTGAGGCCCTGATGCGGGCTGGCAACGGCAAGCTGCCCATCAACGTGAAAGTGCTGATCGAGGGCGAGGAGGAAGTGGGCGGCGAGTCGATTGCCGAATATGTCCGTAGAGAAAAAGCCAAGCTGAAGGCCGACTTCGCGCTCATATGCGACACGGAACTCTTCGCACCCGATCTTCCTACGCTGTGCGTCGGGCTGCGCGGGCTGGTCTACACGGAGATTGAAGCCGTGGGCGCTAAGACCGATTTGCACTCCGGCATGTACGGGGGCGCGGCGCCGAATCCGTTCTTCGCTTTGATCGAGATCATCAGCAAACTGAAAGATGCCAAGGGGCGGATTCTGATTCCGGGTTTCTACACCAGGGTGAAAGCGCCTGGCGCTCAGGAACTCAAAGCCTGGAAGAAGCTGCCCTTTGACGAAGAGCATTACCGCAAGAGCGAAGTGGGCTCAACCATGCTGACCGGCGAGCCTGGATTTTCCGTCCTGTATCGCACCTGGGCGCGTCCTACGCTGGAGGTTCACGGGATGCCGGGAGGATTCACCGCGCCGGGAGCGAAGACGGTGATTCCTGCCAAGGCCTCGGCCAAGGTTTCCATGCGGCTTGTGCCCAATCAGGATCCCGACGATATTCTCAAACGCTACAAAGCTTACGTGAAGAAGCTCACTCCAAAAGGCATTCAGACGAATATCAAAGTTTGGAGCAAGGGTCCCGCATGCGTCGTGGGAACGAACAATAAATACATCAAGGCTGCGACGGAAGCCATGCACGACATCTTTAGGAAAGACACCGTGTTCATCCGCTCCGGGGGATCGATTCCCATCGTCACCGATTTTCAGGATGTGCTGAAAATTCCCAGCGTGATGATGGGTTTTGGATTACCTGATGACAACCTGCACGCGCCCAATGAAAAATTCCATATCCCGAATTTCTATCGGGGGATTGAATCGATCTGTTTGTTTTTCGAGAAGCTGGGTGGGTGAGCCGCCGCGCGTGTACGTGATGTCTGACGGAGCCAGTCGATTGTGGCTTTACGTATCCGGGACAATCACCGTGCCTCGCGTTCTTCGTGCACCAAGCGAGCGCTGTGACTTTCAACCTTAACGGGCTTGCGCTTGTGCAAGCGCTCCCGCAACTCTGCCAAGGTGGGCCGCTCCGCGATCTCTTTGATTTCCGCCAGCAGGTAGTCCGACAGTGACTTTCCCGCCATGGCTGCGCGGGCCTTAAGGCTACGATGCAGGGCGTCAGGCACGTTGCGAACCTGAATCATCTTTGACATGCGACTAACATACTTTCATCTACCACATATCTCAAGTCGGGCACTTCACAACCAGCTCTGTCATGCTGAGATGAGAAGAACCGTGCAATATCAGGTTCGACCAGCACATCGTCTCTAGATCGGCTTGGACAATAGAAAATACCCAATCCCCACCCGCATGTGATGGAGCAGCGAATCCGAAAAGCTGGCAGCCATCATCAATCCGAGCGCCGCATGAATTGCACCCAACAGAAAGACAGGTCGATAACGGCGGAACATCTCGCAAAAAAAGAGTCCGGCAAATACAGTGACGAAGGTGAGGATTAGGTTGGGGAGGTGCGCCAGGGCAAAGAGGGCGGTAGTCGCGAATACTGCCTTCCTGCTGCCAAGCAGCGTCTCCAATCGCACGTAGAAGAATGATTGCAAAATGAACTGCTGCACGAAGGCCCAAACTGTGTACTGCAACGCCGTGCGTAACGGCAGCACGTGAGTTGGTGACGCGTTCGCTCCGGTCAAGGTAGCAATCAGGGGCAGCAGCATTGCTGCAAGCAATCCCAAACCGACTATCCACTTAATTGCGACAAACCTCGGGACGCCCAACCCCATCTCGCCACGCGAATAGCGACCATCAAAGGCGAAGAACAGAACAGTCACAGCGGTCAGCAGCATCCAGAAGACGTCCACTGGCCCGGGCGGCGTCCACAGGGCAGCTTGCAGGAAGACGTAACCGAGGGTGAGTTGCAACCACAGCTTCCATCGCTCTGTGAATATGAGCTGAGTTCGATCGACAGCATCCGGGCAAAGATCCTGCGCAAAAGTTTTCGAGACGGAAGCCACTGCCAGGAATCTTATAAATGGAGGCGCATGGACAGCAAGAGCACCCCTCGCGTGGTGATCGTAGGCGCTGGTTTTGGAGGCCTTACGGCGGCGCGCACACTGGCGCGTTATCCGGTGCAGATCACGATCATTGATCGCACGAACTACCATACATTTCAGCCGCTTCTGTACCAGGTGGCGACTGCGGGCTTATCTCCGGGTGAGATCGCAGCACCGATTCGGTGGATCCTTCGCGGGCACCACAATGTGCAGGTGCTGATGGAAGAAGTGCAGGATTTCGACCTCACGCGGCGGGTTGTAAAGGTCTCCAATGCGGAGATTCCTTATGACTATCTGATCATCGCTGCAGGCGCCAGCCACGCCTATTTCGGGCACGATGAGTGGGAGCCGCTGGCCCCCGGACTTAAGACGATCGAAGATGCCCTGGAAATCCGGCGACGGGTGTTGCTCGCTTTCGAATTGGCGGAGCGCCAGGCCGCGAGCGGTGAGAAACAACAGCGGCTGAATTTTGTCGTGATAGGCGGCGGCCCGACTGGTGTGGAGTTGGCAGGTACGCTGGCAGAGATCGCACGGCGAGTGTTGGCCGATGAGTTCCGCTCCATTGACCCGAAGCGGACAACCATTATTTTGCTCGAAGGTGGGCCGCGTATTTTGCCGGCCTATTCGGAGGATCTGTCAGGAAGTGCGGAGAATCAGCTGAAGAGGCTGGGAGTGGAGGTTCACACCTCGGCCCTGGTAACGGGCATAGAGCCCGGGGCAGTGCACCTGGGGCAAACGCGACTGCCGGCGGCGGTTGTGTTGTGGGCTGCGGGAGTGGCCGCATCTCCCTTGGGCAAGAAACTGGGAGCACAGGTAGATCGGGCAGGACGGGTGCTGGTTAATCCTGATCTCAGCATTCCGGGACATCCCGAAGTTCTTGTCGTCGGTGATCTGGCGGCGTTGAAGGATGAGCACGGGCGATGGCTGCCAGGAGTGGCTCCCGTGGCGATCCAGCAGGGGAAAGCAACCGCGCACAATATTGGACGCGAGCTCCGCCTTGAAGCGAGGAAGGATTTTCATTACTTCGATAAGGGAAGTCTCGCCACGATTGGGCGCGCGGCAGGCGTGGCGCAGTTTGGAAAGATTCATATTTCCGGGTTTGTGGCCTGGTTGGCTTGGTTATTCATTCATATCTTCTTCCTGATCGGCTTTCGCAATCGCTTGATCGTGCTGATTCAGTGGGCCTGGTCGTACTTCACGTACGAGCGCGGGGCGAGGCTGATTACCGGAGACAAGCGGCTGCCGGGGTGGGAGGCAGTGAGTGACAGCGAATCTCAGAAGCAGCAGGTGGCGAGCTGAGTGGTTACCGAGATCAGCAGTAGGAGGTTAACGCCTATGCCTTACTTATGCTACAATGTAAGACATGAAGGAACTAAGTGCTACATTTACCTCCAAGGGACAGCTTGTTATCCCAGTCGAACTCCGCCGTAAACACGGGATCGAGGCTGGCACAAAAGTAAGATTCCTGGAAGACGAATTCGGGCGAATTATCCTGCAGCCAGTAACCGAGGATTACATCCATCGTATAAGGGGCTGTCTTGCTGGGGGCCACCTGCTGGAGACATGGGAGACCGAACACCGCCTTGAGGGCAAGCGTAGGGGATGAAAACCTACGTTCTTGATGCCAGTGCATTGTTCGCCTTCCTCGAAGACAGAGCCGGTGCGAGTAAAGTGGACCACCTGCTAACGGAAGCGTCGCGCGGGTACGCTGAGATTTTAATGTCGGCCGTGAACCACGGCGAGGTTTTTGGCGGCATTCTTCGCGAACATGGGCTGGACCGGGCTACCAGGGCAATGAATGCGGTCCACCCATTGCCCATTCGCTTGGTGGATGCGACACCTCAGCGGTCGTTGCGCGCCGCCGAGATCAAATCCAAGTACAAGCTTTATTACGTTGACAGCTTTGCTGCTGCGCTCGCGATCGAGTGCAAGGCCACACTAGTCACCAGTGACGCAGACTTTCGCCGGCTTGGCCACGGCTTCCCCAGGCTCTGGTTAAAGAACTGAAGAAGGGCTTCCCCCGCCCTGACTTTTGGCTCTAATGATGAGGTCCCATCAGTAATCTAATAGGATCGCGTGTTTTTGAGAGACAATATACCCAGAGGTAAAAGCAAATGAGGCTGGTCTTTTCGCGTTGTTTGTCCGGCCTGATGGCCGTGTTGCTGTTGTCTGTATTCTCCTCCTTGTCTTCAGCTGAAGTGCTGAAAATCGTCGTCAATGACACCATCCATCCGATTACCGATGAATACGTGGGACGTGCCATCGCCGAAGCGGAGCGCAATAAAGACGAGGCATTGCTAATCGAACTGAACACGCCGGGTGGGTTGTTGGAGTCGACGCGCCACATCATCGAGAAAATTCTTGCTTCGCAGGTCCCGATCATCATCTATGTCACCCCGAGCGGCAGCCGAGCGGCGTCCGCTGGGTTCTTTCTTCTGGAAAGTGCTGATGTCGCAGCTATGGCGCCAGGCACGAATACCGGCGCCGCTCACCCGGTCACCATCGGTGGCGGGAAGATGGATGACATCATGAAAACCAAAATCGAGAACGACTCGGCTGCGCTGATGCGCTCGGTGGCTTCCAAGCGCAGCCGCAACGTTGACGTCGCCGAAAGCGCCGTGCGGCAATCGAAGTCGTTTACTGACCAGGAGGCTCTGTCACAAAAGCTGATCGACTACGTGGCATCGAGCGAAGAAGATTTGCTTAAGCAAATGCAGGGAAAGACGGTGAAGCGCTTCAACGGACAGAGCGTAACCCTCAAGCTGGCCGGTGAGATGATTCGGCCTTTCGATATGACGCTGAAACAGCGGATTCTTGCTTTCATCATGGATCCGAACATTGCTTTCATTCTGCTGGCAATTGGCGCGCTGGCTCTGTATGCCGAGTTCAATCATCCCGGCGCTGTGGTGCCGGGGACGGTCGGGCTGGTGTTCATTCTGCTAGCCGTGTTCGCGTTGAATCTGCTGCCGACTCGATTTGCAGCTGTCGTATTGATTCTGGCCTCTTTCGTGCTCTTCGCGCTGGAGGCGAAATTTGCAACGCATGGAGTGTTGGCGATCGGCGGGATCGTAACCATGGTGCTCGGAGCCCTGCTGCTGGTCGATGCACCGATTCCAGAAATGAGGGTTCACCTGTGGACCGCGCTGGCGGTAAGCATTCCTATCGGCCTGATCACCGCGTTTCTGATGACGCTTGCGCTCAAGGCGCGTCGCAACAAAGTTGTAACCGGTGAGCAGGGGCTGATTGGCGAAGTCGGCGTCGCGCAGACTCCGCTCTCGCCGCAGGGCAAAGTCTTTGTGCACGGGGAAATTTGGGATGCGGTATCTTCCATGAACATCGCGGCGGGAGAGCGGGTCATCGTGCGGAGAGTAGATGGGCTACAGCTGGAAGTCGACGCGGTGACCTCACTTCAGCGCACGCCGGCAGCCACCACGGCGTGAGTCTTCCGCCCCGCAACCCCCAACTTCGCAAATGAACCCTGCCAACTTGCTGCGGCCAGCCTCTTCTGGGAGTGGGAGGCAAAGATCTTTACCGCAAAGGGCGCGAAGGATTTCGCAAAGAATCCACAGGGTGGAGCTTCGAGAGTTCGCGTTTAGAATGGCGCGAACGTAAAATCGAAGCAAAGCTCATGTCCCAATTCGTCCACCTGCATCTTCACACAGATTACTCCATGCTCGACGGCGCCTGTGACGTGGAAAAGCTCGTCCATCGGGTCAAAGAGCTGGGCATGCCGGCTGTAGCCATGACCGATCATGGCAACATCTTTGGCGCTGTGCATTTCGTAAATGCGGCACACAAAGCTGGCATTAAGCCCATCGTCGGTTGTGAACTCTATGTTTGCAAGAAAGATGATCACAACATCGAGCGCACGCCGCCCGAGGGTGACACGTACAACCACCTGCTGGTGCTTGCGGAGAACGAAGAAGGCTACCGCAACCTGGTGAAGATCACCTCGGAAGCTTCGCTCCGCGGCTTTTACTACAAGCCGCGGGTAAGCAAGAAGTTTCTGGCGGAGCACGCGCGTGGCCTGATTGCGTTATCCGGATGCCTGAAGGGAGAAGTCGCGGAATTCTTGATGGACGATAAGTACGAATCCGCGCGGGACGCAGCCGCTGTCTACCGCGACATCTTTGGCAAAGAAAACTTTTTCCTTGAGATTCAGGATCAGGGCCTGGAGAAGGAGCACAAGATTCATCCATACCTCTTTCGGTTGGAAAAGGAATTAGCTATGCCTCTGGTCGCCACCAATGACAGCCACTATCTCTGCGAAGAGGATGCGCATGCCCAGGACGTGATGGTCTGCATTCAGACCGGCAAGTCAATCCAGGATGCGAACCGCATGAAATTCCAGGGCACGGGCTTTTACGTCAAGAGCCATGATGAGATGTATCGCGTCTTCAAAGATGCGCCCGACGTGCTCTCCCGCACACTCGCGATTGCGGAGCGCTGCAACCTGCGCATGGAAAAGGTCAGCAATCCATTTCCGCACTTCGATGTGCCTGCCGGTTACACGCCTGACAGTTACTTCGAAAAAATCACTCGTGAGGGCTTCGCTCGGCGGCTTGAGAGCTTACGTGTGCTGGAGTCGCAAGGACATCTGAAGCACAGCCTGGCGGAATACGAGCAGCGCCTTGCACGGGAACTTGCCATCATCCAGCAGATGATGTTTTCAGGCTATTTCCTTATTGTTTGGGATTTTATCAGCTACGCAAAAGAGCGTGGAATACCCGTCGGCCCGGGCCGCGGATCGGCAGCAGGATCGCTGGTTTCCTACTCACTCGGGATCACCGATTTAGATCCGCTCCAGCATGAGCTGCTCTTCGAGCGCTTTCTGAATCCTGAGCGCATTTCCATGCCGGATATTGACATCGATTTCTGCATGAACCGCCGCGGCGAAGTGATCGATTACGTCACCCGGAAGTACGGACGCGAGAACGTCGCGCAGATCATCACCTTCGGCACCATGGCCGCGCGCGCTGCGATCAAAGACGTGGGCCGAGCCATGGATGTGCCGTATGGCGATGTAGACCGCATCGCCAAAATGGTGCCAACGACGCTGAATATAAAGCTGGAGCAAGCCATTAAGGATTCGCCGGCGATGCAGCAGGCCTATCAAGGCGACGCACAGGTCCGCGAACTGATTGACACCGCCAAGAAATTGGAAGGCCTCGTTCGCAACGCTGGGGTTCATGCGGCAGGCGTCGTGATTTCCCCTCGGCCACTGATCGAGCTCGTACCGCTGCACAAGACCAAGAACGATGAAATCGTCACCGCCTTCGACATGGTTGCCATCGAGAAAATGGGCTTGCTCAAGATGGACTTTCTTGGCCTGACCACACTCACAATTCTCGATGACACGCTGAAGCTGATCGTTCAGACGCGCGGCGAAGGCATTACCCTGGAAGGCATTCCTCTCGAGGATCAGGAAACCTACGAAAAGGTATTTCACACCGGCCTCACTTCCGGCGTGTTCCAGTTTGAATCGCACGGTATGCGCGATGTGCTGCGGCGTTATCAGCCGAAGTCAGTCGAAGATCTCACGGCTCTGAATGCCCTCTATCGTCCCGGCCCGATTCAGGG
>Ga0066709_100002429_pt1 | contig 13584 bp, 11 predicted proteins | sample GraSoiAngelo_158_FD_79665 | JGI IMG/M metagenome (GOLD analysis project Ga0066709, IMG submission 79665) | Grasslands soil microbial communities from the Angelo Coastal Reserve, California, USA - 14_1009_16_30cm | ecosystem: Environmental > Terrestrial > Soil > Grasslands | place: USA... | reverse complement strand
TTCCCGTAATGTGCAGAACGCTTCGCTCCTGTGAAATACTTAGACACCAAGGAAACGCAGGAGTTCCAATGCCACGCTATCTCACGCAGCACACACTCGCGTGCCTGACGCGCCAGGGCGCGGAAGCGCTCGCGCAGCGCATGCAGGCGGGCGGCGCCGCCCGCGCCGAACGCGTGCTCGTCAACATGCTCGAAGGCAAAATGTTCGTCGAGTTCCGGGCCGATTCCCGCGAGGCGCTCGAGGGCTGGCTCAAAACTGAGGGCATGCACTTCGATTTTCTGGTGCGCGTCGAGTGGGAGATGCAGGGCGACAAACTCCAGCCCGCCGAATAGAATCAGCGTAATTCCGCGCAAACCCAGATGGCCTTTGGCGATGACCAGATTGACCGGAATCGCCCACTTTGCGTCCCAAAAACGGTCACTCTTCCATTGCATCCCCCGTTCATTTTTCGCGATAAGTTATTTCGTTTCTGTGACTTTGCTTCGCTGACCGCTTGGCGATTGGCCTGCCATTCTCCTTCCTATTATGGCCACAGTCCCTGCAAGTCTCGAAAGCATGACACGTCCCGGTCTGCTTCTCCTGGCGCAAAGAGGCGACCGCGAATCGTTGGCGCAACTGATTCTGCCGTACGCAGGCATTTTGTACCGGGGAGCGCTACGGCTGACGCGAAGCCCTTCCGACGCGGAAGATGTGCGCCAGGAAACGTTTCTGAAGGTCATCGGGCGGCTGGAGCAATTTGCCGGCACCGGAGCGCAGGACGAAAGGCGGGACGACTTGCGCGCCTGGGTTGCGCGCATCGGCGCAAACGCGTCCATTGACGTCATCCGCAAGCGGCGGGACGGAAAGCTGCTCTCGCTCGAAGAGCCAACCGACACCGGCGAAAGGACGCTTGGAAGCAACATCAGCGCTCGCAGCGACAATCCCGAAGAGCGGTTCGCACGGCGGGAAATGCGCAAGCGGATGGCGGACTCGATCCGGCAGCTTGCTCCGGAGTTGCGGCGCGTGTGTTTGTTGCGCGATGTGATGGAGTATTCCACACAGGAAGTCGCGCAGCGGCTCGGAGTATCCTCGCTGACGGTGCGTTTGCGGCTCTTCCGAGCACGCCGCAGGCTCCGTGAAAAACTGGCGCTGCCCCGCGGCCCGCAGTTCCCGTCATGTCAGCGGCCCGTTAATGCTTAGGCAGGCACTAGCCCGAAATAGATACTTCGGCTGAAGTGCTCCTCTGGGCGTAGAATCATCCCGGTCTCTCAGCCTGGGAGGGATATGGAGCAAGACCGGCGACGCACACCCCGATATCCGTTCGACGCTTCCATTGAGATGCGTGAAGGCTTGTCGCAAGACCTGAGAACCGCGCAGGTGACCGGACTCAGCCTGAACGGCTGCTACGTGAGCACGGAAAGTCCGTATCCGGAGGGTACTTCGCTAACGGTGAAGGTTTTCACTCCGACAGAGTTCTATGAGGGCCAAGCTACCGTGATTTATAACCAGGAGAACCTGGGCATGGGGTTGATGTTCACGGAGACGCGGCCGTATTACCTGATGGTGCTGCGGAAATGGCTGCTTTCCGCGATGATGGCAAAGAAATAGAATTCAAGGTGAGTTTCCGGAGGTAGTCAGTTTTTCTTCCTTCTCGCCCGGCCCGCCGGGTCGGCCTGGTTTCTTTTCCGCAAAGGAATGTCCATCAGAATTCTGCCACGCAAGAAATTCACGCAAGGCTAAGACCTATTTGAGAATCCGTGGGAAGGCCGTGGGCTGAAAGGAGCGAGTTACTTTTGTGCGCGGAGTTTTGTTGGCATGCGCGCTTCGGGACTCTTGGGTGACCAGTCTTCGGGAGGAAAGGCCACGCGCCAGAAGTTCGGGCTTGGCGTAACAAACTCCACGCCAATCTCTGCTTTGCCGCCGCGCACGGGGCCGAGGAATGCCACCTGGCACTCCTGCTCCTCTCCGGTCATGTTGTGCTTCATGTGGATTACACCGCCGCTAATCACGCGCGCATTGAGCAACACCAGCGCGCCATGCGCGTTGATGGCCAGAGTCTCGCTCATTTCCTCAAAATCCTTGCCCTGGGCATCCTTGCCGCGAACCCGGACGCCTACTCGCATGAGCACACGCTGGCTCCGGCGGCGGACCCCGCTGTGTGCCTTAGTCGGTGTGACTTGCGACATGCGAACCCTCGCTCCTCTTAACTATACGCGCTGGGGTGGAACTGTCGAGGGGCATCCCCGGCCGTGGTTTTCAAAGAGGCTACGGATTGTTTAACCGCGTTCCTCGATGGGAACGTAATGGCGAGTGTCGTGGCCCAGATAAATCTGGCGCGGGCGCGCGATTTTCTGCTCCGGGTCGAGAAGCATCTCTTCCCACTGCGCAATCCAGCCCGAGGTGCGCGGAATCGCAAACAGCACGGGAAACATGGTCATCGGGAAGCCCATCGACTGATAGATCAGGCCGGTGTAGAAGTCCACGTTGGGATAGAGCTTGCGCTTGATGAAGTATTCGTCCTCCAGCGCGATGCGCTCGCACTCCAGCGCGATCTCAAGAAGCGGATTCTTGCCCATCAGGTCGAACACTTGATAGGCGATGTGCTTGATGATGCGCGCACGCGGATCGTAATGCTTGTACACGCGGTGACCAAAGCCCATGAGCTTTATTTCGCCAGCTTTGACACGCTTGATGAATTCCGGAACTTTCTGAACGGAACCGATTTCCATCAGCATGTGGAGAACTTCTTCATTGGCGCCGCCGTGAAGCGGGCCGTAGAGCGCGGCAATAGCCGCCGCCGTGGCGGAGTAGGGGTCGACATGCGAACTGCCCACGCCGCGAATCGTGTTCGTCGAGCAGTTCTGCTCGTGGTCCGCGTGAAGAATAAAGAGAATGTCCAGAGCGCGCTCGAGCGTGGGGTTCGGCCGGTACTTGGCTTCTGAAGTGCGGAAGAGCATGTTCAGAAAATTTCCGGGATAGCTGAGGTCGTTGTCCGGGTACACGTACGGCATACCCAGCGTGTGGCGGTAGGCGAAAGCCGCAATCGTTGGCATTTTGCCGATCAGGCGGTAGGTCTGCTTCTGGCGCGACTCCTGACTGAAGATGTCTTTCGCATCGTTATAAAAAGTGGACAGCGCGGCGATCGTCGAGATGGTCATGCCCATGGGATGGGCGTCGTAGTGGAAGCCATCTAGAAACTTCTTGATGCTTTCATGGATGAACGTGTGATGCGTGATGTTATAGGGCCAACCTTTCAATTGCGCGCCCGTCGGCAGTTCGCCAAGAAGGAGCAGGTAAGCGGTTTCCAGATACGTGCTTTTCTCCGCGAGATCCTCGATGGGATAGCCGCGGTAACGCAGAATGCCGGCGTCGCCATCAATAAAAGTGACTCTGCTGATGCAAGAAGCCGTGTTGTTGAACGCCGGGTCGTAACTCATCATCCCGAATTCTTTGGGATCGACTTTGATCTGGCGGAGGTCGGCGGCCCGGATGGTGCCGTGGGTGATAGGGATTTCGTAGGATTTTCCGGTGCGATTGTCAGTGATGGTCAGTGTTTCGCGGGCCGGGGCAGCGCCATCCGGCTTTCTCGTCTGCGTTGCGGAGAGTGGGGAGCTCATTCCAAGTCCTCTGAGGCACGGAGCGCTTGCCTATCTTCCTTACCACTCTACACCAAAGGGGGCAGGGCGGAAACCGGACGGGAGGGCCGTGTTGCAAGATTCGTAGATTGAGGAAGTTGCAGGGAAAAGGCAAGAGAAAAAGGCGTTTTTGATGTACCTCTTGACAATAGTCGTTGTAACGAGTATTATTGTGCTGAGCCAGGAGGCCAAACATGATCCGGATTCGCAAGAGTGAGGAACGCGGCCACGCCAACCACGGCTGGCTGGACACGCACTTTACCTTTTCTTTCGCTGATTACTACGATTCCAAGCATGTGCACTTTCGAACCCTTCGCGTCATGAACGATGACCGCGTGACGGGGGGCGGCGGCTTTCCCATGCATCCGCACCGCGACATGGAAATCGTCACCTACGTGCTGGAAGGCGCGCTGGAACACCGCGACAACATGGGTAACGGCTCGGTCATCAAGCCGGGCGACATCCAGTACATGAGCGCGGGCACGGGGGTGACGCACAGTGAATTCAACGCCTCGGAAACAGAGCCCGTGCATCTCTACCAGATTTGGATGTTCCCGGAGAAACAGGGGCTCAACCCCGCCTACGGCCAGAAGAACTTTAGCCAGGCGGAGAAGCGCGGAAAGCTGCGGCTGCTGGTTTCTCCGGACGGGCGCGACGGTTCCGTGAAGATCCGGCAGGACAATGAACTCTACGCGTCCGTGCTAGCCAAAGGCGAGACGGTAAAGCATGAGCTGAAACCGGAGCGCCACGCGTATGTCCAGGTGGCGCGCGGCAGCGTAACACTGAACGGCACCAAGCTCGACGAAGGCGACGGCGCGGCCATCTCTGACGAGCAGACCGTGGAGCTCACGGGCGAAAAAGACGCGGAAGTACTCTTGTTCGATTTGGTGTAAGCGGGAAAAACGGATGAGGAGTGCGGGGGCCTACTCCACACTCCTCGGCACTACGCGTTGGGCGATCCAAGGGGCTGAAAGACGGCCTGGAATTTCGGTTTGCGCGCGGAATACACCGCGTACCCCGCGCCGACAAGAGCAAAAATCAGCGTCGCCACGCCGTTGCCTTCCCTTTCAATTTCCCACAAGTGCGCAACAATGGTGTTGAGCAGCTTGCCGGAAAACGAAACGTGCTCTTGTTTCATCACAAAAAGGGTAAAGAAGATAGCGTCGCCGAAAAGCACACTCGCGACGGTTAGGACGGGAATAATGACTTGTCCGAAGCGAGTCACTTTTCCCGTGCCCTTCAACACTGCTGCCGCCACAAGATATCCGATGAGAATAGCGCCATAGAGAAAGATATAGTTGATCGCGTAGGCCAGCAGACCCCAAGCAAGCCCGCCCAGCGCCGCAGCAGCGATTCCCAGCACCAACCCATTCGGATAATTGGGCGTAATGGCATCGTAGTTGGTAGCGGCCATGTTGAGTTCCTGGCGCACTTTTTCCTGGCAGCCGGCACAAATGTACGTGGGCACGCCATTCATCAGCGTGAGTGACGGCGTCGAGGCCGAAGTACAATCCTCACAGCGCCCGTCAAAGCCCAGGGTTACCGGCTTGATGGCGGTGCCCAGATCCTCCACCAGCTTGGCTACGTCCTCTGCCTTCGGCTTTGTGAAGGAATAGGTCCACTCCCAACGCACGAAGTCAGCCCCAACTGCGCCCAATTTGCCTTTTTTGATCCCGGCACTCTTCAAGGCAGTCTTGACGGCTTCGGTTTGTTCCAGCTTTTTGAAGCGTAGCAAGATTGCTACCTTCATGCTGCGCTGGTCACGCATGAATCCGATCACCGCGACATAACCGTCGCGCGGGCCCATCGCGGCGCCCGACTTTCTGCCCCACGGACCCTGGTTCGGATAGTATTGCAGGCCCGCGAAAGCCCCGACCTGCCGCAGGTAGCTGTTTTCATTCATAGAGATCCTCCAGGCCAGCGGCGCAGTTACACCCGAACTGCGAAACCGCGGGCAATAAAAACGGAAGAGCGTTATGTATCAATCCTTACAAGAGAAGCGGGTATGCCAAATAGGAAAGAAGTTTAGTGTGACGAATTCGCACAGCCTGTCCTGTAGGCCAACTCCGAGGATTGCAATCCCGTTCTTCTGCGGGCGCCTTCTGGCTTGCTTATTCATAACGCAGCGCAGCCGAGGGGTCCGTCGACATGGCGCGTCTGGCGGGAATGTAACAGGCCAGAATGGCCACGAATGCAAGCAGAACAGCCACAGAGGCGAACGTAACCGGATCGACGGCCCTGACTCCGAAAAGCAGGCTACGCATGAGCTGGGTAAGTCCGAGGGCAGAAGCCAAGCCGAAGAGCACTCCCAGGAGCGTGAGTCGCGCACCCTCGCCAAGGACGAGGCGCATGACGTCCCGTTGCTGGGCCCCGAGCGCCATGCGGATGCCAAATTCGCGCGTGCGCTGCGAAACGGAATAGGAGATGAGCCCGTAGAGGCCGACCATGGCGAGAACCAGCGCAAGCGCGGCAAAGCTGCCTATCAGATAGGACGGGTAGCGGCGAAGAAAAACGGAGGGCGATTGGGAGATGATCTGGTCCATGGTGAAAGGCTGGATGAGAACCAATTGCGGGTCCATGGCACGCAACGAAGAACGTACGGCGCTGAGCGTATCCGTGGGCTTGCCGCCCGTGCGAACAATGTAGTTGATGAAGGAGTTGGCGTCCTGGGAGAAGGGCAGGAAGAGGGTTGGCTCATCAGGACTGTCGAGGGCCGTGTCGGCGGTGTTGCCGACCACGCCCACGATTTCCCGGAAGTTCTCCTTGGGTGAATACGTGAATTTGATGCGCTTGCCGATAGGATCCTGGCTCTGGACATACTGTTTCACCCAAGCCTCGTTGACCACGACATGCTGCGGCGCTGTGCCTGCGTCGGCGGAGTCGTTGAAAAAGCGGCCGGCCCGGAGCGGGATTTTCATTGTCGAAAAATAGTTGTTCGAGATATCCCGGATATTGCATTCGTTCTCGTGGCCCGTCGCCACCGGCTGGCCTTCGATGAGAAAGCGGATCGAGTTTCCACCTCCAGCGAGCGGAACGGCGCTGTTGGAAGTGACGCCCCCAACGCCCGGAAGGCTGCGAAGACGATCACTGAACTCCTTGTCGAAGCGGATCGCATCGGGATCCTTGGGATAGGAAGTCGCGGGAAGATTCACGGCGAAAACAAGGAGATTTTGGGCGTCGAAGCCAGGATTGCGATTCAAGAGCGCTGCCAGGCTCTTCACCATCAAGACCGAACCGATCAGGAGCACAAGGGAAAAGGCAATTTCCGCGACGACAAGGACGCCGCGAAGGCGCGTGCGCATCCCACCGGCGGACGCACGCGCTTCTTCTTTGAGCGCGTCGCCCTCACGTCCATGAGAGATTTGCAGTGCCGGCGCAAGGCCGAAAGCGAATCCGGTGAAGATCACGGCAGCGCAGAGAAACGCGAGGACGGCCAGGTTGGCGTGGGCGTCGCGCAAAAACGGCGCAAAGACCAAAAGTGATTCCGGTATGGCGGCGATGAGCAGTGAAGTACCCCACTCCGCGAGGACCAGGCCGAGGACGCCTCCGGCGGCTGCGAGCATCATGCTTTCCGCGAGGAGCTGCGAAATCAAGCGGCCGCGGCCGGCGCCGAGCGCGGCGCGAATGCTGAATTCCCGTCTGCGGCCAGCGGCGCGAACCAGAAAGAGATTCGTGACGTTGGCGCAGGCGATCAGAAGAACAAATCCCACGGCGCCGAAGAGAATCAGGAGCAGCGGCTGGACCTGGCCGACAATGCGCTCACGCAACGGAATCATCACAACCTGGATAGCGCCGTTCTCCTGCGGATAAGCCGCGCCGAGCCCCGCGCTGATGGAATTCAATTCCGCCTGCGCTTGCTGCTGGGTGATGCCTGGAGCAAGGCGGCCGATCACGGGCATCCAACGGAGACTGCGGCGCGTCGCCAAATCCTTCTCAATATGCAGCGGGACCCAGATTTCCGCGTTACCTCGAGGCGCAAACTCAAATTCGCGGGGAAGAACGCCGATGATGCTGACGCTGTTGGCGTCCAGCCGGATGGAACGCCCTACGATGTGCGGGTCGCCACCGAAACGGCGTATCCAGGAGCCATAACTGAGGATGGCGACTTTTGGCCCTTTGGCGATGTCTTCGCCGGCGGCGAAATCGCGCCCGAGGAAGGGCTTGACACCGAGAGTGGAGAAGAAATTGATCGTCGTTTGCGCGCCAAAAACGAGTTCAGGTTCTCCCGCTCCGTAAAGCGTGAAGCCGTCACCGCTGAAACCGGCAAGGGACTGGAAGGATTTGGACTGGCGCGTCCAATCGAGGTAATCCGGATAGGAGCTGTCCCAGATTCGCGCGCTCGACTGCGCGGATTGCCCTTCCTGGAGGCGCAGTTCCGTAAGCGTGATCAGACGGTCCGGTTGCAAGTAGGGGAGCGGCCGGATGAGCGCGGCGTACACCACGGAAAAAATCGCCGTATTTGCGCCGATGCCGAGCGCCAACGTGAGTATAGCGACGAGGGAGAATCCGGGATTCTTGGTGAGCGTCCTGAATCCGTAACGGATATCGCGCGTCAGCGTTTCGACGAAACTTACGCCGCGAGCCTCGCGGTATTCCTCCTTGATCTGCTCGAAGCCGCCGAACTCGAGGCGCGCGCGGCGCGTGGCCTCCTCGCGCGGGAGGCCGGCGCGGAGGTAATTCTCGATTTCCCGCTCCATGTGAAAGCGCAGTTCGGTCTCCATTTCCGATTCGACCGTGGCGCGACGAAATAAAGAACGAAGACGGAACAGAAGATCCGTAATCATGGTGACCTCTTAGGCTGTCGCCAGGATTTGGGCGATCGCAGCCGCTAGCTTCTTCCAGGAGTCCTCTTCCACTTGGAGCTGTTTGCGGCCGGCTTTGGTGAGTTCGTAATATTTCGCTTTGCGGTTGTTCTCCGACAGGCCCCATTTGGCTTTGATCCAGCCGCGGCGCTCCAGTCGGTGCAATGAGGGATAGAGAGACCCTTGTTGAATCAGAAGCGTATTGCCGGAGACCTGCTGGATGCGGTGCGAGACGGCCCAGCCATGGTGTGGTGCAAGGGCCAGCGTGCGGAGAATCAGCAGGTCCAGCGTGCCTTGCGGAAGATCCATCCTTCTTTTTACATCCATGAAATGCACTCCCCTGTTGCTTCGACAGGAGACGATACTGCTTCTCTTGTCGAAGCGCAAGGGGAAGTACTTTCGAAGGGGACGCGCTCTGGCGGGGAGGAGAAAACCCGCAAGCGCCTTTCTTTTTTGCTAAGAGCTTCAGCCGCGGGTGCGCTGGAATTCGCGCATGAAGCTGGTGAGGGCCTCAACGGCCGCAGCTTCGACGGCGTTGTAGAGCGAGATGCGCATGCCACCGACGGAGCGGTGGCCGGGAGTGCCGGCGAGTCCTGCGGCCTCGGCTTCTTTGGCGAATTGTTTTTCCACGGCTTCGTCAGCGCCGGCGACGCGGAAGACCACGTTCATCTTCGAGCGCGAACTGGGTTCGACGGGGCAGCGGTAAAAGCCGCCGCTGGCTTCGATGGTGTCGTAGAGCAGTTTCGCCTTGCCGTCGTTGCGCTTCTGGATTGCTGCGACTCCACCCACTGATTCAATCCATTCGAGAACCAGACCGACGACGTAGACCGCGAAAGTCGGCGGCGTGTGATAAAGCGATTGGTCCTTGATGTGCGTGCGGTATTGGAGAACGGTGGGGAGATTCTTGTCAGCGCGCTCCGCAAGATCTTTTCGCAGGACGACAATGGTGACCCCGGAGGGGCCGAGATTCTTCTGCGCGCCCGCGAAGATGAGACCGAACTTTTTCACGTCGATTGGGCGCGAAGCGAGGTCGGAAGACATGTCGGCGACGAGCGGCGTGGCTCCAGTTTCGGGAAGGGAAGTCCACTGCGTACCTTCAATGGTGTTGTTGGTGCAGATGTGCACGTAGGAAGCATCGGGCGAGAATTTGATTTCATCCGGGCGGGGCAGCCGCGCGAATTTTTCGAATTCGGTTGATGCGGCGACGTTGTACGAGAAGCCTTTTTTCAGTTCGCCGATGGCCTTGGCGGTCCACGCTCCGGTGTGAAGAACATCGACGGGTTTTCCGGGCAGGCAAAGATTCATGGGAGCCATGGAGAATTGCAAGCTGCCGCCGCCCTGGACGAACATCACCGCGTAGTCGTCGGGGATGGCGAGGAGGCTCCGGAGTTTTTGTTCGGCGGACGAATTGATGCTCTCGAATTCAGGCGAGCGGTGGCTCATCTCCATGACGGACATGCCGCTGCCGCGCCAGTCGAGCAGCTCTTCGCGGATGCGCTCGAGAACCGGAAGTGGCAGGGCGGCCGGACCGGCGTTGAAATTGAAAATGCGTTTGGTGGTTGGCGCGGAAGCCGTGGTCGAACTCACGATGACGAAATCCTCTCGAATTGATGGAAGCGCTGCTAGGGCCCTTGGGGTTCCCTCAGGGTGACAAGTGCGCTGCGTTCATAGCTTTTCAGAATAGCAGAAGTCCGCGAGCCCCTTGCATCAGGCTAAAACTGAGCCGAACGCCGCGAGGCTGCAAGCCAGCAAGAAAAGACGAACAATCCGTCTTCTGGTCATTTTGTTCCTTTCGCGCGCAACCTGCCTTTGCGCTGCAGACCAGCGGAACACAGTCTAACACCTGGCGACGTGAACCGCGGCGAAAGGATGTTGGGTGCGGGGCATGAAAGAGAATGACGAAAACACAGAGACGCAGAGTACGCAGAGAAACGCGGCCTGGGTAAAGGAAGGTCCGCGGGATGCTGCTAGGAGATAAACCGGCGCTACGAAATGAGGGTGAATTCGACGCGGTGGCGCATGGGGTCGATGCGGTCGGCGCGGACGCGGACTTTGTCGCCGAGGTGCCATTCGATGGGGCGGGGCCTGGCGCCGCGGCCCGTGAGCGAGCCTTTCGGCGCGTGACTGCCGTCGCCGCGACGAAGCGTGACGGAGGGCTGGCGGCGGGATGAAGCAGACGCCGCGCCCCCCTTCGAGCCTGCGAGCGCCACGATGGCGTGGTCGCGTTCGCGATAGACGCAGCGCGCGTTGGCGGCTTCTTCCAGCGCGCCCATAGGCAGCAACCCTTCCACGAAAACTTCGAACAGCTCGACGAAACAGCCGAATTTCTGGATCGAGATGACTAGACCTTCGTACTCCTCACCGAGATGCTCCTCCATGAACTGCGCGGTCTTCCAATCCATGAGCTCGCGCTCGGCGCCATCGGCGCGGCGCTCGGCTTCCGAGGATTCCGAGGCGATTTCCTCAAGCTGCGCGCGCGAGTAGAGAACGGCTTCCGAACCGCTGGGCAAGGCAGCATGAGCTTTCGCGGATGCTGGAGTTTCGGAAGGATGCGCGAGCGCCCACTTCAAAATGCGGTGGACGATAAGGTCCGGGTAGCGCCGAATGGGCGAAGTAAAGTGCGTGTACTCGTCGAAGCCGAGCGCGAAGTGCCCGAGAGCGTCGGCCGCGTAGCGCGCCTGCTTCAGCGAACGCAACATGAGGTAAGAGACGATGCGCTCTTCGGGCTTGCCTACAACTTTGCGAATGAGCCGCTGATAATGCTGCGGGGTGATGCGAAGTTCGCCACCGGGAAGCGCCACTTTCATGCCGCGTTCGCGGCCATGGCCGTACGAATCCGGGCGGCCGGCTTTGGCCGGCGCGGGGACGCGGCCATGGCGCACGGCGATTTCACGTTGATGCAAATTTTCGACGCCGAGGGAATAGCCGAAGGCGCGGGCCAGCTCTTCGAATTCGAGAACTTTGCGGGCGTCGGGTTTTTCGTGCACGCGATGCAGGGACTCGAGGCCGCGCTTCAACAGATAACCCGCGACTGCGCGGTTGGCGGCGAGCATGAATTCTTCGATGAGGCGATGCGCGATGTTGCGCTCGCTGCGCGTGATGCTGGTCATGCGCTGCTGCTCGTCGAATTCGATGACCGGCTCGGGAAGATCGAAATCGATGGAGCCATGCTCATTGCGGCGGGCGTTGAGGAGCAGCGCCAACTCTTTCATGTCGCGGAAGTGATGCGCGAGCTTGGCGTAGCGCTCGTTCATTTCCGCGTCGCCTTCGAGGACTTTGTTCACGTCGGTGTAAGTCATGCGCTCGGCCGAGCGGATGACGCCTGAGGTCAGACGTGCGGACTGTTGGTGTCCGGCGGCGTCGAAGTCCATGAGCACGCTCATGACCAGCCGGTCTTCTCGAGGCTTCAATGAACACATGCCATTCGAAAGCGCTTCCGGGAGCATGGGCACGGCGCGATCGGGAAAATAAACCGAAGTGCCGCGCATGCGCGCTTCGTTATCAAGGGCGGTTGCGGTGCGAACGTAATGTGCAACATCGGCGATGTGCACGTGAAGCAGCCAGTGGCTGTTGGGGAGGCGCTCGACGTACACGGCGTCATCGAAGTCGCGCGCGGTTTCGCCATCGATGGTGACAATCGGCAAGTGACGGAAATCTTCGCGGCTCGCGCGGTCGGTTTCGCTGAGGGGCGTGGCCCGATGTTCCGCTTCCTGCATGACTTCCGCGGGAAAAAGATGTGGCAAGAGGTGCTTCCGAATGATGATTTCGGTGTCGACACCGAGGTCGCCCGGGCGGCCAAGAATCTCGATCACGCGGCCACTCGGGGCGGCGCCGCCCCGGGGATAGCGGATTAGTTCGACGTTGACGACAGCGCCGTCGAGTTCCGCCAAACGCGGAATGCGCCGCCCGCGGAGGCTGCGGTCATCCAGGCCACTGAATCCCAGCTTCTTTGCCAAACCCGAGGTCAGTTCATACCCGGGCGCAATTTCCACTTCGTGCTGCAGGCGCACGTCGTACGGCAGGACGACATTTCCGCGGGCGCCATACCGGAACAAGCCGACGATGGTGGGGTGGGCCCGGTTCAGGATGCGAAGAATGTAGCCCTCGGCACGTTGCGCGCCGGAGACGCCGCCGCGCCGTTGCATCTTCACCAGAACGTGGTCGCCATGCATGGCGTCCTGGATGGCATCGCGCGGGATGAACACATCGCCATCCAGCTGCGGGATTGGAATATCGGGAACCACAAAGCCGTAGCCGTCGGGATGAAGGATCAAGCGGCCCGTCAGCTCGTCGCGGTTGGGCGGAGATGGTTGCGAGCGCTGTGGAGCGGCGGGAGATCGAGTGGGCTGCGGGGAGTGAGGTTCGCCGCCGGGCCTGCGACCCGGCAGGCGGTAGCGGCCACCGGGCAACTCCTCAATGGCGCGGCGTTTCTTGAGCTTCGCAAGCATTTTGAACAGGGGCCGGGTGTCTGACTTCTTGAGGCCCAGGCCTTTGGCAAGTTCGCCCACGGACGCTGGAGCGCTCCTAAGTTGCAGAAAACGCAGTATATTATCTGGATTGAGAGTGGAGGTGCCAGGCATCAGATTTGGCGCCTTTCCTCAAGGCGCAAGTTTTCCAGGGCAGATTGTAGATACTTTTTTGGTTTGGGCGGAACTTTTTTCTGCGTTCCGGGATTATATAAGTAGGCCAACACACGACCGGCTAGTCGCCCTCCGTCAGACTAGCTGGATTCCCCGAGAGGGGAAAAAAAGGAGGCGGGAAGACCTGGCCCGCCTCCTTTTTCATTTCCGCCCGTGAAATCATCCCTTCACGCAAACGACTTGGTGCAATGTGTGGACGATCTCGACCAGGTCGCTCTGCGCGGCCATGACCGCTTCGATCGGCTTGTAAGCCGCCGGCGTTTCGTCGATGACGTCAGCGTCCTTGCGGCATTCGACACCCTCGGTCATGCGCTTGTGGTCTTCCACGGTAAAGCGGCGCTTGGCTTCCGCGCGGGACATTGCGCGGCCCGCTCCGTGGCTACAGCTCATGAAACTTTCCGGATTACCCTTGCCGCGAACGATGTACGAGCGCGCTCCCATACTGCCGGGAATGATGCCCATGTCGCCTTCGCGGGCGCGGACTGCGCCTTTACGGGTCACGAGAATGTTCTGGTTATAGTGGCGTTC
>Ga0066709_100002428_pt1 | contig 13586 bp, 7 predicted proteins | sample GraSoiAngelo_158_FD_79665 | JGI IMG/M metagenome (GOLD analysis project Ga0066709, IMG submission 79665) | Grasslands soil microbial communities from the Angelo Coastal Reserve, California, USA - 14_1009_16_30cm | ecosystem: Environmental > Terrestrial > Soil > Grasslands | place: USA... | reverse complement strand
GCGAGCACGCCGCCCAGGATCGTCAGGTAATAGAGAGCGTCGGTGTTCCGGGGTTGCAAGGCGAGTACTCCGCGAAATGCCTGGTAAGCGTTCTCGAAGTGCCCCAGCGCGGCTTCCGCTCTTGCCATCACGAGACGCGCGCTCGTGTCGCGAGGCAGCGCCTTCAGCCGTTGGCGGGCGAGAACGATGGCTTGCGGATAGTCGCCGCGATCGAAGGCCCGCGCGGCGGCCGAGGCCTCGGGCGGTGGGGTCGTCCTCACGGGCGTCGCGGCGAACGTGACGGGCGCGAGGAGCCCGGCGATCACCAGTGCCGCCGGCGGCACCTGCCACCTTCTCATCGGATCTCGTCCGCGAACGTCGCGATGGAGCCGTGGCGCGCGGTCCCCGCCTCGGAACGCCGGGCGCCGCCGCCGTCCACTTCCGTCGTGTCCGATCGCATCCTCTCCAGGAAGAGCTTCAGGTTGCTCCTCATGACGACGTGCGGCGACAGCCTGTTCACCGCCGGCGGCGTCACGCCTTCCACCAGGAACTTGTAGATCGCCTGGAAAGCGATCTGGCCCTGGACCCAAGGGCGCTGATAGATGGTAGCGGAGATCCTGCCGGACTCGATCAGGGGCGCGAGGGCCGGGAACAGATCCGTCGTGATGATCGTGACGCTTCCACCCAACCCCTGATCGTCCAGGGCCCTCATCACCGGGATCGAGTTGGCCGTGCTGACATACACGCCGGCGAGGTCCGGGGTGGTCGCCAGCACCTGCCGGCATTTCTCGTAGGCCTCGTTTTCGTCGTCGTGCGCCTCTACAACCGCGGCGATGCCCAGGCTCGGCCACCGCTCCGCGATCTCCTTCCGGAACCCGTCCAGCTTCTGCAGGTGATCGACGGTGCTGAGCTGACCGGTCACGACGACGACGCGGCCTTCTCCGCCCAGGAAACGCCCCATCAGCTCTCCCACCAGGGAGCCGCTCGTCGCGGAATCGACAGAGACGGTGGCAAGGTGCTCGATGCCTGGCGCATCGGTGTTCACGCAGACGACGGGGATGCCGCGCCCGACCGCCCTGCGCATGAGCGGGGCCAGGCTCTCCGGGCGCCCCGGCGCGATGACCAGACCGTCGATGTTGTCGTCGAGCGCGGCCTCCAGGGCCTCGATCTCCCCCTCGCCCAGGCGCGGATAGGATCGGTGAACGACCCTCACGCCGTTGGATTCGAACGACCGGGCGACGTCCTGGATTCCGTCCCGCACGAGGTCGAAGAAGGAGGCAATCTCTTTCGGGAGATTGACTCCCACGCGCCACTGCTTCCGCGACGACAGGAAGCGGGCCGCGAGGTTGGGCCGGTAACCAACGCGCTCGGCCAGCTCGAGGACCTTGGCCCTCGTCGTCTGGTTGATGCCCGGCCGGTCGTGCAGCGCCCGGTCGACGGTCCCGATGGAGATGCCGAGGGTCTGCGCGATCTCCCGGATGCCCGGTGGCTTCGTGCGCTTTCGCGCTTCGGTCTTCCTCCGGCGACGCAAGGCGGGCTCTCCTCTTACCGCATGCCCTGCCTCACGCCGCCAGCGTCCTCGACCGTCGCATGGAACGCCATTATTGCCTCGTGAACGTACACGGTCAAGAACGGAACGTATAGAAGGGCCGTGGGGCGCCGCGCAATTGCCGGCACTGGCATGCCAGAAACGCCTTGACATCGCCGGCGCCTCGGCACTAGAGTCTCGGCCCGAACTCATCTACAGGTTTCGAGGTCTTGACAATCCCAAGGCTTGCCGTTAACGTACACGGTCAAATCAGCCCCTGCCCCCTAGACTCACGAAAGGAGTCCGCGATGCGGAAAGCCGTCGCCCTCCAACTGGCGATCCTCCTCTGCCTGCTCGTCGCACCCAGCGCTGTACGCGCCCAGAGCTTCAATGGCTCCATCGCCGGCAAGGTGATGGACACGACCGGCGCCGTGGTCGCGAATGCGGACCTGGTGCTCAAGAACGTCGCCACCGGCGTCGAGCTGCGCCGGAAGTCGACCGATTCGGGCGATTACGCCTTCCGCAACCTCGTTCCCGGGACCTACGAGCTGCGCGCGAATAGCGCGGGGTTCAAGCCGCACGTCCAGAAGAACGTCGAGGTCAACGTGAACTCCGACGTCAGGCTCGACGTGAGCCTAGGCGTCGGCGGGCAGAGCGAGCAGGTCGAGGTCGTGGCGGAGACCTCGACGCTCGCCTACGACAGCGGCGCTCACGAAGAAGGCATTTCCCCGGACACGCTGGCCCAGCTCCCGATCCAGTTCTCGACGGGGCCGCGCGCGGCGGCGGCCTTCGTTCTCCTCATGCCCGGAGTCTCCAGCGGAGGCGGGAACAACCCGTTCGACGCCCGCATCAACGGCGGGATGGAGTCCGGCGACGAGGCGGTGCTGGACGGCGCGAGCATGCAGCAGGGCTTCATGAGCCAGAGCGGGATGATCTCCATCTTCAAGGACTTCCCGTTCTCCCCGGACATGGTCAGCGAGATCAAGGTGGTTTCCTCGAGCTACGAGCCGCAGTACGGGTCCAGCACGTCCGGACAGATCGTGGCCACGACGAAATCCGGGACCGAGCGGTTCCACGGCTCGGCGTTCGACTACCATCAGCGCGATGGCTTGAACGCCAAGCAGTGGGGCGCCACCGACAAGTCGCTGCTCAGAAAGAACAACTTCGGCGCCAACCTCGGCGGCCCGGCCAAAATGCCCGGTCTGTGGTCGAACAGCGTCAAGACCTACTTCTACGTGAACTTCGAGGGCTTCCGGCAGACGGGCGGCGTCAACCGCCCGACGCTGTCCATCCCCTCGGCGAAAGAGAGGAACGGGGACTTCAGCGACTGGCGCGACGCGAGCGGGAACCTGATCCCGATCTACGATCCCGCCACCACGCGGATCGTGAACGGGGTCGTCGTCCGCGATCCCTTCGTCGGCAACATCATCCCCGCCAACCGCATCAGCCCGATCGCCAGGCAGTTCCTCCAGTACCTGCCCGCGACCACCAGCGATGGTCCGCTCAACAACTATCTGGTGCCGACCGCGATCCCGGACACGATCCTGGCCGACAGCAACTACTACTTCGGCCGGTTCGATACGTACATCGGGCAGAACGACCACCTCGCGATCTCCCTCTGGCACCAGCGCGCTCCGGCGAAGTTCTTCTCGTCTCTGCCCCACGAGCTGGCCAACGAGACGCTGTCCGACCCGCAGAACTCGTGGGTCAACCGCGCGAACTGGGACCACACCTTCGGGCCGAACCTGCTGAACCACTTCGCGTTCGGCTACCTGAACCGCAACGAGGGCTACGGCTGCGTCAACGCCGACGCCGTCGACAAGCTCCCCAAGATCTCGGGCGTGGCCAGCCACAACACCGGGCCGGCCATCGGTTTCAGCGACGGCTTCGTAGCCTGGGGATGCAACGCCGGCATCCCCGCCGGCAACATCACCACCCGGCCGACCTACATCGCCAACGACCTCATGACCTGGATCCGTGGCAGCCACACGATCAAGGGCGGCTTCGAATACCGCAACATCGGAGGGAACATCCATTCCAACGGCAACGAGTCGGGCAGCTTCGGCTTCGGCCGCGGCGCCACCGGTCTGCTCGGCGTCAACAGTGGCAGCCCGATCGCCAGCTTCCTGCTCGGCGCCGTGGACAACGGCAACGCGACGTTCCTGTCGGTGAGCAACGCGTATCCGCGGCAGGCCGCCTACATCCTCCACCTCGGCGACACCTGGAAGGCGACGAGCAAGCTGACCTTGAACTACGGCCTGCGGTGGGACTACTACACGCCGTCGAAGGAGAAGTACAACGTCTTCTCGTTCTTCGATCCCAACGGGGCCAACCCCGGGGCCGGGGGACGTCCAGGCCGCCTCGCTTTCGCCGGGACCGGATACGGGGCCGCCAGCTACGGCGCGGACTATCCGGAGAAGCCGTACAAGAAGGCCTTCGCACCCCGTCTGGGCGTAGCGTACGCTTTCAACCCCAAGACGCTCGTCCGCGCCGGCTGGGGGATCTTCTACGACCGCGCGTTCTACCCAGGCTGGGGCGGCGGAATCAGGCAGGACGGCTTCAGCAGCACCCCGTCGTTCAGCAGCACGCTCGGCGGCCTGGAGCCCGCGTTCTTCCTGCAAGACGGCTTCCGCCAGGACTTCACACGGCCGCCGTTCATCCAGTCCGGCTTCCTCAACGGCCAGAGTGCACCTTATTACCGGACGCTCGACGCCAACGAGCGGCCCCGCTCGCATCAATGGAACCTCACCCTGGACCGCGAGATCGCGAAGGGCTTCATGGTGGGCGCCGCCTACGTGGGCAACCGGAGCACGCACCTGCCTTCCAACAACGACCCCCTGAACGCGCTCGACCCCAAGCTGCTTTCGCGGGGGAACCAGCTCTACGACGAGTTCCAGCCGGGACAGGCGTCTCTGCACGGCGTGCCGGTACCCTACGCCGGCTGGGTGGATCAGATGACCGGCTGCGCGCCGTCGCTTGCGCAGGCCCTGCTGCCTTACCCGCAGTACTGCGGCAGCCTGCAGGGGGCCAACGAGAACCACGGCACGTCCATCTACCATTCGCTCCAGGCCAAGGTCGAGAAGCGATTCTCGGCCGGGACGTTCTTCCTCGTGTCCTACACGTGGGCGAAGCTGATCACCAGCGGAACCGACAACATCCAGCGCGAATCGGTCACCTGGAGCGGGGCCAGCGGCGTCATCTCGCCCTTCGAGCAGAGTCGCAACCGCGCTCTGGCCGCGGACGACATCACCCACATCCTGTCGGCGGCGCTCGTATGGGACCTTCCGTTCGGGAAGGGACGGAAATACCTCGACAAGGGAGGCGTCACCAACGCCGTGCTCGGTGGCTGGCAGTTCAACACGATCTTCCGGCGCCAGTCGGGGACGCCGTACTTCTTCCGGTCCGGCTTCTGCAACGTGCCCGGCCAGTTCCGGGCCGCCTGCATTCCCGCGATCAAGGGTGGGGCAAACCCCTTCGCCCAGGACATTGGCAGCTTCGACCCGGCCAAGGGCCCGCTCTTCAACAAGGACGCGTTCGAGTCCGTGGATGCTTTCAACTTCTACTACGGTACCGGCGCGCGCATCACGAGCTACCGGGGCCCCGGCTTCCGTAACCAGGACCTGTCGCTGATCAAGAACACCAGCCTCGGCGGCCGCATGAATCTCCAACTGCGGATCGAAGCCTTCAACCTCTGGAACTGGCACGTGTTCACCGGGTGCGGGGGCACGGACTGCTTCTCCGGCGATACCTCTGCTTTCACCGCCGATCTGGCCAACCCCGACTTCGGCAAGTGGAACGGCCGGGTGACCGACCCGAGGCACATCCAGTTGGCCGTGCGGCTGGAATTTTAGAGCAGGAGTTCGTCGCCTTCCCGGCCAGGCTGACGGGACCTACCGACGTCCCCCAGCCTGGCCTTTTTCTTTCTTGAGGGCGAGGAATCGCTCGAGGGCGCGGTCGGCCTTTTCGGCATTGCCGCTGCGCCGATAGAGGCGGGCCAGGGCGTACTGGGGCTCGGCGTATGAGGCATCGAGCCGCGCCGCCTCCTCCAGCTCCTCGACGGCCTCCGCCGCGCGGCCCTTCTTCTCGAGCGCAGTGCCAAGCTGGTAGTGGCCCTGCGGGAACCGGGGATCGAGGCGCACCGATTCGCGGAAGAGCGGCTCCGCTTCGTCCAGCCGGTCGAGCCGGGAGAACAGGAGCCCCAGGTTCAGCGGAGGCCAGGGCGAGTGGGCCGCGACCTCACGGTTGAGGCGAACGGCCTCCTGGTAGCTGCGGATCGCGTCGTCGTTCCGGCCCAACGCCTCGTAGCTCAGGCCGAGGTTGTCGTGTGCCTTCACGAAGCGGGGGTCGAGCGCGATCGTCTGGAGCAGGCCGTCGACGGCGGCGGCGTACTTTCCATCGTCGTAATCGAGACGGGCGTTCCAATAAAGGTAGAGAGGGTTGCGAGGCGCCGACTGCGAGAGCCGCTGAAGCTCGGGGCGCGCCCAGTCCCGGCGGCCCAGGACCACGTACGACATGGCCAGCGTGAAGCGGCTGCGCTCGTCGAGCGGCGCCAGCGCCTCGGCCTTCTTGAAGGCGATGGCAGAGCCGAGGAACTCCTTCCGGACGAAGTACACGCCGCCCAGCAGTCGCAGCAGCTCCGGCGATCGGGGGTTGCGCGTGGCCTCCTCGACCAGCATCACCTGGGCCTGCTCGTAGGCGCCTCCGGCGATCGCCTGGGCGATGAGGGCGCGCCGGTCGACGGCGAGGCCGGCCGCGTCCAGGTCGCGCGCGTCGAGCGGCACCACCGTCCCTTCGGGTCGCGGAGGCTCCTGGGCCGAAGCGGCCAGGGCGCCGAGCACCGCGAGCGAGGCGGCGAGGACCGCACAGGTCGCCCTGCTCACCGGCCCTCCACGGCCTCGAGCCTCTGTTTCAGCGCCCGGGCGCCCGCGCTCTCGGGGACGAGGGCCAGCTCCCGGTCGATCTCCTTGCGCGCTTCGTCGTAATTCTTCTGCTCCAGATGGATCTGCGCGAGGACGAGGTGGATCTCCGGCAGCTTCGGGTCGGCCTGCGCCGCGCGCTCGAAGGCGCGCAGGGCGAGGTCGGCGCGGCCCTGCACGCGGTAGTTGTGGCCCAGCGCCTGGTAGATGCGCGCCGAGCCCGGATCGATGGCGCGCAGGCGCTGCATCGCCCACTCGGACAGACGCAGGTAGGCACGGCCGAGCTGGTAGGCGTACTCGGGATCTTCGGGGGCCAGCTCGCGGAGCGCCCGGTACTGCTCGATCGCCGCCCCCGGGTTTGCGCCGCGCGCGTACGCGCGCGCGAGCTGCTCGCGGGCCAGGCGCTCCTTCGGCAGCAGCTTCACCGCGCGCTCCAGCTCCGTGGTCGCCTCCGGCACGCGGCCCAGCGCGAGGAGGCTGCCGCCGAGCACGATCCGCGGCGGTGCGTACGCGGGATCGAGCCGGATCGCCTCCCGGCTCTCGGCCACCGCTTCGGCGTGCTTGCCTTGCTGCTGGTAGACGATCGCGAGGTTGTTGTGGACGTAGGCGCGGTTGCCGCCCTGCTGCAGCACGCCGCGGAAGGCAGTCTCCGCCTCGCCCAGCCGCCCCGCCTTGAGGGCCTGCACGCCCCGCTCGAAGAGCGCGTCCACGGGGAGGGGGGGCTCGGCGCGGGAAGGGAGGGTGAACGCGACGAGAAGGAGGCCGAGTCCCAGGGCCGAGGCCGGAAAGTGGCGCATCCGCGGATCCTCGGCGAGTATAGGACTGCGATGCCGGTGAGAGAAACCTTGCTCCTTCTTCTGTGCGCGGTGCCCATGGCGGCCGCCGCCCCGCCGCTCGCCGAGAGCCTCGCCCGCGCGCGAAGCCTCCTGGAGCAGGGCGACCGGGTAAGGGCGCGGGCCGAGCTGATGCAGGCTCTACGGGCGCATCCCGCACACCCCGAGATCGAGAATTTCCTCGGCGTGGTGGAGGCGCAGGAAGGGCACTACCAGGCCGCCGAGGATCGATTCCGTCAAGCCATCCGCGGCGCGCCCCGGCTGACCGACGCCTACTTGAACCTCGGCCATCTCTATCAGGAGATTGCGGCCACGGATGCCGGCGCCCTCGGCAAGGCGCTCGATACGTATGAGGCGCTGCTGCGCTACGAGCCCGCCCAGCCGGAAGCGCTCTACCAGAGCGCCGTGCTGTTGCAGGCGCGGGGCGAGTTTGCACCCTCGCTCGAGCGCCTGTCGCGGCTGCCGGACGCCCAACAGCAGCGGGCGCAGGTTCTCGCCGTCAGGTGCGCCGACGAGGCGGGCCTCGGGCATCGCGCGGAGACCGACCGCGCGGCGGACGCGCTTCTCGCCCGCCCGGAGCTCGCCGAGGCGGACGTCCTGTCGATCCTGCCCGTCCTGTCCGGACACCAGCGCGACGACCTCGCCCTGCGGCTGCTGGAGGGCTTGCGCTCGCGAGGGTTCGCTTCCGCCGAAGGCCTTCAGCGTCTCGGCATCGCGTACGAAGCGGCGGGCCGTCTCGGCGCCGCGCGCGAAGCGTTCGAGGCGAGCGCGGCCTCCCAGCCGCCGGCGGTGCCGATCCTGATGGAACTGGCCCGCGTGGCGTGGAAGGCCGGCGACCGCCGCGGCGCGCTCGGCTACCTCGCCCACGCGCGCGGGCTCGATCCGAAGGACGCGCGCGTCCATTTCCTCTTCGGGATGATCTGCGTGGAGCTGGACCTCGGCGTCGAGGCCTACAACTCGCTCAAGCAGTCGGTGGCGCTCGAGCCGGAGAGCGCGTCCTACAACTACGCCATGGGCGCGGTTTCCCTTCACCGCCGCGACCCCTCGGAGGCCATTCCCTATTTTCGGAAGTACGCTTCGCTCAAGCCCGACGACCCGCGCGGGCCGCTCGCGGTCGGCGTGGCCGGGTTCATGGCTCGGGATTTCGCGTCCGCCCGGCCCGAGCTGGAGCGCGCCGCCCAGAGCCCGTCGACGGCCGCGGCTGCGAATTACTTCCTGGCCCGGATCGCTCGCGAAGAGAACGACGTCGATCGGGCGCTCGTGTCCGTGGACAAGGCCCTCCAGGCCGAGCCCGGCTACGCGGACGCGTGGGCCGAACGGGGGCTGCTGCACCTGCGGAAGCGCGAGCTGGACGTGGCCGAGAAGGACCTGCGCCGCTGTCTCGAGCTCGCGCCTGCGAACTACCTCGGGAACCTCCACCTCCTCGCGCTGTACCAGCGGAGCCGGGACCCGCGCCTGGAGGAGCAGGCGCGGCGTGTGGAAGAGCTGAGCGCGAAGCGTGAGCAGCAGGCCGAGGAGTTCCGGCGGATCATCGAGGTCCGACCCTGATCCGATGGTCGGTGAACTTCGAATGCATCCACGGGACGTCGTACTTGGGCATGTGGCAGGTCACGCAGCGGGCGGTGGCGACCGTGCATGCCCGGCCGGGGTGCTCCCGGGTGACGGCGGCCTTGCCCGAGACGTGGCAGCTCAGGCAGCGGGTGTCATAGAGCGCGGGCTCGGTCTCGCGCGGCCGGTGCGGCTCGTGGCATGCGACGCAGGTGATCCGCGCGTCGCCCTTCCCCCAGCAGCGGCTGCTCTCCAGGCGGTAGGGCTGGGAGCGGAGGGCCGCGATGCCCGTCTCGTTGGCCAGCGTGACGTCCCACCAGGTGGCATGGCAGGCGCCGCAGAAATCGACCGAGGCGGCCGGGTCCAGCGTCCGCGGGTTGAGGACGGCTTGCCTCGCCTCCCCCACGCGGTCCTGCTCGATCGCCGCGACGTGCCGGGCGCCCGGACCGTGGCAGGCTTCGCAGGTGACACCGGAGACGAGATGGGCGAGGTCGAGCGCGTTTTCCGTCGTCGAGGCCGTCGTGTGGCAACCGAAGCAGCGCCGGGCCTCGGGGTCGTCCACCGCTCTTCCCATTGCCTCCTCGACGTCGCGCGGCGCCGGCAGCGCGTGGGCAGGCGTGAAGTCGAGTCCCTTGATCGAGTCGTAGTAGCTCATCCGGCTCTCGTAGAGCCGGCCGTCACGCTCGAACAGCCAGGTCTGGCCGACCCGGCCGACGCCAAGCGCCCAGCTCAAGGAAGCGGAAATGAAACGCGTGCCGTCGGTGACGGTATAGACGCTCTGGCCGCCGCGGGTATCGACTCGGTAGGAGTACCGGCCGAGCTGGAAGCTCAGCGCCGGATGCTCGCGGAAGACCTCCGATGACTCGGCGCGCGCGGCCGTGCGCGCCATGGAGGTCGCGGGCTGGGTGGCCGCGTGCGGCTTGTGGCATCGCGCGCAGGCGGCGGCGCCGACGTAATCCTTGCGGGGCGACGTGCCCTGGGTCGGCCACCAGCCGGGTCCCTGGATCCGGTCGGCCGTGGCCATGCCTTGCGCCCAGGCCGTACGCGGGCCCGGGAGGCCGCCGACGAGCAGGACACCGAGCACGAACGCGCGCGAGACCACTGGGAAACCCCAAGGCCGGAATCGATCGACGCGAACAATCCCACGCAAGGAGTAATCCTCAGGCCCGCGCGATATAGTCCTCGCCTTCCCATGAGCGTCAAGAAGGGGGCGCCGGCAGGGGCGGCCCTGGTCCTCTACGCGATGCTCGCGCTGGCCGCGTTCTACCCGCAGTCGTTTCGGCCGTCCGACACGATCGCCTACGTCGGGGATTCCCTCGAGAGCGTCTACCTCGTCGCGTGGAACGTCCATCAGCTCTTCCGCTCTCCCGGACACCTGTTCGATGCGAACGTCCTCTACCCGCTGCCCCACCCCCTCACCCACACGGACCATCGCCTTCTCCCTTCGATCGTCGTGGCCCCCGTCCTGTGGGTCAGCGCGAACCCGGTCCTCGCCTACAACGTGGCCGTGCTCCTGGGCAGCCTGCTGGCGGCCATGGCCGGATGGTACGTTGCGCGCGGGCTCGGCATCGAGCCGATCGGGGCGTGGACCGCCGGCGCGCTCTACGCCTTCAACACCTACCAGGTGAACGAGGCGCCCCGGCTGAACGTGATCTTCCACGGCTTCATCGCCCTCGCCCTCGGCCAGCTCATCCTCTTCTTGAAGACGGGAGACCGGCGGCGCGCGGCGGCGGTGGCGGGCCTGATGCTGCTGCAGGGTCTCTCCTCGAACTACCACCTCCTCTACGGGTCGCTCCTCCTCGCGCTCGTGGCGGCCGGGGCCCTTCTCGCGCGGCCGCGCATGGTCGCGCCCCGCGTGGCGGTGGTCGCCGCCGCCGCCCTCGCCGCCGCCCTCGCCCTGACACCGCTCTTGTGGCCGTATATCCGGGCGGCCCGCGCCCAGCGACTGGCCCGCGAGCTGCCCGAAGGAATCGACCTGGAGCACTACCTTTCCACCGCTCCCACCAACCTCATCTATGGGTCCATGGGCGCCGACGTGCGGCGGCAGCAACGCGGCCCTCATTTCGTCGGCCTCCTCGCGCTGGGACTCGCCGGTCTCGCGGTCGGCGCCTGGCTTCTCGGCCGCGGTCCGGCGGACCCGCCGACGTCGTGGCTTCCCGCGCGGGTGTGGGTGCCCGCCGCGGCGGCGCTCGCCCTCCTCCTCGCGGCGTTGTCGCTCGGCCGTGACGTCGTGGCCTTCGGCCATCGGCTCGGGCCGGGTCCGTACCGGCTGCTCTACGATTGGGTCCCGGGCTTCCGGCTGGTGCGGATCCCGGAGCGCTGGGGGCTGCTCGCGATGCTGTTCGTGGCGCTCCTCGTCGGCCGAGGCGTCATGCTGCTGCGAGCGGCCCGCCTCCCGATGGTGGCGGCGTTTCTCGCCGTAGCCGTTCCCCTCGAGCACCTGTCTCCGATCCCGTATCCCGAGCGCGTCCCGGTGGGTCGCGCGGTCCCCGCCGTCTACTCCTGGCTTGGCCACGACCGGGCACGCGCGCTGGCCGAGTTGCCGATCCGGGGCGAGGGGCTCGTCCGGGAGGAGACCCTCGAGATGTACTTTTCCACCTATCACTGGAAGCCGATCATCGAGGGCTATACGGCCTACCCGTCGCTTCTGACCCGCGTGCTCCGGCGCCTGGCCTCCCAGTTTCCCTCCGGCGCCAGCCTCCAGGCCTTCCAGAGAGTGGGAGTCGACACTGTGGTCGTGCATCAGGGCCGGCCGCTGGCTCCGGAGCTCGCGATGCCGCTGCGCGGTACACCGCCAGAGAGGGAGCTGGCCTTCGCGCGACTCCTCCGCCTCACGGGCCAGGATCTCTACGCACGCCTGCCGAGCGCGATCGCCGACGGCCTCCTTCGCCGCGAGGTACGCTTCACGGGTCCGGGCGCCCATCTCTACGAAAGCGACGCCGACGAGGTGTATCGGATCGTCCGCGCGCCGTGGCTCGCGCCCGCGCCGTTCCCGGCCGGGCATCGCCGGCGCGATCCCGCGTGGCGCTACCGAAGCAAGGTGGGCGATCCCGCTCCGGTGGGCGACGGCGACTTGGCCACGTCCTACCGCCTGGCCCGGCCCCTCGTCGGCGACGAGTTCATCGAGGTGACTTTCGGCGGGCCGCTGCGCGTCGCCGGCCTCGTCCTGCCGCTTCGCTGGGATAGCGTCTTTCCCACCCGCTTCCGGGTCGCGGCCCGCGACCGGGCGGGCGCATGGTTCGAGGTGGCCCGCTTCGACGACGCGCACGCGCTGCAACTGCTCGACCGGCTCCTGGTCGATCCGGGCTCCGCGGCGCTGGGCTTCGACCTGGGCGGCCGCGAGGCCTGGGGCCTCGTGCTGCTGGTCGAAGAAGGAGGGACGAGCTTCGACGGCTGGTCGATCCCGGAGATCGAGGTGTGGGTTCCGTGACGAGGGCTCATTCGATGAACACCGGGCCGTGGCGCACGACGGGCGCCTCGCGAATGGCGAAAGACGCGGGGCGGCCGTGAGGGATCCAGGCGCCCTGGAACAGGTAGGGCAGGCGCGGCCGCCGGTTCGGTACCTCGGCGACGCAGAAGGCGTGCACGCCCGGCTCGAGTCGATACCACGCCTCCTGGCCCGCGAGGAGCCGCTCCGTCTCGCATAGCCGGTCCTCGCCGTAGTGGCCGACGTAGACGGCGCCCTTCCGGGCTCGCATCTCGAAGTCGGTTCCCCGCGCCGTATTCACGCAGGCGATCCAGGACGTGTTCCGGGCCGGCTCCTCCGAGACCGAGAACGGGCGGCTGGCGTCGGGTCTCAGGGCTGCGAGAGCCTGCCCCTCGCACAGCTCCTGCCCGAGGCGACTCGCCCTGAAGCGACGCGCCTCGCTCAAGAAGCGGTCGAAGGTGGGATAGTCGATCCGGAACCACAGGTACGTGTGGCCGAAGTGGCCGCGCGGGTCGGCATGCTCGCGGAGCCAGCGGTGCTGCTCGAAGTCCCACACGCCGGCGAGCGCGTTGAGGTCGATGGTGTCGTGCCCGGGCAGGAGGTGGAGCGGGTCGAGGTGCGTGTCCGCGACGCCTTTGGCCGCGAGCCAGCGGCCGATCTTTTCGCGGTTCTGGCCCCAGTCGACACTCGAGTCGGCGATGAGCCGGAACACCCGGCGTTTGGGCCACACCGCGGCGTTGGTGAACGAGAGCGGGTTGCCGAAGTAGGCGGCGGTCTCCACCAGGCTCGCCACGATCACGGCCGCGCCCGCCCAGCGCCACCGGCCGGCCGTGGCCGCCGGCGCCAGCCCGGCCGCGGCGACGATCCAGGCCAGCGGGATGCACATGAGGACGTAGCGGTAGCCGAGCTGCGTGCGGAACGCCAGCGAGAAATACGCGAGAGCGAGGACGAGATTGGCGGCGACGTATCGCACCGCCGGGTTCGAGAGCGCGATCCGGTCGCGGACGCACCGCCCGAGGCCCGCCAGCAGGACGCCGAGGGCGAGCAGGGGCGTCTTGACGAGCCACGAGAGCGGGAAGTAGAGCCAGGTTCCCTCCGGGTAGAGGCGCCCCCGCAAGACCACGTTGCCCTCGCGCCCGCTCTCGTGGGCCAGCGTGAGGTCGAGCCCGGTGAGAAACGACGCGGGCAGGGGAAGTGCCAGCCACGGCATCACCGCGGAGAGCCGCTTCAGCGGCGCCGACCGCAATGTCAGCGTGCCGAGGGGCATCGACATCTCCCTGAAGAGGTAGGCCGCGCCGAGCACCAGGACCGCGGCGACGACGCCCCCGAGGACACTCGCCAGAAGGGCCTTCCGG
>Ga0066709_100002427_pt1 | contig 13589 bp, 7 predicted proteins | sample GraSoiAngelo_158_FD_79665 | JGI IMG/M metagenome (GOLD analysis project Ga0066709, IMG submission 79665) | Grasslands soil microbial communities from the Angelo Coastal Reserve, California, USA - 14_1009_16_30cm | ecosystem: Environmental > Terrestrial > Soil > Grasslands | place: USA... | reverse complement strand
TGTAGACCCAGTATGGAAACCGGCCGTCCGTTTCGACGTGGTAGAACTGGCCGGTCGGCTGGTTGTACCAGTCGCTCCACGTCTTCCCGCCGTCGACCGTGACGACCGTGCCCTGATCGCTCGCGGTCACCATGTGGTCCGGCCGCTTCGGATTGATCCAGAGGAAATGGTAGTCGTCGCCTCCCGGCGCGCCCTTGACGACGCGGTACGTCTTCCCTCCGTCGTCGGAGCGGCGGATGGACCGGCCCATGACGTACACGACGTCCGCGTTCTTCGGATCCGCGGTCACGCGGCCGAAGTAGTACGTCGCGAGGTCCGACCCCGAATGCACGTGGCTCCAGCTCACCCCGCCGTCGTCGGATCGGTACATGCCGTCGCGGAGCGGCGCCGCCGTTCCGGGCGGCGGAGCCGGGGAAGCGGGTGCGTCGACCAGGGCGTAAACGCGTCCTCCGGGTGCGACGGCGAGACCCGTGCGTCCGATGTCTCCCGCCGGCCAGCCTCCGCCGGAGAGCCGCTTCCACGTCCGGCCTCCGTCGGCGGAGCGGTAGACAGCGCTGCCCGGTCCGATGTTCGGCTTGAAGTACGACAGCCACGGGTAGTTGCGGACCTGCCAGGCCGCGGCATAGACGATCTCGGGATGCTCCGGATCCGCCGCCAGGTCGACGGCGCCCGTGTTCTCGTCGACGAAGAGCACCGGGCTCCAGTTGTTCCCGCCGTCGGTCGTCCGGAAGACGCCGCGCTCGCGGTTCGGGCCGAAGATGTGGCCGAGCGCGGCCACGAGGACGACGTTCGGATCGCGCGGATCCACGAGAATGCGGCCGATGTGGCGCGTCGCCGAGAGACCCCGGTGCGTCCAGGTCCTGCCCCCGTCGTCCGACCGGAACATCCCGTCGCCCGAAATGACGTCGTAGCGAGGCTCCGGCTGGCCCGTGCCCGCATAGATCACTTTCGGGTTCGAAGGCGCGACCGCGATCGCTCCGATCGAGGCGGCAGAGCCGTGTTCGAAAATCGGCGTCCACGTGCGCCCCGCGTTCTCGGTCTTCCACACGCCGCCACCCGCCGCGCCGAAATAGAACGTATCGGGCTCCCCCGGAATCCCTTCCGCGCAGGTTCCCCACCCGGCCCGGTAAGGTCCGATGTTGCGCCACCGCATCTCCGAAAAGAGGGAGCCGTCGAAAGGCTGGGCGAGGATGGGGGTTGCGAGAAACGCTGCGGAAACGACGATCGCGCGCGCGAAGGAAGGCGAGAACATCGGGTCCTCCTGACGAGATCGGCGCGCAGCATACTTCTTCGTAGGCCAGAGGGCTGTCCCCTCGCCGGGATGGCGCGAGTCTTGCGGCAGAGTTCGCTCGAGGAGCAGACCATGAAGAAAATTACGATCACGACGCTGTTTTTCGCGGCGCTCGCCACCGTCTTCGCGGCGCAGCCGGCGAGCGCTCAGGTCTCCGTGAACATCTCGATCGGCGGGTTCTACGACGAGCTCGAGCCGTACGGCCGCTGGGTCGATTGCCGCTACGGGGAATGCTGGGTCCCGGCACGGGTTTCCCGCCACTGGCAGCCGTACACGAACGGCGAGTGGGTGTACACCGAATATGGATGGACGTGGGTGTCGTACGACCCCTGGGGAGACCATCCGTACCACTACGGGACGTGGGTCTGGACGAGACAGTGGGGATGGGCATGGGTCCCCGGAACGGTCTGGGCTCCGGCCTGGGTCACCTGGTCCTACAACGACAACTACGTCGGCTGGGCGCCGTTGCCTCCGAGCCTGGCGTTCGGCGTATCGGGATATTCCGGACGCGCCATCCGCATGGAGCCGACGCAGTACGTCTTCGTGCCCACGAACCGCTTCGTCGGCACGAACGTTTCCTCCGTGCGGATCGCTCCGGAGAGGAGCGCGACGATCTTCCAGCAGACGAGTCCGGTCACGCGCTTCTCCGTGTCCGGCGGCATCGTCCGGAACAACGCGATCCCGGTCGACAGGATTCAGCGGGCAGCCGGCATGCAGATCCCGACCCGCAGCATCCGGGATGCGAAGACCGCTCCGCAGCCCGTGACCGAAACGATTCGCGGGGGCGGGCGGCAGGTCTCGATCGTCGCGCCGCCGACCGTCGTGAGGGAAGCCATCACCTCCCGGCCGCAGGGACGCGGCCGTGGCGAGACGTTCCGGGGATCGACGGGAGGACCGACCGGCGCACCGACCGGCGGCAACGAGCGGATCAACCGAGGCCGCGCCACCGGCCGGGTCTATCAGCCTCCGGCGGCGGCCCCGGCCGCGCCACCGGCGCCGCAACCCGCCCCCGAGACTTACCGGGGGCGCCCGGCGACATCGAACCAACCCGGAAATCGAGGGCGCGGTCACCGTCGGCCCGAGGCCGGACCGCAGGCTGCTCCGCAGCAGGCGCCGCAACCGCAGGCCGCTCCACCGCAGCAGCAGCCGCCGCCCGCCGTCCAGGCGAACCCGAACCAGCCGCAGCCGGTCCAGGAGCGCGGGCGCGGAAAGCCCGAGAAGCAGGGGAAGGGCGAGAAAGGCAAGAAGGAGAAGAAGCCCGACCAGCCATAGGGTCGGCGCCGCGTCAGTCGAGAATCTGGCGCGCCGCCCGGTGCCCGCTCGCGATCGCGCCCGGCACGGTCCCGCTCTGTCTCCGGTCGGTCGCTTCGCCCGCGAAGTAGAGGGTTCCCGCGACCGGTCTCGCGAGAACGTCTGGTGCCGACGCGCCGCCGACGGTCTCGTAACTGTACGCGCCGCGAGCCCAGGGATCAGCGCTCCAGTCGTGGACGTGCCCGGCGACGAGGAGGCGGCGCAACCTCGGCGCCGGAAGGTCGAACAGCGAACCCAGCGTTTCCAGTGCCTGGTCGATGATCTGCTCCTTCGAAAGGTGTTGAAGGGTCGTCGCCGCCGGACCTCCGGCCCACCCCGTGATCATCGGGACCTGCGCGGGCGCCGCGGTCCACCAGGTCGGGAACGGAGCGTCCCACGCATGCACGAAGGCGATCTCGGAGTTCTCCGGCTCGCGCGCGCGAAGCCGCTCGACCGCCTCCGTCTCCTCCCAGAACGACCGGCGGAAGAGCACGACGACGCGGACGACCTGGCCCATTTCCATACTCTCGAGAGCACGGCGCTGATCCGGAGGGTCGGGATCGAGCTCGATGCCCGGTTTCCCGCCGGGACCGGGCTGCAGCACTCCGACCGGGACGGTCACGATCGCGTGGCGCGCGCGAAAGTTCCCGCGCGCGGTCGCGGCTTCCACGCTCCCCCGGCGCCAGCGGATCCGCTCGACCGCCGCGGAAAACAGGATCGGGCAGCGCTTCGGATCGAGGTGCGATCGGAGCCGGTCGATGATCCCGTCGTAGCCCGACACGACGCGGAACTGCATGCGATCCTCGGGCGAGAGCGGCGGTTCCCCGCGCGTCGAAAATGCGTGCTCGCTCGCTCGCTCGAGGACGGCCGCGTGGTATCCCTCCATCATCCCGCCCGCGAGCCGCTTTTCCGCGGGCGACATCCGCCGTCGCGAACGGAGGAACTCCGCGATCGACCGATCCCGTCCGTTCGTCCGCATCTCGCGCGTGACCGCGTCGAACCGCGTCCGGAGATCGTGCTGCGAGCGGAATCCGGACGTCGTGCGCTGGAGATAGCTGTCGGGGAGTCGATCGATCAGCAGACCGGCTTCGCGGGCGATTTTGAATACTTCGTCGCTCCTGCCGTGGACGAACTCGGCGCCGAGCTCGATCGGAAGCGGCCAGCCGCGCACGCGCCGCGTGAAGATCCGTCCGCCCGCCCGGGAGCGGGCTTCGAGGACGACGACCGAGAGACCGGCTCGGGAAAGACGTTCGGCGGCGGCGAGGCCGGCGGCGCCCGCCCCGACGACGAGGACGTCGAAAGATCTCTTCACGGCTGGAGATCGAGGATCTCAGGAAAAGACGGCGCGGGCTAGAGTGCGGAGATGGAAGCGGTCCTCTTCGTCGGCGTCCAGGGGTCGGGCAAGACCACGTTCTACAAGGAGCGCTTCTTCGACACGCACGTCCGGATCAGCCGCGACATGCTGAAGACCCGAAACCGGCAGTCTCTGCTCGTGAGCGCCTGCCTGGCCGGACGACAGCCGTTCGTCGTGGACGACACGAACGCAGCGAAGAGCCGGCGCGCGGAGTTCATCGAGCCTGCGCGCGCCGCCGGCTTCCGGGTCCGGTGCTTCTTCTTCCGTTGCGCGCTCCGGGAAGCGCTGGGACGGAATCGGCGGCGCCCGTCGGGCCAGGTCGTCCCGGTCCCCGGCGTGATCGCGACGTTCAAGCGGCTCGAGCCCCCCGTGTGGCAAGAAGGGTTCGACGAAATTTCGATCGTGGAGGTCGACGCGGAAGACCGGTTCGCCGTGCGCGACTGGACCCGCGAGCAGGGCGATCCTCCGCGACTCGAGCGAGAACAGGGGTGAGGCAGGTTAGTTTGGTATTCCCGTCGCTTCGTACCAAAATACCCGCCTGACCCCAAAAAAAGGAGATCGAAACATGCGAATCCCCGTCCGGATCGGACTGTCCGTCGTCACCGCCCTGCTCGTGTGCTCTTCCGCTTTCGCGGCCGGCGCGTCGAAGGACCTCGAGAAAACGGCGCAGGTCAAGGCGTACCGCGCGCTCCTGAAGACCGTCGACGCCGGGGATTACGAGGCCTACAAGAAGGGCATGGCCGCGGAAACCGCAAAGGGCATGGACCAGCAGATGAAGGACGCGGGGATCGACGCGAAGAAGGGGATGGAATTCCTGAAGGCGATGAGCCCCACGGAGCTGAAATTCACGTCGCTCAAGCTCGATGGCAAGAAGGCGACTCTGGAGGCGACCGGAAAAGTCGGCGGCGAGATCAACTACGGCACGATCGAGATGGTCGACGAGGACGGCCAGTGGAAGGTCGTTCGGCAGAGCTGGACGAACAAGAAGTAGGCCGAGCCGGGAGGGTCCCGCGCTCCGACTTCCGGCCGCTCGAGTGAGAGGGTTCTCGAGGGGTCGCCCTCGCGTTGTAAGAACGATGTAAACCGGGGTTCGCCCGCCGCGCGAGGCCGGAGAATTGCATCGTCGGGCGATAAGCTGCCGCCAGCGGACATGCAAGACCCAAAACCGCAACTCGAGGCAAGCACTCCGGAAATCGCGGCTCCCGCGCCGCGCGAAGCCGGCAAGCGCAGCCGCTGGCCCTGGGTCGTGGGAATCGGCGTTCTGGCCGTCGTCGCCGTGCTGTTGCTCGTGCGTTCCGGTCACCGTCAGAAAGCCCAGGCGCAGGCGGCGAAGGCCAAAGCGGCGGCGCGCACGGTGCCGGTCGCCGGCCTCCCCGCGCGAACCGGCGACCTCGGCGTCTACCTGACGGGGCTGGGATCGGTCACCGCGATCAACACCGTCACGGTTCGCACGCGCGTCGACGGCCAGCTGATCAAAGTCGCTTTCCGCGAAGGGCAGCTCGTTCGCGGCGGCGAACTCCTGGCGCAGGTCGATCCGAGGCCGTTCCAGGTCCAGCTCATTCAGGCGGAGGGTCAGCGCGGAAAAGACGAAGCGGCTTTGAAGAATGCCCGGCTCGATCTCGAGCGCTACCGCATCCTCGTCCAGCAGGACTCGATCCCGAGGCAACAGATGGACACGCAGGCGGCTCTGGTCAACCAGCTCGAAGCGACGCTGAAGACCGACCAGGGACAGATCGAGAGCGCGAAATTGAACCTGACCTACAGCCGCATCACCGCGCCGATCTCGGGCACGGTCGGCCTGCGCCTCGTGGACCCCGGCAACATCGTCCACGCCGCGGATCCCAACGGCATCGTCGTCATCACCGAGGTGCAGCCGATCGCGGTCCTGTTCACGATCCCGGCCGACCGGCTGCCCCAGGTCATGCAGCAGCTGCGCGCCGGCCGCGCGCTGACGGTCGAAGCATATGACCGCGACATGAAGAAGAAGCTGGCGCAAGGCTCCCTCCTCGCCGTGGACAACCAGATCGACGCGGGGACCGGGACCGTTCGCCTGAAGGCGATTTTCGACAACGCCGACTACTCCCTGTATTCGAACCAGTTCGTCAACGCGCGGCTTCTCGTCGACACCGTTCGCGGCGCCGTCCTGATCCCGACCGCCGCGATCCAGCGCGGCCCGCAGTCGACGTACGTCTACGTCGTCGGCAGGAACGGCACGGTAGACATGAGAAACGTGGACGTCCAGCTCACGGAGGGTGATGACACGGCGATAAAGAAAGGGGTCGCCGCCGGCGAGATCCTGGTGGTCGACGGCGTCGACAAGCTCCAGCCGGGCACGAAGGTTGCGCTCGCGTCGAGCTCCCCGAGAGGGCCGGGCTCCTCGAAAGCGCCGAATTCCCCGAGGGCGTCCCGCAAGCCGGCTTCATGAGCCCGTCCCGTCCGTTCATCCTCCGACCGATCGCCACGTCGCTGCTCATGGCCGGCCTGCTCATCGCGGGCGCGATCGGCTTCCGTCAGCTTCCCGTTTCGGCGCTGCCGCAGGTCGATTACCCGACCATCCAGATCGTGACCTTCTATCCGGGGGCGAGCCCCGACGTCATGGCTTCCGCCGTCACCGCCCCGCTCGAGCGGCAGTTCGGCCAACTCCCCGGCTTGAACCAGATGACGTCGAACAGCTCCGAGGGCAGCTCGGTTATCACACTGCAGTTCGTCCTCGACCTGAACATCGACGTCGCCGAGCAGGAGGTCCAGGCTTCGATCAACGCGTCGGGCACCTACCTGCCGCGCGACCTGCCCAACCCGCCGATCTACAGCAAGATCAATCCCGCGGACGCTCCGATCCTGACACTCGCGCTCACGTCCGCCACGCTTCCGCTCTCGAAGGTCGAGGACTTCGCCGACACCCGCTTCGCGCAGAAGATCTCCCAGCTGCCGGGTGTCGGCCTCGTCAGCATCAGCGGCGGTCAGAAGCCCGCGGTCCGCATCCAGGTGAATCCGACCGCGCTCTCGTCCTACGGCCTCGCGATGGAAGACGTGCGCAACGCGGTCGCGCAATCGAACGTCAACCAGGCCAAAGGGACGTTCGACGGCAACCGGCAGTCCTACTCGATCGGGGCGAACGACCAGCTCCTTTCGAGCGACCAGTACCGGCCGCTGGTGATCGCGTACAAGGACGGCGCGCCGGTGCACCTTTCCGACGTGGCCACCGTCCGCGACGACACCGAGAACGCGAAACAGGCCGCCTGGATGAACGACGTGCCGGCAGTGATCCTGAACATTCAGCGCCAGCCGGGCGCGAACATCATCGCGGTCGTCGATCGGGTGAAGGCCCTTCTCCCGCAGCTCTCGGCCTCGCTCCCTTCGGCCGTGAAGGTCGCGATCCTGACCGATCGCACCACCACGATCCGCGCATCCGTCAGGGACGTCGAGTTCGAGCTGATGCTCACGATCGCGCTCGTCGTGATGGTCATCTTCCTCTTCCTGCGCACGCTCGCCGCGACGTTCATTCCGAGCGTCGCCGTGCCGCTCTCGATCGTCGGGACGTTCGGAGCGATGTACGTGCTCGGTTACAGCCTGAATAACCTGACCCTGATGGCGCTGACGATCTCGACCGGCTTCGTCGTGGACGACGCCATCGTGATGATCGAGAACATCTCCCGCTACATCGAGCAGGGAGAGAAACCGCTGGAGGCCGCGCTCAAGGGCGCCGAGCAGATCGGGTTCACCATCCTCTCGCTGACGGTCTCCTTGATCGCCGTGCTCATCCCGCTCCTGTTCATGGGCGACGTGGTCGGCCGGCTCTTCCGCGAGTTCGCCGTGACGCTCTCCGTGACGATCCTGGTGTCGGCCGCCGTCTCGCTGACGCTGACCCCGATGATGTGCGCGAAGCTCCTGCGGCACAAACCGGAGAGGGAGCAGAGCCGGTTCTATCGCGTCTCGGGCGAGGTCTTCCAGAAGATCATCGACTTCTACGGCCGCACGCTCTCGTGGGTGCTGCGACACCAGCCGACCACGCTCGTCATCGCGGTGGCGACGCTCCTCGCCACGATCCTCCTTTACATCGTGATCCCGAAGGGATTCTTTCCGGTGCAGGACACGGGCGTGATCCTCGGGATCTCCGAAGCGTCGCAGACGGTATCGTTTTCCGCGATGGCGGAGCGTCAGCGGGCGCTCGCGCGCGTGATCCTCCAGGACCCGGCGGTCGAAAGCCTCTCGTCATTCATCGGCATCGACGGCACCAACACGACCATCAACAGCGGGCGCATTCAGATCAACCTGAAGCCGCTCAAAGAGCGCAAGGCCGCGGCCGGCGACGTCATCCGGCGCCTCCAGCCGGAGCTCGCGAAGGTGGAAGGGGTGACGCTCTATCTGCAGCCGGTCCAGGACCTGACCGTCGAGGACCGGATCAGCCGCACTCAATATCAGTACAGCCTGGAAGACCCCGATGCGGGAGAGCTCGCCCTCTGGATTCCCCGTTTCGTCGGAAAGCTGCAGTCCCTTCCGGAGCTCCGGGACGTCGCGAGCGACCAGCAGAACGCGGGCCTCGAGGCCCACGTCGTCCTCGATCGATCCACGGCGTCTCGCCTCGGGATCACGCCCCAGACGCTGGACGACGCTCTCTACGATTCCTTCGGGCAGCGCCAGATCTCGACGATGTTCACGCAGCTGAATCAATACCGCGTCGTTCTCGAGTCCCACCCGGAGTTCCGCCGCGGGCCGGATGACTTGAAGAACGTCTACCTGCGGTCGCCGGCCGGAGGGACAGTCCCGCTCGGTTCCTTCGCCGACATCCAGACGCGCAACGCCCCTCTCTCGGTCAACCACCAGGGGCAGTTCCCGGTGGTCACGGTCTCCTTCAACCTCGCGCCGAATGTTTCGCTCGGCCAGGCGGTGCGCGCCGTCGAGCGGGCGCGGCAGGAGCTCGGAATGCCCGCGAGCATCCAGGCAGGGTTCCAGGGAACGGCGAAAGCGTTCCGGGCATCGCTCGCGAACGAAGTCTTTCTGGTCCTGGCCGCGATCATCACCGTCTACATCCTGCTCGGCGTACTCTACGAGAGCTACATCCACCCGATCACGATCCGGTCCACGCTGCCGTCCGCGGCCGTAGGCGCCCTTCTCTCGCTGATGCTGACCGGCACGGATTTCTCGGTCATCGCCCTGATCGGGATCATCCTGCTGATCGGGATCGTCGAGAAGAACGCGATCATGATGATCGACTTCGCGCTCGACGCGGAACGCAAGGAGAAGAAGGCTCCGACCGACGCGATCTACCAGGCGGCGCTGCTGCGCTTCCGGCCGATCCTGATGACGACCATGGCCGCGATGCTGGCGGGAGTGCCTCTCGCGCTGGGCTCGGGAATCGGATCGGAGCTGCGCCGGCCGCTCGGCATTGCCATCGTCGGCGGGTTGATCTTCAGCCAGATGCTGACGCTGTACACGACGCCCGTGATCTACCTCGCGTTCGATCGCCTGGCGCAACGCATCGCCCGGCGCCGCGGCCGGCAGCCGGCGGTCGGGCTCGTTCCCGCCGAGGGCGGATGAGCCTCTCGTCGCCGTTCATCCACCGGCCGATCGCCACGACGCTCCTGACCGTGGCGATCGCCCTCTCGGGCGCCATCGCCTACAAGTTCCTTCCGGTCTCGCCGCTGCCGCAGGTCGAGTTCCCCACCATCAGCGTCCAGGCGGGGCTCCCGGGCGCGAGCCCCGACACCATGGCGTCCTCCGTTGCGACCCCGCTCGAGCGCCAGTTCGGCCGGATCGCCGGCGTCACCGAGATGACGTCGACCTCCTCTCTCGGCTCGACGAACGTCACGATCCAGTTCGACTTGAACCGCAGCATCGACGCGGCGGCGCGCGACGTCCAGGCGGCGATCAACGCGGCCCGCGGCCAGCTCCCCGCCAACCTGCCGAACAACCCCTCCTACCGAAAGGTCAACCCGGCGGACGCTCCGATCCTGATCCTCGCCCTGACGTCGACCATCATCGAGCGCGCTCGCATGTACGACATCGGTTCGTCGATCCTCCAGCAGAAGCTGGCGCAGGTCGAGGGAGTCGGACAGGTGGTCGTCGGAGGGGGAGCGCTGCCGGCCGTGCGGGTGGACGTCAACCCGACGGCGTTGAACAACACCGGCCTCGGATTGGAAGATGTCCGCGCCGCGCTCGCCGCCGCCAACACCAACCGGCCGAAGGGCGAGCTCGCCGACGGGGAGCGTACGTGGGCTGTCTCGACGACCGACCAGCTCCTCCACGCCGCGGACTACCAGTCTCTGATCATCCGCTACCAGAACGGCTCCGCGATCCGCTTGTCCGACGTGGCGCGCGTGACCGACTCGGTCGAGGACATCCGAACGGGCGGCCTCTCCAACGGCAAGCCCGCCATCCTGATCATCGTCTTCCGCCAGCCGGGCGCGAACATCATCAAGACGGTCGACCGTGTGCGCGCGTTGCTGCCGCAGCTCCAGGCTTCCATCCCGCCGGCGATCCGTCTTTCGGTGGCGATCGACGCGACCCGCACGATCCGCGCCTCGGTCCGGGACATCGAGATCACGCTCGGGGTCTCGATCGCGCTCGTGATCCTGGTCGTCTTCGTTTTTCTGAGGAGCGTGCGGTCCACCCTGATCCCGAGCGTCGTCGTGCCGGTCTCCCTGATCGGGACGCTCGGCGTCATGTACCTGCTCGGCTACAGCATCGACAACCTTTCGTTGATGGCCATGACGGTCGCGACCGGGTTCGTCGTCGACGACGCCATCGTGGTCATCGAGAACATCACCCGGCACCTGGAGGAGGGAAAGAAGCCGCTCGAATCGGCGCTCCTGGGGGCGCAGGAGATCGGCTTCACCGTCATCTCGATCAGCATCTCGCTCATCGCGGTCTTCATCCCGATCCTTCTAATGGGCGGGATCGTGGGCCGACTCTTCCGCGAGTTCTCCGTCACCCTCTCCGTCGCGATCGCCGTGTCGCTCCTGATGTCGCTGACGACCACGCCCATGATGTGCGCCCGGCTCCTTCGCCCGAAGGAAGAGACCTCGCACGGCAAGCTCTACCGGATGAGCGAGCGGTCGTTCGAGAAGATCGTCGGCGCCTACGAGAGGTCCCTCGGCTGGGTCCTGAAACATCAGCCCCTGACGCTGGCGGTGACGCTCGCCACGATGGCCGCCACGATCTTTCTCTATGCGAAGGTGCCCAAGGGATTTTTTCCGCAGCAGGACAGCGGGCGGTTGACCGGGACCATTCAGGCGGACCAGGACACCTCGTTCCAGGCGATGCAGAAGAAGCTCGCGCAGTTCGTGGCGACGGTCATGCGCGACCCGGACGTCGAGAGCGCGAACGGATTCCTGGGCGGCACGTCCAACTCCGGCCGGATGTTCGTGTCGTTGAAGGCGCGCGATCAGCGAAAGGCGACCGCGGACCAGATCATCGCGAGGCTGCGCGGGAAGCTTTCGCACGTACCAGGAGCGACCCTGGTTCTCCAGCCGGTCCAGGACGTCCGGGTCGGCGGCCGCTCGAGCGCTGCGCAGTACCAGTACACGCTCCGCGGCGACGACTCGAAAGAGCTCTTCGAGTGGGCCCCGAAGGTTTTCCAGCGGCTGCGCAAGGTGCCGGAGCTGACCGACGTCAACAGCGACCAGCAGAACAAGGGGCTGCAGGTATCGCTCGCGATCGACCGGGCAACCGCTTCCCGCCTCGGCGTGACGCCCCAGATGATCGACAACACCCTGTACGACGCGTTCGGCCAGCGGCAGGTGTCCACCATGTACACGCAGTTGAACCAGTACCACGTCGTCCTGGAGGTGGACCCGCAGTTCTGGCAGAACCCCGAGGGCCTGAAATCCATCTACGTTCGGGGAAATAGCGGTCAGCTGGTTCCGCTCGCCGCGTTCACGGAATATGGGCCCACGACGTCCCCGCTGACGGTGAACCACTCGGGGCAGTTCCCCTCGGTGACGATTTCCTTCAACCTGCCGGCCGGCGTCGCGCTCGGAACCGCGGTCGACGCGATCGATCGGGCCGAACGGGAAATCCGGATGCCGTCCACCATCCGCGGCCGGTTCCAGGGCACCGCGCAGGCGTTCCAGGACTCGCTCGCCAACGAGCCGATCCTGATCGCGGCGGCGCTGCTCGCGGTCTACATCGTGCTCGGGGTTCTGTACGAGAGCCTGATCCACCCGATCACGATCCTGTCGACGCTTCCATCCGCCGGCGTCGGCGCGCTGCTCGCGCTCCTGATCACGAAGAACGACCTGTCGGTCATCGCGCTCATCGGCATCATCCTGTTGATCGGGATCGTGAAGAAGAACGCGATCCTGATGATCGATTTCGCGATCGAAGCGGAGCGGCGCGACAAGAAGAGCCCCGAAGACGCGATCTTCCAGGCCTGCCTGCTGCGGTTCCGCCCGATCACGATGACCACGATGGCCGCGCTCCTCGGCGGCCTTCCCCTCGCCATCGGGATCGGCACCGGCTCGGAGCTGCGTCGGCCGCTCGGCATCGCGATCGTCGGAGGTTTGCTCTTTTCCCAGATGCTGACCCTCTACACGACGCCGGTCGTCTACCTCTATCTCGACCGGCTGCGGCTGCGCTGGGCGGGCCTCCGCCGAAAGACGCTGCGACCGGCGCCGGTCACGGAGAAGGCATGAGCCGACGGCTCGCTGCCGCTGGCCTCCTGCTCTTCGCGGCGGGCTGCGCCGTCGGCCCGAACTACAGAAGGCCGTCGGCGCCGGTGCCGTCCGCGTTCAAGGAGCTCGCGCCGACGCCGACTCCCACTCCGGTCGCCGGGCAAGCCGAGTGGAAGGCGGCAACCCCGCGGGACGACGGTTTGCGCGGGAAGTGGTGGGAGATCTTCGGCGATCCGGAGCTCTCCGCGCTCGAAGAGCAGGTAAACGTCTCCAACCAGAACGTGGCTCGGGCCGAAGCGGTGTTTCGAGGCGCCCGCGCCGCCGCCCGCGGCGCGCGCGCGGACTTTTTCCCGACGGTCGGCGCGACCGCGTCGGTCACCCGCTCGAATTCAGGTGTGGCCCGCTCCGTCTCGCCCGGGACGACGACCCAGTACCAGGTGTCGGCGGACCTCTCGTGGGAGCTCGACGTCTTCGGCCGCATCCGCCGCAACGTCGAATCCAACGTCGAGGCGGCCCAGGCGAGCGCGGCGGACCTCGAGGCGGTCCGGCTCGCCCTCCAGGCGGAGCTCGCCGTCGATTACTTCCTGCTCCACGGCCTGGACGCGCAGAAGCAGCTGCTCGACTCCAACGTCGCGGCCTACCAGACGGCTCTCCAGCTGACGATCAACCGGTTCAACCAGGGGATCGTTTCGGGTGTGGACGTCGCGCAGGCGCAGACGCAGCTGGAGACCACGCGCGCGCAGGCCACCGACCTTTCGCTCACGCGGGCGCAGCTCGAGCATGCGATCGCCATCTTGACCGGCAAACCGCCGGCGGAGCTGACGATCGCGGCCGCCCCGATCACGGTGACGCCTCCGGCCGTTCCGGTCGCGCTGCCGTCGGAGCTGCTCGAGAGGCGGCCCGACGTCGCGGCGGCCGAGCGGCGGGTCGCTGCGGCCAACGCCCAGATCGGCGTGGCGGTGGCGGGGTTCTTTCCCCGCCTGCTGCTCGCGGCTTCCGGCGGCTACGGCAGCTCGACGCTCTCGAAGCTCTTCTCGGTGCC
>Ga0066709_100002426_pt1 | contig 13590 bp, 13 predicted proteins | sample GraSoiAngelo_158_FD_79665 | JGI IMG/M metagenome (GOLD analysis project Ga0066709, IMG submission 79665) | Grasslands soil microbial communities from the Angelo Coastal Reserve, California, USA - 14_1009_16_30cm | ecosystem: Environmental > Terrestrial > Soil > Grasslands | place: USA... | reverse complement strand
CTGAGCGACGCGAACGCGTAGATCGCGAAGCTTACGAGCACAACGGGACGGCGACCCAACGCGTCCGACAACGCACCGTGCCACAACATCACGACGGCGTAGGCAAAGAGATAGGTCGACAGCGTCTGCCGAACAGCGATTTGCGAGACAGCGAATTCCAGCGCAATGGCGTGGAACGCAGGGAGGTACATGTCGATCGCAAAAGGACCGAGCATCGCCGGCGCCGCAAGCAGCGCGGCGAACGACCATGACCGCGGGTAGGGGAGTCCCGGCTGCGCGACGGAGTCGGGCCTCGCCGACAAATCGGTCACAACTCGACAGCGACTGCGTCGCCGGCGAGCGCAGCGTCGACGACCGAACGCGAATATTGCGGCGCGAAGAGCGTGATGAACTGATAGACGTAGCCACGCAGAAAGACGCCGCGTCGCAATGCGAGGCGCGTCGTCGACGTGGCGAAGAGATGGCTCGCGTCGAGCATTTCGAACGCCTGATCCTTTTCCGGATCGTAGGCCATCCGCGCGACGATGCCGGCGCCCATGCCGAGTTCGACGTACGTTTTGATGACGTCGGAGTCGAGCGCCGTCAGCACGACGTTCGGCTGCAGACCCTTGGCCGCAAACGCGGCGTTGATCGCGGAGCGTCCAGTAAAGGCGAAGTCGTACGTCACGATCGGATGCTGTGCGAGCGCCTCCAACGTCAACGGCTTCATCTTCGCTAGCACGTGACCTTTGCGCACAAGGACGCATCGATTCCAGCGATAGCACGGCAGCGTGACCAGCTCGGAGTAATCCGCAAGCGATTCCGTGGCAATGCCGAGGTCAGCCTCCCCGGCCACGGTCTGCTCGGCAACTTGGACCGGATTGCCTTGGTGCAGCATCACGCGCACTTTTGGAAATTGAGCGGCGAAAGCGGACAGGACTTTAGGCAGCACGTAGCGCGCCTGCGTGTGCGTCGTGGCGATGGCAAGCGTCCCCGCGTCCTCGCTACGGAACTCATCGGCGACGCGCTTCATGTTGGCAATCTCGCGGAGCGCCCGTCGCGCCGTTGCGACGACGATTTCACCCGCCGGCGTAAGCGATGCCAGACGTTTGCCCTGGCGAACGAAGACGCGCAGACCGAGCTCGTCCTCGAGCTGCCGAATCTGCTTGCTGATGCCGGGCTGCGACGTATACAGCGCGATCGCAGCGTCGGAAACGTTCAATCCGTGGTCGACGACCGCGCACAGATATTTGAGCTGCTGCAGGTTCACGACCGCATATAACGCTTTCAACAATATTGTCGTACATTATATAGCCAGGGTCATCGCAATTCCGGACACGCAGGCAATATGCCGCAAGTATTGACGATTCATCCGACGAATCCACAGCCGCGGTTGCTTCGCTTGGCGGCGCGAACGCTGCGCGATGGCGGTGTGATCGCGTATCCGACAGACTCATCGTATGCGCTCGGATGTCGGCTGGATGATGCAGAGGCGGCGCGACGCATTCGCGTGATTCGCGGCTTGGACGAGCGGCATCACCTCACGCTGATGTGTCGCGACATGGCCGACGTTGGCCATTTTGCGCGGCTCGACAACTGGCAATTCCGCATCGTCCGGCAAGGAACGCCCGGCAGTTTTACGTATCTGTTGCCCGCAACCCATGAAGTGCCGCGACGTCTGCAGCATCCGCGTCGTCGAACGATCGGTGTACGAATCCCCGACCATCGGCTTGCGCGCGCTTTGCTCGATGAAGTTGGCGCACCCATTCTTTCCGCAACGCTTATCCCCCCGGAAGGTGAGGAGCCGCTCAACGACGCAGAATCGATTCGCGCGCGATTCGGGCAGTCAATCGATCTCATTATCGACGCCGGTCCTTGCGCGGCAGCGCCCACAACGGTGATTGACCTCGCGCAAACGCCGCCGGTCGTCGTCCGGCGCGGGCTGGGCGATCCGGGGCGCATCGGCTTCTCTACGTGAAGACGTGGGAAGCGACCAAATGCAGGTCGGACGGGAAGGGCCCGACTAGGGTAAAATAGAAAATCAATGGATGTTTCGCTCGAGACCATCGTGCTCTGGGCAGTGCCGGTGGTCTTTGCGATCACGTTGCACGAAGCCGCTCACGGCTACGTCGCCAAGTTGTTCGGTGATCGCACGGCCGAAATGCTTGGCCGCATTACTCTGAACCCATTGAAGCACATCGATCCGGTCGGGACGATCCTGGTTCCGGGCATGTTGCTGGCGCTGGCATGGGTCAACCGATCGCCGCCATTCGTCTTCGGTTGGGCCAAACCGGTGCCGGTGAACTTCGGTAATCTGAAGAATCCGAAGCGCGACATGATTTGGGTGGCCGCCGCAGGACCGGGGTCGAACTTTCTGCAAGCGCTGTTATGGGCATTCGCGCTTGCCGCCACTGCGCCTTCGGGACCGTTCCCGAGCGCAGGCCTTTTTGAGATGGCGGATATTGGATTCAAGGTAAACCTGGTGTTGATGGCGTTGAATCTGCTTCCACTGCCGCCGCTTGACGGCGGCCGAGTCCTTGCCGGCTTGTTGCCCGGCAACGCCTCCACAATGTTGTCGCGCCTTGAGCCGTACGGATTTTTCATTATTCTTGCCTTGCTGGCGTTGGGCGTGCTCGACGACCTGATGCGCCCGCTGATTCGCGTCGCCGCCTCGATGATTGCCCGAATCATCGGCATGTAAATTAGGTGGCCTGTACAGGGGAATCGATAGTGTCTGGCTTGCTGTCCGTGCCGATTGCTGCGTTGCCACTGCTCGCAAGGGGACCTACCCTTGCTTCGCAGCGGCGCCTTGCACTCGGCACGAATAGCGGCGCCATAACGCTGTCGCTCACTACCGATTCCCCTGTTACAGGCCACTAGCGAAAGAACAACGATCGTTTTTGCACATGTTTGCTGATCGCGTGCTGTCGGGCATGCGTCCGACGGGGCGCATGCACATTGGCCATTACCACGGCGCGCTCAAGAACTGGATCAAGCTCCAGGAAGAATACGAATGCCTGTTCTTCGCGGCCGACTGGCACGCATTGACGACTCATTACGAAACACCCGAAACAATCGCGGAAAGCGTATGGGACATGTTCATCGATTGGCTGGCGGCGGGAATCGATCCCACGCGGGCGACGATCTTCATCCAGTCACGCGTTCCCGAGCACGCCGAGCTGACACTGTTGCTCGGCATGATCTCGCCCATTGGTTGGCTCGAGCGCGTGCCGTCGTACAAGGAGCAGCAGCAAAAGCTCCCCGATCGTGATCTGTCCAACTACGGTTTTCTTGGCTATCCCGTGATGCAAAGTGCAGACATCCTCATTTATCGCGCCAACATGGTGCCGGTGGGAGAAGATCAGGTCTCGCACATCGAGCTGACGCGTGAGCTCGCGCGGCGCTTCAATCACATCTACGGCCGCGAGCCGGGTTTCGAGGAGAAAGCGCGGCTGGCGATCAAGAAGCTGGGCAGCAAGAAGGCGAAACGCTATCAGCAGTTCCGCACTGCGTTCCAGGAGAAGGGCGATACGGAAGCGCTCGACGCCGCGCGCTCGCTATTGAACGACACGCAAAATCTTTCGCTGGGCGACCAGGAGCGTCTGTTCGGTTTTCTCGAAGGCTCGCGGCGCGTGATCCTGCCGGAGCCGCAGCCGCTGCTGACGGAAACGCCTCGCGTCCCGGGTCTCGACGGGCAGAAGATGTCGAAGTCGTACGGCAATGCGATCATGCTGCGCGAAGATCCCGCGGCGGTGACGGAAAAGATCCGCACGATGCAGACCGATCCCGCGCGTGTCCGCCGCAGCGATCCGGGCAACCCGGAGAAATGTCCCGTTTGGGGATTGCACCAGATCTATTCCGGGAAGGAGACCCAAGACTGGGTCGTCAAAGGGTGCACGACGGCCGGTATCGGCTGTCTCGAATGCAAGCAGCCGGTGATCGACGCGATCATACGCGAACAAAAACCGATTCACGACCGCGCGCAAAAGTATCTCGACGACCCGGCGCTCGTTCGCAACATCGTTGCGGACGGTTGCGAACGCGCACGAAAGCTCGCCGAGGAAACGATGCGGGATGTGCGCCAGGCAATGGGACTTGCCTATGATTAGCGGCGAAGCCGCGCTCGATCTCGAGCACCCGTCACCGCTGCCGCGGCCGCTGGCGCGCGTCTATGGCGAACCGGTCAACGAGTTTCCGCACGATCTCTACATTCCTCCGGAAGCGCTCGAGATCTTTCTGGAAACATTCGAAGGTCCGCTTGATTTGTTGTTGTATCTGATCCGGCGGCAGAACATCAATGTGCTCGACATCCCGATGGCCGAGTTGACGCGCCAATATTTGGGCTACGTGGAGATGATGCGCAGGACGCAGCTCGAGCTCGCCGCCGAATATTTGTTGATGGCTGCGGTGCTGATCGAAATAAAGTCGCGCCTGTTGTTGCCGCGTCCGCCCGCGCCGCCAGGTGACGAATCTGCCGATCCCCGCGCCGAGCTCGTTCGCCGTCTGCTGGAATACGAGCGAATGAAGCAGGCATCGCGCGAGCTTGATGCGCTGCCGCTGGTCGAACGCGATTTTGCGACCGTTCGCATCTTTCTCGAGCGCGTTGCGCCAACGCGATTTCCGAATGTGGCGCCGGATGACCTGCGATCGGCCTGGGCAGTGCTGATCGAGCGGGCGCGAGTCAATCGTCACCATCTCGTATCGCGCGAGCAGTTGTCGGTTCGCTCGGAGATGAGCCGCCTTTTGAAGCTGCTACTGCCGGGACGCTATCGTGAATTCACGACGTTGTTTGCCGAGCACGCCGATCTGCAGCACCTTGTCGTCACATTCCTCGCGCTGCTTGAACTTTCGCGTGAGCAACTGATCGACGTTGCACAAGCCGAACCCTATGCACCGATTCATGTCCAGCTGAAAGGTGAGCGCCCCTTTGTGCTCGCCAACGAAACATGATGCAAACAGCAGAGCCGATATCCGACTTGACCGAAATCAAGCAGATCCTTGAAGCCGCGCTTCTTGTCGCCGGCGAGCCCGTTCACGTCACGCAGCTCGCGCGACTGTTCGAGCCCGCGCTCGACGCCGACCTCGTGCGCAGGCTCTTAGATGAGCTACGGGCGGATTGGAGCGGGCGCAAAGTCGAGCTGGTGCAAGTTGCTTCAGGGTGGCGTTTCCAAGGGCGCCCGGACGTTCAAACCTATCTCGACCGATTGAGTCCCGAAAAGCCGCCACGATATTCACGTGCAGTCATGGAAACCCTGGCGATCATCGCCTATCAGCAACCCGTAACCCGCGGCGATATTGAGGCCATCCGCGGTGTCGCCGTGTCCACGAACGTCGTGAAGACGCTCGAGGACCGGCAATGGGTCGAGGTCGTCGGCCATCGCGAAACGCCGGGACGGCCGGCGCTCTACGCGACGACGAAGACCTTCCTCGATGATCTCGGCTTGCGCTCCCTGTCGGAGCTGCCACCTCTCGCCGAGCTCGATCCTTCCCACCTCCTGGAGATTCCTAATGCCCCCACAAAGGCCACCGAGGCGCCACTCGCGCTCGCGAGTCCGTTCCTCGGGTCCAGTGCAGCAGCCGAGCCTGGCGCTGCAGCGGATCGCGGAGAGCCTGCCGCCTCCGAAGCACAAGCGCTCCACTGACGAAGTCTTCAACGAGCCGCAACGCCTGCACAAAGTGCTGGCAGCGTGCGGGTTCGGGTCGCGGCGCGCGATGGAAGAGATGATTCTCGCGGGGCGCATTACCGTGAATCGCATGCCCGCGGAAATCGGTCAGAAGGTGAGCCCCGGCGATGAAGTTCGTATCAACGGCGAGCTCGTCAAGGTCCGCTTCGCGGAGCCGCGCGCGCGGGTGCTCATCTATCACAAGCCGCCGGGCGAAATTGTGACGCGCGACGATCCCGAAGGACGTGCGACCGTGTTCGAGAAGTTGCCGTCGATCGGCAACGGCAAATGGATCAACGTCGGCCGTCTCGACTACAACACCGAAGGTTTGCTGCTGTTCACCAATTCGGGTGAGCTTGCCAACCGACTGATGCATCCGCGTTACGAAGTCGACCGCGAATATGCCGTTCGCGTCATGGGTCGCTTGACGGATGAGCAACAGCAAAAGTTGGTCTCGGGTGTTACGCTGGAAGACGGCGTCGCCCGCTGCCAATCGGTGGAAGATGGCGGCGGCGACGAAGACGCGTCCAACCATTGGTACCGCGTCGTGCTGCGCGAGGGACGCAACCGCGAAGTGCGGCGGATATTCGAAGCATTGGGCGTCATGGTCAGCCGACTGATCCGCACGCGCTACGGTGTTGTCGCAATGCCGACCGCGATCAAGCGAGGCGAATGGCTCGAGGTTGAACCGGCGGCGGTCAACGCGCTGGTAGAAAGTGCGGGACTCGCGCCGGGCGCTACACCCGAGGGCCGAGGCATGCGCGACCAGCGCAATGTCGGCGGCAAGGAGGGACGTCGTCACGGGCCTCCGCATGCGCAGAGCCAAGGCACACCGCGCACTCACGGCGCAGCGGGCCCGACGCAGTCACGGCCTCACCATAAGGGACCTAAACCCGGATTTCGGCCGCACGCGAAAGGTCCGCCGCATCAAAGCCATCCCGCACCGGCTGCCGGCAACGGACAGCCCCGCTTTTCGGGATCGCCTCAGCGACAGCCACCCCGTCAGCGAGGCAACTTCGACGAGATCCAACCGCAGAGCAACGCAAATGCATCACCATTCGCGACGCCGCGTAATGCGAATGCGGGTGGTGGACATCGTGGGCTTGGGCACGATGCGCCGCGTCATCGCAGCGGTCCGCGCGCGAAGGCGGCGGGATTCGGCGGTGGACAGAAAGGGCCTGGCGGCTTCGGTCATCGGCACGCACGACCCTCCGAAAAGCCGCGCGCCGAGGTGAACGGCAACGTTGCGCCACCGGGCGTTCCCACCCCGCCGAGCGACGACGACGAAAGTTAGAACCGCGGTTTGCGCTTCGCGATGAACGCGCGCACCCCTTCGACAAACTCCGGCGTTGCCGCGCATTGCGCGAAGCTCGTGGCCTCTGCCTGCAATTGCTCGGACAGCGTGCGATCAAGCGATTGACGCGCGAGCCGCTTAGCGTTGCGTAACGCCTGAACCGGCCCACTTGCCACGGCTTGCACCCACGCGGCTACCGTCGCATCAAGCTCCTCGAGCGGCGCGACCTTGTTGACGAGTCCCAGACGTGATGCTTCCGCGGCGTCGAACCGTTCTGACAACAACAGGATTTCGATCGCCTTGCGAAGCCCGACGATGCGCGGCAACGCGAATGTCAGGCCGCCGTCGGGCGTCAAGGCCAGTTGCCGATACGCCGATGTGAAGTAAGCGTCTTCGGCTGCGACGACCAAGTCGCACGCGCACATCAACGACAGGCCGAAACCGGCGACGGCACCCTGCACGCGGGCAATAACGAGATGCGGCATCCGATGCACCAGCTCGATTGCGGCGTGCAAGCGCCCGATCAAACGCTGAAAATGCGCCTGCCGTGCGCCGGGTTCTTCGTCGACACATTGCGCGAATGCGCGGACATCGCCGCCCGCCATGAAATGCGGTCCCGCGCCGCGCAACACGATCACGCGCAATGATTCATCGGCCGCGAGTGACGCCATGTTGGCCACCAGCGCGTCCATCATCGCGAAGTCCAGCGCATTGAGCGCTTCGGGACGGTTCAAGATGACCGTCGCGACTCGGTTCGCTCGCTCGACGAGGATGGTGTCGGCCATTGGCAAATTCACGCAAATGCCGGCCCGAACAGCGTCAGCGCAATTTCGACCGTCGTCGCGTGGATGTCGACAACGTCTTCGATCTTGTCGGCGTAGCCGCCCGCCATGACGATCGCGACGGGTACTCCGTGACGGCGCAACGTCTCGAGCACGTGTCGATCGCGTGTAGCGAGGCCCAGCTTCGAGAGCGAAAGCCGGCCCAATCGGTCACCGACATACGGGTCTGCGCCGGCAAGATAGATTGCGATGTCGGGCTTCGACACCGAAAACACTTGCTCAAGGGCCAGCGAAAGGATCGTCAAATAATCGCGGTCGCCGGTGTCGTCGGCAAGCTCGATGTCGAGACTCGACGCTGCCTTGATGAACGGAAAATTGCCGCGCCCGTGCATTGAAAACGTGAATACGGGCGGATCATCGGCAAAGATCGCCGCGGTACCGTCGCCCTGATGAACGTCGAGATCGATGACGAGCGCGCGTTCAATCCGACCTTCGGCCTGCAGCGTTCGAATCGCGACTGCCGCGTCGTTGAAGACGCAAAATCCTGCGCCATGATCGCGATGTGCGTGGTGCGTGCCGCCCGCGAGATTGATCCCGCAGCCCGACGCGAGCGCACCGCGGCACGCGCCGAGCGTCGCTCCAGCGGAACGGCGCGATCGCTCGACCATCGAGGGCGACCACGGGAAGCCGATTCGCCTAAGCGAGGAGGGCGTAAGCGAGCCCTCCGCGACGGTGGCAACGTAGGCAGTCGAATGCGCATTGGCGAGCTGGGCGTCGCTTACCGCTGCAGGTATGCATAGAAGGTCCGGCGCCAGCGCCGCTATCCGTTCGTGCAGCAACGCATACGTGCGCATTGGAAAGCGATGCGTCGCGGGCAGCGGCAGAACGAAATGCGACGTGGAGTAGATCAGCATTACTTCGTCGCATCGCGGAATGGGCTCGATTCTTCCAGTTCATCCACCGCGTGCGCCACGTCGATGCGTTCGCGCGCGCAATAGTCGGCGATCGCCGCCGCGAATCCGCGGTCGCCGATCGCGTGCAGCGAATGCGTCGTGACCGGTAAAAGTCCGCGCGCGAGCTTGTGCGTACCCTGGGCGCCGCCCTCGAAGCGCGCAATGCCGCGCTCGATGCAGAAGTCGATGCCTTGGTAATAGCACGCCTCGAAATGCATGCCGGGGACGTACTCGAGCGAACCCCAATAGCGTCCCCACATCGTTTCCCTCGTATAGACATCGAGTGCTGCGCATACCGGCTTTTCGTCATGGTAGCCGACGATGAGCAAGAGATGCTCCGGCATCGTTCGGGCGAGTTGGTCGAAGAACTCGCGCGTGAGGTATAGCGTTGAATGGTGCGCTCGGTAAGTGTTTTCGTAGCAGCGAAAGAACAGGCGCCAATCGCGTTCTTCGATCGCCGTGCCGGTCTTGCGAACGAATGAAACGCCTGCGGCCGCCAGCTTCTTCCGCTCCTGCCGGATCTTCTTCCGCTTGTCGTGCGTAAGCACCGCGAGAAAATCGGTGAAATCGCGGTACCCGTGGTTGCGCCAATGAAACTGCACACCATGGCGACCGATCAAGCCCGCGGCTTCGCCTTCATTGGATTCATCATCGCTGACGAACAATACGTGCAGCGACGAAAAGCGCCCGGACTGGACCTGCGCCAAGGCCGCATCGAGCATCGCAGCTCGCGTCGTGGCGTCCGCTGCCAGCAACCGCGGACCGGGTACCGGGGTAAACGGGATGGCTGCGAGGAGCTTTGGGTAATAGCGCCTTCCGTGCCGTCGATAGGCATCGGCCCAGCCCCAATCGAAAACATATTCGCCGTAACTGTGCGCTTTCGCATAAAGCGGCATCGCGCCGACGAGCATCCCATCGCTCCATGCTGTCACGAAACGCGCTTGCCAGCCGGTCTCTCGCGAAGCACAGCCCGTCTCGTGCAACGCCGAGAAGAACGCATGCGAAAGGAACGGATGGGCCGGCGCGAGTGCATTCCATGCGCGGGCATCGATCGCGGAGAGCGGCACATCGCTCCGAATGACGGGAGAGCGCGGAACGGGCAATGGCACGGGCGAAAAAGGAATCGGGGCGCGCATCGGTCGAATCGGATCGCAGCTTGAGATTGTGGCGCCATCTTCGCCGCCGCTCAAGCGAAAACGCATTCATCGTGCATGTTAAAATTTCCCAATGCACGTCGCGATCGCGCAGCTGAATCAAGTTGTCGGCGACCTTCGCGGCAATGCGCAGGGTCTCGCCGCTGCGATCGACGAAGGACGGCGAGGCGGCGCCGCGCTTGTCGTGACTCCCGAATTGTCGCTGTCCGGCTATCCTCCTGAAGATCTGTTGTTGCGTCCCGCTTTTCTCGACGCCTGCGCACGCGAGCTTGCGGCGCTCGCAACGCGCGTCCACGGCGTGACGGCTTTGGTGGGGTTTCCCGAAGTGCGTCACGGCGTGCGCCACAATGCCGTCGCCGTCATTCGCGATGGCGCGGTCGCGCAGGTCTATCGCAAGGCGGAGCTGCCGAATTACACGGTATTCGACGAGCAGCGCTATTTCGAGCCCGATGGCACGCCGTGCATATTCAACGCCGATGGCGTCCGCTGCGCTGCGATCATTTGTGAAGATGTCTGGTTTCCCGCGCCGGCAGCGCGCGCCAAGGTCGCGGGCGCGCAGTTGATCGTGGTCCCGAACGGGTCGCCCTATCACACGCATCAGCAGGCGTTGCGCCGCGAGCAAGTGAGCGCGCGCGCCAAAGAAACCGCGCTCCCGATCGTCTACGTAAATCGCGTGGGCGGCCAGGACGAGCTCGTGTTCGATGGCGCCTCGTTCGTCGTCGATCAAACGGGCGCCGTGGCTCAGCAGTTGCCGGCATGGCATGAGACGATCGCACTGGTGCGTTTCGACGGCGCCACGCCGAAGCACGTACGCGGCGGGTTGGACGAAGCACTCGAGCCGCATGTCTACCACGCACTGGTCATGGGCGTGCGAGACTACGTCAACAAGAACCGCTTTCCCGGCGTGCTGCTCGGGCTTTCGGGCGGTATCGATTCTGCCTTGACGCTCGCAGTCGCCGTTGACGCTCTCGGGCGCGATCGTGTCCGAGCGTTAATGCTTCCGTCCCGATACAACGCATCGTTCAGTCTCGACGACGCGCGCGAGATGGCCGGCATTGTCGGCGTGCGCTACGACGAGATGCCGATCGAGCCGATCTTCAATGCATTTCTGGAAACGCTCGCGCGCGAATTCGGTGGACACCCTGTCGACGCGGCGGAAGAAAACATCCAGGCGCGCATCCGTGGGACGCTACTGATGGCGTTGTCGAACAAGTTCGGCTCGATCGTGCTAACGACGGGCAACAAGTCCGAGATGGCGGTCGGCTATGCCACGCTCTATGGCGACATGGCCGGCGGATTTGCGGTTCTGAAGGACATCAGCAAGACGCTCGTCTATCGTCTTGCGCATTACCGCAACAGTCTCGGCCGCGTGATTCCGGAGCGTATCATCACGCGCCCGCCGTCGGCGGAGCTCCGCGAGAATCAGACCGATCAGGATTCGCTACCGCCGTATGACGTGCTCGATGCGATTCTCGAAGCATACGTCGAGCGGGATCTCAGTCCGGCCGAAATCGTGGCGCAGGGTTTCGCGGCCGAGGACGTCCGTAAGGTCGTGCGGCTCATCAAAATCAACGAATACAAACGCCGCCAAGCGGCCGTCGGCATTCGGATCACGCCGCGCGGATTCGGCAAAGATTGGCGCTATCCGATCACGTCGGCCTGGAACGAATCGGAAGGAGTGTCGCCCTCGCGCGGGGATTCCCCAAGACCTATGTAACGGATCACATCGTGTATCCTGCTGCAACCTTCGAGGCACGGAGAAGTAGCATGAAAAAAGTCGAAGCAGTCGTGAAGCCGTTCAAGCTCGACGAAGTCCGCGAGGCGCTGTCCGACATCGGCGTCACCGGGCTCACCGTGACGGAAGTCAAGGGCTTCGGCCGGCAAAAGGGCCACACGGAGCTCTATCGCGGCGCCGAATACGTGGTCGACTTCCTGCCGAAGGTAAAGGTTGAGGTCATTATTGCCGACACGCTGGTCGAGCGCGCGATCGAAGCGATCATCAAGGCTGCGCGCACGGGCAAGATCGGTGATGGAAAAATCTTCGTAACGAACGTGGAGCAAGCCGTGCGCATCCGCACGGGCGAATCAGGCGAAGCTGCGGTATGAAAGGAAACGGCCGGTCGCCGCGCGGCCGGCTCTTCACTCGCTCGAAGGAGGGCCCATGTCGTTCATGACCGAGTTCCGCGAATTTGCGATAAAGGGCAGCGTGGTCGATCTTGCCGTCGGTGTGATCATCGGCGCGGCGTTCGGCAAGATCGTCGACTCGCTGGTCAAAGACATCATCATGCCCGTTGTCGGGAGGCTCATCGGCGGTCTCGACTTCTCGAACTGGTTCGTCATGCTGGGGAGTCCGCCGCCGAACTACAGCGGCCCGATGACCTACGAAGCGCTCACCAAGGCCGGCGTGCCGCTGTTCGCATACGGCAACTTCATTACGGTAGCGATCAACTTCATCATTCTGGCGTTCATCATTTTTTTGATGGTGAGACAGATCAATCGCCTTCGGCGCGCGCAACCTCCGGCGCCGCCCGCACCTCCCGAGGAAGTGCAACTGTTACGGGAAATCCGCGACGCGCTCAAGAAATGACGCGATGCCCGCGCGGGCGTACGAAACGTATCGACGATCGATCGGCAGGGCCGCGCTGCTGATTGCCGTCGGTGTGCAGCTAGGCGTCGCGATCGACCTCGCACACGCTGGCACGAGGCTTGTGCCCGCGATTGCGGGATTGCAAAACCCGGTCGATATCGCGAGCGCGCGTGACGGTAGAGGGCGCCTGTTCATCGTCGAGCAGCCCGGACGGATCCGCGTCGCGAAGAACGGGCAGCTGCCTGCGACGCCGTTTCTCGACTTGACCGCGCTCGTTCAATTCGGTGGCGAACAAGGCCTGCTTGGACTCGCTTTCCATCCGTACTTTCGCGACAACGGCCTGTTCTTCGTCAATTACACTCGCCGCGATGATGGCGCAACCGTCGTCGCGCGCTATCGCGTCAGCGTAACCGATCCCAATCGTGCGGATCCGGCGTCGGCAGTCCAATTGCTCTTGATTCCTCAGCCGTTCGCCAACCACAACGGCGGCGCGCTGAAATTCGGTCCCGACGGCTATCTCTATGTCGCGACAGGCGACGGCGGCTCGGCCAACGATCCCGGCAATCGCGCTCAAAATACGTTCGAATGGCTCGGCAAGCTCTTGCGCATCGACGTGGACCGCGGTGTGCCTTACGCCATTCCGCCGGACAATCCGTTTGTAAGCGGCGTCTCCGGCCGGCCCGAAGTGTGGGCGTACGGTCTTCGCAACCCGTGGCGGATTGCGTTTGATCGCCAAACCGGAGACCTCTACATCGCCGACGTCGGTCAGGACGCCGTCGAGGAAGTCGACTTCGTTCCGGCGGGCGCCGGGGCGGGCGCGAACTTTGGCTGGCACGTGATGGAGGGATCACGCTGTACGGCGTTGGGCGGCGGCCCTGCCTGCGGATCGTCCGCGCTCACGAATCCCGTAATCGAATATACGCATGCGCTCGGGTGCTCGATCATCGGCGGCAGCGTTTATCGCGGAACGCAGGTCGCCGCACTGTTCGGTCGCTTTCTGTACGGCGATCTGTGCAGCGGAACGATGTGGAGCGCTGCGCGCGATACGCAGGGCGTGTGGACGACGCGCCAGGAGCTCGCGACCGGATTCGCGATCACGACGTTCGGCGAGGATGAAGCGGGGGAGCTTTATGTCGCCAATGCCAACGATGGCACCGTCTACCGAATCGCGGCAGACG
>Ga0066709_100002425_pt1 | contig 13590 bp, 14 predicted proteins | sample GraSoiAngelo_158_FD_79665 | JGI IMG/M metagenome (GOLD analysis project Ga0066709, IMG submission 79665) | Grasslands soil microbial communities from the Angelo Coastal Reserve, California, USA - 14_1009_16_30cm | ecosystem: Environmental > Terrestrial > Soil > Grasslands | place: USA... | reverse complement strand
TCCTCGGCGGAGGCGAAATCCACCTCGCCGGTCTGCACGCCCAGAGCCGGGTTGTAGACCGGCCCGCTGCGGCCGGATTCGCCCTCGACCCGCTGCCCGTCGATCCAGTGCGCGATCCGCGCCACCTTGCCCGCGCGCTCCTCCGTGAATTGATCCGCAACCTCGGTCATCCCGCCTCCTTCGAGTCTCCGCCAGCCTAGCGCTAGGATCGTTCTGTGGCAGTCGAAGCGGGCCTAGACGCGAAGCGAATCCAGGAGCTCGACAGGCAGCACGTCCTGCACTCCTGGTCGGTGCAGAACCAGATCTCGCCGCTGCCCGTTGCGGGTGCCGAGGGCCGCTACTTCTGGGACTACGACGGCAACCGCTACCTCGACTTCGCCTCGCAGCTCGTCAACGTCAACCTCGGACATCAGCACCCGAAGGTCGTCGCTGCGATCAAAGAGCAGGCCGACAAGCTGACGACGATCGGGCCGCCGATGGCGCACGAGACGCGCTCCGAGCTGGCGCGGCTGATCGCGGAGGTCACCCCCGGCGACCTGACGATGTCGTTCTTCACGAACGGCGGCGCCGAGGCGAACGAGAACGCGATCAAGCTGGCTCGCTGGTACACGGGCCGCCACAAGATCATCGCGCGCTACCGCTCGTACCACGGGGCTACCGCGGGCGCGATCGCGGCCACGGGAGACCCGCGTCGCTGGGCCGCCGAGCCCGGAGTTCCGGGGTTCGTCCGGATGCTCGACCCCTACACCTACCGCTGCCCGGCCGGGCACCCCGACCCGTGCCCGGTCTGCACGGGCGCGCCGCATCTCGAGGAGCTCCTCCAGTACGAGGGCCCGCAGAACGTGGCCGCGGTGATCATGGAGACGATCGTCGGGACAAACGGCGTGATCGTCCCGCCCGACGGCTACCTGCAGTCGATCCGCGAGGTGTGCGACCGGCACGGAATCCTGTTGATCCTCGACGAGGTGATGGCCGGCTTCGGCCGCTCCGGCAAGTGGTTCGCCTGCGAGAACTGGGACGTCGTGCCGGACATCCTCACCGTCGCGAAGGGGATCAACTCGGGCTACGTGCCGCTCGGCGCGATGGTGATCCGCGAGCCGCTCGCCGAGTGGGTGCAGGACAAGTACTTCGCGGGCGGGCTGACCTACTCGGGTCACGTTTTGGCGTGCGCGGCCGCGATCGCGTCGATCGAGGCCTTCCAGGAGGAGGCGATCGTCGAGAACTCGGCCGCCATGGGCGAGATTCTCGGCGCCGAGCTGGCACGGCTGCAGGAGCGCCATCCGTCGATCGGCGAGATCCGCGGCAAGGGGCTCTTCTGGGGCATCGAGCTCGTCCGCGACCGCGCGAGCCGCGAGCCGCTCGTCCCGTTCAACGCGACCGGCGAAGCGTTCGCGCCGATGGCGCAGGTCATGAAAGCCGCGATGGAGCGCGGCCTCTACCTGATGACCCACTGGAACGTGATCATGGTCGTCCCGCCGCTGACCATCACGCGCGAGGAGCTCGCCGAGGGGATCGGGATCCTGGACGACGTTTTGGGTCTCGCCAGCTGAGGTACCCTCAGGGGTCCGACGCCGAGGGGAGCCCTCATCCGCACAGTCCGCATCGAGGCGCCGTCGTCCGTGGTTGCGACGCAGCTCGTGCACGATCTGATGCCGTACGCGAAGACCGACCTCGTGCCGCTCGAGGACGAGCGCTGGGAGGTCCGGATCGCAGAGAGCTCCGAGGACGAGCTCGACGTCGTGCTCCACGCGGTCGCTCGCTGGGCGGCCGACCACCGGCTCGACGAGACGCAGGTGCTCGTCGACGGCGAGCAGGTCGAGCTGCCGGAGGACTAGCCGGACCGCATCGGCAGCTTGGTGGCGACTGTCCGGCGGCCGTTGACCTCGTAGATCACATCCACGCTGTCGTTCTGCCGGTAGGTGCCGGCGACTCCCAGGAACAGCGAGAGCCAGCGCCAGAAACCGAGCCGCCCTTCGCGAGCGAGGCTTCGGTCGAAGACGAGCTCGTTGCCCTCGCGGCGAAAGTCTTTGCCCGGCTGCTGCCGGATCCCGTTGATGTAGACCTCGAACTGCTCGCCCAAACCCGGCGGCAGCTCCACGCGCGTCCTCTCCCCCATCGTTCTTAGAATGCCACCCGCCTGTGCGCCGCTTGCTGCCTGTCGTCGTCTGCGTCGCGCTGCTCGCCCTCGCGCTGGCGGGCGCGGCGCTCGCGGGCAATGGTGGAATCGCGCCTCTCGCGCCGGCCTCGCCGAACGAGGGCGGGATCCGCTCGATCTACTGGCTGATCCTCGGCTTCACGGGGTTCATCTTCCTGCTCGTTGAGGTCGCGCTCGTGGTCTTCATCGTGCGCTACCGCAGCCGCGGCCGGGGCCGGGAGGTGGAGGGGCCGCAGGTGATCGGCCACACGAACCTCGAGCTCGCGTGGACCGCAGGCCCGGTGCTGATCCTGGCGGTGATCGCCGCCTTCGTCTTCTACAAGGCGGGCGGGATCCGCAACGCGCCCGCGGCAACGGGCGGCGAGCAGACCATCCGGATCGAGGGGCACCAGTTCTACTGGGAGTTCGTCTATCCGAACGGCGCGATCTCGATCAACACGCTGCGCGTGCCCGTCGACCGCAAGATCGAGCTCGACATCGTCTCGGCCGACGTGGCGCACAGCTGGTGGATCCCCGTGCTCGGCGGCAAGCTCGACGCGATCCCCGGCCAGACCAACCGTGAGTCGTTCCGTGCCACCAAGGACGGAACCTTCCGCGGCCAGTGCGCCGAGTTCTGCGGGATCCAGCACGCGGCGATGATCGCGTACGTCGAGGTCCTGCAGCAGGAGGATTACGACATGTGGGTGGCGGGACGCCTCTCACACCCGAGCGAGCTGGGCCGCGAGACGTTCCAGGGCGTATGCGCCACCTGCCACGGCCTCGCTGGGCAGGGCGACATCGGGCCGACGATCGCGCAGAGCCCGCTGCTGGCCGACCGAAAGGCGATGACGCTCCTCCTCCGGCAGGGGCGCAACAAGATGCCCGCCGTCGGCAAGACCTGGAGCGACAAGCAGCTGAACGCGCTGCTCGACTACCTGCAGAAGCGGTTCAACGCGGGAGGCAGCAGTGGCGGCTAGAGCGGAGCCCATCTCGGCGGTCGTCTCGCGCGGAGGCGTCTCGAGCTGGCTGACGACCACGGACCACAAGCGGATCGGGATCATGTACATCGCGACGAGCCTGGCGTTCTTCGTCGCGGGCGGCATCCTCGCGCTGCTGATGCGCGCGCAGCTCGCGACGCCGAACGAGCACTTCATCCGCCGCGATTCGTACGACGCGCTCTTCACGATCCACGGGACAACGATGATCTTCCTGGTCGTGGTGCCGATCCTGGCGGGGTTCGGCAACTACCTCGTGCCGCTGATGATCGGCGCGCGCGACGTCGCCTTCCCGCGGCTGAACGCGCTCTCGTACTGGCTCTTCCTGCTCGGCGGGATCATCCTCTACTCGAGCTGGTTCGCCTCGGGCGGCGCGGCCAAGACAGGCTGGACGATCTATGCGCCCCTGAACGAGGCCGTGTACACCCCGGGACACGGCGTCGACCTGCTGATCCTGTCGCTGCACGTCCTCACGCTGGCCTCGCTCGCGGGCGCGATCAACTTCCTGGTCACGATCCACCGGATGCGCACGCCGGGGATGACGTGGACGCGCATCCCGCTCTTCGTCTGGGCCATCGAGACCTACTCGGTGATGCTGGTGGCCGCGCTGCCGGCACTCTCGGGCGGGCTGACCCTGCTGCTGCTCGACCGGCAGGTCGGGACGCACTTCTTCCTCCCGGACAAGGGCGGTAACGCGATCCTCTGGCAGCACGTCTTCTGGTTCTTCGGCCACCCCGAGGTCTACATCATGGTGCTCCCTGCGATGGGAATGATCTCGGAGATCATTCCCGTGTTCGCGCGCAAGCCGGTCTTCGGCTACACGGCGATCGCGCTCTCGACGATCGGTATCGCGTTCATCTCGATGCTGGTCTGGGCGCACCACATGTTCTCGGTCGGCATGCCCGGTTACGCGCAGGGCTTCTTCATGGTCACGTCGATGCTGGTGGCGGTGCCGACGGGGGTGAAGATCTTCAACTGGCTTGCCACGACCTGGCGCGGGAACATCCACTTCGACACGCCGATGCTGTTCGCGCTGGGCTTCATTGCGATCTTCACGATCGGCGGCCTCTCCGGGATCTTCGTCGCCGCGTATCCGTTCGACTGGCAGGTGACGGACACCTACTACATCGTCGCCCACATCCACTACGTGCTCTTCGGCGGCTCGATCTTCGGGATCTTCGCCGGGCTCTACTACTGGTGGCCGAAGATGTTCGGACGGAGGCTCGACGAGCGGCTCGGGAAGGTGAGCTTCTGGCTGATGTTCGTGGGCATGAACCTGACCTTCTTCCCGATGCACATGCTCGGGCTGCTGGGCATGCCGCGGCGGATCTACACCTACTACGAGGGCGGGCTCTGGGAGTGGTACAACCTCGTCTCGACGATCGGCTCGGGGGTGATGGCGCTGGGAATCGCGGTGTTCTTCGTCAACGTCTTGAAAACGTCGCGCTCGGGCGTGCGCGTGGGGAACGATCCATGGCTCGCGGACACGCTCGAGTGGTACGCGACCTCGCCGCCCCCGGCGCACAACTTCGATCGCGTGCCGTACGTCTCGAGCCCCCGGCCCCTGAGGGATCTCCGACGGCGCTTGGCGGAGTCGCGTGCCTGACGTTCGTCCGGGCCCGTGGCTGCGGCTGACAGCCCTGGTGGCGGCAGGCGCCTGCGGCGCGGCGGTCGTGAGCGGCTCGCTGCAGCTCGGCGCGGCGCATCGCGTGCTCGCGGCGCTCGCGCTTCCGCCGCTGTGCGCGCTGGTGGCTGCGGCCTGGGTCGCGCACCGGCGGCTCCTGGCTCCATCGGTGGCGGCGCTGCTGTCGTTCTTGGCGGCCGCGCTGGTGACGCCTCGCCCGGCGCACCTCGCTCTCGCCGGGGTCGCGCTCGCGGCCGCGCTCGTCGCCGTGGTCGGCTGCTTAAGCGGTGAGCCCGTCCCGCGCGCGTCGGTGCGCGACTACGTGACGCTGACGAAGCCGCGCATCATGACCCTGCTGCTGCTGACGGGTGCGGCGGGGATGGTGGTCGGAGCCCGAGGCCTGCCGGCAGCCGGGACGTTCGTCGTCGCGATGGCCGGGCTGGCGCTGGCTTGCGGCGGCGCGAGCGCGTTGAACCACGTGCTCGACCGCGACATCGACGGGTTGATGCCGCGCACCGGGGGCCGGCCGGTTGCACGGGGGCGCGTTGCGCCGGCGCGCGCGCTGGAATTCGGGCTCGCGCTCTCGGCCTTCTCGTTCGTCCTGCTCGCCTCGCTGGTGAATGTGCTGACCGCGGTTCTGGCGCTCGTCGGGAACCTCTTCTACGTGCTCGTCTACACGCGCTGGCTGAAGCGCTCGACGCCGCAGAACATCGTCATCGGCGGCGCGGCCGGTGCGGTGCCGCCGTTGGTGGGATGGGCCGCTGCGACCGGCAACTTGACGGTGCCCGCGCTCTTCCTCTTCCTGATCGTCTTCTTCTGGACGCCCCCGCACTTCTGGGCGCTCGCGCTGCTGATCAAGCGCGACTACGAGGCGGCGCGGATCCCGATGCTCCCGGTCGTGCGCGGCGATCGCGAGACGGCTCGGCAGATCGTCTGGTACTCGGTTGTGCTCGTGGCGGTGACGCTGCTGCCGTTCGCGTGGCAGACGGTCGGCGTCGTGTACCTGGCGGCAGCGCTGCTGTTGGGCGCGGCGTTCCTGCGACTCGCGTGGCGGCTGCGGGTGGAGACGACACCGGCGCGCGCACGGGCGTTGTTCCGCTTCTCGCTCGTGTACCTGGCGCTGCTGTTCGTGCTGATGGCCCTCGATCCGATTATTGGATGACCGAGCGAGAGTTCGAGCGAAAGAACCTGCAGTGGGGCCTGGCGCTGTTCGGGCTGTTCCTCGTGCTGCTCGGCCTGACCGTCGCGATCGCGTTCATCTACCTCGCGCTCGACTGACGTCAGCCGTCAGGTCCCTTAGTTCGGTTCGCCCAGCCTCCTCCCCGAGGCGATCCTATTTCGGAAATGCGCACGTGTCTGTCACGGGAACGTGACGGAACTGTGACTTCTGTCGCTGCGGTTCTCGAAGGGATCTTCCTTGCCCGGCCGAGCGACGCCGACGCCGTCGCTCCTGGCAAGCGGCTCGCCGTGAAGGATCTCTTCGACACAGCGGGGCTCGTCACGACCTACGGCTCGATCCTCTTCGCCGACCACGTCCCGGCGGAGACCGCGGAAGCAGTGCGGCGCGCCGAGGCCGCCGACTACCGGAACATCGGCAAGACGAACCTGCACGAGTTCGCCTACGGCACGACGTCCGAGAACCCGCACTTTGGAACCGTGCCGAACCCGCTCGCTAAGGATCGCCTCGCCGGCGGCTCGAGCGGCGGCTCGGCGGCGGCGCTCGCGGCGGGCCTTGCCGACGCCGCACTGGGCAGCGACACCGGCGGCTCGATCAGGATCCCGGCCGCCTGCTGCGGCGTGACCGGCTTCAAGCCGACCTACGGGCTCGTTCCGCTCGACGGCTGCTTCCCGCTCGCGCCGACCTTCGACCATGCGGGGCCGATGGGGCGCGACGTCGACACGTGCGTCGACTTGCTCCAGGCTTTGGCGCCCACCTTCTCCCCAACCGAGCTCGGCCTCGATGACGTCGAGGTCGGTGTGCTCTGGCTCGAGCACGCTGAGCCGCTCGTGCGCGCCCGCGTCGAAGCCGCCTCGGAGCTCTTCCCGAAGTGCCGCCCGCTCGAGCTCCCGCTCCCCGAAGGCACGCACGCCGCGTTCATGCGCGAGGCGGCGGACGTGCACCGCGAGCTCTTCGAAGAGCACTCGGACTCGTACAGCGAGAACGTCAGGGTCAAGCTCGAGCGCTGCCTCGCGGTGACCGACGCGGACTACGAGCGCGCCGTCGCCAACCGCGAGCGCTACCGCGAGCGCATGCACGAGACCGCCGCCCGCGTCGACCTGCTGCTCACGCCGACCCTCGTCCTCGTCGCGCCGAAGATCGGCACGGACGAGCTCGCCCTGCGCGACACCCTCACACGGCTCACGTTCCCGTTCAACCTGACCGGCTGGCCCGCGCTCGCGCTCCCCTGCGGCCCCGCAGAGAACGGCCTCCCCGCCTCGGTCCAGCTCGCCGCTCCGCCAGATGATGACGCGCGCGTTCTCGCGGCCGGAAAGGCGCTGGAACAAGCCCTCTCCCTCGATTGAGTCACTCGTTCGAGGGACACCGCACGGCCTAGCGGTGCCGACAACTCAAAGGACGATGGCCCGCGTCCGTTTTGCTGCTGCGCTGCTTGCCGCGCTCGTGTTGTGCGGCGTTGCCGACGCACGCCCTACGAGCACGGCGCCCACCGGCCTACACGCGTTCGTCCTACGAGCCGACGAGCCGGTCGCGCACACCTTCTCGCGGACGCCATCGTTTGGCTGGAATCCGGTGCGCGGCGCGGTCGCCTACCAGTTCGAGCTCTCTACGAGCCAGCGCTTCACCGAGAACAGCATCGTCTGGTCGGCGAAGGGCTTGAAGACGCCTGCTGTGTCCGTCCGGGCCTCGCTGCCGTGGATGACGGGCCAGCCGTACTCGCTGTACGCGCACGTACGCGCGGTGACGCGTAAGGGCGCGGGGAAATGGGGCGACCCCTTCGGCTTCAACATGCGCTGGACTGCCGTCCCGACCCCGCTCAGACCTGACTACCCGGGCCTTCTCCGCTGGAGCACCGTGCCCGGCGCGAGCGGCTACGTGGTCTGGCTCGTCGATGCGGGCCACTGGTTCACCACGCGCACGAACATGGCGGACGAGCGCGAGTACTACACGTTCCATCAGGACCCGTTGTGGACGGGAGTTGTGCACTGGCGCGTGCGTGCGATGCGCTGGATCTATGGCGAGAGCGAGAACGGGATTCCGTCGGTCTCGTACGGCCCCTGGAGCCCGATCTACACGAACACCAACCCGCCGGTGACGAACGGGCCTCTGACGCTCAACGCGACGGTCTCGAAAGTGGTCTCCGACGCCTCGGCCTCGCGACAGCACGAGATCATGCCTGCCTTCACCTGGAGCGGGAACCGCTCGATCTGGGGAACCACGCACGAGCTGTACCGCGTCCAGGTCTTCACGGACGAGGACTGCCTCAACCCGGTCTTCCGGGGCGCGATCGTAGGGAGCCCAGCCTACGTGCCACGCGAAATCGGACCGCTCGCCATGCCCACCGACACAAACGGGGTAGACCTGGCGCGCGAGAAGTTCCTGGGATTCGGCACGGAGCCACCATCGAAGAGCTTCGAGGGTCTCGACGTGACCACGAACGAGATGGACGTGGTCTCCGACACAGGCGGGAACAACACCGGGCTACCCGGCTCGCAGGTCGTGAAGCCCGCCAAAGTCGACCTCTGGGACAGCGACTGGAGCGGTGGACGCTATTACTGGACCGTCATCCCGGTCAGCGCGGTGGCGGACGACGCGATCACCACGTCGCTCACTAACTCGGCCGCTCTCGGCGCCACCACGATCACGGTGGAAGACGCGACTGGTATTTCCGCGGGCGACAACCTCGACATCGGCCCGATGCCGGAGCACGCGGTGGTCAAGGCGATTTCCAACAACGACATCACCCTCGTGACCCCCTTGACGAGCGCCCACTCCGTCGGTGAGCTCGTCGTGCGAGAGGGCGGCGGCGTGAAGTACTGGGACACCGAGCTGACGCAAGACGCCTGCGCCTCCGCACGCGTGCTGACGTTCGGAAAGTCGAGCGAGCCGGCGGTCACGGGACAGTCGGCCCCGTTCGCATCCGGACTCTCCCCGGAGGGCAAGCTGGTCGCCGCTGCCGGTTCCACGCCGAAGTTCTATGGCTCGCCGCTCGTCGCGTGGCAGCCGACCGTCGCGACTGACGAGTACGAGGTGCAGTGGAGCCACAAGAAGTATCCGTGGCGCGCCGTCGGCAAGCTGCTGACGCCCGCGACCTCGCTGACGCTGCCGCTCAGCCCGGGCACGTGGTACTACCGCGTCCGCGGTCTCGACTTCCTCATGAGCGGCTCCAAGCCGCAACTCACCTGGTCGGACCCGGTGAAGCTCGTCGTCACGAAGCCGCGCTTCCGCGTCGTTCGCTAGCTGCGCTCCAGAAGCCTCTGGTCTGAACGGCGACGCACGCCTCGGTTCGCGAGAATCCCCGCGCCCCCGATCGCGAGCAAAGGGCCCGCAACTACGAGCGCGTAGAGCAGCAGTTCGAGCTCACGGACGAGGACCGAGCCGGCGTCGTCGATCGTCCGGTGGAACCGGCTCGCCGGAGCGGAGGCGGCCTTGTGTCCTACGACCATCGTGAGGGCGACGCTTGCCATCTGCGCTCGCTTGACGGTCGAGGACCTCGCCCGCAACAGCTGAGCAAGACGTGCGCGGTCCTGCGGTCTGCCGTCGCCGCGAGCGATTCTCGAGCGGAGACGCTGGATGCGGGCGGCAAGATCGTCGACGCGCTGCTGCAGGTCCTTCAGCACGATCCGCTGGCGCACGAGGGTGCCATAACCTGAGAAGGCTGCGATCGCCGCCTGCACGTGCTCGATCGGGATCTTGAGGGAGAGATTCGAGTTACCGCTCCGGCTCGGAGCCGCGTAGTTCGCCCACACGACGTAGCCGCCGAGCTTGCGGGCCAGCCGGAGCGCGTCCTGTGTGCGCTTCGAGAGCTCCTCCTGGTTGCGCACGCGTACCCGAAGCGACGCGTCGTACTGCTGGAGCCGCTCGGAGTTCGGGGCCGGGACCGCCAGCACCGCAGCCCCGAAGGCCTTGTCCGTCGCCTGGAGATTCGCGCGCCGCGAGGGGAGAGAGCGCTTTATCGCCTTCTGGCGCGCCTGCGGCGCGACGGTCGCCCGCTGCGCGGACCGCGATCCGTGGACGATGCCGAGGACGCCCGCGACGCCGACGGCTGCCGCGAGCGCGGCGATCGCGACAGCCGGAAAGACCCGGCGCCAGGGGAGATCGAACGAGAAGCCCCGCCGAGGCGGTGGCTCCAGCGCGCGCACGCGCTCGCACAGCGCGACAGGAGCTACCGGCCGCGCGGCACGCAGCTCCTCCGCGAGCTTCTCGAAGCGATCGTCTACGAGCTCAAGCGGCGACACCGGCGCTCACCTCCCGTTCCAGCTTCTGCAGTGCGCGGCTGAGACGCGTCGAGCACGCCGTGGTGCTGATCCCAAGCACGCGGCTCGCGCTCTCGCCGTCGAGGTCGAGCACGACGCGCAGCGCGAGCACCTCGCGTTCGGCCGCGGACAGCCGCGACAGTGCGGTCTCCAGCGCAGGCGAGAGACCCTCGCCGAACCCGTGCTCCTCGGCCTCTGGCACGTCCAGCGCATAGCGGCCTTCCCGGCGGCGCCGGCGGTCCTCGGCGCGAAAGTGGTCGAGCGCCGTCGAACGCGCCAGCTGGCAGAGCCAGGTGCGTGCGCTCCCGCGGCGCGGGTCGTAGCGGCGCCAGCGCTCGCACGCGCGGGCAAAGGTCTCGGCTGTCAGCTCTTCGGCCACGGATCTGTCTCCCGTCAGGTAGACCAGGAACGCATGCACGTCGTCGAGGTGGCGTTCCGCCGCCTCCGCGAAATCCTGCGCGCCCGGCTTCACGGCAGATATACGCCGCAGCCGCGTCACAACGTCACATTCGCGTCGCGCTGACCGCGTCCTCGTAGACGCGGTCGCGGGTGAAGCGCTCGAGCTCGTCGCTCAGGAGATCGGCCGGATCCGGCGGATCGCCGGGCGGGAACGGCGTCGGCTCGCCGTCGAGCTCGACCCCGGTGAGCCGGTCGGCGGCCTCGTGCTCGAGCTCGATCTTCCGCCCGAGCCGCGAGCGGAGCCAGCCCGCCAGGAGATGCGCCTGCGCCTCCGTGCCGAGCACCTTGATGCGCCGCACCCCCGCGATTCCCGGCCAAAGCGACGCTAGCTGCGCGCGCCAGCGGCTCGTCCGGGCCCAGGCGATGTCCGAGACCGCTACGCGGTCGAAAATGTCCGCAAGCCGCCCGTACGGCGCGGGCAACCCCGGCCACTCCGTGCTGTCCACGATCAGGCGGTCGACGGTGTCGACGAGCTGCTCGAAGGGCTGCTCGCCGAAGGGCGGCAGCCCGCGCCAGCGGAGGAACACCGGCAGGTCGGGCAGCAGCAGCGGCTCGACGACGCTCGCAGGCGCCTGCACCCGTTTCCCGCAGAGCTTCAGCCGAATCGTCTCCATCGAGACCTTCCGGTGCTCGCCGACCGGATAACAGTCGACCTCGACGCTCGCCTCGAGCGCGTCCTCCGCGTCCGGATCCGGAACGAGGACGATCGTGCGTGATGGATGCCGCTCGGCCAGGCCAGACAGCACGTCCTCGGCGGCCTCGACCCATTGCTCCGGCACCCATGCGAGATGGGTCATCACGCTCGTCCGCTGCATGGGTTGGCCCGATTCGGGATCGACCCGCTGAGCCCCGAGCTCGCGCTCGATCTCGGCGATCGAGCCTAGTGCCGCCGCCACGAGCGCCCGTCCCGTCGCATCAGCTCGTCGGCCGCCGCGGGTCCCCAGGTACCGGCCTCGTAGTTCGGGAAGGCCGGCCGGTCGCGCTTCCAGAACGCGACGATCGCGTCCACGAGTGACCACTGTTCCTCGACCTCGTCCGAGCGCGTAAAGAGGGTCGTGTCCCCGAGCAGGCAGTCGAGGATCAGCCGCTCGTATGCCTCGGGGATCCCGGTGCGGAAGGCGCCGCCGTAGAGGAAGTCCATGTGCACGGTGCGCAGCGTCAGGCCCTGGCCCGGCACCTTCGCGGCGAACTCGAGCGACACGCCCTCGTCCGGCTGGATGTGCACGACGAGGACGTTCGGCTGCAGCTCGCCCTCCGCCGATTCCTCGAACGGCGGGTGCGGAGCGCGCTTGAACTCGATCGCGATCGTCGTCTCGCGCCGCGCGAGCCGCTTGCCGGCGCGCACGTAGAACGGCGTATCGGCCCAGCGCCAGTTGTCGACGAAGAGCTTCGCCGCGACGAAGGTCTCGGTCATCGAGTCGCGGGCGACTCCGGGCTCGTCGCGGTAGCCCGGCACCTCCTCGCCCTCGATGAATCCCTGGCCGTACTGGCCGCGGACGACGTGCTTCGGGCCGGGCGTGTGCATCGCGCGCAGCACCTTGACCTTCTCGTTGCGCACCGACTCGGCCGTGAAGTCGATCGGCGGCTCCATCGCCGTCAGCGCGACGAGCTGGAGTAGGTGGTTCTGGAAGATGTCGCGGATCGCGCCGGCCTGCTCGTAGAAGGCCGCGCGGCCTTCGATTCCGATTGACTCCGCCACCGTGATCTGGACGTGATCGACGAACTGTCGGTTCCAGATCGGCTCGAAGATCCCATTCGCGAAGCGCAGCGCGAGCAGGTTCTGGACCGTCTCCTTGCCGAGGTAGTGGTCGATCCGGAAGACCTCGCGCTCCTCGAACGACTGCTGGAGCTCGGCGTTCAGCTCCTGCGCGGAGGCGAGGTCACGGCCGAACGGCTTCTCGACGATCAGCCGCGTCCAGCCATCGGTCGAGCGGTGCTTGCCGATCTCGTGGATGAGCGTCGCGATCGCGCTCGGCGGGACCGCGAGGTAGTAGACGCGGTTGCCGCTCGTGCCCTGCTTTTCGTCGAGCTCGTTGAGGGCGCCGACCAGGCGCTGCTGGCCGCCCTCGTCGGCGAAGTCGGTCGCGACGTAGCGCGTCCGCTCGGCCAGCCAGTCCCAGGTCTCCTGTTGGAATGCGTCGCGCCCGAACTCCTGGACGGCGGCCTTCATCGCCTCGCGGAAGTCGTCGTCGCTCTCCTCGGTTCGGGCGACGCCGATGATCCCGAAGCGCTCCGGCAGCAAGTGCCGCAGCGCGAGCGAGTAGAGCGCGGGGAAGAGCTTGCGCTTGGTCAGATCGCCCGAAGCGCCGAAAATGACGAGCGCGCACGGATCCGGCGTGCGGCGAAGGCGGAGGCCCTCGAGGAGCGGGTTCTCCTGCTGTTCCGCGACTGCCATCAGCTTCCCGCCGGCTTGACCGCGTGGCCGCCGAACTGGTTGCGGAGTGCCGCCGCGACCTTCGCGGAGAAGGACTCGTCCTGGCGGGACGCGAACCGCGCGTAGAGCGCCGCGCTGATCGCCGGCGCGGGGACGCTTTCGTTGATCGCCTCGAAGACCGTCCAGCGCCCCTCGCCCGAGTCCTCGACGTAGCCCTCGATCTTCTCCAGCTCGGAGCCGTCCTGCTCGAAGGCGGTGTGCAGGAGGTCGAGGAGCCAGCTCCGGACGACCGAGCCGTTGCGCCAGATCCCGGCGATCTCGTGCAGGTCGAGTTCGAACTCGGAGGCGTGCATGACCTCGAACCCCTCGCCGTAGGCCTGCATCAGCCCGTACTCGATCCCGTTGTGGACCATCTTCACAAAGTGGCCCGCGCCGGAGGCGCCCACGTGCGCGTAGCCGTTCTCGGGAGCGAGTGAGCGGAAGACCGGCTCCAGCCGCCCGACCGGCTCGTCGTCCCCGTCGACCATATAGCAGATGCCTCTGCGCAGGCCACATATCCTACAGGAGACGT
>Ga0066709_100002424_pt1 | contig 13590 bp, 8 predicted proteins | sample GraSoiAngelo_158_FD_79665 | JGI IMG/M metagenome (GOLD analysis project Ga0066709, IMG submission 79665) | Grasslands soil microbial communities from the Angelo Coastal Reserve, California, USA - 14_1009_16_30cm | ecosystem: Environmental > Terrestrial > Soil > Grasslands | place: USA... | reverse complement strand
GCCGTCGAAGAACAGTACGACCAGATCCGTCGCCGTTTTCTGCGCGCAGGTGTGCCGCTGGAGCAATGCTGGTACGACGTTCATGCGACAAAGTTCGATCCCAATCCATGGATAAAGAACTTATTGTCGCGCTCGCGGCACGCCACTTGCTCGCCTCCACATGCCGTGAGGGATGCCTAGCCCGTGCGCGAACTTGCCAACGGACCCGCCGTCAGCATCATCACGCCAGCCTACAACACGGAACGTTATCTGGCCGAGACGGTGCGTACCGTACTTGCCCAATCGTTTCCTGATTTCGAACTTCTGATCGTCGATGACGGGTCAACAGACGGAACCCTCGCGCTGGCCCGCACGCTTGCTGCACAGGACGAGCGTGTGCACGTGATTTCCGCGGACCGGAACGAGGGCCAGCCAGTTGCGCGCAACACCGCAATGCGTCAGGCGCGGGGTCGCTTCTTCGCGTTGCTCGACAGCGATGACGGATGGACTCAGGATTACTTGGCCGAACAGTTGGCGGTGTTTCGAGAATTCAACGACGTCGGGGTCGTGACCGCAAATGCAATCAACGTGGGTGGTGCGTTGGATGGAAAGCCGTTTTGGCCGGTCACGTCAGGTACCGAACGCCTGACATTGCTCGACATCCTCCGACAAGAGGACTCGATCTGCATCATGTCGGTCTTTCGCCGGGAAGTATTCGAAACGATTGGCGGCTTCGATCCGAAATGGAAAGGGAACGAAGACTACCACTTTTGGGTGCGTGCCGCACTTGCCGGATTCCAAATCCTCAGGAATGCAAAGCCGCTGGGCCTCTACAGACGGCGGCCGGATAGCGAGTCGGCAGACGATCTTCGGATGCTGCGTGGCGCCATCGGAGTGTTCAACGAGATCGAGATGATGTGTGCGGGGCGGCCGGTCGAGCGCGCCGCAACTCGCCGGCAGCTTACGGCATTTCGAAAGCGGCTGATCCTGACGGAAATACGCGAGTCCGTGAGACGGCATCGTCTTTTGCACCTCCTGCAGCCGCCGCCAGGCAGTCTGTTGTCGCGAGTCTTCGGCATTGTCAGCAGTGTGTGGCTCACTCCGCTGCTCTGGGCGTACGAGTTGCGGCGGCCACGCCGTGTGTAGTCTTCGGATACCCGAGTCGCGCATGGAAAAAGCCTTCGCAATCGCCTTTGTGCTTCTGGCAGGCGTCAGCAACGCGTCGGCCGCGACGGTTACGGTCGCCGCCGGCGGCGATCTGCACGGCGCGCTGATGAATGCGCGGCCCGGCGACACGATCACGCTCGAAGGCGGAGCAACCTACGTCGGCAACTTCACGCTCTCGAACAAGGACGGCGCGGAGTTCATCACCATTCGAACGGCGGGCGCCGACGACCTCGGCGAAGGGCGGCGAGTCACGGTCGAGGCCGCGCGGTCGTTCGCGAAGCTGCGATCGCCCAACACGCAGCCGGTCCTTCAGACGGCGCCCGGCGCGCATCACTGGCGCCTGATGCTGCTGGAGCTGCAAGGCGCCACGACCGGAAACGGCGAGATCCTCGCGCTCGGCAGCGGTTCGTCTGCGCAGCGATCGCTTGCCGACGTGCCCCACGACATCGTCGTCGATCGCTGCTACATCCACGGCGATGCATCCGCCGGAACGAAACGGTGCGTGTCGCTGAACAGCGCCGCAACGACGATCAACGGGTCTTACATCTCGGACTGCAAGCAGATCGGCCAGGAAGCGCAGGCGATCGGCGGCTGGAATGGTCCCGGCCCCTACACCATCAGCAACAACTATCTGGAAGGCGCCGGCGAGAACATCATGTTCGGCGGCGCGGATCCGACGATTCGGGATCTCGTGCCGAGCGACATCCGGATCACCGGTAACGTGATCGCGAAGCCGGTCGCGTGGCGCAGCGAGAAGTGGACGGTCAAGAACCTGTTCGAGCTGAAGAATGCGCGGCGCGTCACCATCGACCACAACCTCATCGAATACAACTGGCCGCAGGCGCAGTCCGGCTACGGGATTCTGTTCACGGTCCGCAACCAGGACGGCGGATGTCCGTGGTGTGTGGTCGAGGACGTCGTGTTCGAGCACAACGTGTTCCGGCACAGCGCCGCCGGCATCTCGATCCTCGGCGTCGACGACACCCACCCGAGCCGTCAGGCGCGATCGATCGCGATCCGGAACAACATCATCGCCGACATCGACGAGCACAACTGGGGCGGCAACGGCTACGCCTTCTTTCTGAGCGGCGGGCCGCGCGACATCACGATCGATCACAACACCGTTGTGCAGGAGCATGCCCACGGGCTCGTGCTCGTCGAGGGCCCCCCCATTCTCGGGTTCACGTTCACGAACAACATTGCGCGGCACAACGACTACGGCATTTTCGGCACGAACCATTCCCCGGGGGCCGACACGATCTCGACGTACTTTCCCGCTTCCGAAATCGTGGCGAACGTCATCGCCGACGCCGACGCCGGACGCTATCCGCGCGGCAACCGGTTCCCTTCGTCGGCGGAGTTCCGCGCGCAGTTCGTGTCGTACCAGACGGGCGATTACCGACTGATCGCGACGAGCTCGTGGCGGCGCGCCGGAAGCGACGGCCGCGACCTCGGCGCTGACATCGAAGGCGATCGGTTCCCGTTCGCCAAAGAGCCTCTCGAGCGGCGACCGCAGCACTGAACGTGCGAACCGCGGTCGAGCCGCGACCGCGATTGCGAGGCAACGGCAGGTGTTCTTCGACACTCCGATCTACATCGTCTTTTTGACGCTCGTGACGCTCGCCTACTGGCGTCTCCGATGGCGCCAGCAGAACGTGGTGCTGCTCGTCGCCAGTTATGTCTTCTACGGGTGGTGGGATCCACGGTTTCTCGCGCTCATCGCTGCGTCGACGATTGTCGACTTCTATTGTGCGAAAGCCATCGCGCGGTCCGACGACAGCAAGCGACGGCGCGCGCTCCTGACGCTGTCGCTCGTCATCAATCTCGGCTTCCTCGGCGCGTTCAAGTACTTCAACTTCTTCATGGACTCGTTCGCTGCGACGCTGCAGGCGCTCGGGTTCCATCAGACGCCCGTCGTGGTGCTCCGCATCCTGCTGCCGCCCGGCATTTCGTTCTACACGTTCCAGGAAGTCGCGTACATCGTCGACGTGTACAACAGGAAGCTCGAGCCGGCCGACTCCCTGATCGACTACGCGCTCTTCATCAGTCTGTTCCCGCACTTGATTGCAGGTCCGATTCAGCGCCCCTCGCACCTGCTGCCGCAGGTGCAGGCACCGCGCCGGTTCGACAACGAACGCTTCTTCAACGGCCTCCTGCTGATCCTGTGCGGCCTGTTTCGGAAAACGGTCATCGCGGACAACTGCGCGCTCATCGCCGACGCGGCGTTCTCGGGCCGAATGGGCCCACCGAACGTCGCGGTCGTCACCCTCGGTACGTATGCGTTCGCGTGGCAGATCTATGGCGACTTCAGCGGCTACAGCGACATCGCGCGCGGCAGCGCGCAGCTGCTCGGCTTTCACTTCATGGTGAACTTCCGCCAGCCCTACCTCGCGACGAGCCTGCAGGACTTCTGGCGGCGATGGCACATCAGTCTCAGCTCCTGGCTGCGTGATTACCTGTACATCCCGCTCGGAGGCAACCGTGACGGCGAGCGCCGCACGTACCGGAACCTGATGCTGACGATGCTGCTCGGCGGATTGTGGCACGGAGCCAACTGGACTTTCGTCGTGTGGGGCGGGATACACGGTGCGGGACTGAGCATCGAACGGTTCGTCCGCCGCCTGCTCGGACGTGAAGAGTCGGTCGCGACAGAACTCTGGTCGCCGGGCGCGTGGCTTTCGCGGATCGTCGTCTTCCATCTGGTGTGCCTCACGTGGGTGTTCTTTCGCGCGCCGAGCCTTGCCGAGGCGCTCTCGTTCCTGCGCGGGCTCGGTTCGTGGGTGTGGGTGCCGGAGTACGGCCTTGCGCTTCGATTCCTCGCGCTGTTCAGCGCGCCGCTCTTCGTCATGGACCTGTTCAACGAATCGCGGCGTGAAGAGTACTTGCTCGAGACCTCGGTCGAAATGCGGCGCGTTGCGGTGGGCGTCGGCATCATGGCGCTCGTAACGCTGCTCGCGGCCAATCAACTCAATGCGTTCATCTACTTCCGTTTCTAGGATCGGCCGGGCGACCGCCCTGTTGCTGGCCGGCTGCCTGCTCGTCGCGCTCTCGGTCGAGATCGCCGCGCGGCTGGCGCTCGATCGCGTCAGCAAGATCCAGCGCCGCACGGCTCACGAGTACTCGCTCGCGCGAACCAGCGGAACGCAGACGTCCGGCCGCAGGCACATGCTCGTCGTCGGCAACTCGCTGCTCGACGAAGGGGTGCAGTTCGATCACATGCGCGAGGCGCTCGCGCGCGAGTGGGACACGCGGCGGTTCGTCGTCGAGCAGACCTTCTTCCTCGACTGGTACTACGGTCTGAAGCGGCTGTTCAGCGAGGGCGCTCGCCCCGACGTGGTCGCCGTGATGATGAGCACGCAGCAATGGACACGGTCCGAGATCCGCGGCGATTACTCGGCCTACTACCTCGTGAACGTCCGCGATCTTCCTGCGCTGGCGCGGGAGCTCGATCTCAACGCCACGCAGACCACGAGCCTCTTCTTCGCCGGAATGAGCAAATTCTGGGGAGTGCGCGCCGAGATGCGTAACTTCGTCCTCGGCCGATTGATGCCCGAGCTCGGGCGGCTCATGGACTTTTCGAGCGCGATCGACCCGAACCCTCTCGTCGACGAAGAGGTCGAGCGCGTCGCCGTCGGCCGCATCGCGCGGCTGAAAGCGATCGCGGATGCACACGGCAGCCGCGTGCTCGTCCTGCTGCCGCCCGTTCTCGACGCGAATGACGGGTCCGAGGGGTTCGTGCGCGCCGCGCGAGCGGTCGGCGTCGCAACGCTCAAACCCGTCACGTCGGGAACCTTTGGGCGGCAGCTCTATCGCGACGCAGGATTCCACCTGAACGCCGTCGGTGCCGCTGCATTCACCGAACGGCTCATTACGGCTCTTCGAACGGAGCTTCCGTCCGTCGTGTCGCGCGACGTCAACGTCGATGCGGCGGTCCGCGCGCCGATCAGCCAGCCGTCGTTTTCACGCTCATCCGGACGGTGATTCGAGGGGCGTGCTTCGCACTCTCATCTGAACCGGCCTGTGCTTTGCACGATGTCGCAAACGGTCCGGCTCGCTGGGCGGAAGAGGTAACCGTTTACTACACATGGGTAGGCTGCGCGTCGCGTTCGTCGCTCCTTCACTCCGCATTCTCGGCGGCCAGGCGGTTCAGGCGGATCGGCTGCTGAACGCCTGGCAAAACGATCCCGACGTCGACGCTTGGCTCGTCCCGGTCGACCCGCTGCCGCCGCGACCTCTTCGCTGGGCGTCTCGAGTGAAGTACGTCAGGACCGCCGTGAACGAGATCGTGTACGGACGAGACCTTCTGCGCCAGCTCTCGCGCGCCGACATCGTGCACGTTTTCTCGGCGTCGTACACGTCGTTCCTGCTCGGTCCGTTGCCCGCGATCGTGATCGCGCGGGCGCTTGGCCGCCCGGTGTTGCTCAATTACCGCAGCGGCGAAGCCCCTGATCACCTGGCGCGCTCGAGGATTGCCCGCGCGGCGGTCGCGCGCGTCGACGCGAACGTGGTGCCCTCGCGCTTCCTCGTCGAGGTCTTCAATCGGTTCGGCATCGAGGCAAGCATCATCCCCAACCTCGTCGATCCTGATCGCTTCGTCTTTCACGAGCGGCGGCCGCTGCGGCCGCGGCTGCTCTCGACCCGCAATTTCGAGGCGCTGTACAACGTCGCGTGCACGCTGCGCGCGTTCCAGATCGTCCAGACGCGCCGTCCCGAGGCGACGCTGACGCTCGTCGGCGCCGGACGCGAGGAGCGCAGGCTTCGGGCGCTGGCCGCGGCGCTCGGACTTCGCCAAGTGACATTCGCGGGCCGCGTAGAACCCGACGACATCGCCGGGTACTACCACGCGAACGACATATACGTACAAACCCCGCGAATCGACAACATGCCGACGTCCGTCATCGAAGCCTTCGCATGCGGGCTGCCGGTCGTGTCGACGAGCGTCGGCGGCGTGCCGGCAATCCTCGCGCACGACGTCCAGGGGCTGCTCGCCCGCGACGACAATCATCGGCAGATCGCAGCGCACGTGCTTCGGCTGCTCGGCGACCCTTCGCTCGCCGAGCGGCTTGTACACGCGGCCCAGGCCAGCTCGCGGGCGTGCACGTGGCCTGCGGTGCGGGCGCTGTGGCTCGCCGCCTACCGCCGCGTCCTGCGAAACTCGTCGTCGCGCCAGCCGTCGCTGGCGGGGATCGAGGACGATGCCGCCTAGGCTTGCGAAAGCCGTGGGAATGGATCTCGACGAGATCCTGTGGCGCAGCCGCGCGGCCGCGCGTACGGTGGTCGACCGTGCTCGAACGGCGATCGCTCCAGCCCGGTGGAACCGCCGCGACCTCGCCCGACGCCTGGCACGCGATCCCGACCTCGATCGCGCGCGCACGGCTCTCGGGCGAAGCGAGTGGCTCGATGCTCACCGCGAATTGCGCCACCACCTGGCAAGCGGACCGGCGCGGTTCGTCATCGCGCTTTCGTTGAAGCCGACAGTCGCCTCGAGGATTCGCCGCGAATTTCCAGACAGTGTCGGCGCCGCGGCTGCGCGCGCGGATCGCATACTCGCTGGCGAACACGACCTCCTCGGCTTCCGCGGTCTCCGCTTCGATTCGGGCGGTACCACGGACTGGCACTTCGATCCCGTGCACGATCGCCGCGCGCCCCGCCGGTTCTGGGCCGACGTGGCTTACCTCGATCCAGGTTGCGGCGATCACAAAATCATCTGGGAGCTGAACCGCCATCAGCACTGGCTCGTCCTCGGGCGCGCCTCGTGGCTCACCGGCAATCCGAAATATCGCGCTGCCTGGCTGAGCGATCTCGAATGCTGGCTCGCCGACAATCCACCGCTCGTCGGCATCAACTGGGCGAGCATGCTCGAGCTCGCGTTGCGCTCTCTTTCGTGGATCTGGGCGGTTCATTTCTTCGGCGATCCCGCCGAGGACGATTCGACTGCCTGGATCGTCGATCTTCTGCTCGGCATCGACACCCAGCTCGCGCACGTCGAACGGAATCTGTCGTATTACTTCAGCCCGAACACGCACCTGCTGGGCGAGGCCCTGGCGCTGTATGTCGCCGGACGTGCGCTCCCGCAGCTCGCCGCGAGCCGGCGCCGCGCGGCGCTCGGGCGCGAGATTCTCGTCGCCGAGATCGACCGGCAGATCGGCGCCGACGGCGGCCATTGCGAGCGTTCGACGCACTATCACAAGTACGCGCTCGATTTCTACCTGCTCGCGCTCGCCATCGCGCGCATCACCGGCGACCGAGCGGCGTCGGATTTCGAACGCGCGGCGGCGCGGCTGGCCTTCGCCGCCCGCGTCCTCTCGACCGACCGAGGCCGTCTGCCGCATTTCGGCGACGACGATGGCGGCGCGTTGTGGCCGATCGCGGGCCGCGATCCGGACGACGTGCGCGACAGTCTGGCGGTGGCCGGCGCGCTCCTCGGCCGTCCCGATCTCGCGCTCGAATCTGCGCCCGAGGAGGCCTTCTGGCTCCTCGCGCATCCGAGGCTCGCAGACAACCTGACGGCAGTAGCCTCGATCGATCGGGCGGAGGCGCTGCCGTCCACCGCGCTGGCGCCGACGGGCTACTACGTGTCGCGGTCTGCGGCCGGCGACCACCTCGTGATCGATGGAGGTCCACACGGGTACCGGAACGGCGGGCACGCCCACGCGGATGCCTTGTCGCTCGCCTTCGCGCGTCGCGCGATGCCGCTGCTCGTCGATCCCGGAACCGGCTGCTACACGGTCGACCCGACGCTGCGGGATCGATTCCGCTCGACTGCGCTGCACAACACCGTCGTCGTCGACGATCGGCCGCAGTCGGAGCCGGATGGTCCATTTCACTGGTCGCGTGCGGCGGCGGCGACGGTCGTTCGCTGGCGGACCAATGGCGGCTTCGACTACTTCGACGGCACCCACGACGGGTATGGGCCCGTGCAGCACCGGCGCCATGTGCTCGTGCTCCACGACGATCTCCTCGTCGTGGCAGATTCGATCGGCGGCGTCGGGCGCCATACCGCGGCTGTCCACTGGCACGTCGATCCACGATGGGACGTGCAGGTGCACGGCCGGCGCGCATCGTTTCTCGCCGACGGGGATCGCGCCGAGCTGTTCTCGTCTCGGCCGGTGGAGGCGATCTCGGCTGACGTGAAGACGGGTCTCGGATGGAATTCGTCCGTGTACGGCCGGGTCGATCCGTCGACGACGCTCCGGCTGGCGAACGCAGGTGCGGCGCCGTTCTGGATTTTCAGCGTCTTCGGATGGGACATCGATAATCCAATCGTCGACATCGACACGCTTCCGGTCTGGGCCGAGGCGGGCGTGCTCGCGCGCGCCACGGCTGTACGGATGGCGCGAGCTGAATCGGTCGACTATTTCGTGGTCGCCGAGCCGGCCTTGGGCGGCGAGGGAACGTGGCGCGTCGGCGAGATCGAGACCGACGCCCGGATGTTGTTCGTCCGCACCGTCGACGACAACCGCGTCACGCGTCTGGCGCTGGTCGACGGGTCGATGGCACGCACCGGACGCCGCGGTCTGCAGCTGCATCTGGCTCGAACGACGTCGGATCTTCACCTCGACATCGTGCGCTCGCGGGAGCGGCCCGCATCGGTGGTCGCGCGCCTCAGCGGTCCTGCGCTCGGCGCGCGCCTCGTCGTCGCCGGCCGCGACCAGCCGATCGCCATCGAACGCCGCGTCATGCCGGGTCGGCGGGCTCAAGGATAGGAACGATCGCTATGTGTGGCATTGCCGGATTCGTCGAAACGCCGCCGCCCGGCTCGTCAGTCAGCCCCGAGCGGCACCGCGATCTGCTCCACCGGATGTGCGAGGCGATCAGACATCGCGGTCCGGACGACGAGGGGCTGTTCGTCGACGCCGGGCCTTACGATGCCGTGGCCCTCGGCATGCGCCGCCTGAGCATCATCGACTTGTCGACCGGTCATCAGCCGATTCACAACGAGGATCGGTCGGTCTGGATCGTCTTCAACGGCGAGATCTACAACTTCCAGGAGCTCCGGCGCCAGCTCGAAGCGGCGGGCCATCGGTTCTACACAGCGACCGACACCGAAACCATCGTGCACGCGTACGAGCAATGGGGGCCGTCGTCCATCGGCCGGCTGCGCGGCATGTTTGGCCTCGCGATCTGGGACTCTCGAACGCGGACGTTGCTGCTCGCGCGCGACCGCGTCGGGATCAAGCCGCTGCACTACGCCGAGGTGAACGGCCGCCTCTATTTCGGCTCCGAGATCAAGTCGCTGCTGTCGGCGCCCGACGTGCCTCGCGACCTCGACGTCGCCGCGCTCGATCACTACCTGTCGTTCCTGTATACGCCGCGCGATGGATCGATTTTCGAGGCGATCCGCAAGCTGCCGCCCGGCCACCTGCTCACGTGGCGCGGCGGTGCGACGCGGGTGGAGCGATATTGGGAGCTGCCTGCAGACGAATCGTATCGAGGCACGGAATCGGACGCGGTCGCCGACCTGCGAACCGTGCTCGCCGACGCGGTCCGCTCGCATCTGGTCAGCGACGTACCGCTCGGCGCGTTCCTCTCGGGCGGCGTCGACTCGAGCCTCGTCGTCGGCCTCATGGCGAACGCATCGAGCTTGCCGGTCAAGACGTTTTCGATAGGGTTCGACGAACCGGCGTTCGACGAGCTCGAGCACGCACGGCGCGTCGCCAGCCATTTCGGCACCGACCACCACGAGGTCGTCGTCAAGCCGGATGCGATTGCCATCCTCGATCGCCTCGTCGCGCACTTCGACGAGCCGTTCGCCGATTCATCCGCCATCCCCACGTGGTACGTATCGGAGATGGCGCGGCGTCACGTCACGGTGGTGCTGTCGGGCGACGGAGGGGACGAGCTGTTCGGCGGGTACGATCGCTACTTCCCCCATCCTCGCGTGATCGCCTTCGACCGCTACAGCCCTCGTGCGCTGCGCGGCGTCGCGCGCGTCGCCGCAGCGACGCTGCCGCACGGCACGCGAGGCAAGAATTTCCTGCGTCACGTGGCGCGCGACTCGCGCGGCCGCTATCTCGACTCGATCCGGTTCTTCAGCGCCGACGAGAAACCGGCGCTCTTGACGGCGGACGTGCGCGCGCGGCTGACCGGCGTCGATCCGGAGACACGGCTCGCGGCGCACTTCACGCGGTATGGCCGACTGCCCTGGTCGAGTCAGATGATGCGTTTCGATGCCGAGACGTATCTTCCTGAAGACATTCTGACCAAGGTTGATCGCATGAGCATGGCGCACTCGATCGAATCGCGCGTGCCGCTCCTCGACAACGACGTGATTGCGTTCGCGTCATCGCTGCCGGCCGCATACAAGATCAAGGGCGAGCGGCGCAAACACGTGCTGAAGGAAGTTGCGGCCAGCCTCCTGCCTGCGGACATTCTGAACCGCCGCAAGCAGGGGTTCGGGGTGCCGCTCGGCACGTGGTTCCGCGGAAACCTTCGCGACCTGTTCGTCGATACGCTGCTGTCGCCGCGAACGCAGCAGCGAGGGTACTTCCAGCCTGCGTTCGTGCGGCAGTTGGTGCAGGAGCATCTGTCCGCGTCGCGCGATCACACGCTGCGTCTCTGGCAGCTGGTCGTGTTCGAACGCTGGCATCGGCAGTACGTCGACGTGCATCAGATGGAAGCGGCTCCGCCACGGGCGGCTGCGCAACCGGCCGGCGTCGCCATGGCGGCGGCGCGCTGACTGATTGCCCGCGTCGAGCTGTCATGCCGCATCACGCAAACGCGACTCGCTCAACCGGCCCGGAAACGGGCGCGCGGCCGCCGCTCAACGTGGGGTTGCTCGTCGATTCGCTGACGCAGCCGCGGTGGGTTTACGACATCGTTGCCGCGATCCAGCAATCCTCGTGCGCGCGCGTTGCGCTCGTCGTTCAGAACGGCGCCGCCGAGCCCAATCGGGGAATCCTCCGCAAGCTGTCGCGTAACAGAGCCCGGCTCGCGTACGTGCTGTATACCCGCATCGACGACTGGCTGTTTCGCCGCGAGCCCGACGCCTTCACGGAGGTCTCGATCGCGGATCTCGTGGATGGCGTGCCGACGCTGAATGTGGCGCCGGTCAAGAAACGGTTCTCCGACTTCTTCGAGCCGTCCGACGTGTTGGCGATCGGCGCGCACAATCTCGACGTCGCGCTGCGTCTCGGCTTCCGGATTCTCAGGGGCGACGCGCTCAGGATCGCGCGGCACGGCGTTTGGTCGTACCACCACGGCGACAATCTCGTGAACCGCGGCGGGCCGCCGGGCTTCTGGGAGGTGATGCAGGGCGAGCCGGTCACTGGATCGGTGCTGCAGATCCTCAACGACGAGTTGGACAACGGTAAGGTGATCTACCGATCGCACGCGCCGACCGATCGCCGGTCGGTACGGCGCAACCAAGACAACTTCTACCGGAAATCGGTCGCGTTCGTGATGCGCAAGCTGAACGACCTGTACAACTGCGGGCCGGCGGCGCTCGAGTGCGACGAGCACCGAGACGGCTACGTTCCATACAGCCGCCCGCTCTACCGCGAGCCGGGCAACCTCGAGACGTTGCGGCTCACGTCGCGCCTCGCGTCGCGATATGTCGCGGACAAGCTGAAGGAGCTGGCGTGGCGTGAACAGTGGAGTCTCGCGTATCGACTGCATCCCGGCGAAAGCGGACCCGACCCGGGACTTCATCGATACAAACGGCTGATGCCTCCCGCCGATCGCTTCTGGGCGGATCCGTTTCCGGTGGCCGTCGAGAATGGCTTTTTCATCTTCGTCGAGGAGCTGCCGTTCCGAACCAACAAAGGCCATATCAGCGTGCTGGATCTCGCACCGAGCGGACAGCTTCGGCGAGTCGAGCCGGTGCTCGAGCAGCCGCACCATCTGTCGTATCCGTTTGTGTTCGAGTGGCGCGGCGCGCACTACATGGTTCCCGAAACGGGCGCGGCGCGGCGCATCGAGCTCTATCGCGCGACCGACTTTCCGCGAGGCTGGCAGGCGGAAGAGGTGCTGATGGACGGCGTGTACGCCGTCGACGCCACGTTCGCCGAAATCGACGGCCGCTGGTGGATGTTCGCCAACATCGCGCCGGACGGCACTCGCAACTACGACGAGCTGCACGTCTTCCACGCGCCGGGCCCGCACGGTCCATGGCGTCCGCACCGCCGGAATCCGGTGAAATCGGACGCGCGGTGCGCGCGGCCGGCGGGGCGCCTCTTCTGGCGGAACGGCGATCTCTATCGGCCGTCGCAGGACTGCTCGGGCCAGTACGGCGCGGCCATCGTGATCAACAGGGTATTGGAGCTGAGCGCCAGCGAGTATCGCGAGACGGCGATCGCGCGCATCGAACCGAAGTGGGCGCCCGACTTACTCGGCGCGCACACGTTGAACAGCGCGCCGGGCATCAGCATCGTCGACGTGCTTGTTCGTCGTTCGAGGTTCGCGCGCAGGCAACGGCCAGTGGAGTACCGCACGGCAATGTAGTTCCACAATTGAGGCCGCGCCTGCCTTCGGCGAGCCGGCCTTGTGAAAAAGGTTGGACGGTATGGGCAATTCCGGTGGCATCACGCTTGCTCAAACGGGCGCCCTGGTGGCTTTGCCGCGGCCGATCCCGATTGCCCTCTTCTTTTCGAGCTTCGTGCCCGGCGGAACCGAACGCCAGATGATCGAGCTGTCGCGCCGGCTCGATCGCCGCGTTTTTGCCGTTCACCTGGTCTGCTTCCATCGGTGCGGCGCGTGGCAGGCGAGAGCCGAGGAGCATGCCGTCAGCGTGACGGAGTTCCCGATCACCGGCTTCCGACGAGCGCACACGTTCCATCAGATGCGCGCGTTCGCGCGCTGGTGCCGTGCCACCGACATTGCGCTGGTCCACACGCTCGACATCTACGCGAACATCTTCGGGTTGCCGGCGGCCGCGACCGCGTGCGTCCCGGTTCGAATCGGCAACCGCCGCGAGATCAATCCGGACAAGAGCCTCGCGATGATCGCACTGCAGCGCGCCGCATACGCCTTCGCGCATCGCATCGTGGCGAATTCGGACGCCGTCGCGACCCGTCTGCGCCACGAACGAGTCGCTCACGCGGCGATCGACGTCATCCCGAACGGGATCGACGTGGCGGCGTTCGCAGCTCCCCCGCGCGGCCGGCCGCTGCGCCGCGTGATCACGGTTGCCAATCTCCGTCCGGAAAAGGCGCACGAGATCCTCATCGACGCGGCGGCGTCGCTCGTCGCGACCCACCCCGGGCTCGAGTTCCACGTTGTCGGCGACGGTCCACGCCTGGCCGAGCTCACGGCGCTCGCGGCGGCGCGCGGCATGGGCGATCGCGTGCGGTTCTTCGGACACCGCGACGACGTGCCGGCGCTCCTCCGCGAAAGCGACATCTTCGTGCTGCCGTCACGATCGGAGGCATTTCCGAACGGCCTCATCGAGGCGATGGCGGCTGGACTGCCGGTCGTCGCCACCGCTGTCGGCGGCATCGTCGAACT
>Ga0066709_100002423_pt1 | contig 13591 bp, 8 predicted proteins | sample GraSoiAngelo_158_FD_79665 | JGI IMG/M metagenome (GOLD analysis project Ga0066709, IMG submission 79665) | Grasslands soil microbial communities from the Angelo Coastal Reserve, California, USA - 14_1009_16_30cm | ecosystem: Environmental > Terrestrial > Soil > Grasslands | place: USA... | reverse complement strand
CCGGGACGGATCGCTTGGACCTTGATCGCCCAGACGTCTCGAGCGACTCGTGTCTCCCGCCATTCCATCGACGAACTCCGGAGAGAAGGCATCGATGACGTCGTCGGCAACGCCCACGGCGCGCAGACCCTCGCTGGTCAATCCGACGTGCAGCGCGGTGCTGGGGGTGGGATCCTGTGTCGCCGCGCTCGTGACCGCGACCTCGGCCAGCCATGCGCGCGCTGCGCCGGCGTCCCGGACGCGCAGCAGCAGAAATACCGCCTCGGTGTGGTGCTTGTACGCGAAGCGTACGAGCCCCTGGATATCGTGCAGCTCGACCGCAGCACCCGTAGCCAGCGCTGGGTTCATAGCAGCTTGAGCCATGCCAGGGCCTCGCTGTCACTCATCCGGGGCTGCTCGAGCCCTTCGCGGATGCGGGCGTTGCGGGTCAGATCGATCAGGGTGAGGCCGGGATACGCCTTGTACCAGACCTGGGTCGGGAGCTGATGTCGCCGCTGATAGAACTTGAACTGCAGCTCGCGGCGCGCACCGCGGGTGATGAGCCAGTCGGTGCGCGGCCAGCCCAGGCCATTGCTGAACACCAGGTTCAGACCCCAGGCGACCTTGTTGATGAAGTCATCCATGTAGGCCTGATGTCCGCCGTCGTAATTGCTCGTGAACAGGACCCGGGCCTTGCCATCGAGAAACACCCAGCGCGCGAAGTGAATCGTCTGCACCCGCGCCAGATAGCCGCGCGTGAAGACATTACGGCAGGTGAACTGAATGGCCACGAGCACCAGGGTCAGCAGCCCGCGGCGGAACCACCCGGGTTTCACGGAGCCGAGCGCGGTGTACTGGTTCGTGACGTCGTAGTCTTCGATCTGCTGCAACTCGAGGAGCGCGGCCGGGTCCGGAGGAGGGCAGATCTCCGGATCCGTGGTCTCGAGGCGTCGCAACCGGATGATCAGGAACGGCAGCAACACGACGAAGAACGGCAGGGCGATGACCCCAATCAACAGAACAAGGAGGGCATTCGCGATTTGCGCGAGTCGCCACAGCAGCGGGGTCGGCTGAGGTGGCGTGAGCAACAAGCGGCCGGCGGCCTGCTCTGAGCGCACGTGAGCGATCAGCTCGCGCCGGCGCTGCTGCGCGACCGCCGGGGAGTCGACGGGCGCGCGGTTGGCCCGGGCGGCCAGCGTCTGCTGCAGGGCGTTCTCCTCTCTGATCTGCACGACGGTACGTCCCACCCAGTTCACGTAGCTGGCGGCGGTCGGCCGGTCGTGTGCGAGCATCCAGGGGAGCAGGGCGCCGTCAAAGTCCGCACAGTGTTCGAAGATGGCGCGCAAACCTGGGTCGGCACGCCGGGCGACCTCGGCGAGGCACTCGTGCGCGGGCCCGTCGCAGTCCCCGACGAACGCCAAGTACACCGGCCGTTGCGGCCGCGGCAGTCCGTAGGCCTCGATGTCACCGAGCGTCGGATCATCGAGTAGCACCAGGCGGGCGAAATGCACGTGGCGGAACTCACCGAACGGCAGCAGGGCATTCTTCGGGTCGGCCATCCCCGGCTGCGAAGTCATCGACGCCAGAAGCTTGCGCAGCGCGCCTTCGCGTCCGGGGAGGACGGGCGCCACGACCGTGAATTGTGACTGGGGCGTCACGACATCAGAACTGGAGGCAGAAGTCGATCAGGCGCTCCTTACCCCAGTAGACCTTTCCCAGATAGAACCCCGGACCGATCAGGCGGATCTCGTCCCGTATCCGGTCCGCCACCAGCGAGGTCTCGGAGTAGTCGAGGACAATGCACTCCTTGCCGTCGAGCCAGCTGGCGCCCTTGTACACCCTGGCGATGATGGCCTCGAGGCCGAACGCCAGAATTCGGTTCTTAAGCGTGCCGCTCTTGGCGTCGAAGACTTTCCCCTGCCAGCCAAAGTGATTGATGATCTGTGCGATCGGCTGCGAATACTTGGTCCCCGGCGCGATGATGGCCGTGCCGGCGGCCGGGCCGTTCGGAATGTCCCCCGGCAGGCTCGCACGAAAGAGGTCATCGAGCTGGGCCTGGGACATCGCCAACAGTTGTGCTACGTCGTATGCCATTGCCATGTCCTCGGCGGTTGCCCGCTGTAAATTAAGGCGTCAGGTCATGGAGATCCGCCTCCCGAGCTCTCCAGGATGGCGGCGGTCTTCTCCGCGATCACCGACCGGGGGCTCGTTCCCGGTGCTGGAACAGGCTCCGTGGGGTAGCGACCGTTTCATGAGTAACGCCCTAAGTGGCTGCGTCGATGTGACCCGCGCTTTGCTTCGCTTCGCGACGGCGCCTCAGCTCCGCGGCTAATTTGTCGCTGATAACGCCACTTGAGAACACCTGAGCGTAATCAGATTCTGGCAGGACCGCCCGCCCTTCCTGGCTTTCTCGGTAGGCGATCTTGCGAGCGAGGCCGAATTCGGTCTGAGGCTCATCGATGCTGTTCGTGCGGTCGCGAACCCAGTTTCCCGGATTGGCGCCCATCTCCGCGGCGAGTGCCGACCACGAGACAGCCTCGTCACTGCGAAGATCGCACCTCGGAAAGGTAGCCCGCCCGATGAGGTATCGATGTTCCTGCCATGCCGTGGTCAGCTCGACCAGCGACGTGGCCTGGTCATCGATGAACGGCAGCCAGTACAGATCAAATTCGACCGGGCCCCGGCTCTGGCGCTCATTCCATTCTTCGGTCAGACGGTGCGGATCGGCGCAGATGCCCGCAAGGTGATTCTCGTCCCGTGTGGGGGCGAACACGCACTTTCCCAGGACACCGCCTGTTTCGACGATGCCCGTCCAGTAGGACTGATACGCCGTGCTCGATAGTGCAGCTCGCAGAGTCTGCTTCGTCACGTGCCCAATGATCTCGGCACCGCGGACGGGCCCGAGGCTCCTGACCAGGCTCACGCCGAGCGCAGCCTCGGACATAATCGTTGCACGGCCGGCCGCTTCAGCGGTTCCCTCGAGGAGAATCATGAACTCGACGTGCGTGTCAGTTGGCGCTGCCGGATCGTTGATCGCGACGAAATCAACCCGGGCGCCATCAGGGGTGCGAAACGCCAGCCTCAGTCCAAGAAAATCCGGGGCAGTTTCTGCGTGCGGGCAGCCCAGTCCGGTCGAGATTCGTCCGATGCCGGTATATTCCAGGCCGGGCCCGAACAGGCCGACCCCATCCAGATTTTCGGGTAGCTTGGTGCCAATCCTGAGCGACACCTTGCCGCCGGCAATCTGATACTGATGCGCAACCCGGTCCGCGAATTTCATCGTCTTCGATGAGTTCGCGAGCAAGCGCTGCTGGATTGCAGGTATCGTTGCCACGTCGGCCGCAATTCGATCGATGCCCGCCGGCGTCCAGCGACCGCTACTGTGCGCGCTCATGCCGGGACCTCCGCCCTCAGTCCGGGTGAAAACGCAGCCCGCGGCGCGGGAACGCGGCAGGCAGCGACCTGGCGCTGATTCCGGGGGCATCGACCACCAGTCGCTGCTGCACGAGCAGACGGACCAGCGCGACCTTGCAGACCAGCAGGATGAGGCGCTGGCCTGGGCAGCGCCGCACGCCGCCAAGAAATGGATCGAATGAACACAGCGGAGGCTCGGCCCCCATCCAGCGATCGGGGTTGAAGGATCGCGATTGGCTATCCACGTCGACACCGTCGGTTGTGAGCGGCGCGAACAGCTGCATGATTTCCAGGCCGGCTGGAATGCGGACGTCACCCACCGTGGCGCCCGCCAATGCGCAACGAAACGTGCGCGTCACTGGTGGGTAGAGATGCGCAGCCTCCAAGAGGCAGCCCTCGAGAAGCGGCAGCGCAGCGACGTTGCCTCCGTCGTCGAACGGCCTTGCCGCTCGTATTTCCGCCAGCACGCGGACGCGGACGGCCGGGTCGGAACTGATGAGAACGACCGCACGCGTCAGCAGATCCGTCCCTGATCCGGTAAACGTGAACATCCAGTGTGGGATCTGCTCGAGCAACTCGGTGCTGTCGAGCTCTGCCGCCCCGCGGCGCGCGATACGGAGCAGGCTGGGAGTGGCGTCCGTGCCGGGCGCCATCCAGAGCGTGCGCAGTGCGTTGTAGAACCTCGCCCGGCGCAGGTGGGCCCACGGAGCGGTAAGCACACGCTTGATGGGGTTTTGCACGAGTTGGAACAGCTGCTCGATGTCATCTACCAGCCGCGGCGGCGCGTTGCCGCCAAAAACGATCGCGAGCATCGTCCGGCCCATGGCGGCCCGCAGCTCCGCGACACTTGCGACCGGGGAGGCGAACGCCTTCACAGTCGCGCGAACAAATTCCGGTTCGAGCTCATGCCGGCGGTCCGGCTCGAGTACGGCTTCGTTGAATGCTCGCCGCCGACGCCAGTCATCGTCGTCGCTGATGGTGAGCGCGCGCGCAGCCAGGAACGCCATGGCCGAGCGTTTCAGGGAGCCGGTCGAGAATCCGTCGCGACTTGGGAACTGGCCCAGAATGTACCGTGACAGCTCGGAAGACCCGACGAGCAGCACTTTTTTCACGCCGAAGTTGACGACCAGATTCTCGCTCTGCAGACGCGCGGCCGTGCGCCTCGCCCATGCCCGAATCACCCCTTCCAGGCTGAAGTCGAGTGGATGTCGCGCGCCTTCGACCAGAATGGCGCTACCCAGACGCATCAGGTCGACGACACCGGTTGACGGCGGGGGCCGCGGCGCCGCGGGGGATGCGCGGGCTAACGGAGCCGCATTGCAACCGGGCGGCATCATTTGCCGGCAAATGCAGGATCGGCTTCCGCGCCGGTGCGGGGCTTCCAGTCGAGCGAGTAGTACTGCCCCCGATCGCGCGCCCACGGATCGAAGGCATTCGCCACGGGTGTGAGTTCCGATTTGAGCTCCGGAACAGTTCGCAGCAGTACGCGCTTGAACGGCGACACGGGCTCGTTGGCGTGGCCGTTGATCGAGGTTGTTCCATGCATGGCGGCGGGCCCGTTATTGTTGACCCAGTCGACCCCCAGCTGAGTATAGAAGTCAGGGCGGAAGCTCGACGTAAAGAAGCGGTCGCTGTAGAGACGGCGCGAAGCATTCAGGATGAACACCACGAACTGGGTCTCGGAAATCGCAAAGCCATGCGGCCGTGTGGATTCTGCGAGCCAGCCCACAACGGTGTCGAGATCCTCGATGTTGTCAACTTTGGTGCCATCCGCCTTGCCGAGGCAATCGTCGATATCGGTACCGTCATCGTTACGCTGCGCATAGGTGATCTTCTTGGTGCGGTCGCAGATGTGTTGTCCGTAGACATCGCGCATCACCTTGACGAGTTTGGCCTGCTCGGCTTTCACGGCGGGCGTGTCATTCACGTTGACGAAGTCGTCGAAGCTCGTCAACTGATGCAGTCCGTATTGCCGGCGGAACTCGTTGAACCGGGGCACCCCGCGTTCGCGATCGCGCAGTATGTCCAGGGCGGCGACGTCGATGGTTTGAGTCGGACTGTGGAGCCGGTTCATCTTCAGGTTCTGCAGGAACCGGGGGTGGTTTTGCAGCGCCAGCGCTCCGAGCCGCTGACGGCCCATGCTCAGGCCCCAATTGGCAAGTCCGCGCTCGTGCATCAACGGCGTGGCGCGTCCCCGGAACGTTTCCACGACCGGGATCTCATTGATGATTTCGTTAGCGTGGTCGAGAGCGCGGTAGTCGATCAAGTCAGGCACGAGCGCGTGCAGGCGATAGACGGTGACGAATTCCTCCGGAAAGTTGAACGGCGAGCCGAAATGGTTGCTGCCGCCGTTCACGAACCTCCGCAGGTTTTCATCGCCCGCCATGCTCCAGCCGGGCGCGGCGCTCTGCAGACCGAAGATCCCCGGGCCGGCGGCGAGGATCGAGTAGTACTGGTTGGCCTCCAGCGACTGGTTGCTGGCTTTGAGCCGGCTGACGGCATCCGCGAGCTCCCTCGAGAGAGAGCTGCTCTTCTCCAGCAGCCCGTTCCAGTTGCCGTTCATGCCGCGGTACAGCGGCTCGTTGTAGAGGAGCTGCGTCGTCCATTCTATGGTGTGAATCTTGGCGATCTCCGCCGCGATCACCAGGCGTGCCACCTCGAATAGCTCGTCCGGCGTGACGTCGCGATAGCCGATGACGCGGTCGGGCGCATCCGGGTCGCGCAGTCCGCAATCCGCGTCGGGCGTCTTGCTCGCACGACGCCGGAATTCGTCCACGAACTGGTTGTGCTCGCGCGCAAAGACGTTGTGGAGGAAGCTGAGGCCAATGGTCCAATTGTCGGCGAACGCGACGGATTCCTGGCCCGTCCAGTCCGGGTTCTTGGGGTCTGCGTCCTGCAGCAGCGGCAGATAGCCCTGGCTGTCGCCTTCTTTGTTGGCGCCGGGAATCTGCACCATCAACAAGCGGGCGCGGTCCTGTGGATCGCGCTTGACGCGTGCGCGTGACAGCGCATCGAAGCCGTAGATCTGCGATGCATCCCACCATGCCGTGTTGGTGTTGCGAAATGTCTTCGGCGCGCGCGCGTAGTAGCTCTTGTTTCCGGACATGAACGTGCCGGGACGGTCCGCGTCCGCGACGTACGCCCTTTCCATGGCGTCGGACGGGCGACAACCAAGGCGTGCGATCTCTGCCGGTGTGAGCGGGGTCTCGACGCCATTCACTTTCTGCGACGAGCAGCCGACGCTCATGTAGTCGGGGGTATTGTGGCCCTCGTCGAGATGCGAGAACCAGTCGTGGGTCATGAACTGGATCCAGAAGGCGGCCAGGACGTTGAAGAAGGACGCCTGCTTGTAGTCGCAGCGGGAATCCTTCGCGAATCCCGGCCTGCCGTAGCCGTCGTTGCAGGCGGCCGGATCGGACTGTTCGCGGGTTAAAAGCTTGCGGCTGATCACCTGGGGATCGGGGATCAGCAGGGAGATCCGTCCGCCGTGACGGTTGATTGTCCGGTCACGCTCATCCGCAGGCGCATCGACCTGCAGATCCGGGAACGTTGATTCAAATTGCACGTTGCGTGCGAACAAGGTGCCCGTGGAACCCATCAGCGGGTTGGTCAGGTCATTGCAGATGCCGTTGAGCGTCCGGGCGCGTATCAGCGCGCCCTTGCAAAGCTGGTCGCCGGCACCGCCGACCGCGTTGAAGTGCGGATCGCTTTCGGGCAGTCGCATCTGTGGCCAGGTCTTCTGCGCCGCGCCGTCCTCTCCCCCTGTACCGCGGTATTTCTCGAATGTGCCGCTGTTGTCGAAGAGGTTGAATTTGATGAGTTCCGCGCGCTGGTACTCGAGATCAACCAGCGCGCCGCCCACACCGCGGAAGTTGCGCGTAGGCAGCAGTGACTTCGAGGTCTCATCGCCTGTTGCGAAGTAATTGGCCCAATCGACCCAGGGCAGGGGGCGTCGCGCGGCGGCGACTTCGCCACCCCGGCAAAGAGCGGTGTCCTCCTTCACCTTTCCCTGGAATCGGGCGTCGCGCGTCGCTGCGAGCTGGCGAATCCCGTCGGTGGCTTTCTCGGCGCAGCTGAACGGACTCAAGACCAGATCGGTGTGTCTGTTACACGATGAGACGAGCGCGACTGCCAACAGTGCTGCAGGCAGGTGCCAGGCAATCTTCACTATCTGCTCTCCCAGTTATCGAAATTACGGGGTTTGCCGATGTGCCGGACGGCCCACAGCGGCATGAGACTCCTCGAAGCTGCTGTCAGTCAAAGGATTTCAATTTTGTTGCGCGGCGCTGCGATGGCCGTGCTGCGATCTTTACTCATCCGAGGCCCACAGAGGTGCGTCTCCAGCCGCGCCCTTATTTGCTCACTGTCGCCGGCCATGACAGCGTCTCACTCGCGGCTGTTTCGCTGTGCACTGCACCATGGCGTAATCCCTGCGCACCGGAATCGCGCTACGCGTCACGGCCATGCGCCGCAGGTGTTAGACGCCGAGACGGCATTCTTGGGATCGACGTGTGTCGCCACCAACCAATACAGCAGGTACGGTTGCGGTACCGCCTGCCGCTTGCGCGCATATAGGAAGCCGTCGTGCCCATCCACGATGTCCGGCGGGGCACCGACGACCCAAACCGCCCGCGTCGACACGGTGCGCGGGTCGGCCGTGGAAACGGGCGTGAGCGTTGCGGAAATGGTCGCGTGTGAGCTGGCGCCGTCCTGCCGCAGACACAGCCGATGCGTTCGATAACGATCGACGAAGCCGATCGCGCGCAGATTCGCGTTGCGCTCCGGGCCCCGGGATTGCGGTGTCGAGTCGTCATAAGCCTCGAAGAGCGTCAGCACGCGACGCCCGGCGGTGAACACCCGTCCGGTCCACCGATCATTGTCCGCCGTAACGACAGTCAGCAGCGGATGCGGCGCCGCGTAGCCGCAGCCGGCCGCGCGGTCGGCCAGGCGATTCAGCGGCTCGAAGCGGGTGGCTTCGAACGCGGGGTTGATCAGCACCACACCGTCCGGCCATGGACGTGACACGCCCTGGGCCCCGCCCGGCGTGCAGGCATCATCCGCCCTGGCGGTCAGATCGCTGATGAGCCGCTGCGAGAGCGCATTGAATACGATCAGGCCGCCGAAGCTGTGGCCGACGACCGTGGTGTGCATGCGCGCCGCGCGATCGGCTTCGGTTTCCCGAGCGGAGGCCGCGGCCTGGGCGATGAGCTGCTGTTCGTGCAGGTCGGCGAGGAGCTGGCGCACCGAGCCCTTGGCGACCTTCTCGGCCGTGTCGCGCCGATCAACGACGGTGCTATATCGTAAGCCAGCCGCATTGACGGACTCGCCGCGCCAGCCGACGTAGATCCCGAATACCCGGCGCTGACGGACGAACTTGTGGGCCTTGACCGCGGCGTCGAACTGCTGCGAGGCAATGCGCACCATCTGCCGCGCTTCCTGAACATTGCAGTCGTTGTCGTGCGCATTGTGATGCCATCCGTGCACGAAGAGCACCACCACGAAGTCCTGTTCGGCATACGCCGGGTCCTTGAGTTCCGCCTGCAGGCGTGCCCGGATCGCTGCGAGTTGCCGATCGCCATCGTACGACCAGCCCTGATCGTCGAATTCGGCGAAAGCCACGACGTAAGGGCCGTAGTCCTCGATCACCCGCCGGTTCTCGTTCTCAGCGGCACTGCCGACGTTGCAGGCGGCGGAGAGCGTCGTCGGTTCCTGGAGAATGGCCGCGGTCCCGGCCTGCGGCGGCATTTCCGTGCGGATCTCGCGCATCGGGGTACATGCGCCGAGGAGCGTCACGGTCGTCAGGATCAGCAGTGCCCGAGAAGCCGGCATCGGACTACCCTTATGATTTCGCGAGGATTGCCTCGGCAGCGCTGCGGAAGGATTGCAATGTCGGGAGCGCCGGGGTCTGACCCGGCGGGATGCTTTGGCCGCTGCAGATGTGCTCGATGATATGCGCGGCCAGCGCGCGGTACGCCTCGAGCTGCGATTCGCTGAACCATTGATCGGTGGTGCTCTCGTGCGGAAAAGTCGGGTGGTCCGAGGCGTAGCCACGTATGTCTACGCCCTCGGTCGTGCAGTAGTACGTGGGCTTGATGTACAGCAACCAGCCGGTGCGTGTGCTGCCGGGATAGGTAATGGTTGCCGTGGCAAACCGGCCCCCCCCTGGGGACACTGGGGGGTTCTGTCGCGCCTGAATTGCGATCTTTCCGAAATCGATGCTGACACCGAAGTCGATATAGATCTTTCGCGCGGCATTCCCCAGATCCTCGAATTTGCAATCCGGGTCACAGCCCGCATCGACCAACACGATGAAGCGGCAACGCCGCCGCACCATTTCGTACAGCCCGAGGTTGTCGAAGTGGCCGCCGTCGGACAGGTAGATCCACCGGCCCTGGTCGGTCGTGGCACCCGCGAGTTCCTTGAGGGCGGGCGTGATGCTCCACACGGGGGCCTCGCGGCCGAAATATTTGCGTCTGGGATTTCCGAGCCACCAGCCCAGGCGCACGTTGAACAGCATCAGGAGAAAGCCGACGAGGGGCGAGGAGTTGTAACCCTGGTTGGGGCTGACGGCAGCGCCGGAGATGGCCATGGCGGTGCCGAGGCTGATACCGCCGCGCTTGCCGCCATACCGATTCGTTGGTTGGTAACCCACGTAGGAATTGCCGCAATACTGTCGGGTCATTGCGAATGACTCCGCCTTGCGCTCCTGCCACGCTGCATCGTTGGTCGAGACGACGTTGAGGGTCGTGTTGATCACATGAAACAGCCGGCTCATCCCGGACGCCGGCACGACTGCGGCCAGGCTGGGATTGTCGTTTGGATCGAAGCCGGTGAACGGGTCGGGCTGGCGCGCGCGGCCGCGTGCCGAACCGAGGAACGCCCGCACCAGCCGCTTGCGATACATGGCGTGCAGCGAAAAGCGATTGACGTTGACGAACAGCGAGATCAGAAAGGACCCGCCGATCAGGGCCGCCATCACGGGCAAGTCCGCCCACACGGCGACGGAGGCGTGGTCCAGGTGTAATTTGCAGAGCAGCTGGTGCCCAAGGAGTGAAAGCAGGGCGACGAGAATCACGGCAAAGACGAAAGCCGCAATGCTTGCGATGCGCGTCAGCGGCACCCGCTCCACAGCCTCGCGAGCCTTGTTTGCCGCTGTCAGCGTGCTCGGTCCCAGGAACAGGGTCAGAATGCCCGACACACCACCGAGTCCGAGGCCTGCAATGCCACCCCACCCTCCGTGAGTCAGCTCCTCCCATGCACCGAGAAGCAGCCCCGGTCCGTAGAGCGACAGCGCGCTCACCAGGCCCCAAGAGACCGCGACCGCGGCGAGCCAGCCTGAGGCTCGCGCCAGCCATTCCCGGTCCATGTCGCCACGGCTGGACAAACTTGAGGCGCCGACGTAGACAATGTCACCGGCGAGGTAAGCCAGTACTACGCCACTCAGCCCCAGGACGGCGGTGAGACGTGCATTGTGAGTATGCCCCTCAGCCAATTGCAGGCCCAGCGAGATGATCAATACGCCGACGACGGCTCCCGAGAGGATCCAACACACCAGATCGGGCACCAGCACTTTCTCGTCCCACCGGCGTGCGGCGACCCGACCGAAGAGCCACGCAAGCGCATAGATGAGGGCGCCGATTCCCATTCCATCGAGGAGCGCCGAGACACTGACGGGCGGCGTCGCGACCCCTTTATGAATTCCCGCCAACGCCGCTGCGACGGTGAAACACACGGCCGAAAGCACGATCGGCGCCAGAACCAGGCTCAGGAACCGTGCCCGTGACAGCCACTCACCCTGCCGCCTGAATCGACCCCAGACCGCGCAGCTCAATGCGATGGTCAGCAGCACACAGCCCGAGATGAGCCAGGGCTTTGAATGCAGGGTTCCATCATGTCTGGCCCAGATCAGCGCCGACTGATACCAATGCGGAAACAGCAGGCAGCCGGTAAAAAACGGCAGAAACAGCGCCCAGTTGAGTAGCAGATTTCTCACGTAGATGGCCACCACCGTCCAGGTGTCCGCCGACAAGAGCCCGAGTGTGGGGGTGATGTAATTGCTGTCGGCGCGTATTCCCTTGATTTGGGGCGGCTCACGCCCCACCGTCTTCAGCGCCCCGATCACCGTGGAGTCGTCTTCGATCGAGCGCCAGGCGCTCAGCCAGCTGCCGATGTAGCCCCCGCCTGATACGGTCGACAGGTAGTGAAATCGTCCGAGCAGACCGCAGCAGGCGAGACCCTGAAGCACACCCAGGCCGAATGAGGCACTGCGAATTCCGCCGCCCGACAGGCACAACGCGGCAAGGTCCTCGGTGCCGGGACGATCAAGAGCGTCGCAAACCTGGCGCAAGCCGGTTTCGTCGTCGATCTCGTCCGCCGGCAGGACAAGGTTCGGGAGTACGTCTTTCAGTTCCGCCGTGAGAACGGCGCGGAAGCTGCTCGTCTTGACCTCGCTGCTCGCGTTCGGTGAGCGGGCTTGGTTCATGTCGAGCTCCTTCTTGTTTTGACTTGCAGCGCGGCGAACTGACTTACACGCCTGGCGACTCTATATACCCGACTCAGGGGCCGGCCGAAACCGCTATGCCCGCGGCGCAATTGGTGCATTGCAAGCACCGCGCCGGCACAAACGCCGGCCGCTGGAGACTGGGCTCCGTGAATGCCGTCAGATGTCATGCACTGGATCCGGTCCGGGTACCTGCGCCGGTCGCGCGTTGCGGGCAAAGACCGCATGTGTGGCGGCTCCCTGGATCTGAGTACGCCACGAGCCGCGCGCACCTCAGGGTCGTAGCGACATTATTTGCGCGATCCGCTGGCAACATCGCCGGATGGCGCTTGCGTTGAAATACGCCTGTCGCATTGGGTATCTGTTGCAGCAGGGTAGCGAATCTCACACGCGACTGAAAAGGGCCCCCGGCGCCCGCGCAGCACCGTACCGCGAACGGCTGCCTCGAACATCGCGAGTCGCATCCACGAGGAGATGATCGAGCGCAGCGCGGCGATCTCACCGGCCCGATAGGCCGACACACTGAGACTCGAAGAGCCTCGGTCGTCCTACCACTGCACTCAATCTGCACTAGGTCGCTTCCGATTGTTCGATCGAACTCACCGGCGCATGGCGGTGCCAGAGCCCGCGAGGTCACAGAGAACTTAGGCAGCTGATAGACGGTTTTGTAAACCGCAGGTCATCTGTTCGAATCAGATAGCCGGCACCACTTTATCCCTATGTTTATAGGGCATTTTTCTCGCACGACTGGCGTTGCGCCGTCGTTTAGCACAGGGCCGGCACAGTTGATCGGGCCAAAATACCAATGCTCGCCGGCGGAGCGCTGTCGACGGCACTGCGGCGAAACAGCTCTAGTGCTGACCTCTCTGACCTCGGAGTTCGGAATTCCCCGTTTCCGAGTCACGTCTGGAGTCGGCAACGGACGACACGTTGCGCCGCGTGTGTGACTGCCGCGAACGTCGCGGATCAGCAGTCACGCGACCCGTTCGGCTGCATGCACCTCACTCCGGACAAACTCCAGAATTCTCAAGTGTGAGCCAACGTGTGTCGCGCCCGCTAGTGCGGGCGGTTGTGCTGGTCCTGCGAGGTAGAAGTCGGCTCGCCACTTGTACGGCGGCGGATATTGAGAGTCGTAGTCCTCAGGTGATCCGTCGTCGTCACTATCGAATTCCACGCATCGTGCGTGAAGTGGCTGATCCGTTCCCTTAGGTGCTGAAAGCCTAGCATCATCTTCATTTCGGTCTCCTCGGCATGCAATGGATCCCGGGCGGCCCTAGGGTCGACGCGCCGCCCTGCGCCCTCGAGCATGCAACCATGGGCGCCAAGCGGAGGACAACCAGATTCGGGGGCGTGCGGACTGTGAGAATCGCTCGAGCGTCCGCGAAACCTCCGGTAACCGCCGAGTTCGCCCCCTGAAGAGGCCTTCGACGGACCCTTCACGCGAACGGGCCGGCAGAACATTGTGCGCGGCATGCCCCAACCGTTGGTTGCTCTCCCGGAAGTGCGTCCCGTTGCCTCCTTGTTGAATCCAAGTGGCCGCGAATCGCGCTCGCCACAATCAGAACGCCATGCCGTTGCACGGCCTCGAGCCGAAGTGCTCGGCGAATGCCCTCGCTCTGCTCTATGACTACGCGTGATGGCTGATCTGGCCGCGCGGCGCGTTGGCCATCAATTTGAGAAAGCCGCTTCCACTTACGT
>Ga0066709_100002422_pt1 | contig 13595 bp, 13 predicted proteins | sample GraSoiAngelo_158_FD_79665 | JGI IMG/M metagenome (GOLD analysis project Ga0066709, IMG submission 79665) | Grasslands soil microbial communities from the Angelo Coastal Reserve, California, USA - 14_1009_16_30cm | ecosystem: Environmental > Terrestrial > Soil > Grasslands | place: USA... | reverse complement strand
CGATCTCGCCCGCAAGATGGTCTGCGAATGGGGCATGAGCGAGCTCGGACCTCTCACCTTCGGCAAGCCGGAGGGGGAGATCTTCCTGGGCCGGGACTTCGGCCGCACGCAGGACTATTCGGAGTCGACCGCGAACCAGATCGACGCGCAGGTCAAGAAGATCGTGACGCAGGCCTACAAAAGCGCCGAGAAGATCGTCACCGACCACGAGAAGGTGATGCACCGGCTGGCCCGAACCCTGCTCGAAAAGGAAGTCTTGGACGGCGAGGAAGTCCTCCAGATCATCGCGGAGGAAACCGGCACCGACATCTCCAGGCTGCGCAAGTCCGGGCCGCCCCGGCCTCCGATCGTGACGCCGCCCGGCGCACCGGAAGTCGCCGGCGACGTCGGACCGCTGGTGCCCGAACCGGCGTGACCATCGCCGAGATCTTCCTCAAGGAATTCGACGGCGAAATGGAGACGACGCGGCGCGTGCTCGAGCGCGTCCCGCCGGATCGCCTCGACTGGAGCCCCCATCCGAAATCGATGACGCTGAAGGATCTGGCGGGTCACGTCGGTGAGCTGGCCCGCTGGGGCGCCCGGATCGACGAGAGCTCTTTCGAGGTCGGCACGCGCCACCCCGACTACGACAGCGTCGAGCGGCTCCTGGCGCGGTTCGACGAGAACGTCGCGGCGAGCCGCGCCTCGCTCGCAACGAAGTCCGACGAAAACCTGCGGGAGCGCTTCGCCGTCACGCGCGCCGGTGAGATCCGCTTCCAGATGTCGAAGGCGAGCATCCTGCGCCGCGTGTTCATGAACCACCTGATCCACCACCGCGGCCAGCTCTCGGTCTACCTGAGGTTGAACGACGTGCCGCTGCCGCCCATCTACGGACCCTCCGCCGACGAGCAATAGACCGTTCTAGACTGTCGGCGTGGCGGTATCGGCCGATCTCGTCTTCGCAGCGCCGGGCCCCGACTCGCTCACTGAGATCGCTTCCTGGGACGCGTTCCGGCCGGCGACTCTTTCCGCGTCCGAATTTCCGGTCGACGTCGTCCGCTTCGAGGGGTCTCACTCCCCTCCCGTCGTCCTTTCCCGCGCCCGGCGAACCGAGAGCCTGAAGGCCCTCCCCGCGGGCCTGCGCGAGCGCGCCCTCCGCGCGTTCGAGCGCTCGGAGCGGCGTCCCGCTTTCCTGCGGCTCGCGCGGGGGCGCCGTCTCGACCTCTCCTCGAGCCTCTCGGTGATGGGGGTCGTGAACGTGACGCCAGACTCCTTCTCCGACGGCGGGCTGTACCTCGACCCCGGCCGGGCGATTGCGCGGGCCCTCGAGATGTTCGACGCCGGCGCCGCCATCGTGGACGTGGGCGGGGAGTCGACGCGGCCGGCGGCCTACGGCGAGGCGATGCCGATCCCGGAGGAGGAGGAGATCGCGCGGGTCCTCCCGGTCATCCGCGGAATCCGGCGTGCTTCGGACCGGCCCGTCTCGATCGACACCCGGAAGGCCGCTGTCGCGCGCGCGGCCCTGGCGGCGGGCGCGGACCTCGTCAACGACGTGTCCGCGCTTCGCTACGATCCGGAGATGCTGCGCGTCCTGCTCGAAGAGAACGCGCCCGCCGTCCTCATGCACATGAGGGGAAACGATCCGCGCACGATGCAGGCCGACACGTCCTACTCGCATCCCGTTGCCGACGTCGCCTCGGAGCTGGCAGCCGCGGCGTCCAAAGCGATCGAAGCGGGCATGGCCGCGGAGTCGATCGCGATCGATCCCGGGCTCGGTTTCGGAAAGAGCCCGGAAGGCAACCTCGTCCTCCTCCGACACCTGGCGGCGCTCCGGACTCTCGGCTTTCCGGTCGTCGTGGGCGCCTCCCGGAAAGGCTTCGTCCGCCGTTTCTCGGGCGTCGACGACGAATCTCCGGCCGCCGACCGGCTGCCCGGCTCGCTCGCCGCGCTCGCGGCGGCGCGACACAGCGGGACCGCCGTCGCGCGCGTCCACGACGTTGAAGATTCGGTCCGCTTCGTCAGGATGCTCGACGCGATCGAAAGCGCGCCCGCGGGCCGGCCGGCCGGGGCGGCGGCTCGGTGACCGAGGTCTTCTCGACGCGCCTGCGCTCGCTGGCGCATTTCTCCTTCACCTGGCGGGACGCGGTCGACATCGCCATCGTGGCTCTCGTCGTCTATTTCCTTCTGAGACTGATCCGCGGGACGCGCGCCGTCCAGATGGTCTTCGGCCTGATCGCGATCCTGATCGTCTACTGGGTCTCGGTCATTCTCAACCTCGTGGCGCTCCGGACCGTCCTCACAGCCCTCATCTTCTATCTGCCGTTCGCGATCATCGTGCTCTTCGCGTCGGAGCTGCGGCGCGCCCTCGCAGCCTTCGGACGGACGCCCTTTTTCTCCCTCTTCTCCGGCTACCACGCCGAAGAGACGGTTTCCGACCTCGTGCTCGCGGCGACCTCTCTCTCGACCCGGCGGATCGGCGCGCTGATCGTTCTGGAGAGGAGAGAGGGCCTGAAGACGTACATCGAGAACGGCGTGCCGGTCGACGCGGCCATCTCGTACGACCTCCTGGTCAACCTCTTCGCTCCGGGGACTCCGCTCCACGACGGCGCCGTCATCATTTCGCGAGAGCGGGTCGCCGCCGCGGCGTGTTTTCTTCCGCTGTCCTTGAAGGAAGGGCTGTCGAAGCGGTTCGGCACGCGCCACCGCGCCGCGATCGGCGTGACCGAGGAGACCGACGCGCTCGCGATCGTGGTGTCCGAGGAGCGCGGCACGATCTCGCTCGCCCGCGACGGCCAGCTGATCGAAGACCTCGACGGGAAGTCGCTCCGGGACCTCCTGTACCGCGAATTCGCGGCGAGCGCGTAAGGGCCCGAGACGATGCCCCGACGGCGGTTCTTCTTCCGCAACCTGGGGTCGAAAGCCCTCGCGCTCGCGATCGCGCTGGCCGTCTGGTTCGCCCTCTCGAGCGGGAGGCGGGAGCGGACTTCCGAGCGCAGCTACCGCATTCCGCTCTCGCTCGTGAACGTTCCGGCCCGCACGATCGTGGCGTCGCCGCTCCCGGGAGGGGTCGACGTCCGGGTCCGGGGACCGTTCACGGCTCTTCGCGGGCTCCAGCCCGAGAAGCTCGAGGCGGTGATCGATCTCCTGAACGCCACTCCGGGCGAAAAGATCTACCGTCTGGCTCCGGAGGACATCAACGTGCCGCCGGAAGTCGAGGTCATCGCGATCTCTCCCGGCGAGGTGCAGGTCGCGCTGGACAACGTGGCCGAGAAGCTCCTGCCGATCGTGCCCGCGCTTTCCGGCGAAGTGGCGTCGGGCTCGCAGGTCGTGGACGTCAGCGTGGAGCCGCGCATCGCCCGCGTCATTGGACCCGCGACCGCGCTCGGGAAAATGACGGGCATCGGGACCGAGCCGATCTCCCTCGCGAACCGGGCGGCGACGTTCTCCGCCACCACGACGGTCCTGCCGGAAGCGCCCGGCGTCCGCGTGCGGGAGGGGCAGATCGTCAACGTGACCGTCCGGATCGGGCCGGCTCCCACGAAAACGCCGACGGAGACGGCGGTAACGCCTCCTCGTTGAAGCTCTTCGGGACCGACGGATTGCGGGGCCGCGCCGGAGTCTTCCCGCTCGACCCGCGTTCGCTCCGCCTGCTCGGCCGCGAGGTCGGAGAGAGCGTCCGCCGGGAAGGCGGAGAGCGGGTCGTCCTGGGCGGCGATACGCGAGAGTCGACGCCCGGAATGACCGCGGAGCTCGCGGCCGGACTGGAAGGGTCGGACTGTCGGATCGCGTTCGCCGGAGTCGTTCCGACGCCCGCCGTCGCCGAGCTCGTTCTCGCCCTGGGAGCCGGCGCGGGAATCTCCGTCTCGGCGTCGCACAACCCGTACGAGGACAACGGCGTGAAGGTCTTCGGCAGCGACGGACGCAAATGGCCGGACGAGAAGGAGGAGATGGTCGAGGAGAAGCTGCTCGCGAAAGCCGGAAAGCGCGAGACGGAGGACGGAAAACGCGAGCCAGAGGCCGTTCTGCCGGGCGTGGACCCGAATCTGGCGGAGCTCTATCTCTCGCGGCTGCTCGCCCGCCTCCCTCGAGACCTCGGCCGCCTCGAAGTGCTTCTCGACGCCGCGAACGGCGCGGCCTACCGGATCGGGCCGGAGGCGCTGCGAAGAGCGGGCTGCCGGGTCACGGCGGTGGCCGACCGTCCCGACGGGCGGAACATCAACGCGCAGTGCGGCGCGATGCATCCGGGCGGCATGGCGATCGCGACGCGAGACAATGGAGCGGACATGGGAGTCGCGCTCGACGGCGACGCGGACCGCGCGATCTTCGCCGACGAGACGGGCAGACTCTTAGACGGCGACGACATCCTGTGGATCGTGGCTCGGCGCTGGAAGCGGGAGGGGCGCCTCTCGACCGGCGGCGTCGTCGGGACGGTGATGTCCAACTTCGGCCTGGAAAAGGCGCTGGCCCGGGAAGGCATCCCGTTCCATCGGGCGGCCGTCGGCGATCGCAGCGTCGCGATGCTCATGGAGGATACCGGCGCGGAGCTCGGCGGAGAAACGTCGGGTCACATCCTCTTCGCACCGCTCTCTCCCGCGGGCGACGGGATCCAGACTGCGCTCGTCGTGGTCTCGATCCTGTCGGAGGCCGGCCACCCCCTCTCGCTCCTCGCGACCCTCGAGAAGAGTCCCCAGGAGCTGCGCAACGTTCCGGTATCGCGCCGCGAGCCGCTCGAGCAATCGTCAGCAGTCTCCCGCGCCGTCCAAAGGGCGCAGGAGCGCCTCGGCGACCGCGGCCGCGTGTTCCTGCGTTACTCCGGAACCGAGCCGCTCCTGCGCATCCTGGTGGAAACGACGGACGAGAACGAAGTCCGGGAGATCGCGGACGAGCTCGAGGCCGCCGCGCGCGAGTCGTTGTCTTCCCCCCGACCGTGATCTTCGGGGAAGGCCTCTACCGCTCGATCTCCGCGATCGGCTCTCCCGTCAGGTTGGGCTCCTGAAAAATGAGCCCGGTCCCCCCGATCGGGAGGAGCGTCGTGTGGTTTCGCTCGCCGATGTCGAGTCGCACCTCGTAATAGCCGTGCGGCGAGATCGCGACGAGAGTCGCCGGCCGATTCTTGAGCTCGAGGATCGGAGAGTAGACGACGACCCGCGCGGGAATTTCCACGGCTAGCTTCCTCCTGCGAGGATCTCGAGCATCTCGTCCCACGACACGGTCGGGACCCCGAGAGCCTTTGCCTTTTCGAGCTTCGAGCCGGCGGCCTCTCCGGCGAGGACGTACGCCGTCTTCTTCGACACCGAACCGGAGATCTTCGCCCCGGCGGCCTCGAGCCGCCGCGACGCCTCTTCGCGCGCCACATCCGGCAGCGTCCCGGTAATCACGACGGCCTTCCCGGCCAGCGGACCATTCGCCGCGGGCCGCGTCTGCCTCGAGAGAAAGTTGACCCCGCGGCTCCGCAGTTTCTCGACCAGCTGACGTCGGCTCGGGTGCGAGAACCAGGCCCGAATCGCAGCCGCGGTGTTCGGACCGACCTCGTCCACCGCTTCGAGGTCGTTCTCTCCGGCCGCGATCAGGTCGTCCAGCGAGCCGAACCGGCGGGCGAGCGTCGCCGCCGCCTTCTCCCCGACGTGGCGGATCCCGAGCGCGAAGAGGAGCCGCGAGAGGTCGTTCTCCTTGCTGCGCTCGATCTCGCCGAGCAGGTTCGCGGCGGACTTTTCCCCCCAACGCTCGAGGCGGGTGAGGTCGTCCGCCGAAAGCGCGTAGATCGACGCGACGTCGGAGAGCAGCCCCTCGCGAACTAGCTGGTCGACGAGCTTCTCGCCGAGGCCTTCGATCCTCATCGCGCGGCGGGAGCAGAAGTGCCTGAGCGATTCCCGCACCATCGCGGGACAGGCGGGATTGACGCACCGCGTCGCGACCTCCCCCGCTTCCCGGACGACCGGGTCGCCGCAGACCGGACAGGTGGCGGGCATCGTGAACGGCACGCTGTCCGACGGGCGCATCTCCGGCAGGACCCGAACCACCTTCGGGATGACGTCGCCCCCCTTCTCCACGACGACCGTGTCCCCGACCCGGACGTCTTTCCGGGCGAGGTCTTCGTAGTTGTGCAGCGTGGCGCGCTTGACCGTCGTTCCCGCGAGCACGATCGGGTCGAAGTGGGCGACGGGCGTGAGCGTCCCGGTCCGCCCGACCTGTACCGAGATCCCGCGCACGACCGTCGTCTTTTCTTCCGCCGGGTACTTGAACGCGAGGGCCCAGCGCGGCGACTTCGAGGTCGAGCCGAGCTCCGCCTGGAGCCCGCGGTCGTCGACCTTGATCACGACGCCGTCCGTTTCGAAGTCGAGGTCGGCGCGCTCGCTCTCCCAGGCGGTGACCACCTCCCGGACCTCCTCGAACGTGGAGCACCGGCGCCAGTGAGGCTGCGTCGGAAAACCGAGCGTCTGAAGCCGCTCGAGCGCCCCCGCCTGCGTCGAAGGCGGGTTCCGGCTCTCGACGATCGAGTACATCCAGGCGGCCAGGCCCCGCTTCGCCGTGACCCGCGAGGCGAGCAGCCGGATCGTTCCGGAGGCGGCGTTGCGCGCGTTGGCGAAGAGCGGCTCGCCGGCCGCCTCCCGGTCGGCGTTCAGCTTCCGGAACGCCGAGCGGGGATAGAAGATCTCTCCGCGCGCCTCGAGCGGCGCGGACTCCAGGATGCGCAGCGGGATGGAGCGAATCGTGCGCACGTTGTCGGTGACGTCCTCGCCGCGGAAGCCGTCCCCGCGCGTCGCGGCGCGCGCGAGCACGCCCTCCTCGTAGCGGAGCGATATCGAGAGGCCGTCGATCTTCAACTCTGCGACGTAACCGGGCGGCTCCTTTCCGAGCGCGCGGAGGATGCGGGCGCGCCAGGCCTCCGCTTCTTCCCAGGAATACGCGTTCTCGAGCGAGAGTATCGGGATCGCGTGCTCGACGGTAGCGAATCCCTCGGCGGACTCGCCTCCCACGCGACGCGTCGGCGAGTCGGCGGTCGCGAGATCCGGATGGAGAGCCTCGATGGAGGCGAGCTCGGACATCAGACGGTCGAACTCGGCGTCGGTGATCTCGGGACGCGAATCGACGTAGTACAGCCGCTCGTGCCGGAGGATCTCGGCGCGTAATTCTTCCGCGCGGCGCGCGGCGTCGAAGGCGTCGGAACCCGCGTCGAGAGCGGCTTTTCTCATCGGTCGCCCATGCTACAGTCTCGCGGATGCCGCGGGCAAAGGGGAGAAGCGCGCTCCTCGCTTTCGCCTCGCAGGCTTCGCTCGCGTTGACTCTGACCGCCGCTTCACTCACGCGGCCGATCGCCTCGTACCAGATTTCCTGCCGGCTCGACACCGAGAAGAGGGCGGTCGAAGGGACGGAGCTCCTGACCTGGACGAACACGACGGCGAAGCCGGCGGCGACGCTTCGGTTCCACCTCTATCTGAACGCGTTCCGCAACACGCTCTCGACGTTCTGGCGGGAGTCGGGCGGCGAGCGCCGTGGAGATCGGCTTCCGGAGTCGTGGGGCTCGATCGAGCTGACGCGGATGACGCTCGCCGACGGGAGCGACCTGCTCGCCTCGCTCTCCTACGTCTCGCCCGACGACGGCAACCCGTACGACCGCACGGTCGCCGAAGTCCAGCTCCCGCGCGCCGTGCAGCCGGGCGAAACGATCTCGATCTCGATCGATTTCCGTTCGCGCCTGCCGCGCGTCTCGGCGCGCACCGGCTGGAAAGGCGACTTCTACCTGGTCGCCCAGTGGTTCCCCAAGATCGGCGTGTTCCAGGACAAAGGCTGGAACTGCCACCAGTTTCACGCCTCGAGCGAGTTCTTCGCGGACTTCGGCAACTACGACGTCTCGATCGACGTCCCCGTGCGCTATCGCGGCAAAGTGGGGGCGACCGGCGTCCGGGTCGAGGAGCGGAACCTTCCCGGCGATCGCGTGCTCTACCGCTTTCGCCAGGACAGCGTTCACGATTTCGCCTGGACGGCGGACCCGGATTTCCTCGTCGTCGACGACGTGTTCCGCGAGCCGGCCGTGGCGGACACACAGATCCGTCTCTTACTCCAGCCCGAGCACCGCGGCCAGCAGGCGCGATACCTGAAGGCCACGAAGGTCGCTCTTTCCGGTTACGGGCGGGTGCTCGGCCCTTACCCGTACCCGACGCTCACGGTCGTCGACCCTCCGTGGGGGGCGATGGGCGCCGGCGGAATGGAGTACCCGACGTTCATCACCGCCGGGACGCATCGCATGGCGCCGGCGAGCGCGCAGAGCCCCGAAGGGGTCACGATCCACGAGTTCGGTCATCAGTACTTCTACGGCCTGCTCGCGTCGAACGAGTTCGAGGAGCCGTGGCTCGACGAGGGATTCAACGAGTACATGGAAGACCGGGTCGTGGGCGCGGCATACGGATCGAACCGGCCGGTCTTGACCGCCTTCGGGTTCCGTTTCCCGATCGGAGTCGCGGTCCATCGGCCGCTCGACACGAACCGCCGCTACTTCCAGGTCGCGACCGAGGACGTGCTCGCCTCCCCTGCGTGGAAGTTCCGGACCCGAACGAGCTACGGCGCGAACGTCTATTCGAAGACGGCCCTCGCGATGGCGACGCTCGAACGGCTCCTGGGTACGCCGACCATGAACCGCGCGCTGCGCCTCTACGCGGATCGCTGGCGCTTTCGCCACCCCACGACGGCCGACTGGATCGCCGCGGTCCGCGACGCGACCGGCCGCGACTACCGCTGGTTTTTCGACCGCACGTTCTACTCCTCGGGCGCCGTGGACTACGCGGTCGTCGACGCAAAATCCGAAAAGGTGGAGCCGCCGAAGGGACTCTTCGAGTCCGAAGGCGGTCTGGTCGAGAAGCCCCCGGCCGAGCTCGCGAAAGGAAAGGGGTGGAAGTCGGTCGCCACGGTCGCGCGCCTGGGAGACGTGGCGATGCCGATCGAGATTGTCCTCAAGTTCGACGGGAACCACACGTACCGGTCGACGTGGGATGGCGAGGCCCGATGGAAGCGCTTCCGGGTCGACCGCGGGCCGCGCCTTCTCGAGGCGGTCGTGGATCCGGACGAGAAGATCCTTCTGGACGTCGATCGAACCAACAACGGGCGGCTCGTTCGCGCGGACCCGCGCGCCGCCTCGCGCTGGACGGCGCGCGCCGTCTTCTGGATGCAGAACCTGATCGATTCACTGACGATCGCGTGGTGAGAGATCGCGTCTCCTCGGCCGGATGTTTCGCGCGGGGCGTGAAGCTCTCGCTTTCGAGGCCTTACCTCGCGGTCTCTCTCTGGCTCATCCAGCTCCTGCTGGCGTCGGTTCTCGCGCTGCCCGTGTCCAACGCGCTTCACACGCTCCTCGATCACTCTTCGAGCGGCTCGCGGATGGTCGCGGACCCCGAGTTCGGATGGTGGGAGACGGTTCGGCGAGTCCATCCCGATCTCCTGGGCAACTTCTCCGACGCCGTCGAGAGCGCGACCAGCGCGGAAGGGGTCGAGTCGAGCGCGCTCGGCGCACTCGAAGGGATCGGAGCCACGGCTCTCTCGCTCTGCTTTCTCGGCATCGTCCTGCACGCTTTCGCGCTCGGCGGGATCTTCGGGGCGCTGCGGGAGCCGCAGAGCTCTCTCGTCGTGATCGGGCGCGAGGGGATGCGACGCTTCCCGGCCTTCCTGGCGTTTACGCTCGCCGCGATGGCGGCGGCGCTCGCCGCATACCGGTGGATCTACCTGGCGTCCGGGAAAGCCTGGCGCGAACGCCTGAACGATCTCGACACGGAAGGACAGGCGATGGCCCTGACCTTCGCGCGACTCCTGGTCTTCCTGCTCGTGCTCGCCGGGATCAAGCTCGTCGCCGACTCGGTGCGGGCGATCTGGGTGGCCCGGCCCGACCTCCCGGCGGTTTCGCGCTTCTTCGCGGGCCTCGCCGCGGCGTTCTCTCGTCCGGCCCGGCTGTTCGGGGTCCTCGTCTTCTACCTGCTCTCCGGCGCGGCGCTCTACGTCCTCTGGATCGTTCTCGACCCGTCGGCGGGGGGGGAGGCACGGTTCGCTCTCGTGCCGCTCATCCTGGCGCAGCAGGTTTTCGTGTTCCTGCGGTCGCTGCTCAAGGTCGGTTACTACGCCGGCGTTTCCGAGGCGCTCACCCGCGTCCCTTCCCCCGAGTACTCTTACGTCCCGGCGCCGACGATCGACGAAAGCGCGTCAGTCGACCGCACTCCCGACGAACCCGGTGTCGAGCGGCCGGCCGGCGCGATCTAGCCGGACCCGGTAGACGAACGGCTGGCGGCGAAAGCGCATGCCGCGGCCCTTCTCCCGCTCCCAGGGACCCGAAAACCAGGGCAGGAACCGAAGATCCTGGAAGGAGACCGAAGTCGCGCCGTCCGGTTCTTCGCGCACGGTCGCCAGCGGAAAGCGCGCGAAGTCGAGGTACACGCGGACGTCCGGCAGAGCTTCTGCCCGCGCGAGAGCATCCGACGCGACCGGCCTCGCGTAACGCCTGATCCGGGCCCGCTCCGGCGGCGGGTAGTAATCCGAGAGGCTCGAAAAGATCTCCGAGAACCGCTCGGGCGGACGGGGAGAATCTTTTCCGCGCGCAAAAGGTCCGACATCGAAAAACGCGACGTGGATCTCCTCCGGCCGCTCCGAAAGGCCCAGCCAGCGGAAAGGCGACAGAAATTGCGGAAGAACGGCGACCTTCGTTCCGGCCGGCGGAGCGCCGATGCGCTCCCACGCGCGGAGCGCGACGCCGTGAAGGAAGGCGCAAAGGGCGACGTAAACCGCGAGCAGGATGGTCCCGATCGTCGAGAGGAGCCTCCCCTTCGAGCGGAAGATCGTGGCCGCGAAGAGGGTGAGCGAAGCGATGCCCGTGAAGAACGGGTCGAGGATGAAGACCCAGTCGAGCGCATAACGCCGCCGGCTGAACGGAGTCCAGAACATGATCCCGAACGACGTGATCCAGTCGAACAGGATGTGGCTCCCGATCCCGATCGCCGCGAAGAGAAAGAGCGTTCGGAGCGGCGCGTGCCGCGCAAATCGGTAGAGCACCTTCGCGAGAAGGGCAAAAGCGAGCGCGAAGACCGGCAGGAGGAGAAAGGAGTGCGTCCAACCGCGATGACCGCGGAGATACGCGATCCGGCCGTTCAGGAAGAACATGTCGATGTCGGGCAGCATCCCGCCGACCAGGCCGAGCAGAAGCGCCGCGCGAGCGGAGGGACGCTCCGTGACGCTGCGGGCGAGGGCGGAACCGGCGATCCCGTGGGTCACCGTATCCATGCGGCGCGGATGATACATTTGGGAAACGCACCGTCCGCCGCGCATGGCCGACCAATCTCTCGAAGGAAAAGTCGCACTGATCACCGGAGCGTCGTCCGGGCTGGGGCGCGCTTTCGCGATCCACCTCGCGCGCGTCGGCGCAAAGGTTTTTCTGGTGGCCCGCCGCGAAGAGCTCCTGCACGCGGTCGTCGAAGAAATCACGAGATCCGGCGGCGATGCGGCCTATCACGTCGCCGACGTGCGGATCGCTCCATCGCTCTTCGATCTCGTGGACGTGCTGCTCTCCCGCTTCAAGCGGCTCGACGTCCTGATCAACAACGCCGGCCTCGGATACCGCGCGCCGCTCCTCGAGCTCAAGCGGTCCGAAATCCAGGAGATGCTCGAGACCGACCTCCACGCCGCGATCTACCTGTGCCAGGCGGCCTTGAACGCACTGTTGAAGAGCGCGCCGTCCGACATCGTCAATATTTGCTCGTATGCGGCGCTCGAAGGGTTCGCCGAGCAGACCGTCTACTGCGCCGCCAAGTCCGGGCTCCTCGGCTTCAGCCGCGCCCTCGCGCAGGAGCTGAAGCCTGCGAACGTCCGGGTTACCGCGATCTGCGCGGGCTCGACCGACACCGAGTTCTTCGACCGCTTCCGCCCGACGCTCGATCCGGCCCGCCGCCTCGCGGTGGAAGACGCCGTCCGCGCGCTCCTCTACGTCCTCACGTCCCCGCCGAACGTTCTGCACGGCGAGATCGTGATCCGGCCGCGCGTCGTCTGACCGGCACGCGGCATGCACGGGCGGCGCATCCATCCGTATAATTCCCGTAGGCCATGCGTTCTGTCCTTCTCGTCGACAACCGGGGCCTCTTCAAGGAGATGGCGCGCGCGGTCACGCGCCGGACGGATTGCCGCGTGATCACAGCCGGCAACGGGACGGATGCCCTGGCGATCGCCCGCCGCGAGAAGCCGGATCTCATCTTTCTCGACGCCGAGATGGAAGGGATGAACGGAGTCGACGTCTGCCGGGTGTTGAAGGCGGACAAGCAGTTCGCGCATTGCCCGATCGTCCTCGCCGGCGGAGGCGAGAAGGAGCGCCAGGAAGGGAAGCGCGCGGGGGCGGACGCCTTCCTGCCCACCGGGTTCGCGGAGGAAGAGTTTTTCGAGACGCTCCGGCGTCACCTGAACGTGTTCGCGCGCGACGCGGCCCGGTCTGCGGTGACGTGGTCCATCACCTTCTGGAGAGACGGCCTCCAGCACGAAGGGACGATTCGCGACCTTTCCCGCGGAGGCTTTTTCGTGCGGACGCCGGTCGAGCAGCCGATCGGCGCGCGCCTCGAAATCTCTTTTCAGACCCCGGTGGACAATCCGGTTCGCTGGGTGGTCGGAGAGGCGATCGTGGTGCGGCTGGGTCGCGTTCCGGACAAGGGGCTCGGCTGCCGCTTCTTCCAGCTCTCGACGACGTCGAAGGTGAACCTGGAAGAGTGCCTGAGGCTGCTGGCGCCGGAGCTCGCCGTCACGTGACGCCGGCGCGGAGCGGAGACTTCTCGAGATCCACGAGCTCGATGCCGGCTTCGCGCGCCACCGCCAGCGACTTCTCGTCGCGGTAGAACTCGCCGTAATAGACGCGGGCGATCCCGGCGTTGGCGATCAACTTGAAGCACGGCCAGCACGGGCTCGCCGTCGTGTAGAGCTCCGCGCCCGCGATCGCGACGCCGTTGCGCGCCGCGTGGATGATGGCGTTCGCCTCGGCGTGAACGGTGGAAACGCAGTGGCCGTCCTCGATCACGCACCCGACCTCGTCGCAGTGCGGCAGGCCGCGGATCGAGCCGTTGTAACCGGTCGACAGGATCGTGCGGTCCCGCGCGATCACCGCGCCGACCTTCTTGCGGGGACACGTCGAGCGCGTCGACACCTGAAGCGCGATGTTCATGAAATACGTGTGCCAGTCGACGCGATCCACCATGCCAGCCGGATTATGCCGGAACCGGGTGTGTCAGAATCGTTGTCTCATGTCCACGCGTCGGCGCGTCGTGGTGACCGGTCTGGGCGCCGTCACGTCGATCGGGAGCTCGGTGTCCGAATTCTGGAAGAACCTGCTCGCCGGAGTGTGCGGGATCCGGCCGCTTTCGCTCTTCGATGCGTCCACATACCGGACCCAGACCGCTGCCGAAGCGCCCGAGATCCCGGACGGGTTCCTCTCCGCAGCCCAGAAGCGGCGGATGTCCCGGGCGGATCGCATGGGTCTCGCGGCGGCGGCGGAAGCGCTCTCCCAGGCAGGGCTGGAGGCTTCGCGCGAGGACCCCACCCGGCTCGGCGTCATCCTGGGCGGCGGCACGTCCGGGTTGATCGACTCCGAGCTCGTCTATGAAGCGTGG
>Ga0066709_100002421_pt1 | contig 13595 bp, 11 predicted proteins | sample GraSoiAngelo_158_FD_79665 | JGI IMG/M metagenome (GOLD analysis project Ga0066709, IMG submission 79665) | Grasslands soil microbial communities from the Angelo Coastal Reserve, California, USA - 14_1009_16_30cm | ecosystem: Environmental > Terrestrial > Soil > Grasslands | place: USA... | reverse complement strand
GTGCCGTAGAAGAGCGTCTCGTGGAGGCGCTCGCCGGGTCGAAGGCCCGTGAAGACAAACTCGACGGCGTCCGGGTCCTCTCCGCGCAGCGTGATGAGGTCCCTGGCCAGCTCGACGATGCCGATCGGCTCTCCCATGTCGAGGACGCTGACGTCGCCGGCGGCCTTTGTCGCGCCGGCCTCGAGGATGAGGCTGACGGCCTCGGAGATCGTCATGAAGTACCTCGTCACGTCGGGATGCGTGATCGTGATCGGATGGCCGCGCTCGAGCTGTCCCTCGAAGATCGGGATGACACTGCCGCTCGAGCCGAGCACGTTCCCGAAGCGGACCGCGGTGAACGGCCGATTGATCCGCCCGGCGGTGGCGACGGTGAGGTGCTCGGCGAGCCGCTTCGTCGCGCCCATCACGCTCGTCGGCTCGACGGCCTTGTCGGTCGAGATCAGGACGAACCGCCCGACACCTCCGGCGGCGCACGAGCGGACGACGTTGCGGGTCCCGACGACGTTCGTGAGCACGCCCTCCGATGGGAACCGCTCGACGATCGGGACGTGCTTCAGCGCAGCCGCATGGAAGACGACGTCGGGCTTGATCTGCCGGATCAGCGTATCGATCGCGTTCGCCGAGCGGACGTCGCCGAGCATCGACTGGACCTGGACGCTGACCGACGCGGCCAGCTCGTTCAGCTCGCGATCGATCGCCCACAGGGCCCACTCGTGGTGATCGACGATCGTCAGCGTCCTCGGGCCGAGCGCGAGGATCTGGCGGGCGAGCTCGCTGCCGATCGTGCCGCCGCCGCCGGTCACGAGGACGCTGGCGCCGTTCAGGTAGGAGGCGCCGACCTCGGGATCGATGCGGATCGATTCGCGGCGGAGGAGGTCCTCCAGGCTGACTGGCCGGATCTTCGACAGTTGGACCTGGCCGCTGACGAGCTCGCGTAGCGGCGGAACCGTTCGAACCTCGAGCCCGAGGCGGTGGCCGCCCTCGAGCGCCCGGCGGACAGGCTCGCCCGCGGCGGACGGCATCGCGATCACCAGGAGCTCGGCGCCGGTCCGGCTCGCGGCCGCATCGAGCTGGTCGAGCCCGCCGAAGACGCGCTGGCCCAGCATCCTCGAGTCGCGCTTCCTGGGCTCGTCGTCGAGGAAGCCGACGATGCGCATCCGCGCGGCGCGATCCCGAGCGGCGAGGCGGGCGACGGTCGCTCCTGCCTCGCCGGCGCCGTAGATCAGGGTCGGGACCGCCGGCTCGTCATGGCGATCGCCGAAGGTCCGATCCAGACTCGCCCGCAGGAGGAAACGGCCGCCGCCCAGGAAGGCCAGGTTCAGGAGGGCCTGGATGAAGAACACCGAGCGCGGGAAGCCGTCCGTGCCGGGGACGTTCAGCACGGCCAGCACGAGGAAGACCGCGATGGTGATGCCGGTCCCAACGGCGACCGCCGCGGCGATCCCGAACATCTCCCGGACGGAGGCATACCGCCACTCGCGGCGGTAGAGCCCGAAGGCGACGTAGGTCGGCGGATACGTGAGCAGCGGCAGCAGGGCGGCGGGGAGGTACGGCGCCATGGTTGCGGCGATGTTGTTGACGTCGAAGCGCATGGCGAAGGCGATCGCGATCGCGATACCCGTGGTGACGACGTCATAGGCGAGGAGGTGGCGGCCGCGCGGGATGAAGCCCAGGATCATCGGCGGGCCTCGATCGCCTCGCGTGACGTGCGCCGACCCAGCGCGGTCCCGAGCGTCTGGCCGAGGATCCAGAGGTCGAGGCGGAGGGACCGCCGCCGGAGGTAGTCGCGGTCGAGGGCGAGCTTCGTCGGCAGGATCGTCTCGCGGTAGTGCCGATCGGAGTCGGCCGGGTCGATGAGCGAGGCCTCGTCGGCGAAGGCGAGCTGGGTGAGGCCGGTGATGCCCGGTCTGGCCGAGAAGACGGCTAGGTGAAGTGGGTCCGTCAGGTCGACGTAGCGCGGATCTTCAGGGCGCGGGCCGACGAGATTCATCTCCCCCCTTGCCACGTTCACCAGCTGCGGCAGCTCGTCCAGGCGATAGCGACGAAGGAAGCTGCCCACTCTGGTCACCCGGACGTCATCGCGAGTCGTGATCGCGGCTCCCCGCCCGCCCGGATGCCAGCGCATCGTCCGGAGTTTAAGACATCGAAACCTTCGTCCACCCTGGCCGATGCGGTCGGCCCGATAGATGGCTGGCCCGGGCGAGTCGACTCTCACCATCAGCGCGAGGAAGCCGATGAGGGGCGCGAGGAGGATCCCTAGGAGCGTCCCGAGCACACGCTGCGCAGAGTCAGACACGCTGTGTGGCCACTCCTTTCTCGCCGACTGACACCCGCCGGCCGCAGGTCGTTCGCGAGTTTGACGGGCTGCCCGGACGGTGTCACCTGTCTCCTGGGCGCGAGAAAATCGTGACGCGGCGACCGTATGCGGTCTGCCGATCGTCAGTCGTCTATCGATTGGGCGACGCGGGAACGTCGCCATGGGCCGCGAGGACTCGCGCCCAGACCTCCCCCAGGGCTGAACGCGTTTCGTCGATCGAGGGCGCGCGGGACCGCGCGGCCACAGCGAACGGGTCGTAGTCCGGCACGGCGGCAATTGCCGCGCTAAAACCGGCTTCGTCGTCGACCAGCGTACCCGTCACACCGTCCTCAACAATCTCCGTGAGCCCACCGACACGACGAGCGACCACCCAGCGACCGGCTGCGACGGCTTCAGCGGCGACGAGTCCGTAGCCCTCTGCGTATGACGGCACGAGGACAATGTCATGGGCGGACATCTCGTGGGCTACCTCCTCCGGCGATAGCGTCCGAAGTCCCGGACCAGCCAGGGTGGTGGCGTGCCTCCTGGCGGTCTGGTAGCCCTTGTTCGCGTCGGTTCCGCCCAGATAGAGGATGCGACGCCTCGAGGGTCTGGGAGTTGGCTCGAACAGGGCCCGATCGACACCGGGCGGGATCACTGTGGCCCGTCCGCCAAGCGCGGCAACGTGCTGGGCGGAGTCTGCAGAGTTCGCGACCACGGCTTCGGCGCCGCGGATCACCAGACGAGCGAGAAAGCGGTAACGGCGGTTCCTGACTGCCGTCAGTCGGACGTCTGAGCCGTGCGCGACGACGACAAGCGGACGTCGTCGAGCACGCGCGGCGAGCAACCCGATCAGGCCCGCAGGGAACAGCGGATGAGCCTCCACGCCGTCGAACCGGCCTCGAGCAGTCAGCGCCCGCCACCCGAGCCTCATGTAGCGACCGGCCACGGAGCCGCGGTACGAGCCGGGAGCAACGACCGTGATCTGCTCGACGCCAACTCGCCGAGCGACGAACACACCGGCGCTGGGCTGATCCGGGGTCGGCCAGAAGCCAGTCACGAGAAGCAGCCTGCGCCGTGCCTCCGGCCTATGCGATTGCGTCAAGGAACCGCTTGGCGAGAACCGCGTACGTGTGGTTCGCAAGCACGTAGGCACGACCTCGCTTGCCCATGCTGCGGCGCTCGTCAGGAGACATCTCGATGAGGCGCGTGACGCCACGAACAATGGCGCTCGCGCTCTCCGGCTCGACCGTGATCCCGCCGCCGCTCTCCTGGGCGAAATCGTTGCCAGCTTCCACCGCGTAGAGGATCGGTTTCTGGGCCATGAGGTAATCAAACGTCTTGTTATGGGTCACACCCAGGCGGGCAATTGGCTGTCGCCGCCAGCTGACGAACCCGACGTCGAATGACGCGAGCAGCGCGGGAACCGATGCTTTCGGAACGGGCGGTAGAAAGAGGACGTTCGATCTGGACCGGCCGGATGAGCGGCGCTCTAGCGCTGACTTCTCGGGTCCTTGCCCAACGAGCACGAGGGATACCCCGGCGCCGTCGAGTTCTGCCGCCGCATCCACGAACGATTCGAGCCCGTTGGCGACCCCGTGAGCCCCCGCGTACCCGACGACGAAGCGACCTGCCTCACGCAGGGTGTGGAAGGCGGCCTCGTGTTCCGAGGGTAGGGCTGCGGCGGGGGCCGCCCATTCGTCCGGATCAACGCCGTTCGGCACGTAGGCCCACTTCTCCGGGGCCATCCCGTGTGACTCCATGTGCTCGCGCGTGCAGGGCAGCATCGAGATCACTCGGTCAGCGTGGCGATACGCGTAGTTCTCCCCCCACTGCATGACCTGGCAGAACGGGTGACGCGGTGACATCCCGCCCAGCTCGATGAGCGAGAGCGGCCAGACGTCGTGAACCTCGTAGACGAGGCGTGCGCCAGTGCGATCCGCGAGTCGGCGGCCGGGCCAGTTGTCGGTGGGATACGTGGACGACGCGATCACGACGTCGGGTCGAGCGGCCGAAGCGATGCGACGTTCATACCGGAGGAGCTTCGCCATGAACGTGGCGATGTTGATTCCGCGCTTGATGCTGTTGCCGGCATACCTCGGTGTCTTAAGCCATACATAACGGACACCGTCGACGTCCTCCTCGGTGAGGTCCTTCGAGACCCGCGGCTGACGGATCCGAAGATGGGAGAACGAGGCGCCAAGCACGGTGACCGCATGGCCCGCTCTCACCCACTCGCGCGCGAGGTAGAAGGGTCGGTACTCCATCCCGAGCTCGGTCGAGCCGGCGTAGTGGTTGATGAGGAGGATGTTCACGTCGCCGCGAAGTCTAGGGGCAGCCTGTCGGCGACCAATGATCCACCAATCGACGGTCGGTAGAATGGCCCGCGAGAACGAGGAGAGGGCCATCGACGACATCCGAGTGGCCGTGCTCGGCTACGGCTACTGGGGGCCGAATCTGGCCCGGAACTTCGTCAGCGCCGACGGCGCACGTGTTGTGGCGATCTGCGATGAACGGGCGGAAAGCCGAGAGCTTGCCGCATCGCGCCATCCCAACGCCGAGATCGTCACCGACGCGGCTGACGTGGTCGCCAGCCCCGATGTTGACGCGATCGCCATCGCGACCCCGGTCGCGAGCCACGCAGACCTGGCCGTGCGTGCGCTGCAAGCCGGCAAACACGTGTTGGTCGAGAAGCCGTTCGCTCGGAACGCGTCGGAGGCACTGCGGATGATCGATGCCGCAGCGGCGAGCGGGCGGACGCTCATGGTCGATCACACGTTCGTCTACACCGGTGCCGTGCGGAAGGTACGCGACTTGATCCTCAGCGCCGAGCTCGGCGACCTCTTCTTCGTCGACTCCGTCCGCGTGAACCTCGGCCTGTTTCGTCAGGACGCCAGCGTTCTCTGGGACCTGGCCGTTCACGACCTGTCGATCCTGAGCCTCTGGATCGACCCTGACCCGATCGCCGTCTCGTGCGTCGGGGTAAGTCATGTAGAGGGCATGCCCGACGACATCGCGTACCTGACGCTCTACTACCCGGGTGCCCTCATCGGCCACGTGCATGTCAGCTGGCTGTCGCCGATCAAGATCCGCCGGATGCTCATCGCGGGGTCCGAGAAGACCGTTGTGTTCGATGACCTGTCGGTCGACGAGAAGCTGAAGCTGTACAGCCGCGGCGTCACCCGGGAGAACCAGGTCGTTGGCGCTGATCTCATCCCGCTCGCCTACCGGCGCACGGGAGATATCTGGATTCCTCAGATAGATCAGACCGAAGGGCTTAGGGTCATGGCGGACCATTTCATCGAGTGCTGCCGTACCGGTCGCGCCCCGGAAACAGGAGGTGCCGAGGGCCTCCAGGTCGTTCGCCTCTTGGAGGCGGCCGAGCGCTCGGCTCGCGAAGGAGGCAGGCGGATCGACCTCGTCGCGGAGGTCGCGTGATCCCGTTCCTCGACCTCAGAGCACAATCTCAGGGCATCCGTAAGGACGTTCTCGAAGCCGTAACGCGGACCCTGGACTCCGACACGTTGTGCTCGGCCCGGAGGTTGCGGCATTCGAGGAGGCCTTCGCCCCGTTCGCGGGGCTCCGCGCATGCGATGTCATCAACCCGGGAGCGGCAGCCCTTCAACTCGCGCTTGCCGCACGAGATGGTCGACTGCCTCATCCACGTAGGGAAAGCGTATGCCGCGACCCGCTGAGAGGACCAGCGGCTCGGACGTCGCCGATCGCGCTGACGCCCGCGTCGCGGTCATCGGCGCGGGCAAGATGGGTCTGCCGGTCGCATGCGTCTTCGCCTCGCGCGGGGCGACGGTCGTCGCCTGCGATGTGGACCGGCGCGTCGTGGAAGCGATCAATCGCGGTGAGAGCCCCATCGACGAGCCGGGCGTCCCCGATCTTCTCAGGGAGGTCGTTCGATCTGGGACTCTTCGTGCGACGACGAACACCGGCGGAGGGGTCGTCGAGAGCGACATCGTCGTGATCCTCGTCCCCGTCGTGGTCACACCGTCGCAGACGGCCGACCTCGAAACAATCGATGCTGTCGCCGCCGTCCTCGCCGACTCCCTTCAGCCCGGCTCGATGGTGATCGTCGAGACGACGCTGCCTATCGGCGGAACGCGCCGCCTGGGTCAGCTCGTCGAGCGTGGTGGCTTGCGTCTCGGCGTCGACTTCGACCTAGCTTTCTCACCGGAGCGCGTAAAAAGCCGCCTCGTCCTTCGTAATCTCCGTTTGAACCCGAAGGTCGTCGGAGGGATCACGCCGAGGTCTGCTGCGCGCGCAGCCGACTTCTACGCGACTTACCTCGGCGCACCGGTCGACAACGTCGGAACTCTCGAGACCGCCGAATTCGCGAAGCTCGCCGGGATGGTCTATCGCGATGTGAACATCGCGTTGGCGAATGAGCTGGCCGCATATGCCGAACTTCATGACATCGATTTCGATCGGTCACGGATGGCGGCGAACACCGACGGCGAGGCAGCACTGCTGTCACCCGGGATCGGTGTCGGCGGGCATTGCACCCCCGTCTATCCCTACTTCCTGATCGCCGATTCGGCAGACCGCGGGGCTCCTGCCCGGCTTGCCGAGCTCGGCCGCGAGATCAATCGATTCCAGCCGGAGCGCGCGCTCGATCGAATGGAAGCCACCATCGGACCGCTCGCCGGGCACCGCGTAGCGATTCTCGGCCTCGGGTTCCGGCCGGGCGTGAAGGAACACAGCAACTCGCCGACATTCGCGCTCTACGAACAGCTTCGAGCACGAGACGCCGAGGCCGTTGTTATCGATCCCCTGTACTCGGCCGAGGAAATCTCAGCGCTTGGCCTCAACCCGGGCGACATCGATGGCATCGACATCGCCGTCCTCGTGACCGGCCACGACGCTTTCACTGGGATCCTTCCGCAGCTCGCTGCGGATGGGGTTCGGCTCGTGTTCGACGGTCGCGGCATCTGGTCGCCGGAGGACGCGCGCGACGCCGGCTTGATATACCTGCGTCCTGGCATGGCCGGCGGCGAACGAGTCGTAGGCAGGTGACCGCCTATTCGTTGGGAGTTCCCACGTTGAAGGACCCTCCGCAGACGGCGTCCAGGCCGCTCGTCTCGGTCGTGATCCCCGTCTATAACCAGGGTCACTACCTCGCAGCCGCCATCGAGAGCGTGCTCGGCCAAGACTACGAGCCGCTGGAGCTCGTGGTGGTGGACGACGGATCAACCGATTCGTCGTCCGACGTCCTCCGGGGCTACAGCGACCGGATCACGATCATCCGGCAGCCGAACCGTGGCGCCGCCAACGCCTTGAATCGCGGGATCGATGCCGCTCAGGGCGAGCTCGTCTGCTGGCTCAGCGCCGATGACCAGTTCCGCCCGGGGAAGATTGGCGCCCAGGTCGCGGCCTTTGCGGCCGATGCGGATCTCTGGCTCTGCGCGACCGGATATGACGTCGTCGACGCTCGTGATCGGCTGATCCGGCGGCTCCCCGAGCCGTCCTGGCGGCATCCCGACGCCTTCGTCGCGGTCTTCTGGCAGAACCCGATCAACGGCTCGTCGGTGATGGTTCGGCGCGAGGTGTTCGACCGCCTCGGGTCATTCGACACGACGCTCCGGGCCGACGTCGACGGCGAGATGTGGCTGCGCATCGCGCCGCACGGGCGGATCGGCCAGATCGACGGCTCGTACCTCCGATACCGTGTCCACGACCGGAGCCTGTCCGCGAACCGCGCGCTCATGGTCGAATCCATGACGCGTGTTCGCGTGCCGTACGTTGCGGACGGCACGCTCCGCGGTCGGCTCGAAGGCGACCGCCGGGCGGCAGCCATCCTGGCCCAGATGTCGGCGGAGTACGGGTGGCGCGGCTATCGCGAGCTGGCGGAGGCGCTCCTCCGCGAGTCGCGAGCGCTGGGGAGTGCGCGACCCAGCCAATGGCTGGCCGATCTCGTCCGCCTCGTCACTCGGTGGCAGGCTGGTCACGCTTGGCTCGTCGGCCGTGCTGCCCGAATCCGTCGGATCGCCCGGCGGCAACGCGAGAGCCTGCGAGGGGGCTAATGCGGCGCGACTACGCGGTGACCCTCGCCGGCCAGGTATCGCAGGCCGTCGCTTCGCTGATCGCGGTCGTTGTCCTGGCGAGGCTGCTGCCACCGGCCCAGTTCGGCGTCGCCGTGCTCCTCACCATGGCGGTCACGATCGCCGGGATCGCGGTCGCCGCCGGTGCGCAGGCCGCCGTCCTGGTCACCAGCGCCAGGCGGCCGGCGGCCCGTCCCGAGATCGCGGGCGTGAACCTCGCTCTGACGGCGGTTGTCCTCGCAGTCGCGATCCCCGTCGCCCTGGTCGCGTCCCAACCGTTCGCGACGGCGCTCTCTCGCGAGGCAAACGGCTCGATGGTCTTCGTAACCGCGATCCGGATTGTCCCGACGGTCTACATCGGGCTGGTGACGGCGTCGCTGACCGGAGCCGGGCGGATCGGGATGGCGGCACTGCTGGGGCTCGCCGGCGCGGCCTTCAGCACGCTGATGCCACTCGGCGCGTGGATCGCGGCCGACCGCCTGCTCGGCGCCCTGATCGGAGCGCTGGTCGGAAACGTCGCGACGATGGCGATCGGCGCCCTGCTCTCGCGTCGGGGACTCGGCTTCGCGAGCCCGCGTCACGCGACGCTCTGGCGCGAGCTCTGGTCGATCGGCGCCCCGCTCCACCTGGGAACGGTCGCCTATTGGCTCCTTCTCCGGGCCGACGCCTTCATCCTGAACGCGATCGTCGGCGGGGCCGAGGTCGGGATCTACGCGCTGGCCCTTACGCTGACCGAGCGGGTGAGCCTCGTCACGTCGCCGCTCTACAACGCGACCGCATGGCGGATCTCGGGACCGGATCCGGCAGCGGCCCTGCGGACCTGCCTGCTGATCGTTCAGGTGATGATCGCCGTCGGCGTCGCCGCCTGCGTCGGCGCGATCGTGGTCGGCCCATTCGTCGTCGACCTGCTCGCCGGCCCGGCCTACGCGGCGGCTGCCGGGCTCATGCCGATCCTCGTAGTGGGCGCGGCCCTCCTGCCGGTCTGGTCCGCCCTCGGGCTGTTCCTCGTGAGCCACCAAGACGGCGTGTGGCTCACCACGGTGGTCCAGATCACCGTCGCCGTCGCCGCCATCGCTGGCTACCTGGTTGGCATCCGCGCCGCCGGCATGATCGGCGCAGCGGTCGTCTCGACGCTCGCTTACGCCAGCCTGGCCGTCATCGCACTCGCCGCCGTCCGGAGCCGCCACGCCTTCTCGCTGGCGCGGCTGATCCCGACCCCCGCATCGGTGCGCACGATGCTCGCCCCCGCCGATCCTCGGGATTGAGGCAGGAGGCGGCTCAAATCCACCCTGCCGAGCGGGCGTAATCGCGGACCGCGTCAGGGAAGGGCGTCGGACGTGAGAGGCGGAAAGCCTCAATCGCCGGTCCCGGGTCGCTCCAGAACCGGATCGGCTCCTCGTCGGGGTTCGGCCGGAGCTCGACGTCGAGCTCCGGCATCCCGAGGACGGCCGCGATCCGCCCGACTTGGTCGGCGAGCAGAACGGGATCCCCCCCGCACAGATCGAACGTGCCGGTAATGCCGGCTCCGGCCGCGGCGATGAGAGCGCCGGCCACCCAGCCCACCTCGACCGGGTCGCTGAGCGACGCGGGGTCGCCGGAGAGCTCAAACGGACGGCGATTCCGGACGGCCGCCGCGATGCGTGGAATCAGCCGTGTCGGACGTTCGCCGGGACCGAACGCGTTGTACAGGCGGAACGTCACGACGTCGGCGATCCGACCGCGCGTCTGGAGCGCGTGGACGAGACCTTCCACATAGCGCTTCGACAGGGCGTAGGGCATCCTTGGGTCGACGGCGAGTCTCGGGTCGACCCGGCCTTCCAGACCGGCATAGACGGCGGCCGAGGAGAGCAGGACGACCCTTCGCGTCGCGATCGACGAGAGGATCGCGGCGGCGACGCCGCCGGTCATCGCGAGGTCGCGCCACGGCTCGCTCGAGGCGAGGGCGTGACTCGCGTTGCCCGCGAGGTGGATGGTCGCGTCGAACGGCTCGTGGAGCTCGTCCGGCAGCGGGACGCCCGGCTTGCCGCTCCAGCGGGCCGGAGAGACGTTACGGCCCGCCGGCAGCGCCCGGCGCGAAAGGGCGACGACCTCCCAGTCGGCGGGTGCGGCCGCGAGGACGTGTCCGCCGATGAACCCCCCGGCGCCCGTGACGAGGACCCGCCGGGGTCGGCCGCTCACGCGATCGGGAAGGTCGCCGCGTGCCAGGCGATCGTCCGTCGGACGCCTTCCTCGAGGTCGACCTCCGCTTCGAAGCCGAGCCACTCATGGGCCTTCGCGAACGACGCGTTCTTGACGGGCGTCACCAGGGGCCCAGGATCGGAGGGCCGGATCAGGTCGGTCGGCTTGTCGAGGAGGCGGCAGAGCAGCTCGGCGACCTCCGTCATGGGTCGGGGATCGGCCCGCCCGATGTTGAAGCCCTCGTAGGACGACCCGTCCCAGTTCTCCATGAGGAGCCGGCAGCCGCGGACGATGTCGTCGATGAAGCACCAGCTGCGGGCGGTTCCGCGGTGGACGTCGATCGGCTGGTCGTGGCGCAGACGGTCGATGAAGTTCGTCATCGCGCTCCGGTAGGGATCGGGTCGCTCGCCCGGGCCGTAGCACATGAAGAAGCGCATACTCGCGGCCTTGAGGGGGCCCGCCTCGAAGAAATGCCGGAGGTACTGCTCGGCCTGGAGCTTCGACCAGCCGTAGCAGTTCGTGGGCCGAAGGACGGTCTGGGTCTCAAGCTCCTCGGAGACGACGTCCGAGCCGTGATCGCCATAGATCTCCGAGGTGGAGGCGAAGTAGAGCCGCGCCCCGTACTCCGAACAGAGTTGGATCAGGTTCAGCGTGCCGGACACGTTGATGTCGACGCAGCGTCGTGGGAACTGCTCGCCGTTCTCCCTGCCGACCTCTCCCGCGAGGTGGAAGACGTGCTCGATTGGCCACGCCCGGAAGATCTCCGTCAGCTCCTCGTAGCGGGTCACATCCGCCCGTCGGTAGTCCGGTTCCTTGCGGATCGCGATGTCGGTGACCTTCACGTCGTAGCCACGCTCGCGGAGGTGCTCGGTGAGGCGCCGACCGATCACGCCGAGACCGCCGGTGATGAGCACAGCCATGGACGGGGAACTCCCTCTGAGGTGGGCGATCGTCGCGGACCGGCGGCGATGATCGATGTGATCCGGCAGGGCGGGGAACTAGAGTGGTTTGGACGATACCAGCCGCGAGGTCGATCGGCGGTCAAGGCGTCGGAAGCTAGTCGGTGACCCACGTCGACCGTGCTGCCTAACGGTTCAACTATGATTGGCACCCGATGGACGCGTCAGTTGGCGACCGAGGCGATTGCCTGCTGCCTTCTTGCGCATCGTGAGGCGTTCCGCGCATTCGCCTGGGGCCTTTTGATCGCTAAGGCGAGGTCATCAGAGGTCGAGATGCCCCCGTCCCACGGTCGGCTCACGAGCGGCAACCGACCATCCGTCCAGGGTGGCGCGCAGCGGCCAAGGACGTGACGCAGGAGCGCCAGCTCGGCCCCGGGGCTGCCAGGCTCCTGCCTTCCTTCGCACGGCCGGCCGGGCGGGGCTCGAATCGGGACGCTGGCCTCATTTGGGGTCTGCCATTAGTGACCTGGTGGTTGGCGGCGATCGTCGCAACACTGCCCCTGGAAGCCAGCAAGCTGTTGTTCCCGATCCAGCAGCTCGAGGTGTCACGGATCCTGATGATCCCGGCCGTCACATGGGTGGTCCTTCAAGTGCTTCGCGGTCGCCGACCGATGCCGCGCGGACTGACCTTGGCGTCCGCCGCTGTCCTCGGACTCCTAGCAGTGAGCCTCCTCTCGACCCGATGGCCGGATGGACTCCTCTTGACCGCAGCGCCGGCCGCGTATTTCGCCTTCGCCGTTTTCGTGGCGGCAGCCGTGCGCTCTGAGAAGGACCTCAAAGCCGTGGGCGTCGCGCTCGCAGTGTCGGGCATCGGCGTGGCAGCGATTGCGATCGTCCAGGTGCTCACGGGATGGTACCTGTGGCGCGAAGGCCAACTTAATGTCCTGGATCGCGCTAATGCAACGTTCGCCGATCCGAACATCACGGCGCGAATGTTAGGGATCGTCGTGATCGTCTTCCTGGTCGGTTTGGCCGGGAGCAGGGTTCTTCGGGGCGGCTCGATCCTTGGCTTCGCGCTCCTCGCGCTCGCCGCCGCCGGCCTGGTGATGACGCAGTCGCGCTGGAGCTGGGCGGCGCTTGCTGCGGTCCTGCTTTTCTGGCTGCTGCTGGAACGCCGCAATCCTCGTGCCTACCTCGGCATCGGCGTTTTCGTTCTAGCCGTCGCCATCACCGCGACGCTCAACGCCACGGCGATCAGTCGTGCAAGCGACATCATTTCGGGCGTAGAGGCTGCAATCGGTGGCCCGGATCGTGGTGGCGCCGGCAGTCTGGACCCGAATCAACCGACCGCGTTCGCTCCTCCTCGAACGGTCATCGGAAACGCCCTGCTGCGGCGCCTGCCGATCGATGGCGTGCGCCTGTACCTCCTCGAGGCCGGCATGGCGATGTGGGAGGACCACCCCCTTGTCGGCGTGGGCACCGGCGGATTCAGACCCGAGCTACTGGGCACCTACCGCGATTTCATTCCGGCGGATCGCAGGAACGACCCGGTACTGCTCCCGCACACATTCCTAGGGCAGATCACGGCGGAGAATGGCTGGGTCGGACTGGGCGTCCTTGCAACCTTCCTATGGGCCGTAAGCGTGTCCGTCCGGCAAATGATCCAGGGGACCACACCGTTGATACGGTCATCGGCGATTGCCTGCGGGATGGCGGTCCTCTTGGTCTTCCTGACCAGTCAGGCCGAAGGTCGATTCTTCTCGGAGCCGTATCTTTGGCTGTCGATCGGCGTTCTCGGCGCCCTGCAACGCATCAGCCGCGAGAAGCGCTCCGGGCTCGAACATCCAACATCTGGCTCCCGAGACGCCCCGCAGACGCTAGTTACCGCGCGAGCCTAGTGCCGCGACGGCTTGGCGCGCTGGAATCTGCTGTGCTTGATTTGCCCCCGGCTCGAGCCGAGCGCTACCCGAGCCCATCTCAACAACGTCAGCCCGGCCGCTCCCACTCGGCGCGGTGCCAGGCCTCGATGCGGCGCCCCCGAATCACCTCGATCCACGCCCGCGCGAAGGCGAGGTTGACGATCGCGAACGAGCGGGCGAAGGCCAGGATGCGTGGAGGACGGCGGCCGGTCGCGGCGATCAACTGTCCGGCGGCGGCGCACAGCGCCCCGCC
>Ga0066709_100002420_pt1 | contig 13596 bp, 14 predicted proteins | sample GraSoiAngelo_158_FD_79665 | JGI IMG/M metagenome (GOLD analysis project Ga0066709, IMG submission 79665) | Grasslands soil microbial communities from the Angelo Coastal Reserve, California, USA - 14_1009_16_30cm | ecosystem: Environmental > Terrestrial > Soil > Grasslands | place: USA... | reverse complement strand
GGGGCACGCTGCGTCTGGCGATCCCGGCCATCGTGCTGGGGTTCGTCCTCGGCATCTTCATCGGCCTCGCCCGCCTGACGCCCTCGCGCCTGATCAGCGTGCTGGCGACCCTCTACGTCGAGTTCTTCCGCGGCGTGCCCCTGGTCATGGTGATCTTCTGGATCTGGTTCATCATCCCCCAGATCTTGCGGCTGCCGATCCCGGAGTACGGCGTGGCGCTCACGGCGTTCGTGGTGTTCGAGGCCGCGTACTTCGGCGAGATCGTCCGGGCGGGCATCCAGTCGGTGCCGCGCGGCCAGGTCGAGGCGGCCACGGCGGTCGGGCTCACGCGGGCGCAGACGATGCGCTTCGTCGTCCTGCCGCAGGCCATTCGCAACATGGTGCCCGCGCTGGTGACGCAGATGATCGTCCTCTTCAAGGACACCTCGCTCGCCTCCATCATCGGCTACGTCGACCTGACCAAGGCGGCGCAGATCGTGAACAACCGGGAGATCAAGCCCTTCGAGCTCTACCTCTTCATCGCGGTCGTGTACTTCATCTTCACCTACTCGATGTCGCGATTCGCGCGGCGGTTCGAACGGCGGCTCACTCCCGCCTGAGCAGGAGCATCGCGATGGCGCTCACACCCACGGCATTCACGAACGCCCTTCTCCTCGAGGCGCGAGAGACGCACCCCTGGCTCCACCATCCGCTCTTCCACATGATCTGGGACGGCAAGCTCGGCCGGGCGCAGCTCCAGGGCGTGATCCGGCAGCAAGGGTGCTTCTTCCTCGACACCCTCCGCCACGCCGCGTGGAAGATCATCTCGGTCGGCGGCTACTCGCCGACCTTCGAGGATCTCGAGCGCCAGCGCGCGCTGATCCCGCTCGTTGTCGAGGAGGGCGGGGAGGACACGGTCGGCGGCAAGACGACGGCCCACGCGTTTTTGTTCATCAAGCTCGCCGAGGCGCTCGGGATCTCACGCGACGCGCTCTTCGCGACCGACTATCTGCCGACCACGATCATCGAGAAGAACGAGCTGTTCTTGCTGCAGCGCTCGTCCACGATCGAGGCGCTCTGCGGCGGGAACATCGCGACCGAGTCGCTGAACGCGACCCACGTCCAGCGCATGGCCGACGCCCTCGAGCGCCACTACGGCGTGGCGCGGGCGGCGCTCGACTTCTACCACGTGCACATGGAAGTGGAGGGGGACCACGCCGATCGCGCCGTGCGCATCCTCTCGCAGCTCGCGACGACCGACGAGGCGCAGGCCCTTGGGCTGCTCGCGATGCGTCGCGCCATCACCGCTCGACGTATTTGCGCTGACGGGATGCTTGCGGCTTTCGTCGACTCGGCTCGGCGCTAGCGAAGCGGCGGCGGCGCCGGGCGGGGTGCGGGAGGGGGCGCCGGACCACGCGGCACGCGCGCGCTGCTCCGCGGCGGCTGGGCTCCATCCCGGCGCGCGTCGTTCGATTTGCGCGCGTTCCGTCTTCGTGAAGCCGGATGTGCGCCGAAGACGCTCGGGCGGGTCCGAGGGCGCCCGCCCGGTTTGGTCCGGCTATTCGGGGGTTACTTGATGGCGCCGGCGGTCAGGCCGGAGACGTAGTAGTCGAGGAAGAAGACGTAGAGGATCACGATCGGGACGGACGCCAGGACCGCGCCGGCCATCAGCGAGCCCCAGTAGTAGATGTCGCCGCGGATCAGCTCGGTGGTCACGCCCACGCTGGCGGTGATCTGCTCGGACGACGACGTGAACGTGAGCGCGTAGATGAACTCGTTCCAGGAGAGCGTGAAGGCGAAGAGCGCGGCGCAGACGAGGCCCGGCACCGCGATCGGCAGCACGATCCGCCAGAGCGCCTGGATGCGCGTCGCGCCGTCGACCATCGCGCACTCCTCGACCTCCTTCGGCACGGTGCGGAAGTAGCCCATCAGGAGCCACGTGCAGAACGGGACGAGGAACGTCGGATAGGTGACCACGAGCGCCCATTTCGAGTCGCCCAGGCCGAGCCAGTTCACGACCTGGGCCAACGGCAGGAACAGGAGCGACGTAGGGACCAGATAAGTGACGAAGATCCCGGTGCCGAGACTCCCGACCGCGAAGAACTTGAGCCGCGCCAGCGCATAGGCGGCGACCGTCCCGATGACGAGCGAGATGACGGTTGCCAGCACGGTGACCATGAGGCTGTTCTTCGTCCAGTTGAGGAACTCGGTCTCCCACAAAAGCTTCGTGTAGTGTTCGAGAGTCGGTCCCTGCACGATGAGGAGCGGCACCGCGTTTCGATCGTAGAGCTCGCGGTTCTGCTTCAGAGACGTCAACGCCATGTGATAGAAGGGAAACACCGCGAAGATGATGAACGGCAGCAGCGCCAGGTGTGACAGGATCCGGTTGGTGAGCACCCGGCGATTCATCAGTAGGCCTGCTTTCTGACGAAGCGCAGCTGCGCCCACACCACGATCATCAGAGCCGGGAAGAGGTAGAGCGAGATCGCCGCGCCCTCACCGATCCGGCCCGTCTCGAGCCCCACCTGGCGCGCCAAGGTCGCGAACAAGTGGGTCGAGTTCATCGGACCGCCGTGGGTGAGGACGTAGATGATGTTGAATTCGCTGAAGGTGAAGATCGTGGAGAAGAGCACCACGATGCCGAGCACGCCTTTGAGTAGCGGCAATGTGACGTACCAGAAGCGCGCGATCGGCCCCGCCCCGTCGGCCTCCGCCGCCTCGTAGAGCTCCTTCGGGATCGCGACCAGCCCGGCCAGGAGCGTGATCGCGAAGAACGGCAGGCCGCGCCAGATGTTGACGATGATGACGGCGGCCATCGCGTAGTACTTCTGGCCGAGCCAGTTCGGCCCAGGCGGGTCGATGATCCCGATGGCGAGGAGGGTCCAGTTGACGACGCTGTAGAGCGAGTTGAACATCCACGACCAGCCGAGGGTCGACAGCGCGGTCGGGATCACCCAGGGCAGCAGCACGGCGCCCCGGATCATCCGCTTGAACCAGAGCTGCTGGTTCAGCAGGAGCGCGAGCGAGATTCCCAGGACGACCTTGGCGCCGACGGCTGCCCCGCAGAAGACGAACGCGTTCTGGAACGTCTGCCGAAACGCGTCACTCTCCCAGAGCCTGACGAAGTTGCGGATCCCGATGAAGTTACTGGGTCTACCGATGAAAGCGTTCGAGACCGAGAAATAGAGGGCCATGAAGAAGGGGTAAGCGACGAGGAGCAGCAGCAGGACGAGAGCGGGGCTCACGAAGATCGGGCCCAGCCAACTTTCACGGTCGAGGAGCTCGCTCAGCCGTGCTCTCAGTGACGGGCGGGCCGACGCGGTGACGACGCCAACGCTGCCGATAGCCATGTCAGCTCACCCCGCGATGATCTTCTTCATCTCGCCTTCGGCCCACGCCATGGCGTCCTTCGTCGACGTCCCGGTCACGGCCTTGGCGAGCATGATCGGCAGGATGAATGAGTTGGTGATCAGCTGCACCTTGTCGCTCGGAGGGGCCGGCCACCCGTAGGCGTGATACTGGACCCCTTCCGACTTGAGCGCGGCGTACTTGCTGTCGGTCTTGAACACCGGGTGGTCCTGGAGCTTCTCGTACACGGGCAAGTTGAAGGCGTCGCCGGACATGATGTACTCGTTGTAGGTTTCGGGCCGGCCGAGAAGGTAGCGGACGAATTCCTTGGACGGCTCGACGTTCCTCGAGAACTTCCAGATGCCGATGTGGCGCGGCGCGTCCGTCTCGTGTCGGCCGTTGGGCCCGCCCGGCGTCCGGTGGTGGTTGATGGTGTCGGCAGTCGGGAGCTTCATCTGCTTCGCGACGATGTACGCGCTGACCGGGTTGTGGATCCAGCCGGCCTTCCCTTGCTGGATCGACTGGTTGTTGCTGGCGTTGTCCCAGGAGAGGACCTCTGGCTCCATGCAGTCGCGGAACATCTTCCGGTACCACTCGATCATCTCTGCGGCCTGCGGGCTGTTGATCCGGACGGTCTTGCCGTCTTTGTCGACCTCCATGCCGCCGAGCGACCACAGAATCGGCCCCGCCGTCGAGATCGAGTCGAGGTTCTGGTTGATGGGAATCCCCACCGGGTGTCCCATCTTCTTCAGCTCCTTGCCGGCCACGTAGAGATCTTCCCACGTGTCAGGGATCTTGAGCCCCGCCTTCTTGAAGAGATCCTCGCGGTACGTGGCCACGAACATCGCGTGGTACTGCGGCACGGCGCGCCAGATGCCCTTGACCTTGGCGGTCTCCTGGGCCGAGGAGACAGCCTTGCCGTACTTCTTCTCCAGATCGGCGACGATGTCGCTGACGTCAACGAGCTGCGGCTCGTAGAGCCACGGGAAGTGCATTCGCATCTCGACCAGGTCGTGCCCGGCCTGCGTCTGGACCTCGGAGGCGTACTTCGCCGGCTGCTGCTCAGCGTTGATGTGGTCGATCTTGATCTTGATGCCGGTGTCCTTCGTGAAGCGCTGGCCGATCTCGGCAAGCTTCTTGTCCGAGGCCGGCGCGAAGTTGTTCCAGCAGAGGTACGAGATCTCGCGCTGCTGCCCGCGCGCTGGGGGAATGCCGGTCGCGAGGACTCCCGCGAGGCCCACCCCGGCCGTGGTCGTGAATTGACGTCGGGTCAGTGAGGACATGCCTTCTCCTATGTGTCGCGAGGTCATTCGCCGTCATCTTACCCCAACTCACACCCGGGGCGGCTACGCCTGCCGCGGCGTCCAGCTCTTGTAGCGCTCGCGGAGGACCTTCTTGTCGAACTTGCCGACGCTCGTCTTGGGCACGGCGTCGATGATCTCGACCGCATCGGGCAGCGCCCACCGCGCCAGCTGCGGGCGGAGGAACTCGATGATCTCGCTCGGCTCGAGCGCGCTGCCCGGCTTCGGCACCACGCAGGCCAGCGGCCGCTCGACCCACTTCGGGTGCGGCACCGCGATGACCGCCGCCTCCAGGACCTTGGGATGGCTCATGATCAGATTCTCGACGTCGACGCTCGATACCCATTCGCCCCCGGACTTGATCAGGTCTTTGGTCCGGTCGGTGATCTGGACGTAGCCTTCGGCGTCGATCGTGGCCACGTCGCCGGTGCGGAACCATCCGTCGGCCGTGAAGCGATCGGCCGACTCGGGGTTGTCGTAGTAGGACGCGACGACCCAGGGGCCCCGCACCTGCAGCTCGCCCATGCACTCGCCGTCCCACGGTAGCTCGGCACCAGAATCGTCCACGATCCGGACGTCGACACCGACCGAGGCATAGCCCACGCGCGAGTAGACGTCGTACTTCTTTTCCTCCGACCAGTCCTCCATATAACTCTTGAGCCGCGTCACCGTTCCCAGCGGCGTCATCTCGGTCATGCCCCAGGCGTGCGACATCTGGACGCCGAAGTTCTTGGCGTACGCCTGCTGGAGGCTCCGGGGCGCCGCCGAGCCGCCGATCGCGATCGTCCTCAACGACGAGATGTCGTAGCCCTCTTTCTCGCAGAGCTCCTTGATCGCGATCCAGACGGTCGGCACCGCGCCAGTGAAGGTCACCTTCTCGGCCTGGATGAGCCGGCAGATGTCGGGAGGCTGGATATTCGCGCCGGCGAAGATCTGGTCGGCGCCCACCATGACCGCGCTGTACGGCAGGCACCAGGAGTTGGCGTGGAACATCGGCACGATGTGCAGGATGCGGTCGTTCTCGGAAAGGCCGAACAGGTCGGCCGTGGCCTCGGCGAGGCAGTGGAGGAACATCGCGCGGTGCGTGTAGACGACGCCTTTCGGATGGCCGGTGGTGCCGGAGGTGTAGCACATGCCGGCGGCATCGGTCTCGGCGAGCGCTGGCCATTCGCGCACCGGCTCGGCGCCCGCCACGAGCGCTTCGTACTCGGGATGCTCCGTCGGCGTCTCGGTCGCGCCGGCAACGCCGTCGGGCATGATCACGATGCGTCGCACGGTCGGCAGCGCGTCCCGGATCCCCGCGATCACGGGCCAGAGGCTCGCGTCGACGAAGATGGTGGAGTCGCCGGCGTGATTGATGATGTAGGTCAGGTCCGACGGCGAGAGGCGGATGTTGAGGGTATGTAATACTGCGCCGGACAGCGGCGCCGCCCAGTAGAGCTCGAGGTGGCGGTGGCTGTTCCACGCGAAGGTCGCGACCCTATCACCGCGGCGGATGCCGAGCGTCGCGAGGGCCCCGGCGAGGCGCATCGTTCGTTCGGCGAAGTCGGCGTACGTGTAACGGAAGAGCGGCCGGCCCGGTACGCGTGTGGCGATCGTCTTCTTGGCGAAGAGCCGCCGGCTCCGTTCGAAGAAGTGCGTCAAGGTGAGCGGGTAGCTCATCATGAGGTTGTCGAAGCGTGCGGTCACTGTGAGCGTCCTCCTGGAGCCACTTCTCCCAGATCCTCCGACGTGGCGCAGCGGAAGCCGACGAAGTGGTGGCCGGCCGCCGCGCCGCGGCGGTCGTAAGAGCGCCGCCGGGTCAGGCCGAGCGAGTCGGCCGGGTCGTCGTGGCTCGCTCCGCGAATGACGACGCGCCCGGTCGCGCCCGTGTACGGCTCCCGGTCGCCGTCGGTTCTATAAGGATAGGGGCGGAAGATGGTGACCGTCCACTCTCGCAGGTTGCCCAGCATGTCCAGGACGCGATAGGGGCTCGCGCCGTCCGGGCGGCGGTCGGTGGGCTCGGTCGCGTTGTAGGCGCGGCCGAAGACCGCCAGGTGAGGCGCGGGCGGCGCGACGCCCCAGGGGTAGGGCCGACGGTCGTCACCGCGCGCGGCCTTCTCCCACTCCGCTTCCGTCGGCAGGCGCCGCCCCTTCCAGGCGCAGTAGTCGCGCGCGCCGAACCAGGAGACTTCCACCACCGGGTGGACCTCGAATCCACGGTCGGCGACCCATCGACCCCGAACTCGGTGGATCCGCGCGTCCGCGTCGTCCTCGTCGTAGCGTCGCTCGCTGCCGGGCGGCCTCAGGCCGGTCGCGTTCAGGAACAGAGCGAACTCGGCGTTGGTGACCTTGTGACGCTCGATCCAGACGTCGCGCACGTAGACCCGGTGCTGCGGAGCCTCGTCCGCCGGGCCGTTGTCGCGCCCCATCCAGAAAGCTCCGGCCTGCACCAGCATGATGCCGTCGGCCGCGGCCGCCGCCGGGAGCGCCAGCAGGACGGCCGCCACGAGGATCACGACGGAGCGGGTCACGAGGATCATGGTATCGTGAGTGCGGCATGCGCTCCCGCTGGAACGACGCCGAGGCGAGCCAGCTCAACGGCCTCGATCTTCTCGTCTATGCCTCGCGTCTCGTCGGCGCCGAAACCTCGCTCGTCATCTGGGGCGGCGGCAACACCTCGATCAAGACCCGCGAGCGGGACCACCGCGGCCGAGAGGTCCCCGTGCTCCGCGTCAAGGGCAGCGGCTCGGACCTCAAATCGGTCCAGCGCAAGGATTTCCCGGGCGTGCGGATGGACGACATCACGGCGCTCCTCGAGCGCACCGAGATGAGCGACGAAGAGATGGTGAGCTATCTCGCTCACGCGCTGCAGGAGCCAGGGGGCGTGCGCCCGTCGATCGAGACCTTGCTGCACGGGTTTCTCGGCGCGCCGGCGATCGTGCACACCCACGCCGACGCGGTCGTCTCGCTGACGAACAACGACCGCGCCCACGACGTGCTCCAGTCCGTCTACGGCAAGGACGTCATCGCGCTCGGGTATCGTCGGCCCGGGTTCAAGATCTCGCGCGAGGTGGCCGACGCGATCACGGAGCGTCCCGAGGCGAAGGCGCTTCTTCTCGAGCGGCACGGCACGATCACCTGGGGCGCGACCGTGCGCGAGGCGTACGAGGCGACGATCGAGCTCATCACCCGGGCCGAAGACGCGATCGCCGAGCGAAAGAAGGGCCGGCGCCTGTTCGGTGGCGCGCGCGTGCCGGGGCTCGAGCCGGCGGCGCGGCGCCAGGCCGCGCTGGCGGTCGCGCCCCGGCTCCGCGGGGTGCTGAGCCGGAGCCGGCGCGTCCTGGTCGGGTTCGACGACTCGCCCGACGTCATCGAGTTCGTCTCGTCGGTGGACGCCGCGCGCGTGTCGCAGGTCGGGCCGGCAACTCCGGATCATACGATCTACGCCAAGCGGCTTCCGTGCTTCGTCGACCTGACCGGCGGCGAGGGAACCGAGGCGCGGCTCGGCGCCATCGAGCGGTCGATCGAGGACTTCGTCGCGGGTTACACGCGCTACTTCGAGGACCATCGGTTCGAGGGTGCGCAGCTGCACGACCCGCTTCCGCGGGTCGTGCTCGTGCCCGGTCTCGGCATGTTCACGGCCGGCAAGGATCGCCGGACCGCGGGCATCGTCAACGACATCTATCACCACACGATCGGCGTGCTCGGCAACGCCGGCGCCTTCGGGCAGTACGTGTCACTCTCGGCGAAGGACGCCTTCGACGTCGAGTACTGGCCCCTCGAGCTCTACAAGCTCACCCTGGCGCCGCCCGAGAAGGAGCTGGCCCGGCGGATCGCCCTGGTCACCGGCGGCGGCTCCGGCATCGGACGCGCCGTGGCGCGCAAGCTGGCCGCCGAAGGCGCCCACGTGGTCGTCGGGGACCTCGACGGCGCCACGGCCCGCCGGACCGCCGACGAGATCGTCGCGGCGGTCGGCGCCGGCCGAGCGCTCGGACTCGAGATGGACGTCACGCGAGAGGCGTCGGTGCGGGCGGCCTTCGAGGAGACCGTGCTCGCCTACGGCGGGCTCGACATCCTGGTGTCGAACGCCGGCATCGCGCACTCCGCCCCGGTCGTTCGCCTCGAGCTCGCCGACTGGGAGCGCTCGTTCGCGGTGAACTCCACCGGTCACTTCATCGTCGCCCGCGAGGCGATGCGACTGCTGACGGCCCAGGGGCTCGGCGGCGCGCTCGTCTTCGTCGCGACCAAGAACGTGATGTCGCCGGGCAAGGATTTCGCGGCGTACTCGGCGGCGAAGGCGGCGGAGGCCCAGCTCGCCAAGGTGCTCGCGCTCGAGGGCGCGCCCTACGGAATCCGCTCGAACATCGTGAACCCCGATGCCGTGTTCCAGGATTCGAAGCTCTGGTCGGACGAGATCCGGCGCGAGCGCGCCGCGGCGCAGGGGATCACGGTCGACCGCCTCGAGGAGTTCTATCGCACGCGCAACCTGCTCGGCGTCGGCATCGTGCCGGAAGACGTCGCCGAAGCGGTGCTCTTCCTCGCATCGGACCGCTCGGCGAAGACGACCGGGTGTTCCGTGACGGTCGACGGCGGCGTGCGCGACGCGTTCCCGAGGTGATCCCGTGATTGGCTTCGGCGCCCAGCTCTCGCTCCATCCGCCCGCCGAGCAGTTCGAGCTGGTCCAGCGCCTGGAGGCGGTCGGCTACGACTCCGTGTGGACGGGCGACCATGTGTCATTCCACAACCCGATCCACGAATCGATCACGCTGCTGGCGTCCTACGCGCCGATCACGAAGCGAATCAAGCTCGGCGTCGGTGTCTATCTGCTGGCGCTCCGCTCGCCGGCGATCGCGGCCAAGCAGGCGGCCACGCTCGACGTTCTGTCGGGTGGTCGCCTGGTGTTCGGCGTCGGCGTCGGCGGTGAAAACCCGAAGGAATTCGAGCTCTGCGGCATCCCGCACAAGGAGCGCGGCGCTCGCGTGAACGAGGGCATCGACGTGGTGCGCGCGCTCTGGCGCGACACGCCGGCCAGCTTCCACGGACGCTTCACGCGATTCGAGTCGGTGTCGATCGACCCCAAGCCCGTGCAGCAGCTTCCGCCGATCTGGATCGGCGGCCGCTCGGATGCGGCGCTGGCCCGCGCGGGCCGGCAGGGTGACGGGTGGATGTCCTACGTCGTGCAGGCCGACCGCTACGCGCAGAGCCTCGACAAGATCCGCGCCGCGGCGGCCACCGCCGGCCGATCGATGGACACGTTCACGGCGGCGCACCTGGTCTTCATCACGATCGGCCGCGATTTCGAAGCCGCGAAGCGCGCGTGGGTGAGCGTGCTCAGCCGCCGCTACGCGCAGGACTTCGAGCCCCTCGCCAAGCGGTACGGAGTGATCGGAACGCCCGAGCAGTGCGCCGAGCAGCTCGAGCGGTTCCGCGCCGCCGGCTGCACCTACTTCGTCATGAGCGCGATCGGCGAGCCGCGGGACGAGCGGGCCCAGCTCGAGACGATCGCCGCCGAGATCATCCCGCGATTCAGGTCGCGCTGACGGTGGGGCGGACGGGGCCATGGCCGATCTGACCGGCGGACAGCTGGTCGCTCGCACCCTGAAGCAGGCGGGAGTCGGCGACGTCTTCACCCTGTGCGGCGGCCACATCCTGCCGATTTACGACGGCTGTCTCACCGAAGGCATCCGTATCATCGACACCCGCCACGAGCAGGCGGCCGCCGTCGTGGTTCCGGGCCCGGGCGTGACCGACGCGGTCGCCGGAGTCGCCAACGCGTACGCGGCGCCTACGTCACGGATCCACGCGAGATCGGTCCCGTGCTCGAGCGGGCGCTCGCGTCCGACGAGGTCTGGTGCGTGAACGTCGTGCTCGACCCCGAGGCGTACCGGAAGAGCGGCCAGGTCTCGATGGCCATCTGACCGACGCGTGAAGATCACGTTTCTGTGTCCGCATCTCCGCATCGCCGGCGGAGTGCGCGCGATCCTCACGTACGCGGACCGGCTCACCGCCGCCGGTCACCAGGTCGACGTGGTGGTGCCGGCCAAGCGTCGTGTCCGCGCCTTCTGGCGCTCGGCGACGGGAGCGGGACCCGATTGGATTCCGGGATTCCGCGCGCGCGTCGTCTGGGTGGACCGCTGGAGGCCGAGCGCGCTCCCGGACGGCGACGTGCTCGTCGCGACGGCGTGGCAGTCCGCCGCCGCGGTGGCCGACGCCCCGGCCCGGTGCGGGCGGAAGTTTTACTTCGTGCAGCACTACGAAAGCCTCTATCACGGGCAGGCGGCGGCGGTCGACGCGACGTATCGCCTGCCGCTCCGCAAGATCGTGATCTCCACGTGGCTCCGCGACGTCATGCGCGAGCGCTTCGCGAGCGAGGCGGAAGTCGTGGTGACCCCTGTCGATCCGGCCCTGTTCCACGCCGTTCCCGTCACGGTCGCCACCTCGCGCCCGCGCGTGCTGATGCTCCACCACGACTACGTCTGGAAGGGGACGGCCGACGGCTTCGAGACGGTGGCGCGCGTCAAGCAGCGTGTCCCGGGTCTCCACCTTGTCGGGTTCGGGGTCAGCGCGCCCCGTGACCCGGCGAGCTACGACGAGTTTCACGCGGACCTGCCACAAGCTGAGCTCGCGGCGCTCTACAGCGGCTGCGAGATCTATCTGTGCCCCTCGTGGGACGAGGGGCTCGGCATGCCGCCGATGGAGGCGATGGCCTGCGGCGCGGCCCTCGTGACCTACGACAACGGCGGCTGCCGCGACTACGCGTACGACGGCGAGACGGCGCTCGTCGCGCGCCGGCGCGACGTGACCGATCTCGCGGCCAAGCTCGAGCGCCTCGCCGCCGACCGTGAGCTACGAGCGCGCATCGCCGCGGCGGGCTCGGCGTTCGTCCGGAACACGTTCGAGTGGGGGCGCGCGGTGCGCCGCATGGAGGCGATCTTCCGTTGACGGCCGCGCTGCCGACGGTCGAGGCTCCGTGCGCCGTCTGCGGCGAGGGCGGCGCCGACCCGGTCTGGGCGACGCCGGACCGCGCCTTCGCCGTTCCCGGACACTACACCGTCGTGCGCTGTCGCGGCTGCGGGTTTCTCTACCAGCGCCCGCGTGTGCGCGACGAGCACCTGGCCGCGTGCTATCCCGACCACTATCCGCGCCATCAGGAGCCGTCGCCGCGGATGCCGATCAAGGGATCGAAGAGCCGCCAGCGCGCCGCGCGCTGGGCGCTCGCCAGCGGTCTCGGCTACGAGGCTTTGCGCGACGCGCGTGTCTCGCTCTTGGCGAGGCTTCGGGGGCGGCGACTGCTTCGAAGGATCAGGTGGAGCTGCCCGCCATGGGTCGGCGCAGGCCGCTACCTCGACGTCGGCTGCGGCTCGGGCGGGGCGCTGGGAGTCGCGCGAGCGCTCGGCTGGCGCGTCGCGGGCATCGAGATGGATGACGCCGCGGCCGCGCTGGCGCGACGCTTCACCGACGAGCTGCACGTCGGCGACATCCTGACGGCGCCGTTCGCGCCGGGCCGCTTCGACGTGGTGACGGCCTTCCACGTCCTCGAGCACGTGCCGGACCCGGTCGAGGTCGCGCGGCGCATGCTCGACTGGCTGGCGCCGGGAGGGCTCCTGATCGTGGAGGTCCCGAACGCGGGCGGGCTCGGCGCGTGGCTCTTCGGAGGCGCGTGGGCCGGGCTCGAGCTGCCGCGACATCTCTCTCACTTCACGCCGGCGACCCTCGAGGCCGTGATCGCGAAGGCGGGCGGCAAGGTCGTCTGGACCTGGCATCAGGCGAAGCCACGCACGTATCTCTGGAGCCTCTCGGCATGGCTGCGCGATCGGGGCTGGAACGCGCTCGCGAGACTGACGGAGCTGCGACCGATCTACGGCGTGCTGAAGCTCGGCCTGGAGGTGCTGGTGCCGCTGGCGCGTCAGGCGCGACGCGGCGAGGCGATCAGGATCGGCGCCGTCCGGAGTCGCCGGACGTGACGTAGGACGAAGGAGACTCGAGGCGGGTGGCCAGGGTCTCGAGCTCCCGCTCGAGGTCGGCCAACCGCTTGGCCAGCCGATCGCGCTCCTCGCGCAGCGACTGGGTCGCCGACTGGATGTGCGCCGCGAGGTGCCGGTCCCGATCAGCCCGATGCGGCGTCGTCTCGTCCATGGCCGTTGAAGCCAGCAAGAGCAGTGCCGGGCGGCGACCCCTTGCTGGCCGCGAGCTTCCGAGCCGAAAGCCGCGCACTGTGACACGTCCGACCGCTGAATCGGTCAAGCTGACACCCCGGAAATCTCGCCGGAGGTCGCATGCTAGAATCGGTCACGATGCCGATCTACGAGTACGAGTGTCACGGGTGCCGCAGGCGGGTCAGCCTCCTCGTGCTGCGTCCCTCGGCGGCGGAATCGCCGGCCTGTCCGCGGTGCGGAAGCCAGGCGCTCTCCCGCGTGATGTCGCGTTTTGCGACGGTGAAGTCGGAGGACGCCCGGCTGGATGCCCTCGCCGATTCGTCGAGCCTCGGTGACCTCGACGAGAACGATCCGTCGAGCGTGGCCCGGTTCATGAAGAAGATGGGCCGCGAGTTCGGAGACGACCTCGGCGACGACTTCGAGTCCGCCATGGACGAAGCGATGGCGGAAGGCGAGGGCGGTGCCGGGGACGGGGAGAGTGAATCTCCGGGCGCCGCGGAGGCATCTTCCGATGAGTAACCCTGTGAGCGTCTGATGAAAGTCTCGATCCGTGACCGGTTTGAGGCGGTGGGGGCTTCCGCGTGGGACGGGCTTGTCGCGGCCTCCCGCCTCCGGTCACCCTTCCTGTCCTGGGTATGGCAACACGAGTGGGCGCGGACGTTCGCGGCCGATTGCCGACTCGAGATCCGGTGCGTCCAGGACGGCGCCGGAAACCTGGTGGCCCTCCTCCCGCTCTACGAGTCCTCGGCCGGCGCACTGGAGCTGATCGGCGGCGCCGACGTTTCTGACTATCTCGATCTGATTTCACTCCATGGGCGGGAGGAAGAGGC
>Ga0066709_100002419_pt1 | contig 13599 bp, 8 predicted proteins | sample GraSoiAngelo_158_FD_79665 | JGI IMG/M metagenome (GOLD analysis project Ga0066709, IMG submission 79665) | Grasslands soil microbial communities from the Angelo Coastal Reserve, California, USA - 14_1009_16_30cm | ecosystem: Environmental > Terrestrial > Soil > Grasslands | place: USA... | reverse complement strand
GGCATCCCTGTCGTGGCGTTCTGGACCCGTAATGTCGGTGAAGCTATCGGCCACGTAGAGACTCTGCCTCTGAGCGTGTCGATTCCCGTCAAGACGCAAGCCGACGGCAAGGTTCACGCTGCTGTGCAGCTTACGCCCCACACTATTTTGAAGCCGGGTGATGTGTACTCCACTCCCCGCGCCTTCGTTGCCGTTTACGCCGGTGATTTTTATGAGCCGCTCAGTCTGTGGTCGAGAATCGTGGATCGTGAAGGGCTGCCGCATCCTGCGAACAATGAAGAGAACTACGCGATCAGCTGGTGCGGCTGGGGATATGAGGCCAATGTAACTCCCAAGCAGATGGTGGACACGATTCCCAAGCTCAAGGAACTGGGTATTCATTGGGCCACGCTCGATGATCGCTGGTTTAACAACTATGGTGACTGGCAGCCGCGTCCTGACACCTTTGCTGGCGATGCAATCCAGAAAATGGTGAAAGCCTTTCACGATCAGGGAATCAAGGTGCAGATCTGGTGGCTGCCCCTGGCGGCGGAAGATGGCAGAGGCCGCTACGGTGAGCACAAGTACGTGCTGTCGGACGTGGTGAAACAGCACCCTGACTGGCTGATCCTCAACAAGACTGGCAAGCCTGCGCTGATGGCGCGCAATCTGCCCACGCTGTGTCCGGCTGTTCCTGAAGTGCAAGCGTATTACAAGCAACTTACGGAACGGTTTATCAAAGACTGGGATTTCGATGGTCACAAGCTCGACAACATTTATTCCACGCCGCTCTGCTATAACCCGAAGCACCATCACAAATCGCCGATGGATTCGGTATACGCCATGGGAGATGTGTACCGGACAATCTTCGAGACCACGCGCTCTTTAAAACCGCAGAGTGTCACGCAAAGCTGCCCCTGCGGTACCCCGCCGAGTCTGGCGTGGTTCCGCTATATGGATCAGGCGGTCACGGCCGATCCCGTGGGTTCAGCGCAAGTACGCCGCCGGATCAAAATGTACAAAGCTTTGCTCGGCGCCAATAGTGCCGTATATGGAGACCACGTGGAGCTGACGAGGATCAGGTCTGTCGGAGCTAATGAGGAGGACCTAGGCCGCGACTTCGCTTCAACCCTGGGCACTGGAGGCGTGCTCGGGACGAAATTCACCTGGCCCGATTATGGACCGCAGTTTAAAAACGTCGCCCTGACGCCCGAAAAGGAAGAGTACTGGAAAAAATGGATCAGCCTCTACAACCAGAAGATGCTCTCGAAGGGTACTTTCCGTGACTTGTATGTGATCGGCTATGACCATCCGGAAGGTTACGCGATCGAGAAAGATGGGAGTATGTATTACGCGTTTTTTATCAGCCCGAAAGAGGCTACGGGCAACAACCCGGCTGAGCGGTGGACCGGAGACCTGGAGCTCAGAGGTCTGGGTGCTGGCCAGTACCACGTCACTGATTACGTGAACGGCAAGGACTATGGCACAGTTGCGGGTCCAACCGGGAAGCTTCACCCCGAATTCGTGGACAACTTGTTGCTGCAGGCCGAACCGTCGTCGGCGCATTAGAGCTGCAGCCAACAAATATGACAGTACTACTGCCTTGCTTTCTTCTGGGCTGCATAGCCGGCCTGCGTTCGCTGACCGCTCCAGCGCTTGTGTGCTGGGCCGCGCATCTTGGTTGGTTGCATTTCTCCGGGACCAAACTGGCGTTCATCGGCAGGCCGTGGACACTCACTTTGTTTACGCTGTTGGCCTTGGTCGAACTTATCGCAGATAAGCTTCCAGGAACTCCGGCCCGCACCGCGCCTGTCGGACTGATCGCACGCATCGTGCTCGGCGGGGCATGCGGTGTGGCACTTGCGATCAGCGCGGGAACCAATGTGCCGCTTGCGGCGATTGCCGGCATGTTAGGTGCCCTGGTCGGAACGTATGCCGGATATAACATTCGTCGTGCTCTGGTTTCGCAGCGGCACCTGCCGGACTTCGCTGTCGCCCTGGCAGAAGACACGGTTGCGATCGCAGTGGGATTGCTGATCGTGTCGCGCTTTTAGACCGCGGGTTTTGACATCAAGAACTGCGCTATTTAGCGCTTGCTGCCCTTAACATTGCGGCTTTCGAACCTTCTGTAAATCTCTTTTGAAGCATTCGGGAAAGCGGATACCCCACTCTGGCCAACATCTTCTGCGGCCGGGAAAACGCGAGGATGTCGTACCACACCTCATCCTGGGACCGGTTCCATTCGACAGTGAATCGTTCCTCTCCGCTCTCCGCATGTTCTGCTAAGGTGCCGTACGCAAAGCCGTATCGAGCGACGGTACCGTTTTCGTCGACGACGTAAACGATACGAGCGGCGTTGAGCGAATAGAATCCAAAGTGCTGCACTAGGATCGCAACGCCCGTTCCAACCTGAATCGGGGCGCTCGGCGAATAAAGACGTATCCACGGCATGTTGAACATTTGCCATGTGCGAATGGCCTTCACCGCCGCACGCCACGTATTTTCACCTCTACCAAGGAGAATGCGATTGCGGTCTACGTTGTAGCCTCGGGGCACGGTGTGGCCGAAGTACCGACATCGGCGTACGAAAAAGCTGACTGCTGCTGGCGGGTCAGGAACTTTTCAACTTCTTCAACCGATGGTGCCCGTAGGAGAAACAAGCGGTACTGACTCCTCTGCGTGCTTGTGGAATAGCGAAATTTCGCCAACTTACGTGCGGCACACGCCGCATGCGTCCGCGTACAGGCGAAGTACATTTCGAATATGCTTTTGAACCAGCATCTCCGGATTGTTTTGAAGTTTTCCGGCGCAGATGGCTTCGTACTGTGAAGGAAGATTCTGGCTAATCAAGGGCAACGGCACCTGAGTTGTGGAGAGATTCTCGAACAAACGAGTGACTTCGCTCTGCACGATTGACTCGTGCCAATAGTACCGACACCGGTCGCTGTAACTGAATGCACGAGAGAAGGACTGCTCATCTTTGTCACCTTGATAATAAGAGCGCCAATGAACCGGATTCTGCAGCATGGCGGTCTCAAGCGCCTCGCGGACTTGCGACAGCCGATAGCCTTTGCCCCGGCCCAGTAACTCCCGCTCAATCGAGCTCAAGGAGAAGATGGCCTCCCGATAAGCGAAGGTCAGCCAAGGCCCCACCTTCAGAATTGCAAAATGATCTTCCACCAGTTGCGCGAGAGCCCCGGCGGTCTGATAGTCGGTCGAATGTGCTTCGTACACAAGGCTATGATTGCTGGGTAGTGCCGCAGAGAGGCTTTGAGCTTGAACTCGATCGTAGTCAAAGATTTCCTTCTCTCCGAAATCCACCCCCGGTTGAACGACCAGTGCAATCACTCTCTCCCAGGCCGCGGATAAACCCCGCTGAGCGAACGCGCTCCGAAACGTTTCCAACGTGCGATGAACGTTATCCGCCGGGGTTACAGCTGGACGCCCGCCGGAATCTGATTCGCCCCCGGGAGCTGGCACTTCACTCCCAATCACGTAGAGCAGCGGGGGCAAAGTATCAGGCAACTCGCTGTTCGCAGTCTCTGCCGCCTTACACAGAAGCGCGGCGCGATGCGCAATCGTGTCTTCTGTTAGTCCGCTGTCGTCACCGCACGCCATGCTCGCGTCGAGGTGGATTTTGCGATATCCCGCCAATACGCAGGCCCGAACCAGCTCGCAGGCCTTCTCCATGGCTTGACTCGCCGGTTCGGCGCGCCATGGGTACGGACCAAGGTGGTCGCCTCCCACGAGAACTCGCTCGGGAGAAAGCCCGGCAAGTCGCGCGGCGGAGTGAACAGCATTCGCGAAGTGTTGCGGCGTCTGACCTGTGTAGCCTCCCTGCTGGTTCACCTGGCTGGATGTGGATTCGACATGCAGGAACCACCCGTCATCGACAGCCTCTTGTATGGCGGCATCGATCACTGCCGGATGGGCTGAGCACACGGCGTAGCTGCCAACCCGTTCTCCGCGCCCATTTCGGGCGATTAGATCCTGGAGGCTGGACATTTATACGGTGAATAGAACAGGGCCTTCCGCCATCTTATCCTGCTCTCTGCGCCATAGGGGGTTTTGCAGGGTCGCAGCTCGTAACTAGCACTCCAGAACTTCGTAAAACTCTATCCAGGCATCCTTAAAAAAATGCTTCTGCTTGTGGGCCAGTTCAGTGTGCTCAGGATTGGTTTCGAAGAGCTTGAGGGCAGCTTGCGCGGCGCAGAGGTCCTTAAATGAGGCTTGCCAGATGAGGGTGTTTCCAGGGTCGCGGCTGGAGATGGGAATCAGACGTTCACCTCTTGGCAGAATTCCACGATGCTCCAGTGCCGCAAATTGTTTTTCTAGCGCGATGAACTCTTCTCTTTTGGAATGTTCAAACTGCTGAACCAGACGCATGATGACGGCCACTTTGTCCCCCTGATCTTGCTAACTGCTGATTGTTCCGGCCTCATCGGGAATATCAAACGACACGAGTTCAGAACGAAACCCTCGAGTCCGCACCGCGCCATATCCAATTCCCATGAGCATCCAGATCATGCCCGCAATTTTTGCTGGCCGGCTCAGATTCAGCCACAGCAACAGGCATATGGCGAAACCGAGAACTGGCACGAGAAAGCTGCTTAGTGTCTTCTCGCGCCCGCGCAAGTAGTACCGCACAAACGATGCGGCGTTCACGCCCATAAACGCCAGCAGCGCGCCAAAATTCAGCAACTCAGCGGCGCGCTCGAAACTCAAAAATGCGGTTCCCGCAAGTGCGAACAGACCTACAAATACGACATTGTTCTGTGGGATTCGGCGTTTCGGTTCAATGGCTCCGAAAAAAGACTTTGGCAGCGCATTCCCCCTTCCCATGCCATAGAGCAGCCGCGCCGCGCCAAGCTGCGAGCCCATCCCGGAACCTACTGTTGCCACCAGCAACGTGACATTGATCAGCGTAAACAACCATCGCCCTGCGGCCCGCCCGGCGACGTGAACGTAGGCAGTGTCCACGTCCGGGAAGGGCTGCGAACTCGGCCACACCAGTTGCGCTGCGTAAACTTCGATGGACGCCAGGACCCCGGTTACTAAGCAAACCAGAACGGTCGCCAGCAAAATGTTGCGTTTGGGATTCTCGGCTTCTTCGGACAGCGTCGAAATCCCATCGAACCCGATGTAGGTCAATACGGCGAGTGATGTACCACCCATTACCGCCGGGAATGAAAATGTCTGCGGATCATAAAAGGGCCTGGTGAAAAAGGGCGCGCCGTCATGCGGAATGCCCATTACGTACCGTGCTGCCGCCGCCAGGAAGATAAGAATCACCACGCCCATGCCTGCCGCCAGCGTGGTGTTGATCCGCGCCGAAGTACGGATTCCGAACAGGTTCAGGCAGCTAAACAGCACGACAAACAGAATCACCCAGACCGCGTAGGGAACTTCCGGCAGAAAATTCAGCGCGAACTTGCTGCACAAGATGGTGCATACGATCGGATTCAGCATGTAATCCATTGCCATGCTCCATCCCGTCACATAGCCAAGGGCGGGATGAATTTCTGATCCGACGTAGGTAAATGCCGATCCTGCGCTGGGGTAAGCTCGCGCCATTCGTCCATAGCTGATGGCGGTGAACAGCATCGCGACCATGGCGATCAGGACGGTGGTGACTGCATGGCCCCGCGCCCTCTGGCTCATCACGCCGTAGACCGGCATGGGAGCAGTCGGCTGGATCACGATCATGCCGTAGAGAATCAGGTCCCATAGTCCCAACGCGCGGCGCAGACGCGGGCCAGCTTCTGCCGGTACGGTTGGTTGGCTCACCATGAAGTCCGGCTCAGAAATAGAACTTCAGAGCCAGTTGAACAAATCTGGGATCGCGTGCCGACTGTGGAAATCCCCATGCACAATTGGAGTTGCGATTGTCGACCGGGCAGCCACTTACACCTGGATCAAGGTCCGCGCCGTGGTCAGTGGCCGGGCTGTCGAAGAGAAACTTGCCGGGCACAAGCTGCGGATTGTAATGGTTCCACACATTGAAAAACTCCGCGCGGAACTCGAAGCTGTATCTCTCGCTGACAGGAAAGGTCTTGAATAGAGAGAGATCCCAATTCTGGAAACCCGGCCCCCGGACGATGTTCCGGCCCGCATCTCCGAACGCGCCGAATTCCTTGTTGGTGGCAAAGGCGCAAGTGTTAAACAGCGTTCCGGGAATGCAGGGCTTGGCATTCGGATCGCCAATGCGATCAGGGCGCGAGGCGCTGGCGACATTCCCGCCACCATCGGAGTTTGAAAGGTCAGTCTCGATATCAACTGGAGTGAAATAGTTTCCAGTTGATGCAGAGGTGATTCCGGCGACCTGCCATCCGCCGATTATCTGATTCAAGACACCGTTCGCATTGCCGCCCAAAGGCTTGCCTTTCCCAAAAGGCAGCTCGTACGAATAGCTGAACACGAAGCGGTGGCGCACATCAAAGTCGGCATTTCCGTACTCCCGCTCCGGGAAGCGCTGGTCGCGGAAATCTCCAGAGGCGAAAGAACCAAGATCGGCGCTGGACGCGGTATCCAGAGCATGACCGTAGGTATAAGAGGCTTGGAACTGCAAACCGCGCGTCAGGCGTTTCTCAAGGCGAGCCTGCAGAGAGTGGTAATTGGAAAATGCGTTTGAGCGAAACGTGGCAATGCCGGTGTCGAATGCCTCATCGCAATTGTCCGCATGGTCTAAATCGCAGGGCAGGCTTGGATCCACAGCCTTATGCACGGGACGGCGAGGAGCAAAAGCCGCATTTTGATCAGCAGTCGGAACAGCCTGGTTTCCGTTATAGAACGCGAAGAGCTTCAGGCCTCGAGACCCGGCGTAGGAAACCTCAAGCACAGTCTCTGCTGGAAGTTGATACTGCAATCCGACGTGCCACTGCTGGTTATATGGTGTTCGCAGGTTCGGGTCTACCGAAAACAACTGCGGAGTATTCGGATCACTTAGCGAGTCGGCGGGAAAACCATTTGCCAGCACATTCAGGTTGGGAATCGAGCAATCGATCTGACCTCCTGCCGGGTTGGCAGAAGATGCCCCGCAATTCGTGTTGAATGACTCAATTGAAAAGAATGGGGGATTGAAACCTGTGCTCGGATTGGAGAACGGCCCGTTCTCCTGACCTCCATAGAAGATTCCATAGCCGCTGCGCAGTACGAGCTTATCCATGATCTGGAATGCCAGGCCGACTCGAGGTGCGAAGTTATTCAAGTCGCGATTGATCAATCCGCGAGTACCCGTGCGCGAAATCGGTATGCTCTGGGCCAGCGTGGGTGTGAGTTGCAGATCTTGTCCTTTCGGCACCAGCAGCGATTGCGTGGCAAAATCAAACGTCGCTGCCTCATCATGGGCTTCTTTGATCGTGCTGAAGAATTCATAACGCAGACCGAGATTCAGCGTGAGGCGCTGGGTAGCGCGGAAATCATCCTGCACATAACCGCTGTAGATTTCCCTGCGGTAATCCACGTTATGCAGGCTGGTAATCGAGCCGAAATCGGGGATGCCCAGCAAGAAGGAGGCAAATGCCGAGCCTCCGGTGCTGGGCGATGCAGGATTATCCGTGAACTCGCTGCCGAAGCCCATATTACCGCGCGAGGCCGCCGGCTGAAAAAGCGTGAACTGCTCGTGCCGAATTTCCGTGCCGAACCTGAGGGAGTGGCGCCCGCGCACCCAGGTGAGGTTGTCGGTCAGAACAAAACTGTTCTGTATTTCACGCGACGGAAGGAAAGTGGCGCTGCCGATGGTAGCGGTGCCGTCGCCGAAATCAATTTCCGGCAGGCCACCATTCAAGGGCGCGAACGGCACCCCGGGGAAACTGATCCCGAAAGAGGGATCGCCTGCGATGTCTTTGTCAAAATTCAGCTGGTATCGATGCGAGTTGATGCGGTTGTAACCCAGCCGGACCTCATTGACCACGGTCGGGGCAAACAGATGGGCCTCGCTCAGCGCGACGCTTCGATATGAGTTGTCTTCCAGTCCATCGAAAAAGCCTCCCCCATCGAGCACATTGTTAAAGGTCGAGGGGATTTCGCTCGGTTGGTCTTCGTAGCTGAAGCGCCCAAAAAAGTCATTGGTCTGCGAAAACTTGTGATCGATTCGAATGTCAAAGTTGTTGCGACGCTCCTTCCTCAAAGGCTCGGTCAGGAAATTCGCCCCCGAAATGCTGGTGTTCGGAGCGGGAAGAAAAGTCGCCAGGCGCGCCGCTAGGGGGTCGACGGAGCTGAAGACGTTCAGGTTGCCGCCGGATGAGATCGGCACGCCGCAGAAGCCGTTTGGATTCAGGCCTGATTGCATCGTCAGCCGCGTGTCGAAGATTTCACCGACAAATGTATCGTTGTTGTTGCAGTCCTTCGCCCTGGATCCATCGATGATATTTCCGTCCGGGTCCACCTGAGGCGCAAAGGCGCTCTGCAGATTGCCACTGAAGTCCCCCGCAACTTCCGCAGGAGTGGGAATCACTTGCAGGATTGGCGTTGCCTGGCGTACGCGAAGGCCTTCGTAGTCGAAGAAGAAAAAAGTCTTGTTCTTGACGATCGGCCCGCCTATGGTGAATCCAAACTGATTTTGCTTATAGGGTTGCCGTCCAAACTGGTCAAACACATTCCTGGCATCGAACTTCTCGTTCCGGAGAAACTCGTAAACGTCGCCATGAAATTGGTTGGTCCCTGACTTAATCACGGCATTCATGATGGCCCCGTTGCCGCGCCCGAATTCGGCGCTGTAGGCGTTGGTCTGCACCTTGAATTCCGCGATTGCGTCTACCGAGGGTTGAATCACGTATGTGGTCTCGTTCAGCAGGTCGCCCAGATTGGAGTTGTTGTCAATGCCGTCCAGAAGGAAATTGTTCTGCAGGGCGCGCGCCCCGTTTGCGCTGAAACCGAAAGTCTTCTCCGCGCGCGATCCGGGCTCAGCGGGAGCCACGCCGACGCTCAACTGCGCCAGTTGCGCGTAATTGCGGCCATTGAGCGGAAGCGTTGAAATTCGCCTGGCGCCCACCACCTGCCCGAGATCGGAGTTCTGCGTTTCGAGTTGCGGGCCCAGGGTATTGACCGTGATCTGCTCGTTCACTTGGCCCACCTGCAGAACCACGTCCACGGACGGCCGCTCCTGAATGTTCAGCTCGATGGGGCCTACGACCGTCTTCTTGAACCCTTCTCTTTCAACCGTAATGCGGTAGCGGCCCGGCTTCAGCGGGCCAGCGTTAAATTCGCCCTGGTCATTCGATTTCGTACGGAATGCCGTGCCTCGGTCCACGTCCTCGACCACGACTTGCGAGCCCGGCAGAACGGCTCCCGAGCTGTCTTTTACCGAGCCTACGATGTTGCCGGTATCTTTTTGCGCTTGGCACAGGCTCGAGAGCAGCAACAGGGACGAGAACACCAGCAGGAAAAAATAAGCTCTCCATGAGTACGGCACCGTGAACCTCCTGTTACCCAACGGGATGGGTGAAACGAAATCGTTATTGCGGGTCTGCTTCCAACAGCAGGTGTTCATTGAATGACACCTGTAGTTTCGGACTGCTGGCATCAATCGTGCCCACATCTTTGCCGCTTTCATAGTCCACAACCCGGTACGCGCCGGGTTTCAGGCCGCGCAGCTCAACCTGCCCGCTCCACGACTTGGTTTTATCGGGCGCGTAAAAAGCGTAATACATGCGCCCATCCTTTGCGATTGCGTAGCCTTCAGGCCAGTCGTAACCATACGTGTATAGACCAAGAAATTCTCCGCGCGACAGCATCTTGGCGTTGTAAAGATCGATCCATTTCTTCCAGTGCGCTTCTTTCTCAGGAGTCAGTTCCACGGTCTTGAACTTCGGACCATAACCGGGCCAGGTAAACTTCGTGCCCACTACGGCACCGACTCCGACTTCCGATGCGAAGTCTCGTCCTTTATCGACTTCGTGCTGCGTGTTGCTGAGCTGCACTTCCGTCAACTCGACGTGGTCTCCGTACACGGCAGCCGCAGGTCCAAGCAAGGCTTTGTACATCTTCGTGCGCAGCCGGACTTGGCGCGACCCCACGGGATCAGCCGTGACCGCCTGGTCGATGTACGGCAGCCACGCCAGATTCGGCGGCGTTCCGCAGGGACACGCCTGCGTCACGCTCTCCGGCTTCAGTGCGCGCGTGGTTTCCAGAATGGTCTTGTAAATGTCGCCCACTGCTGCAATGGAGTCATCCGGCGATTTGTGGTGGTGCTTTGGGTTATAGCAGGCCGGGACGGTGTAGGCGAAGTCAAGTTTGTGTCCGTCGAAACCCCAATCGCGGACAAATTTTTCGGTCAGACGCTTGTAATAATCCTTCACTTCCGGAACGGCGGGACAGAGAGTCGCCAGGTCAGCAGTCACCCGGGCCGCCTTGCCGTTCTTATCCAGCACGAGCCAGTCCGAATGATCCCGAACCACATTCGACAGCTGGTACGGGCGGTGATTCAGGATGTCCTTGCCATGCCCGTCCTCGACCACCAGCGGAATCCACCAGAGGGTGAGGCGGATGCCCGCATCGTGATACGCCTTCACCACCTTCTGGATGGAATCATCAGGGAATGTGTCGAAACGCGGCTCCCAATCGCCACGCGCGCGAAACCAGCCGGCATCGAGGGTGGCCCATTTCAGCCCGAGCTGCTTCAGCTTCGGAATCGTGCCCAGCATCTGCTTCGGCGTGAAGTCCATCTCGTAGCCCCAGCCGCACCAGTTGGCTTCGTAGTCGGCGGCGTTCGGATGTGCGAGGCTCACACCGCGAACTTGCAGCATCTTCGAATACAGGCTGAGCGCCTGAAAAAAATCGCCTTGGAACACAGAAACGAAGGTAAGAGGTATTGAAAACGTTTCTCCGGGTTTCAGGCTGGTTTGCTCGTCCATGGCAACCGACACGCTGACTCGCCCGTCCGGCGCGGTCTTCACGGGAAGGCTGAGCTTCAGCGGCACGGTTTCCGCGTGTCCGATAGCTTCACCCACGGAACCTGTCCAGAACGCCACCGCCGGAATGCCGCCGCCGGTCTGGTTTTCATCGTTGTGCATGACCGCTTGCATCAGGTTCGAGCGGGAAAATTTGTTAGTGATTTTCATCACATCGTCTTTGCCCCAGGCCTCACTCGATCCATGGAACGACCACATCGCATAAGGCGGCGCTCCCAGGTCGCTCAACGATGCATTCAGAACGTGCCCTTGAGTGCTCACGTGATCGATTGCAATGTCGCTGCTTCCGCTGTTCTTGTAGGACACACTGGCCAGGGCGACGTTAGGAAAATCGTCGTAGAACTCTTCAGCTAAGCTTTTCTCGAGTGCCGGCACAACGGGCGATTTCCCAGCAACCTCGATCCGCTTCCCGCGTGCTCCCAACCGGCCGGAGGTCGGGCTCACATGCGCGTGCGTAAGGTCGAGCGCGAAGTCACGTATTTCTTTGCCATTACTTACCAGTACGTCGCCTGTGTCCTCGATCCGTGGGTCGTCCAGACCCAAGTCTTTCCCCTTGCTCAGAAGAGAAGCCTGCATGTAGCCGCTCGGAAACAGCCGGAATTCTGCGGCAGAAGTTCGTATCACGATCGGATTTCCAGAGACCACATCGATGCTGCTGGCTGGCTCTGAGATGGCCTTGCCTGTCTCCTGGCGATTGCAGCTCGAGAGTAGAACGCTGGCCACGGCCAAGAGAGAAACGGCTATTGCTTTTTCGGCAGCACCCGCCTTGAGCAACCGACAAATTCGTCTAGTGTAACGTTTCACCGGAGTGGGTCTTCATATACCCAATTCAGGTCAACTGTCAAGCAAAAACACCAGGGTTGTCATCCTAAGCGGAGCGAGTACTTCGCGCAGCGAAGTGCTCGCGCAGTCGAAGGACCCCTTGTCCGAAGGAATAGGCACAGGCGGCTCCAGGAATTCTCTTCGTTATCCTCGTACCGCATCAGGTAGAAAGAAGTCACTGCCCTGCTTCATCGAATGCCCCATGAAGCGAAGCCCCGAGTTCAATACCTTTTTCCTTCGCGAACCTGACCAGCGCCGGCCATGATGCCTCCGGGTGGATTGTATGGGGCGACATGACTTTGTAGCTCGCGAGCAGCACGCCAAACTCGAGTGCACTTTCCAGGGGACGTTCTGTAAGGGTCTTCCTCGGCGGACAATCGCTCACCAGCGGGACGCCTCTCGCCATGGCGGCAAGGATTCCCCCGAGCAGACAATCGCCAGCCCCGGCGGTCGATGCAACCTCCACCTTCGGCGCTGGGCAGTAATTCCAGACATCGCAGGTAGCAGCATAAGCCCCGGCGTTCCCCGCACTCACGACTAGCTGAAGAGAGGGATAGTTTGCAACAAGAAATCGGACACACGCTTCCGCGAAAATTTGCGCGCTGTCTGGACTGAAGGTCATCCCGATGAGCTCGCCTGCCTCGCTCTCGTTCAAAGACAATAAATCCAGCCGCTCGAAGAATCCCATTGCTTTCGCGGCGGCAATCTCCGACGAAACAAATGAGGCCGCCCGGAACGCTCCCGCCTTGCTCGCCAGTTGCAAAAAGTGTCGGCGCACATCGAGCGAAACTTCGGGGAGAGTGAGAGCTATGGTGCTCGACGCTGAAAATCCCTCCTTAACCAAGTCAAGGTCGCCCGCGCTCAACTGCTCTGCCGCCGAATTGTTGGTCGTGATGTTGCCCCCGGTCCCATCGGGATATTGAAAGCACACACTGAATAAGGTCGGCGAATGAGCGATCGTTTGGACGAAGCGCGTGTCCATGCCAGCAGCGGACAATTCGCGGAGCACAAATTGTCCGGCTGCATCGTCCCCTACCTTACCAACTGGAATCACGCGAAACTGCTGGCTCCCGAGCAATTTCGCAACGTAGTGACTGACGATGTGCAGCTTGCAGTAGTCCCTCACATCGAGCAAACTGCCCGGCCGGCTTTCGTTTCGTCCGAGTGTGTGGTTGCCCTCGAGGGAGAACAAAATTCCCGTTCCCAGACCTCCCACTCCTACCAGTTGCTGGTAGGAAGTGTTCTTGCGAGTGGAACCCACTCTACAGAAGCTCCCAGCCGGGATTCTCGCTGATGGGATGGCGCGCGGTCTCCTCAGTCGCAGTGATAATCGCATCCGGATGCCGCTGCAACAGGGTCATCGGATACTCGGGCGTCGGCTCGGAGAACAACGCAACTCGCAGTGCGGTCTGCTTCCACGCGCCCGTGTCACTGTACACGCGCACTTTTTTCGCAGAGAGGCATTCCTTGATTCCCAGAGTAATCGACATGGGCGGAACAAATTGGTAGGCCCCGCCGAACGTCCGCTGAGCCAGCGCGAGGATAGTGTCGAAATTATTTTCCTGAATCCGTACGCTCGAATTCGCAAGCTCCTCAAGCGAAACGGAACTATAAGGATGTCGCCGTGCCTGGTTGTAAGCAACATGCCCATCCTGTCCCCAACCCCCTATCGTGATGTCAATGGGCGCCGTTTCAATCGCGGCTCGGACCTGCTCCGCGGTCGATGGTAACAACCAGAATCGCTGCGCTTGCGGAACGGCTAGCGCCGGCAAGACCCCACCGTAAAAATGTTCTTCCATGAACGAACGGAAGTTATAAGGATGACGCGCGGGCAGAGGGCGACCCTGCCAGTCCAGGCACTCGTCCATGTGGAAGACAAAGAGACTTC
>Ga0066709_100002415_pt1 | contig 13604 bp, 6 predicted proteins | sample GraSoiAngelo_158_FD_79665 | JGI IMG/M metagenome (GOLD analysis project Ga0066709, IMG submission 79665) | Grasslands soil microbial communities from the Angelo Coastal Reserve, California, USA - 14_1009_16_30cm | ecosystem: Environmental > Terrestrial > Soil > Grasslands | place: USA... | reverse complement strand
GAGATCAGCGTCTCCGGTTTCGGGTGCTCGTCGGAGAGCGACTTCATGACCTGCGCCGGCGTCTTCGAAGGATCGATCCGCTTCGCCGTCTCGACGAACGCGGCGTAATCCTTCGCGAGCTGCGCCTGCCCTTTCGCGAGCAGCTCCGCGAGCGGGATCTCGACGCCCTCGTCGTACCTCATCTTCGCGAGGAAGTTCGCGGCGCCGATCGCGTAACTCCCCTTCGAGCGCGGCAGAAGGTCTTTTTCGAGCCACGCGGCGAAGTCCCGGGTCGCCGCGACGACGCGGGCGTTGGCGTCGTCGAATTCCTTCTTGAGCGCCGCGTCGGATCCCGCGGCGTCCTTCGCCCACGTCGCGACGGTGCCCGAGAAGTAGCCGACGGATCCCTTCGACATGCGGATGGCCAGGTCCGTGAACTCCTTCGGAGGGTTGACGAGGTTCGCCTTCGCGGCGTCGTAGATCGGAGGCATGACCTTCAATCGCGCGACCAGCGACCGCAGCCGCTCGGCGGGCGGCGCGAAGCTGCGCTTGATCAGGCTGTCCGCGGCGCCTCCGGGCAGGCCCGCGTAGCCCATCGGGTTCCGCTCCCAGGTTCGGATCGTGTCCTGATCGAGCAGAAAGCCGCGGATCTGGCCTTCCAGCGCCTGTGCATCGATGGCGTCGTCGAACGAGAGCTTCGAGCTGTCCATCGCCTGCAGGCGCGCCAGGAACGTCCGCAGCTCGACGATCCGGGCCTCGATGCGCCGCCGCGAGCGGTCTTCGAACTTCGAGTCGTACTGATGGAAACCGGCGTCGGTGCCCTGCGTCGGGAGGTACGCGAACCGCGCGTCGAAATAGTCGTCGACGAACTTCGAGAAGGAATCGGGGGATGCCGGCCCGCGCGTCGGGACCGGCTGCGCCGCCGGCGCGCCCGCGACCGCGACCGCGACCGCGAGGGCGCAGACGGCGACTGAAAAGATGACGGTTTTCATGCGGCGAAGGCTAGCACCGAAGGGTCATCCCGGACGAAGCGAGCAAGTCCTCGTTAGGATGGAACCGTGCGGACCCGGGCAACCGTTCTCCTCGCTCTCGTCGGCCTCGCCTCCGAAGCGTTCGCGCGGCCGTCCGACCTCGAGAGCCGGATCCGCGAGGAGGTGGCGCATTTCCACGGCACGATGGGAGTCGTCGCCCGGAACCTGGACACGGGCGAACGAATCTCGGTCAACGGCGACATGCGGTTCCCGACCGCGAGCCTGATCAAGGTCGCCGTGATGGTCGAGGTCTTTCACGGGTTCGCCGACGGAAGCCTCCGGCGCGACCAGACCGTGACGCTCTCCGATGCCGACCGCGCGGGAGACGAGACGGTGCCGCTGAACGTCCTCCATGCGGGAGCGGTCCTGACGGTCTCGGATCTCCTTCGCCTCATGATCGCCTGGAGCGACAACACCGCGACGAACCTGCTCGTCCGTCTCGCCGGAATCGTACGGACCAACCGTCGCATGGAAGCGTACGGCCTGGCGAACACGAAGATTTTCCGTCCGACCTTCCGGGACGGGAAAGCGGACGTCTTCCCGGAGCTCGAGCGGGAGTTCGGCCTCGGGATGACGACACCTGCCGAGGCGGCGCGACTCTTCGAGTCGATCGCCGAAGGAAAGGCCGTCGACCGCGCCGCCTCCGACGAGATGCTCGCCATCCTCGCGCTCCAGCAGGACCGCGCGATGATCCCGCGGCGGCTGCCCTTCGAGCGCGACCGGATCTTCGTCGCCAGCAAGACCGGGTGGGACGAGGAGAAGCTCGCCGACCCGAGCGGCTTCCGGGGAGACGTGCGGAACGACGCCGCGTACGTGAAGGGGCCGCGCGGACGCTACGTCCTCGCGATCCTCGTAAGGCGGGGGAAAGACAAGAGCCCCGGAGTCGACAGCGAGGCGCTCGTCACGGGCGCCCGGATCTCGCGGATGGTGTACGACGCCTTCGGCGGGCCCCGCCCTTCTGCGAAGCCCTGATCTCCGGGCGGCCGGTCAATCCAGGTTTTCCATCAGCCAGACGTCCCCGCCCTGCGGGCGGAAGCGGTCGAACAGGACCCATCGCCCGTCAGGCGACCACACCGGATAGTCGATGCGCACGTCAGGATCGTCGAACTCGAAGACCGGCTCGGGCGATCCGCCCGCGAGCGGCGAAATCCAGATCGTCTTGTGACCGACGACGTCGAGCACCTTCGAGAAATCGGGCGAAAAGGACATGTGCGCGCCGCCCGCGACCTCGGCCAGCGGCTGCGGCTCGCCGCCGTCGAGCGGGACTTCGAGAGTTCGCGCGGCGCCGCCGAAAGACGGACATCGGTAGACGATCTTCGTTCCGCCGCCGGTCCAGCGGAGGAAGTGGCCCAGCACGCCGGTCGAAGTCAGCGGACGCGCCCCGCTCCCGTCGGCGTTCATCGCCCAGACTTCCAGCCGTCCGCCCTGATCGGAGACGTAGGCGATCGACCGTCCGTCCGGGGAGTAGAACGGGTTGATGTCGATCGATCGGTTGCGCGTCAGCTGCGTCAGGCGGCCGCTCTCGAGTTCCGCCGTCCAGACGTTCAGGTGGCCGGATCGCGACGAAAAGAACGCGAGGCGGCTCCCGTCCTGAGACCAGGTGGGCTGGAAGTCTCCACCGGCGCCGCGGGTGATCTGGCGCGGGGCGGCTCCGTCTGACGAGGCGATCCAGACGTTCATGTCGCCCGAGCGGTCCGAGTTGAACGCGATCCGGCGCGCGTCCGGCGACCAGTTCCCGCGACTGTCCTCCCGCGTCGTCGCGACGACCTCCTCGCCGGGACCCGCCGGGCGTCCCGTATCGGGAGAGAGCGGCAGCTTCCAGAGATCGGCATTCTGCTTGAGCGTCGCGAACGCCAGCTTCCTTCCGTCCCGGGCGAGCGAAGGCTGGACGTCCTGTCCCGCGCCGGTCGTGAGCTGCTGCGCCGGTCCGGCGGCGGCTCCTTCCGCGCCGACGGGAACCCTCCAGAGGTTGATCCCGCCGCCGCGGTAGGACGAGAAATAGATGAACCTTCCGTTCGGCGACCACACCGGGTCGAGGCTCGCGTACGGCTCGTCGACGACCCGGACGGTTGCTTTCGAGGCGACGTTCACGACCCGGACGCCGAACCTCGTCCCTTCCACGCTCTGGAACACGATCCGCCGCGAGTCGGGCGACCACCGCGGCCGCAGGTGCGCGACCGCTTCGGAGACGTCCGTCGAAACCTGCTCCGGATTGCGGCCGCGCGCGTCCACCGTCCAGATGCGCCGCGGGCCCGCCCACGACGCGTCGACCGCGATCCGCGATCCGTCCGGCGAGAACGACGGATGAAACGCGTTCTCGAACAGCCGCGATTCTTTGCGCGAGGACAGGGCGATCGTCCACACGTCGCCGGCGTCGTACTGGCCGAACACGTCCCGCGGCTCGAGCCGGCTCTGCGGCTCGCGCCCGCGCACCAGGACGAGCGTCTCGCCGTCGGCCGTCCAGGCCGGCTGGACGTCGTCGAAAGGGCCGCTCGTGACCTGGCTCTCCTCCCCCGAAACGAGCTCCTTGACGAAGATCTTGCGGACCCGTCCCACCTCGCGGGTGAACGCGATGCGCGAGCCGTCCGCGGAGAACGCGGGAAAGGATTCGATCTCCTTCGCGAAGGTGAGCTGGGAGAGTCGCGGAGCGGCGGTCGGGGCGGGAGTCTCTTGAGGCGCTCGCACGAACGCTTCTCGAAAAGTCCGGAGGATCGAGGCGCCGACCCCAGCCCGGCGGACCGCCGACCTCGCCGATCCTCTTCCGATCTCGCCCGTCGCTTCCTCGAGCACCGACCGGGCTTCTCCGGCGTCGCGCAGCCGTCGGCTCGGGTCCTTTTCCAGAGAGCGAGCGAGGAGCCGCTTCACGCTGCGCGGCGTCCCGCGGGGCAGCGCGCCCCAATCCGGATCGGAGCGCAGGATCGCGGCCATCTTGTCGTTCACCGTGTCCCCGCCGAAGGTCGCCGTGCCGGTCAGCATTTCGTAGAGGACGCAGCCCAAAGACCAGACGTCGGTCGCGCGGTCGAGAGTCTGTCCGCGCGTCTGTTCGGGGCTCATGTATGCGGGCGTGCCGAGCACGGTTCCGGGCAGAGTCGCGTCCGTGAGCGTCGGGGAGATCGTATCGGCCGGCGACTCGGGCTCGACGTTCTTCGCGAGCCCGAAGTCGAGGATCTTGACGCGCCCCCCGGCCGTGACCTTGACGTTTGCGGGCTTCAGATCCCGGTGCACGATTCCCCGGCCGTGAGCCGCCTCCAGCGCTTCGGCGATCTGTCGCCCGAGCTCGAGCGCTTCGGCGATCGGCAGCGGCCCGGCCGCCAGCTTCTCGGCGAGGGTATCGCCTTCGACGAGCTCGAGGACCAGGAAGCGCCCCTCCGCGGATTCCTCGATGCCGTAGATCGCGGCGATGCCCGGATGATTCACGGCCGCGAGAAGCTGCGCTTCCCGCTCGAAGCGTAAAAGGTGCTGCGTGTCGTTCGCGAGCGCGTCCGAGAGCATCTTGACCGCGACGTCGCGCTTCAGCCGGGTGTCGCGCGCGCGGTACACCTCTCCCATCCCGCCCGCGCCGAGAGGAGCGCGGATCTCGTACGGACCGAGACGGGCGCCTGCCTGGAGGCTCATCGGGCGGTTCGCGCTTCCGGCGGCCGGCCCAGACTGACCTGCCAGATGTCGGCTTCCGCACGGTCTTCCACGAAGAAGATGGTCCTGTCGTCGAGGGAAATGCCGAACTTCCCGCGAGCCGTTCGGGCCGGGACCTCGAGGAGCGGGGCGGACTTGCCGGAGATCGTGTCCAGAAGGAGAAGCTTCCCTCTGGATGGATCGAGCGCATTGTTCTCCTGGCCTCCGACGAGGAGACGCCGACTGTCGCTCATCCACACCGCGCCGAAGCCGAAGTCGGTCAGTCTTTGATACTTCTTCGACTCCAGCCAGTAAAGAACGATCCCCGGCACCTGCGAGCCGTCCCGGCGGTAGACCATGCCTGCCAGAGCCCGGCCGTTCGGAGACCACGAGCTCACCATGAAGCCGTCACCGGCGTCGTCGAAGCGTGGGAGGGGCTGCGCCTTTCCGGTTCCCAGGGGTTGACCGAGAGAAAAGAGATAGCTGTTGGTCCCGTCCGGGAACGCCAGGTGCGAGCCGTCGGGAGACCACCGGGGACTCCAGTTACACGGCGCGTTTTTGGTCAGCTGCGTGGAGCCGCTGCCGTCGGGGTTCACGCTCCAGCACTCGAACCGTCCGGTGCGCAGCGAGTAGTACGCGATCCGTTTTCCGTCGGCGGACCAGTTGGCGCCCCGGTCCTTGGCGGCGTCGTTCGTGAGCTGGCGCAGGGAGGAGCCGTCGGAGGAGATCACGAAGATGTCCTCCTGGACTCCCCGCGAGCTGAAAGCGACCCACTTCCCGTCGGGAGACGGGCCGATCTCGCGCACGAGAAGAGAGCCGCTCAGGATCGAGACGGGTTTTCCGGCGACGCGCTCTGAGACCGGATCGAAGGAGACTCTCCGAACGGTGGAGGTCTCTTCGAAAGAGGCGTAGAGGAGATGCCGGCCGTCCCGGGCGATGCTCAAGTTGCCGCACCAGCGGGACGGCGCCGTCACCGGTTCGGGATCCCCGAGGATCTTGCCGGTCTTCTCGTCAATCGGTGCCCGCCAGAGGTTCATCGTGCCGTTGCGGTCGCTCGAGAAGTACAGGTAGTGACCGTCGGGAGACCAGACGGGATTCCAGTCCACGGAGGAGTCATTCGTGACCGCGACCGCACCGCCCCGCGCGGAACCCGCGGCCGGGATCGTCCAGATGTCGCGTTGACCGCCGCCGGGAGGGATCGCCCAGTAGGCGATGCGATGTCCGTGCGGGGACCAGTTCGGCTGGACCGCGTCTCGATCCGTGATCGGGCGTTTCGCGCCGGTCGCGACGTTGACGGCAGAGAGCCGGCTCGTGGTCTCCCGGGTCAGCGGCGAGCTGATGCTCTCATCCGCAACGGCGATCTCGTTTCCATCGGGGGACCAGGCCGGGTTGAAGCCGAAGTCAGTCAGCCTGCGGACGGATTCGCCCGTGGCGCCCATCAGGAAGATGCCGCCACCTTCCCGTTCCGACCGGAACGCGATCTGGCTCCCGTCGGGAGAGAAGGCCGGCTGTGTGTCGTCCTGCGCAGAGTCCTTCGTCAGGTCGATCGCGTTGCGGCCGTCCACACGCTGCAGGAAGATGTCCGAGTTGCCGGAGGAGGAACTGACGTAGACGAACGTCTTGCCGTCCGGCGAGATGCTCGGGAGGTCCTCTATACCGGACTGCAAGGTCAGTTGCGTGAACATGGCTCCGGCAGCGCTGCCACCGGCGATGCGCTCGGAGGGAACGGATCGCGCGAGGCGATACCCAGTCAGGCGCGCCGCGACGATCGCGACGACGAGCGCCGCGGCGACAGCGAGGAGAAGCGCCGCGCGACGGGGCCGGACCCGCGAGTCGACGACGGAGACGTCCGCCGCCGTCGGCCTCGACTCCGAGACGCCGAGCAGTGCCTCCAGGTCGAACGCGAGGTCGTGCGCGGAGTGGAACCTCTGCTCCGGGCTCTTCTCCAGGCAGTGACGGACGATCCGATCGAGCGCCGGGGAAATGTTCTGATTGGTGAGGGAGGCGTCCGGCGGCTCCTCGCGCAGGATCGCCGACATCGTGTCGGCGGCCGAGTCGCCGAGGAATGCACGCCTTCCGGTGAGCATCTCGTGCAGCACCGCTCCGAAGGAGAAGATGTCGGAACGCGCGTCGGCCGGCTGTCCCCTGACCTGCTCGGGCGACATGTAGCCGACGGTCCCCATCACGACGCCTGGTTCCGTTCCGACGGTCTCCGTGGGAATCTCCGTCGACGGGCCGCCCGCCTTTTCCGGACGCGTCAGTTTCGCCAGCCCGAAGTCGAGGATTTTGACCCGTCCGTCCTTCGAGACGAACAGGTTCTCGGGTTTCAGGTCCCGGTGCACGATCCCTTTCTCGTGCGCGGCCGCGAGCCCGCGCGCGATCTGTGCCGCGTAGTCGAGCGCCTTGCGCACCGGCAGACGGCCGCCGGCAAGTCTCTCCCGCAGGGTCTCCCCTTCGAGGAGCTCCGAGACGACGTATGGAGCGCCGTCCTGCAGGCCGAAGTCGTGGATCGTCAGAATCCCGGGATGGTTCAGCGCCGACGCCGCACGTGCCTCCCCCTCGAACCGGCGTAGGCGGTCTGCGTCCTGCGAGAAGGAGGCGGGCAGCACCTTGATCGCGACCTCGCGATGGAGGCGCGTGTCCCGCGCTCGGTAGACCTCTCCCATTCCGCCCGCGCCGATCGGCGCGAGCACCTCGTAGGGACCCAGGCGCGCACCGGGCAAAAGTGACACGGAGATCGGTGGACGATCTTATCGTCCGGCTTTGCGCTACGCTTTCTTCCGTGAAGAAGGTGATGGCGGCCGCCCTCTTCATTGCCTCCGTCGCGCTTCTCGCCCAGGAGAACCTCCCGCCTCTCCCGCAGGGTGCCCGCGCACTTCCGTCCGCGCTTCCGAAGGCGCAGACCGCGCCGCGCCGGCCGGTGCCCGAGCGGCCCGGAGCCTTCCGCGAAGAGGCTCGCGTCGACCGCGTCGTCATCGACGCGCACGTCACCGACGACGACGGCGAGCCGATCCGGGACCTCACGGCGGCCGACTTCGTCGTCAAGGTGGATGGGAAGCGCGTTGCCCTCGAATCGATCGAATGGATCTCGGCGGGCAACCCCGAGGAGGCGTCTCCCCGAGCCGGCGAAGTCGTCTTCACGGAGGCGCCCACACTCGCCGAGCCGGTCCTCGCGTATCCGCAGGGGAGACTGATCATCCTCTTCTACCAGACCGACTACGACCCACTTCGCCTGACCGGGTTCCTGCGGATGGGCATGTATGCCGACCGTTTCTTGGAGACTCTCGTTCCGACCGATCGCGTGGCGGTCGTCTCGTTCGATTCGCACCTGAAGCTGCGACAGGACTTCACGGACAACAAGGAGAAGATCCGGACCGCGATGATCGCGTGCCTCCGAACGGCGGAGCCAGACCGGATCGAGCCCGGCCCGTTCCCATCGCTCGCACGACACTTCGACTACCCGGCCGCGTTTCGCGCCGCGACACCGGAGCGCGGGCTCGACCTGGTCGCGCGGGCGCTCGAGCCGATCCCCGGCGGCAAGTCGATGCTCTATTTCGGCTGGGGGCTCGGAACCGTCGGCGGGCTGACCGGCCCGGTCCCTTCCGAGAAGAAGGAATACGCGAAGGCTCTTCGGTCTCTTTCAGCCGCCCGCATCAACATCTTCACCCTCGACGTCACCGACGGCGACTACCACACGCTCGAGTACCGGCTCGAGGCGGTCTCGGCCGCGACCGGCGGCACCTACCAGAAGACCCATCTTTTCCCGCAGGCCGCTCTCGATCGCGTGACGCGGGCGATCTCCGGCCGCTATGTCCTCGTCTTCGTCAAGCCGAGTCTGCCTCGCGGCGGTCACGACGTCGAGGTCAAGCTCGCGAAAGGCCGCAAGGGGAGGGTCTCGGCCCGCTCCTACTATCAGGACTAGAAGGGGTCAGGTCTCCACTTGCCACTTTGCGTCGCAAAGTGGCAAGACCATTGCCGTTTCTCGAGTCTCATCCGGATTGTGAATACCTGACCCTACGGCCGGTAGAGCAGCCCCGCATACCCGCGCGTCGTATCGAACCGGGGGGAAGTGCTCCGAATGCGGGCGACCCCGGCGTAGAGCGCGAGGCCGCCGGAAAGGGAGACCGGCAGCAGGCCCTCGTCGATGCGCAGCTCCGCGCCGACGACGCGCACGGGGTCGGGCTTCGGCGCTCCGGGAGTCCATGCCCGCAGCCGCTCTCCGTACAAGACCAGCGGCAACCCGCGCAGCGCCGCCTCCCCGCGGAGCGACTCGACTCGCTCGCCCAGCTGAACCGCCGCCGGCAGCGCGGCGAGCTCTATCCGGTTCCGGTCGAGTCCCTCCGGCAGCACCGCCGACGGCGCGCCGCCCAGCGAGAAGAGGTCGAAGCGCGTCGGGGATCCGCCCGTGTTGCCGGCTCGGCCGGACGCGGTCAACCGCGCCATCGGAAGAAACGCCGAGATCCCTCCGCCTGCGACGAATTGATTCCAGGAGTGCCGATCCGTCCGCCCGGCCGATGCGGACCCGTCGAGCTCGACACCGAACCCGCTCCGGACGCGGAGCCGCCGCAGCGCCGCGCGGCCTCGGACCGAAAAGAGCGCCCGGTCGAAGTCTCTACCTCCCTCGAGCGGCTCGACCCTCGAGGCTCCCCCGCCCGCGTCGACGCGGATGCGCCCTCCGGAAAACGCTCTCCCCCACGAGGCGTCCAAGAAACCTCCTACCCGATCGGCGTCGAGCTCCGGACGATGGACCACCTGCTGCCGTCCCGGTCGCTCGAGCGCCGAGAAAAGCTGGGCCGAAAGAGCGACCGGAAATCCCCGCCACGACAGAGCGAGAGATCCGCCGCGCGGGCCGGCCGCATTTCCGATCGATGCGGCCGCGACCCAGTCGAGCCTTCCGACGACGTCGGAGCCTTCCACGCCGATCTGCCACGCGCTGCCGTCGGGCCCGATCGACCAGGTCGCGAGAGGCCGGATGACGTGGCTCGGCCAGATCCGGTAAGGCCGGTCGGGCGCGACGTCCGAACGGGTGAACGGCGCCGCCGGAGCGCGCTCCGGAGGCAGCAGAGGAAACGCCTCCGCCCGGCGGCCGAGAGAGGCGAGACCCGGCGCGGGCAGCACGAGGCGACGGACGTCCACGCCCCGGGCGGTGATCTCCAGAAAAAAGAGCGCCTTTCCATCGGGAGCGGGAGCCGGGGCGAGCGCGCCTCCCGTGACGCGGGTCAGGAGCTCACTCGAAGCGCCGCCCCGTGCGTCGGCGGACTCCAGGTTCCAGATTCCCTCCCGGTCGGCCGCGACGTCGAGGCGCGAACCGTCCGCGCTCCACGCGGGCTCGCCCGCGGGCGAGCCGGGGAGCGGGACCTCGCGGATCTCTCCCCCCTCGGCGGGAAGGGTGACGAGCCGCCATCGTCCCTGCGCATGCAGCAGCGCCGCGACGGTGCGTCCGTCGCGGGACAGCCGCGGATGACTCCAGACCCTCCACGGATCTTCCGAGGCGCCCGCGACCGGAAGCGCGCGGGTCGCGCCCGACGCGAGGTCCACGCGGACGAGCTCGGAGACTCCGTAGCGGCTGCGGACGCCGATGGCCCGTTGCCCGATCGGCGCCGGATCCGCCTCGACGACGTCGGCCAGCCGCGTCACGCGGTGCACGCTCCCGTCCGACAGGCGCCAGGAAAAGAGATCGAGCCGCAGAACGCCGTCGGAGTCCGGAGCCCGGCGCGTGAAGAGGACGCTCTTGCCGTCCGGCATCCAGCGCGGGTTTCCCGCCGCGAATCCGTTTGCGGTCGGGAGGCGCCACTTCGGCGGGCGCGGCCTCGGGACCTCGGGGCGGTCCGCGACCTCGTTCGGATCGCGCAGGATTTCCGCCTCGCGCCGGCGCCGACGCTCCTCGGACTCGCGCTCCCGGACCGTCTCCTCGAGCGGCCAGACCGCGAGGAAACTCTCTCCGCGCTTCGGATCGCGCCGGGCGAGCAGCTTCGTGCCGTCCGGGCTGATCTGGAGGGAAAGCGTCCCGCCGGCGAGCCTCTGCCAGGGCTCACCTTCGACGAGACCCGCCGCGGCCAGGCGCTTTTCTTCTTCGATTCCGGCGGCGGTCACCTCCGCGCGGAACCGGTCGTAGAGGTCCGACGGCGACTTCCCGAAGACGGCGCGGAAAGCGGAAGGGAAGCTTCCGCCCCGGCGCGAAGCCATCCGCTTCCAGAGCTTCTGCAGCGCTCCTCTTCCCTCTTTGGCCTCGAGCCACTCGAGAAAGCTCGAGCCCACGAGGTACGCCATCGAGCCGCCCAGCCATCCCGACGTGCCCGAGAGCGCGGCGTAGCCCGGCAGCTTTCCCTCGATCGCGAAGCGGCGCAGGACCATCGCGCGGTAGCTGGACGCGGGCCTTCCCGCGCCCGTCAGAGCGCCTTCGATCAGCGTCGCATATCCCTCGGCGACCCAGCGCGGCGAGTTGAGCGCCACGGGGCCGAACGGCAGCGGAGAGAGCCGCGCCAGGATGCCGCGGGAGCGGTTGCGCGGCCGCGTCAGGTGGACGATGTGCGTGACTTCGTGGGTCACGAGGTCTTCCATCCAGTCCGTCCAGTCGCCGATTCCCGACTCCGGCTCCGGAGGGGACGTCCAGAGCACGATGAAAGGCCGGTCGAGAAACGGAAAGGCCATCCCGTTCGCCGTGGCCGCCGGATCTTCGACGAGGAGGTCGATCGAGCGCCCGGAGCGGAATCCGACCGCCTCGGAGACCCGCTCGTGGATCGACTCGATGGAAGCCGCAGCGCGCCGCGCCCACGGCGCGAAGGGCGCGGGAAAGTGCACCCGGAAGTGCGCGGTCTCGATCGTGCGCCAGGCGGCAGAGGGAGACTGGGCGGCGGCGAATCGGGAACCGATCAGAACGAGCGTCAGAAAAAGGACACGGCGCGCCATCGCAAGGGAGGCTAGCAGACGGAGACGAGGCGATAGAATCGCGCCGCGACTCGAAAGGAGAAGGAATGAAACGAGCGGTTCTTTTCGCTGTTGGAACTCTGTTCGCAGTTTCAATCTTCGCCCAGGGGATCAAGGACCTGGATGACGCCTGGGTCAAAGCCGCCAAGGCCGGCGACGTCGAGGGTCTCGTCAAGCTCTACGATCCGACCGCCGTCACCTACATGCCCGACGAAATGAAGGCAAAGGGAACCGCGCAGATCCGCGAGAGCTTCCGGAAGTTTCTGGGGGCGAACACCGTCCGCGAAATGACGTTGACGCCTGACTTCACGACGACCTCCGGCAGTCTCGCAGTGTCTTCGGGGACCTTTTCGATGACGGTCGAACCCAAGACCGGAGGCGCCGCGCAGACGATGGAGGGGCGATATTCGTCGGTGGCCGCCCGCAAGAACGGAAAGTGGATGTACGTCGTCGACCACGCGAGCCTGCCGCTTCCGGCGCCGCCCGCCGCCGCGCCAGAGCCCACGCCCAAACCGTAGCTGGGACGGGGACCACGAAGGCGCCGCGAAACGGCGCCTTCGTGTACACTTCGCGCTTCGCCGACCAATTTTTTCGAGGACTTCCGGTGCAACGACCCCAACTTCTGCGACGCGGCGCGTTCCTCTTCGCCCTGTCGGCGGTACCGGCGCTCGGCGTCTCGCCGAAGAGCGTCGAGCCGACCGTGGTCCGGGCCGCCGACGGAGACGTCGCAGTCGTCGTCGAGCTGACCGAGCCTCCCGTCGCCCGATACGAAGGGGGAATCGCGGGCTTCCCCGCGACTTCTCCGGCAAAGACCGGAATCACGCTCCTCTCCGCCCGGCAGGACGACGTCGTCCGTTACCGCGACTACCTGGGATCGCGGCAGGACGAGATCGTGGAGAGGCTTCGCGCGCGGGTCCCGCGAGCGCGGGTTGGCGCCCGCTACCGGACGGTCTTCAACGGGTTCGCGCTCTCCGTTCCCGCGGCGTCGCTCTCCGACCTCGCGAAGACGCCGGGGGTCGCGGCGGTGCACGCGGTTCGCCAGTACTTCCCGACGCTCGACGCATCGAACCCGGTCATGGGCGCTCCCGTCTTCTGGTCGGCGCTCGGCGGCGACGGCCAGGCCGGGGCAGGAATCAAGATCGGCATCATCGACACGGGGGTCGACTTCTCCAACCCCATGTTCTCGGACGGCGCGCTCTCGGCCCCGGCCGGTTTTCCGAAAGGGAACGCGTCGCTCGCGAACGGGAAGGTGATCGTGGCCCGCTTCTTCCAGTCGGTGAGCGATTCGGCCGACACGCACGTCGATCCCGGCCACCGGACCGCCCAGGACCTCGTGGGCCACGGCTCGCACTCGGCCGGCGTGGCCGGCGGGGCGCGCGTGGACCTCTCCGGCTCGGGCCGCCGCGAGATCACGCTCTCCGGCGTCGCGCCGAAGGCGTGGATCGGCGACTACCGTGTCTTCGCCCCGCGCGCCTTCGACGACAACATCATCGCCGCGATCGAGGCCGCGGTCGAGGACGGCATGGACGTCATCAACATGAGCTTCGGCAGCTCGCCGGCCGGCGATCCTCTGCAGGATGCGATCATCCGCGCCACGGAGAATGCGATCGCGGCCGGCGTCGTCGCGACGATCAGCGCCGGCAACGACGGACCCGATCCTTCGACCATCGGCTTCCCCGGGGCCGCGCCGCACGCGATCACGGTCGGGGCGAGCGCCAACGGGCACTACGGGCTTTCTTCGCTCGGGGTCTTCGAGGTGACGTCCGGGCTCCCGTCTGTCCCGGCCAACCTCGTTTCGGTGGTCGGAGGCGCTTGCGCCGGCGAGTGCAGTCTTCCGAGCTTCGCGCTCTCCGGACCGCTCGCGGACGTCGACATTGTCGACGGCCAGTCGCCCGGAATCGCCTGCACCCCTCTTCCGGGAGGGTCGCTCAACGGCGCCATCGCGGTCGTGCAGCGCGGAACTTGTACTTTCGCCGTCAAGGGACAGACGGTCCAGGCCGCGGGCGCGATCGGGATGTTGATCTACAACTCGGACGATCCGGCGGTCTCGAACAG
>Ga0066709_100002413_pt1 | contig 13615 bp, 14 predicted proteins | sample GraSoiAngelo_158_FD_79665 | JGI IMG/M metagenome (GOLD analysis project Ga0066709, IMG submission 79665) | Grasslands soil microbial communities from the Angelo Coastal Reserve, California, USA - 14_1009_16_30cm | ecosystem: Environmental > Terrestrial > Soil > Grasslands | place: USA... | reverse complement strand
TCCGCGTCACAGACGAGGAGCACCCCTACTTGCGGATTGAGGGCCTCGATCGCCGCCACGGTCCGCGCCGCCTCGCTGAGAGAGTCGCTCGCGTCGAGAATGACGAAATCACTGCCGTGCCGCTCGACCAAGTCCACGGCACTCGGCACTCTTTTAGTGGATTCGACCGCGAAGTCGCTTCTCGTCAGGAGGAAACGTGCGAGTCTCAGAAACCGGTCGTCGCGCGAGCCGAGAAGGACGCGGATCGGGCGCGTTGGCGCGTCGCCGTCGCTCTCGCGGGTGTCAGGCGGCGGCGCCTGTGGCGCTGTCGTGACCCGGCCATTCAGTGGGCGCGCTGCCCAGGCGACACGGTCTCCCGGTTCCAGCCCGCGACGGGCAGCTTCGCCGGCAGCGAGCTCGACCACGTCGCGGGCGCCCCTGCAGGTGGATGCCCGCCAGGGCTTGAGGTTGCGGACGACCTTGATCACCACCTGATCCGCGCTCACGTAGACGACGTCGATTGGGAAGAACATGAACGCGGTGTGGATCGACCAACCTGGGCGCAGGACGACCCCGTCTCCCGGATTGAGCTCGCGCTTGCCCAAGAGGCCGCGCAAGCGCCTGAAGGTCGTGTCCGCGACGACGACGCGCTCGCAGACGACCCGACCGTCGTCCTCGCGGCGAAGAACAAGGGCTCCGGGGGCGCCGGCCACTTATCCGGTTGCTCCGAAAATCTTGCCGATCGAGTAGGCGACCGGGCCGAGCAGGACGATGAACATCGCGGGAAAGATGAGGAGGACGAGCGGGAAGAGAATCTTGATCGGCGCTTTCTGCGCCCGTTCCTCGGCTGCCGAGCGCCGGCGCTTACGCATCTCGATCGCGAGGTTGCGCATGATTTGTCCCGTCGAAGTACCCAGCGTCTCACCCTGGAGGACAGAGCGGACGAAGGTTCTCATCCCAGGCGTATCCGCTCGACCGAGCATCCCCTTGAGCGCCTGGTTCGTCGTCAGGCCCATGCGCTGCTCCTGCAGCGTGATGCGCAGCTCCACTCCGAGGGGGCCGTCGAGGCGCTCGGCCGCCATCTGGAGCGAAGCGATGAAGCTGACGCCCGCTTCTAGCGTGACGACCAGCAAGTCGATCAGCTCCGGTAGCTCGTAGTCGATTGCGTCCGTCCGCTCGCGGGCCCGCCGGTTCAGGATGAGCATCGGCACGAGCCAGCCGACGATCGCAAGGAAGATGACGCCGAACACGATGAAACCGAACGAGAAGCCTGTGGCCGCAGCCAACCAGAGCCAAGCGAGTGGCAGGCCGACGCCGAGCAGGATGCGGTAGCCGACGACCATCCGGGGGCTGGTGTTGTAGAGACCGGCCGCGATCAACTGCTCGCGCGTCGTGCTGCGCTCACCGCCGAGCAGGGGGGTGGGAGCGAAACCACCGACCCGGTCCGCAATTCGCGCGACGGTTCCGGTCGGTTGTGGTCCCGACCCTGCTTGGACGGGCCGCTCCGCGGAGAAGCCGTAGGCGGAGATCTGGTTGATCGTCTCGTTTGTGTGCCCCTGGGAGAACCGCCATCCTTGGACGAGAAGCGCCACCGCCCCTGCCAGCAGTAGGAGACCCAAGATGAGGATGAGTATCACTGCGGCGCCTCAGACCTTGATGTCCACGATCTTCTTGATCAGGAGTGATCCGGACACGATCATGATCGCGCCGATCGCGAGCACGACTCGTCCTGAGGTGTGCGTGAACAGCGGCTTCATGTAGGTCGGGTTGATCGCCGAGATCGCCAAGAGCAGGCCGACCGGTAGAAACGAGACCACCCAGCGGGAAAGGCGCCCCTGTGCCGTCAGGCTGCGGACCAGCCGACGGAGCCCCGCCCGCTCGCGGATGTTCTCGATTACGCGGTCGAGGACCTCGGCGGAGTTGCTCCCGGTCTCCCGTTGAAGCGAGGAGACCAGCGCGACCTGCTCGACATCGCGGCTCTTCATCCGCCGCGCGACGACGTTGAGCGCGTCCTCGAGCGGCACGCCCAGCTGCTCATCGGCCACGACGCGCTGGAACTCGGACTTCGAGGGCTCCGCTGCGTCGTTGACCACCAACGAGAGTCCACCGACGAGGCTGTGCCCGGCCCGCAAGCCCGATGCCACGACGTCGAGATTGTCCGGGAGCTGGTCGCCGAACAACCTGCGTTTCTTCTCGATCCTGTGGAGGACGAGGCCGCGTACGACGAATGGCACCGCCAGGCCGAGCAGGCCGATGACGCCCGCGACGAGCGTGGCCAGGAGCCACATGAAGAAGAGCGTCAGGACGAGCGTGCCGACCATCAGCTGTACCGGGGGAATCTTGATGTCGGCGAGCTCTAGCGCCTCCTTCAGCCCTTGCCACCACTTCGTCTGCTCGAGGGACTGTTCGGTGCCCGCAAAAAGGCGACTGGCGAGGGGGGTGCGACCCTTCTTCTCTGTAGTCCCCGCCGTCGTGACGAAGTCGGAAATTCGCCTGCGGACCGTGCTGCCGCCTGGGCGCAGCGCCACAAACAGCCCGACACCGACCAGTGCCGCAACCAGCAGGCAGACGAGCAGCATGGTCACCGACGACCGCCAGATCCGGGTCCCGAGCGGCTGCTGGAGGGAAACCGAAGCCGGCTCCGGTGCGGCGTATGCGGTCCTCGCGCGCCCAAATCCGTTGACGGCGACGCTGACGCGAACGGGCTGACCGGGAACGATCAGCGAGCGGTAGGTCACGACGTACTGATTCGCCAGCTTCAGCCCGAGTTGGTCGTAGATCCTTGCCAGCTCGGCTGGATTGGCCGCCTGCGAGAACGAGCCCCCGGTTGCAGTCGCCAGTTGTTGCAGCGCGGCAGGCTGAAAGCTGCTCGAGCGCAGGCCGACGGTGAAGACGCGGACGTGCGCGTCGTGCGCGAGCCTCGTGACGTCGGTGAGGCCGAGGACGCTGTCAGTATCCGCGCCATCCGAGAGGAGAACGACGGTCCCCGTTTCGAGCCTTGCCGCTTGAACGAGCGAGATCGCCTGGCCAACTGCGTCGTAGATATGGGTGCCCTGGGCGAGGGGCGGCGTGTGCGAGAGCGCTCCGCGGATCCTGTCTTCGGAGCTCGTGAACGGGAGCACGAGCTCGTTGGAGGAGTTGAACGCGAGCACCGCGATGCGTTGGTTCACGTTTCGGCGCGCCGCGAAGGCGCGCGCGGCGTCGACCGCACCCCTGATCGGAGCTCCGTGCATGCTGTTGCTCGTATCGATTACGAGGATGGCACCGAAGGTTCCCTGAACGCTCGCGGGCACGACCTTCGCCCCCAGCACAGGCTTTCCGTTCTCGAGGACCTTGAACTGAGAAGGTTGGATCCGCTGACCCGCGCGTAGCGAAACGACGAGCTCCCGATCCGGCCAGACGGCCCTGCCGGTCGGGGTCAGCTGGACGGCGGGCGCCGCTGCCGCGGCCGTTTGGACGGTCGCGGCAGCGGCGGTCAATGCCGTGGCAACGGCGATGGCGACTCGGCGCTTCACGACGTGGGCAGCTCCCCGGCCCCGTTGCCATGCAAAGGCCCTCCCTGGAACATGGTCAGCGGCAGGGAAATACCGCGTTTCTCGAACTTCTGCATCGACGCCGGCCGCAGCCCGGTGCAGCGGAGCCCGCCGACGATCTTCCCGTCGTTTGGCACGTCCTCGAACCTGAACTTGAAGAGATCCTGCAGGGTGACGACCTCGGCCTCCATCCGTTGGACTTCGGTGATCGCCGTCACCCGCCGCGAGCCGTCCTCCAACCGTTCGAGGTGAACGATCAAGTCGAGAGCGGAGCAGACCTGTTGCCGAATCGCCCGCACCGGCAGGTCGTAGCCGGCCATCAGGACCATTGTCTCCACCCTGGCGAGTGCATCGCGCGGTGAGTTGGCGTGGACGGTCGACAGGGAGCCGTCGTGGCCGGTGTTCATGGCCTGGAGCATGTCAAGGGCTTCGGCGCCACGGACCTCGCCGACCACGATGCGATCGGGGCGCATGCGCAGCGAGTTGCGTACGAGTTCGCGGATCGGCACCTCGCCCTCCCCCTCGATGTTCTTGGGGCGCGACTCGAGCCGGAGCACGTGGCGTTGGTTCAGCTGGAGCTCCGCCGCGTCCTCGATCGTGATGATCCGGTCCTCGTCCGGGATAGCGGCCGACAGCGCATTCAAGAGGGTCGTCTTGCCTGAACCGGTGCCGCCTGAGATGAGGATGTTCAGCTCGGCGTGAACACAGCGCTGGAGGAAATCGACAGACTCGGAGTTGAGCGATCCGAGCTTGATCAGCTCGTCCAGGGTCAGCCGCTTCTTGCTGAACTTACGAATCGTGATCAGCGGTCCGCTCAGGCTTAGCGGCGGGATGATGATATGGACGCGGCTGCCGTCGGGCAGGCGCGCATCCACCATCGGCGAGGACTCGTCCACCCGCCTCCCGACCTCGGCGACGATCTTGTTGATGATCCGCCGCATGTGTGACTCGTCGTCGAAGCGGACGTTGGTGTCGAAGAGGCGGCCGTGGCGCTCGATCCAGATGTCGTACGGGCCGTTGACCATGATCTCGGAGATGCTGTCGTCGGCAAGCAGGCGCTCGAGGGGGCCATGGCCGAGCGCGTCGTCTGCGATCGCGGAGGCGAGCCGCTCACGGTCGTCTCGTGAGATTCCTTGCTCGTCGGACAGGTGGCGCCGGATGTCGATGAGCACGCGGTCGCGAAGCGCCAGTGGGTCCATGCTGACGTTGAACAGCTGCGTTCCCAGGTCTCCGATCACCGCCATGTGGACGCGGTTCTTGATCTCCGCGAACGGGTCGTCGCGGCCGGGCGGCGATGCTTGTCGCGCGGTGGTCAGTCGCTCGTGCAGTTCCATCAGCGCCTCCTCGAGCCCAGGCGTAGCCCCTTGCGGGCGTCGCCCTGAGCGGTCTCTGGGTTCGTACCGTTGTCATCTCTGGAGCGGCGGGAACCAATCAACCCGCGACCCGAGGCCGATCCGCTCCGCCGGGTCTCACCGGGCTTTGCGGGGCCGGGCTCGTGGCCTTCGCGTTGAAGAAATTCGCCGGCGAGCGCGCGAAATGCCTTCGCTGCCGAGGAGTCCGGCTTGGCGAGCACGATCGGGGTCCCCTCGTTCACCGCGCGCGGAACCTCAACATCGCTCGGGATCCTCACGTCCGGACGACGGCCGACGACGGCGAGGACGTCCTCGTCGCCGATTCCGACGCGGCTGTCCGCGCGGTTGAGGGCGAGGAGAATCCGATCGGGGTCGTAGCCCATCAGCTCGAGCGTCTCGAGCCCCAGACGGGTGTTCTTGAGCGAAAGGGTGTCGAGCGTTCCGATCATGCACACGTAGGTGGACGCGTCGATGGCGGAGATGACCTCGGGCGTGAAGCCCGGTGAGCTGTCGAGGACGACGAAGTCGCTTGTTGCGCGAAGGAGCGGATACACCTCGCGCAAGAATTCGGGCCCGATCGAGCTCGCCTGATCAGGGCGAGTGGGGGCCACGAGCACGCGGACACCGCTCTCGTGAGGCATGGTGTATGCGTTGAGCTTGTCGGAGTCGAGCGAGCCGCCCGATTGAACGAGGTCATACATCGTTTTCTCCGGCCGGACGCCCATGGCGAGCGCGAGGTCGCCGAACTGGAGATCGAGGTCGACGGCCGACACGGACCTTCCCGCCTGCGCGAGCGCGACCGCCAGGTTGGACGTGGTGACGGTCTTGCCCGTTCCGCCCTTGGGTCCGAGCACGCAGATCATCGGTGCATTCCCGTTGTCGCCCAACGAGCTCGCGGCACGCTTGCGCGCAAGAACCTTTTGAAGCGCGAAATTCACCTGCTCGGGCGACTCGGGCAAGCGCACGACGTCGTCGGCTCCGACCTCGAAGACGCGGCGGAGAAAACCGTCCGGCGAAGCGTGCGCAAGCACCACCACCGGTATGCCTGGACGTTCGCGCACCGTGCTGGCGATCAGGAAGAGTGCTTGCTCCGAGTAACCCGTGCAGGCGATCAGAAGGAGCTCGGCCGGAGTCTCCTGGAGTGTCGTCCAACTCTCGTCGACGCCCCTGACGACGCCGACGATCTGGATGTCGGTGGTCGCGGGCAGAGCTGCCCGCACGATCTCCTCGTCGATACCGGCGTCGAGTGAGACAAGGGTCCGCGTTGGGTGCTGCAACCTAGTGTCCTCCGCGCGACGCGTACACATTCGAGTCCGTCACGAAGAACGACGGGGTCGCCTTGGCCCCAGTTGCAGGGCGTAGGACGAGCCAGAACGTGCCGTTCTCGCCAATGTAGGCGAATTTCGGGGCTTTTACGGACGATACGCGCAGGATGTAATTCCCGGACACCGGCGCCGTGCTACCAGGGGTGGCCAGGGTCGGCGTAGCCAGGACGAGCACGTCCGGCAAGACCAAGCCCATCACGCCCTTGAGCTGCGCGTAGACATCGACGTGGTCGCCCGGCTGGACATCGGGTGCCAGGCCGTGGGCGGGATCTAGTGTCGGCAGCGCGACGGCTCGCCACGCGCCGGAGAGCTGAGAGGCCAGCGCCCCGACCGTCGCGGCCGTGAAGTCGGCCGTCGTCAGCTGTTGGCGCGGATTGATGTCGGCTGCCGCCACCCTGCCGGTGAGCGCAGCCGGATCGCTGATCGCGCCGAGCTTGAGTTGCCCCTTCGGGATCGTCGTCACGACGTAGAGATTCTTGTTGGCGAGCGCCGCGCCGGTCGTTCCCCTTGGGATCAATCGTTTCGCGACGAGCACCGTCACCGGCTCGGTCGAGCCCTTGACGCTGTTCCGGTAATTGCTCAGGTAGACGAGCAGCAGGATCGCCGCCAAGACGGCCGCTGCGACCCCGATCACGATCGTCCCCTGACGGGTCTTCAGTAGACGGCTTGGCGCTAGGTTCTCCACGTTTGCTCTCCTCCTGTCTCTTTCAATGGCTGCATCAGCACGTTCCTGACGCGTCTTGTTTGGGTGCTGAGGCCGGGCCCGTCGTGTAGGCATCTGACCCGTTGGCTCTGTACGTCTGCTCGATGCGCATCGTCGAGGTTCCCGTGAGATCCGAATGGATCGGCAGGCCCTTGCCTACCAAGTAGGCAAGCCAGTTGTACTGCGCATGCACGACCACCTGCACCGGATTGCCAATGTTGTGGTCCCGGACCGGGTCGTCCGCAGTATTGAGGTTTTGAGGAAACCAGATGCAAATCTGCACGCCGGGAGACGAGACAGAGCCGGTGCCGCCGTTCCTCAGCTCGGCGGAATCGGCCTCGTCGTGAACGGCCTGGTTGATCGTCTCTCCCGTCACCGGGCTCTTGTTCACGGCCGCGTAGCGGGCGGCCTCGTTCGCGAGGTGCGTCTCGTCGTTCCAGTAGTTGACCGCCTTGCCGACGTCGATCGTTCCGAGCAGCAGCAAGAGGATCATCGGTAGGACGAGAGCGAACTCGATCAGCGCGACGCCCCGCTGGTTCCCCAACGAAGGACGCCGAGATTGGAGCATCTTCCATCGCGCAGTTCCCCGGCCCATCGTCGTCGAGACTACACCTGGCCGGCAATGGAAATCAGGATTCCGGAAAGGCTTCTGCCGGTCACGGTCAACGCCGAGATGCAGACGATCGCCAGCAGCGAGACCGTGAGGGCGTACTCGACGAGCGCCTGGCCTTCTGCTGCGCTGAGGCGCGCGCGCACCGAATCGGACCTGCGACTTCGAGCTTTCCTCGCAAGAGATATCCATGCGAAAAGGTGTGATTTGGTCACGACGCTGATTCTCACGCGTGAGGGGGTTTTTGCCAACCCGCGAAAGGCTTGGCCCACCCACCCCTTCGGCGGGCGCCTCCTGTGGCTACGACGTCGGCACCGCCTCGGGGCGGCGGCGCAAGGCGGGCACCGGCCAGCTGGGCCGCCAACTCGCCGCCAGGACGACAACCCAAACCGACAGACCCAGAACGATTCGCCAGGCGTGGCCGTCACTCTGTCCTGGGGTCGCCCACATCGCGAGCGGTACGAACCAGAGCGCAGTGAGGGTGCGCCTCGTGATCGCGATCGGAACGACAAGGAGCGCGAGGTAATGCGTCCAGACGATCGGTGAAAAGAGGAAGGCGCCCGCGATCGCCAGGATGAAGGCGTGCCGATCGGCGTTCGGATCTTGCGTGTGACGCCGTCCGATGGCGATGACGCCGAGGATCGCGATCGCGCCGGCGGCGATTGCCAAAGCCCTCGCTTCTCCCGACGAGAGGCCGAGCATGACGCCGAGGGCAGCCACCGAATAGCTCTTCGACTGCTCGAGGCGCGACAGCTGATCGAGGAGCCGTGGATAGGACGTCAGTCCGGCGAAGCCGATCAACGCCCACGATAGCGCGACCGCCGCGAGCGCAAGCCCCAGCGCTCGTGCGGCGGCGAGTCCTCGACGCGTCGCGGCGAGCCAGAAGAGCACGGGCCAGAGGAAGATTTTCGCCGTAATCGCGGCGGCGGCGATCGGCGTGGTTATTCGCTGGTCGTCGCGGTAGCGCCATGCGACCGCCAGTCCCAGGGCGAGCAGGCTGGTGATCGAACCGACGAGCAGGTTCTGGATCACCGGATACCAGAGAAGTGCGACGCCGTAGCAACGCCAGTCGCGGACGTTGAGGACGCGCAGAGTTAGGCCCGTGGCGACAAGCTCTATGGCAGCCAGTAAAGCCGCCGCAGCGCCGAATGGGAACACGGCCAGAGGGGCCGCCAGCACGGCTGCGATCGGCGGATAGACGAACTGCTGCTCATCATGCAGCGCCCACGCGTGGGGAGGCGGGTACGGCGACGTGCCGTGAAAGACCTGGCGCGATGCCTCCCACAGCGGCTTGTAGTCGAACCCGAGGTGCTTGCCAACCGCGTACCGGGCAACGATCAACCCGATCACGAGAAACGGTGGCAGGAAGGCGAGAGCGAATCGCTCGGCCGCGAGCGCCAGACCCGAGCGCGAAGGCGCCGACAGGAGCTGCTCCGCCGGCCCGTGGCGACCCCGAGGCCTCCGGGTCGCTTTCAAGGGCCGGCGGAGCACCGCAGTGCCGTCGACGCCGATTCGCTTGTCCACGCGTCCTTAGACGTCGTTGGCGATGCTGTTCAGAATGTCCCTGATGTTGTGTCCGGTCAGGGTCAGCGCTGCGATTGCGACGACCGCGATCAGCGAGACGATCAGCGCGTACTCGACGAGCGCCTGGCCTTCCTCGGCCCGCATCTTCGCCAGCTGAATCCTCGCCGTCAGAAGCTGAATCATTTGGCTTTCCTCTCTTGATCGAAGGTGATGTCCATCGTCTACGTCAGACCGAAGTGCGACGGCGCCGGCGGCAACGGGGTCGCCCCCTGAGTGGCGGACCGCTAACGATCTCGGTCGCCTCGAGGCGGGCGAGCATCCGCGACGCAGCCGGCGCCGATCGGTTGCTTGTGGTTCCTAGACGTCGTTGGCGATCCCGGTCAGCATGTCCCTGATGTTGTGCCCGGTCAGGGTCAGCGCCGCGATGGCGACGACCGCGATCAGCGAAACGATCAGCGCGTACTCGACGAGCGCCTGGCCTTCCTCGGCCCGCATCTTCGCCAGCTGAATCCTCGCCGCTAGAAGCTGAGTCACTTGGTTCTCCTTTCTCCCCTCGAAGGTGACTTGCCTTTCTTACGTTCTTGTCTACGCGGTTACAGGCAGTGCTTGACACCCGCGAAAGGCTGGTGTCGCCCATCCCTTCGGCGAAAATCCGCTAGCTGCGTGGTTTTGCGAGGCTCGACCCGAGCCTGGCTACCAGACGTACTTCGGACCGAGGGCGTTGAGAAGGATTGCGAGCACGAGGTAAAACGGCAGCGACCAGAGCACGAGCGTGCTCCGAACGAGACGCGCTCTTTCTCCGAATGACGCAGAGACTTGAGGAAGTGTCACCAATACCGCGAGCAGGACTCCGGTCGACGCTCTACCCAGCGATCCGTAATCGACGGCGATCGGAGTCGGTAGGAAGACTACGAAGACGGCCACGTTGGCGAGAACGAACCACGGCTCGAGCGTCAACTTGCGTCGTAGCAGTGCAATCGCAATCGCTGCCCAGAGCAGGGCGGGCAGCATTGTCGTGAGCAAGTTCGTTACGTCCTCTCCATTCCATGGCCATTGGCCCGCCATCGCGTGGAACGGCACGAGTGCGGCCAAAACCGCGCCGGCTGTGCCGTTTACGACGTGGTGCTCGCTACCGACGAAGGCCTCCTGAGTCGGCGCGTGGGGGAGCACAACCGTTGTCAGCAGGTGTCTCCAGATGTAGAGGGGCGCGAAAGCGATTTCGGCGAATGCGATCGCGCGACCGAGATTGGCCCACCGGAACCGTCCGCGCCACTCAGCCGCGGTTCCCACCCCTATCAGCAGCCCGAGCGCCAGGATTGCCGGGAAGAGCGCGACTGTCTCGCGCGTTAGCATCGCCATCCCGAACAGGGAGGCGGAGGCGAAGAGGCGCAGCTTCGAGCGCGGGTCGAACACGAGCAGGGCGGCGGCCGCCAGCCCGAAGGCCAGCGGCTCGGTGAGATCTCGGAGCACACCGAGTGCGAGGCCCGGGAAGAAACCGTAAAGCAGTGCCAAGGCGGGTGGCAATCCGCGGCGCTTCATGAAGAACGCAATCGCAAGCGTTCCCCCAACTGCCGCGAGGATGTTGACGAGCACCATCATGTACGGGATCACCGAGGCGTTTCCGCCGCTCAGCGCGCGCGCCGTCATCGGGTACCCGATCCGTGAGTAGATGACGCCCGGCGTGTCCATGTAATCGCGCCCGTGCTTCGGGTCAACAGCCAGGAAGTAGTAAAATTGGCCGTCGTAGCCGATCTTGTCGTCGATCGGCCGAGCGTTCTTGATCGCGGCACTCGAGCTTCCCTTCGTGTGGTACTGCCGCCCGATGTTGATGAACTGGTACGGATTGGAAGCCAGTCCAGGAAGCATCAGCAGCGAGTAGAACAACGCCACGATTGCCGCTACGACCCAGGGCGAGGCGATTCGCGCGCTGCGCTCCCTCTGCAGCACCCGAGGGACCGCGAGGGCGTGCACGTCCACAGGACTGGTTCTATTCTCACGCGAGCTCGGCTCGCTACTGCGAGAGGTCGAGGACTCGCTCGACCTTTGGCCTGATCGCGGGGGTCGGGACGTCAATGCCGGCGCACGTAGAGCATTGCGTTCGCGTCATGCGCGGCCGGCCGAAACGCGCCTAAGCCCCTGAGCCTCTTCGCCGGACGGCTTCCCCGGATCACGAGGATGACCTCTACGTGTCGAAGGGCGGCCTCGCCCGCCCCCCTGCCCGCGAGCCAGTCCAAGTAGATGCGTTGATCGCGACGGTCGAAGGCGTCGATCGGATTGCTCATCCAGACCTGCCCGCCGGCCAGCGCAACTTGTTCTGCTGGTATGCCCTCGGCCAGAATCGGCGTCCCGCCGGCAATACGAAGCGCCTCGTCGAGTAGTGGCTTGCCTGCTCCCGATGGCTGCGGGCCGCGCACGAGGCCGAACAGCGCGAGCGCGACAGCGGCCGCCAGCAGAGGGCCGGCCAGGCGCCGCTCGCGGCCTGGCTCGGGGTGCAGGCTTCTGGCGGCCGGAGTCACCGCGAAGAAGAGCAGCCAGACACCACTACGAGCGGTCTTGACAGTCAGCACTGCGAGTCCAGCCAGGGCGATCGCCTCCCAAAGCCGAGGGTGGGCTCGAAATGCGAGGGCAAGGAGGACGATCGCGGCCGCCAGGAGAAGCAGGTCGAAGCCGGAAGTGAGCGAGAGCGGCGCCCAGAGTCCCTCGCCGCGGCGGGCTGCTTCGTTTCCGACAAGACCGCGGTAGTAGTCAGGCGTGTGCTGGAGCGCCGGCGTGGTGCAGACAGCAAGGGCCGACGTGATGAGTACCGCGCCGGCCATGTACGGCTGCCGCCGCCCGCGCCCGAAAATCAGGTAGGCCGCCGCAACGGCCAGGCCGATGAGCACCGCTCCATGCAGGTTCGACCAGAGCGCGAGCAAAGGCGGGAGTAGCCACACCCGCAGGCTGGGCGAGCGCGCCTCCGCCCTGAGCAGGGCGATGAGCACCGGGAAGAGCAACAGCGAAAATAGCTGCGAGCGCGCGATTATCAGCACGGGCAAGGCCCCAACCACGACCACGATGATGACCAGTGCACCGCCGAGGTCGTCCGCGCCTGAACGCCGAAGATCCCAAGCAAGAATTGCCAGAGCTGCGGCGACCGCGACGACCTGAGCCAACAGCAATCCGCGGTCGCCGGCCGCGCTCGTCAGTCCGCGCAGGATCAGCTCCGCGAGAACAGGGACGTTGTGCCACCCTGCCGACGGCGCGGTGGCGTAGGGGATGCCGTCGGGAATCTCGCCTCGGTTGACGATGATCCGACCGAGCGCCGGTAACCAGCGAGTGTCGGCTCCGATCGTCCCAGCGACTGCGGCGACTGCCGTTCCGAGAGCGACAACGACCTCGAGCGGTCCCACGCGCGCCGAACCGGCCGCGACGCGGGCGCGGAGTGCTGGGGCGCCTAGGGTCAACGCGCCGACGATAGCCATGCTTCCGGCCGCCGCCTCCGTCGACCGCTCGAAGAACGGTTTAGATCTTCGTTTGCGCGCTACACCTTGCGTCCGCGGACGAACCAAAGCCCGCCAAGCAGGAGCGCGGCGACGACGATGAGAATGACGTAGGTCACGTTACGGCCTTTCTTTTCGATTGATGCGACCTTCGTCATTTCGTCCCGGCGGGGGCAGGGCGCACCACCCCCCTGGGGCTAGTCTCCCTCCGCCGTTCGGCTAGGCGAGAGGTTGGCTGCCGTGGGCGGACGGACATCCGGGACATCGTCGAAGGCCTGGGTCCAAGTCGTTCGGCTAGGAAGCATCCCGTCGTTCGGCGGTTACGCGCAGCCTGTGGTGCTGCCAGCGTAAGTTGAGATGGGATATCTGTGGGTGTGGAAGACGTACGTAGGTTCTGCAGCGCGCTCGGAACGAGGGCAAGCGCTCGTTGAATACACCCTCGCGCTCGCGCTGGTTTCTGTCGTAGCGATAGCCGCGCTAACCGAGTTCAGCACAACCGTCCAAAACTTGTATGGCCACACCCTCAATGACACGCTCGAGACCGTGCTGAAGACCCACGGTCATTGTGGGCACAAAGCATGCAAAACGCCGTAGCTACGGTCTGACCCGTGTGCCGGCGCGCCCAGCCAACGCCTCGCCCAGGGACGCGGCGGAGGTGATCAGCGCCTCATGGCCGGTTGCCCGCGCGAACGCGAGCGACGCCTCGAGCTTCGGGCGCATCGAGCCGGTCGCGAGTTCGGGGAGGAGCGCCTCGGCCCCGGCCGCATCGAGGTCGCGCACATCCTCCTGCGCCGGCGTGCCCCAGCCGCGGCTGACGGCATCCACGTCAGTGAGAATGACGAGCCTTTTCGCCCCAAGCGCGAGCGCGAGCACGGACGAGGCACGATCCTTGTCGATCACCGCGTCGACGCCCGAGAGGCGGCCGTTCCGCGAAGAAACGGGAATCCCGCCGCCGCCGCAGGCGATGGCGATCGTGCCGGCTGCGACCAGCGTTCGAACGGCCTCCAGCTCGACGATCTCGAGCGGCTCCGGTGAGGGGACGACGCGCCGCCAGCCCCGGCCGGCGTCGTGGGCGACCGTCCAGCCGCGCTCGGACTCGAGCGCGCGTGC
>Ga0066709_100002412_pt1 | contig 13615 bp, 9 predicted proteins | sample GraSoiAngelo_158_FD_79665 | JGI IMG/M metagenome (GOLD analysis project Ga0066709, IMG submission 79665) | Grasslands soil microbial communities from the Angelo Coastal Reserve, California, USA - 14_1009_16_30cm | ecosystem: Environmental > Terrestrial > Soil > Grasslands | place: USA... | reverse complement strand
TCGTACATCAACGGGGACGCGTTGCCCTTCGCGCTCCTCACGGCCCTGCTGGTGGAGCTCGGCTGGCCCGACTCCAGCGTCCGTCGCTTCTTCAAGGGCACCCGGGCGAGACCGACGCCAGGGGTCTTCGTCGTGGGTGCGCTGCTCGGCCTCCTCGCCCTCTCCAAGCTGAACTATCTGGTCAGCTTCGTGTTCCTCGGCTGGGCCATCCTGTGGCTCAGGAGCGAAGTTCGACACTGGGGGCGGATCGCCCTCCTCGCGTCGATTGCGGCCGTCATCGCGATGCCGTGGGTTGTCTATCACGGCTGGGTGAACGACTGGGAGACCGGGAAGCGCGTGGCGGACTATTCGGAGCAGGTCGCGGCGCCCCAGATGAAGCCTTCGGCGCAGGCGAGTCCCGACTCGTTTCCGTTCCGAGCTTCTGCGGCGTCTACGGTTGGATGACTGTCGCGGCGGATCCGCTGGTCTACGGCGTGTTCGGCGGCCTCTATGCCGTCTTGCTGGCGCTCCTCGTCTTTCCGTCGTTCCGGCGAGGGTCGCCCGGCCTTCAGTCCCTGCTGATCGGCGTCCTGGTCTGCGCCGCGCTCGTCTTCGCGCAATCAGCCTACTGGTCCTGGGTGTACCACTTCCAGCCACAGGGGCGGTACCTGTTTCCCATTCTCCCGATGCTGTTTTTCTACTGGCGGCAGTGCGAGGCAGCGCCTCTACGCCTCCTCGCGCTCGTCGTGACGGCGCTGCTCGGCGCCCACGGGTTGCTCTCCTTCGCGCTGATCGGGCTCGGCAACCTTGTCTGAGGACCGGAGCGATGCTGGACATGGTGAACGCCGGACGGTTCGTGTCGACTCCCCGGTCGGTGGGGCGGTCGTGAGCGCGCGCGCCTTTCGCGATCTCCGCGAGTTCAAGTCGTGGAACGACGCGATGGTCGAGAAGTACGACGTCGAGCAGTTCCACGATCACCCGAGCCCGCTGATCCGGTACATCGAGCGCAAGCGGGTCCGTCGCATCCTGGCCCTGCTCGCTGCATGCCCCGGGGATCGAGTGCTGGAGATCGGCTGCGGCGCCGGAAACATCCTGGCCCAGATACCCAATGCCCGGCGTTGCGGGCTCGATCTCGCGGAGTCGCTGCTGGCGAAGGCGGCGCGCCGGCTCGTGAAGCGGGGAACGCTCGTGCAGGGCGACGCCGAGCACCTGCCCTTCCGAGATCGCGCGTGGGAGCGCGTCTATTGCTCGGAGGTACTCGAGCATATCCCCTCGCCGGGCTCGGCGCTCGCCGAGATGCGCCGGATCGTGGCGGACGGCGGTGTCGCCGTCGTTTCAGTGCCGAACGAGCGGTTGATCAACACGCTCAAGGCGATGCTTCGCGCGAGCGGGCTCTACCGCGTCCTGCTGGGCGCGCGCTCCGGCAACTACCAGATGCCGGAACGGATGGACGACGAGTGGCATCTGCACGTCTTCGATCTCGCCGGGCTGCTCGCGTTGATCCCGAAGGGGCTGCGCGTCACGCGCGTCGAGGGCATCCCGTTCGGGTGGCTTCCCCTTCGCTACGTCGTGCGCTGCGAATCCGACACTCGGGAGCCGTGATGGCTGAGCTCGAGGGCGTCTCGGTCGTCCTGCCGGTCCTCAACGAGCGCGACAATCTCGAGCCGCTCCACGCGCGGCTCACCGAGGCGCTCAAGCCGCTCGGCCGCGACTACGAGATCATCTACGTGGACGATGGCTCCAGCGACGGCTCGTGGGACGTGCTGCGCGCGCTCGCCGCGGGCGACTCCAGCGTTCGGCTGGTGCGTCTGCGGAAGAACTTCGGCCAGACGCCGGCGCTGTCGGCGGGTCTCGCTCACTCGCGCTATCCAATCCTCGTCACGCTGGACGCTGATCTGCAAAACGATCCTCGCGACATCCCGAGGCTCCTCGAGGCGCTCGGCGATTCCTACGACGTGGTCTCGGGGTGGCGGCGCCACCGGAACGATCTCTGGCTCTCGCGCCGTCTGCCCTCGAATGCGGCGAACTTCCTGATTCGCAAGGTCAGCGGCGTGCCGCTCCACGACTTCGGGTGTACGCTCAAGGCCTACCGGCGCGAGGTCATTCAGGACGTGAGCCTCTACGGGGACATGCACCGGTTCCTCCCGGTTCTCGCCGCGTGGGTCGGCGGCCGGGTGACCGAGATGGAAGTGACCCACCACCCGCGGACTCGCGGCGTGTCGAAGTACGGGTTGACGCGGATCTACAAGGTGCTGGTCGACCTGATCACCTTGAAGTTCATCGGAGATTTCTCGTCGCGCCCCAACTACATCTTCGGCGGATTCGGGCTCCTGAACCTCGCCCTCGGGATGCTCGCGTTCGCTGTCGTTGCCTATCGCGTCCTGGTCATGCACCACCTGGAGGCGACGCCGCTGGTCTTCCTGATGGTGCTGTTCTCGATCACCGGCATTCTCTCGCTGTTCATCGGCTTCCTCGCTGACATCATCATCCGCGGCTTCTACGACGCGAAGCGCAAACCCACCTACTACGTGCGCGAGTCGGTGGGCATCGAGCGGCCGGACTAGGCGACGTGTGCGGCATCGTCGGTAACGTCCTCGCGCGCGGGGACCGGGCGCCGGACCCGGCCGTCCTGAAGCGGATGAACGACCAACTTGCCCATCGGGGCCCCGACGACGAGGGATTCTTCATCGAAGGCCCGGCCGCGCTGGCGATGCGCCGGCTCAAGATCATCGACCTCGCGACGGGCCATCAGCCGATGAGCGGTGAGGACCGCCGCGTCTGGACGGTCTTCAACGGCGAGATCTACAACTACCGCGAGTTGACCGCCGAGCTCACCGGCCGCGGCCACGGCTTCCGGACGCGCTCGGACACCGAGGCCATCGTGCACGGATACGAGGAGCGTGGGCTCGCCTTCCTGGGCGAACTCGAAGGGATGTTCGCGTTCGCGCTCTGGGATGCGCCGGCGCGCACGCTCGTCCTCGCCCGCGACCGGCTCGGGATCAAGCCGCTCTACTACGCGGTCCTGCCCGACCAGATCGTCTTCGCCTCCGAGCTCCGAGCCCTCGTCGAGCACCCGGCGATCGACCGCACCCTCGACCTGACTGCGCTGTCGCGCTACCTCGCCCACGAGTACGTCCCGGCGCCGGCGTCGATCTTCCGCTCGATCCGCAAGCTCCCGGCCGGCCACTGGCTGACGTACACCGACGGACGCGTCAAGATGGAGCCGTACTGGGCGGTCTCGTTTCGCCCCGATCACACGATCGGTGTCGCGGATGCAGTCGAGAGGCTCCGCGGCGCCTTGGACCTCGCCGTCCGCCAGCACCTCGTCAGCGACGTGCCGCTGGGCGTCTTTCTCTCCGGCGGCATCGACTCGAGCACCGTCGCGGCCTTCGCCGCCCGGCACGTCGGAAGCCGCCTCAAGACCTTCTCGATCGGCTTCGAGGATGCGTCCTTCGACGAATCGGTCCACGCCCGCCGTGTGGCGCAGGCGCTCGGCACGGAGCACCACGAGGAGGTCCTGGATGCCCGTAGAGCACGGGACCTCGTCGAGCGACTTCCAGATCTCCTCGACGAGCCGCTCGGCGATGCGTCGCTGATCCCGACGTTCCTGCTCTCGCGCTTCACGCGCCGCTCGGTGACCGTCGCGCTCTCGGGCGACGGCGGCGACGAGCTATTCGCCGGCTACCCGACGTACCAGGCTCATCGCCTCGCCCGCGGGGTGGAGGCGATCCCGCGCTGGCTCTGGCGCGGGCTCGTGCGGCCCGCCGTCGAGCGCCTCCCGGTTTCGCTCAGCAATCTGAGCCTCGACTTCAAGCTCAAACGGTTCGTCGAAGGAATGGACTATGCCGACGTCGAGCGCCACGCCGTCTGGCTCGGCTCGTTCACGCCGGCCGAGCAGCAAGAGCTGTTCACACCCGAGGCGCTCGGGCGCATGGAGGCGCCGCCCTCGTACACCGCGTTCCACGAGATCCTGGCGTCGGCACCGTCGCTGGACGGCCTCGAGCGTATGCTCTACCTCGACCTCAAGGGCTACCTCGGCGAGGGGGTCCTGACGAAGACCGACCGCGCCAGCATGGCCTGTTCTCTGGAGGTCCGCGTGCCGCTCCTCGACCGCCGTGTCGTCGAGCTGGCGGCGCGACTTCCGATGGACCTGAAGCTCCGCGGCCTCACGACGAAGTGGGTGCTCAAGCGCGCCCTCGCCGGTGCCCTCCCCGCCGAGATCCTGGCGCGGCCGAAGAAGGGCTTCGGAATCCCGATCGGTCACTGGTTCCGCGACGAGCTCCGCCCGCTCATGCGGGACGTGTGCGGAAATGATGCGATCCGTCGCGGCGGCCTCTTTCGCCCGGAGACGGTCGAACGGCTGATGACCGAGCACGAGAGCCAGCGTCGAGATCATCGCAAGAAGCTCTACACGCTCCTCGCGTTCCAGCTCTGGGCTTCCCGCTACCGCCTCGTGAGCTAGGGCGTCTGGCGGCGAGCGATGTGCATCGGCGGGCCGCCTTCGGGCACCCGGTACCAGTGCAGGTGTGGCTCCGGAATATTGTCCCACGGCGTGTCAGTCGCCGGTGACAGCACCCCAGCGTAGTGATTCGTGCCCACGATGCTCCGGACCCAGGCGTGTTTCCGCTCCGTGTCGGCGCGGTGAACTGGCCGATCGACGAAGGAGAAGGGGGTTCGGACGACGATCCACTCCGGCTCCGGCCACCCGTCGAGCGGTCGACCCGACTGGCCACCACGAACCTCCAGCCCGGTGTAGAACACGACGACGAGGTCGCCATAGCTGATGAAGACTCGGTCGGTCGGCGCCGCTGAGTGCGCGAGCACGTTCAGGAGCAGCTCCATGGGGCCGGGGTAGGAACGCGTCATCTCGTGCAGGACATTCCCCAATGGAAAGAAGACGTCGTAGACCTGAAAGGCCTGGCGTTTCGCGTCGCGCATACTGAAGGATGGCTGGGGCAGGGGCGCGACCACATGGAACATCGCCGTCAGCAGCAGGCACGCCGTGATCGGAGCGCCCACGAGTCGGCTCCAGCGCAGCAAGCACGCACACATGAAGGCCAGCATGACGCTGGCGACGGGAAGCAGGCCCACCGTATAGCGGTAGAAGAACCAGGGGGCCGCCGTGACCGCCGCCAGGTAGGCGCCCTGGAACACGACGAGCGCGAGAAATGGACGCCAGGCCCAGGGCTCGACGAACGGACGGCGGCGCGCCCACCACGCGAGTGTCAGAAAGAGCGGGAGCGTCACGAATGGGAACGTGTAGCGGTTCGTCAGCGCGAGGTAGACCCGGACAGTGTCCCAGACTCTATACAGCCGTGGCTCCGACGTCGCCGGGCTGAAGAGATAGACGGACGGAGCGTTGAGGAGGAGCACCACGGCGGCCGCGAGCGCGACGCGCCGCCGGGCCGGTGCATCGAAGCGGATCACCAGCGCACACGGGACAAGGGCCATGACCGTGGTCGCGGCGTTCAGGATGCTCGACTGAAACAGCAGGGTCATCGCTGCCACGAATCCCGCGATGGCGAACCGCCGTCCGCGCGCTATCCCCGCGAAGAAGTACAAGACCCAGATCGTGCACAGGATGGCCGGGCTGTAGTAGCGACACTGGCGGACATGAAGGATGAACGGGACGGACAGCGCGAGAAACGCCATCGCGAGGACGCCGATCCAGCGGTCACGGAAGAACGCCAGCGCCAGAGGATACATCGAGATGACGCAGACAAGCCCGAGCAACGCGAACGGAAAGCGCGCGGAGAACGTCGACTCCCCGAGCACGGCGAAACTGGCGGCGGCAAGGTACTTGTCCAGCCACGGCGTCCACCGCCACACGTAGTCGGGGCCGTACTCTCGACCCACCTCCTGCGAGATGATGTTTCGTCCGTCGAAGGCGGTGGGCACACCGTGAGCGAGGATGCTGCGGCCCAGCAGCGCAGTCTCGGCCTCGTCCATCCAGAGCATTCGGTTGTCGAGTGAGAAGAAGATGAGCAGCGCGCTGACGAGGACCACCGCCATCGCCGTCGCCGTGACCGCATCGGGCGCCCTCGCGGTCGCCAGATTGGCCGTAACGTCGCTCACCGACGGGCGCCGGATGGCCGATGGGATGAAGCGTGCCAAGGGCATATGGCGGGCGGCCGTCCTATCGGAACGCGAATTCGGTCGAGGAGGAGTGGACGGACTCCTGATCCTGACGCGCGCGCAGCCGAATCATCACAAATCGATTCTCTCTGGGTCGCTGACCAATCATGAAGCTTTCTGAGATGCGTGGCGACGGCCGTCTGGCCAGTTGCCAACATGGCGTTTGATTTGGTGAAACTGCGCGCTCACTCGAGCCGGCGTTCACGGCGATCGCGCTGCGGCGATCAGTGGATCGCGAGAGGCAGGCTCACCGCGCCGAGTGGTTACGTCCGAGCGATCTCGGCGGGCGAAGGCTAGACCGGTTCGATAGCTGAGCCGATCACGGCCCGGACACCGTGAGCGTCGCGCTCCCGAAGAAACTGAAGGAGTTGGTCCCGGTCTGCAGCCAGACCTGAGCCTGAACCGTGCCCGCCGACAGGCCCGGCAGATTCGGCGTGAGCGTTGTCGCCGTCGTCGGGAACGGCACGGTCAGCGTGGTGCTCATGAGCGCGGTAGCCCGCGCCTGCGCGAGCAGCGTGCCGCCGCGCATGAAGTTCACGACCGGCAGGCCGAACCCGAGGTTCGCGAAGCCGTTGCCGGTGATCGTGAAGCTGGCGGGCGGCATCGCCACGTTGATCGCGTCGGGGCTGATGCCGGTCACTCGCGTGTCGGTCACCGTGAGCGTGGCGCTCCCGATCAGGCTGAAGGAATTCGCGCTCGTCTGCTGCCAGACCTGGGCCTGGACGGTACCGACCGAGAGCCCGGGCAGGTTCGGCGTGAGCGATGTGGCCGGCGTCGGGTACGGCACCGTCAAGGTCGTGCCCCCGGCGAGCCCCGTCGCCCGGGCTTGCGCGATCAGGGCGCCGCCGCGCATGAAGTTCACGACCGGCAGGCCGAACCCGAGGTTCGCGAAGCCGTTGCCCGTGATCGTGAAAGTCGCCGGCCGGGTCGCCAGGTCGACCGGGTTGGGAACGATGCCACTCACGGCCCGCGTGTCGGTCACCGTGAGCGTGCCGCTCCCGATCAGACTGAACGAGTTGGCGCCCGTCTGCTGCCAGACCTGGGCCTGGACGGTACCCGCCGAGAGCCCGGGCAGGTTCGGCGTGAGCGATGTGGCCGGCGTCGGGTACGGCACCGTCAACGTCGTGCCCCCGGCGAGCCCCGTCGCCCGGGCTTGCGCGACGAAGGCGCCGTTGCGCATGAAGTTCACGACCGGCAGGCCGAACCCGAGGTTCGCGAAGCCGGTGCCGGTAATCGTGAAAGTCGCCGGCCGGGTCGCCAGATCGACCGGGTTGGGAACGATGCCACTCACGCCCCGGGTGTCGGTCGCCGTGAGCGTGCCGCTCCCGATCAGACTGAAGGTCGGCGTGCTCGATGTCTGATGCCACACCTGAGCCTGTATCTGCCCCGCCGAGAGCCCGGGCAGGTTCGGCGTGAGCGATGTGGCCGGCGTCGGGTACGGCACCGTCAAGGTCGTGCTCCCGGCGAGCCCCGTCGCCCGTGCTTGCGCGATCAAAGCGCCGTTGCGCATGAAGTTCACGACCGGGAGGCCGTAACCGAGATTCGCAAAGCCGTAGCCGGTGATTGTGAACGTCGCCGGTGGCGTCGCCAGGTCGATCGGGCTGGGAACGATGGCGCTGACGCCCGCGCCGATGCCGGTGACCGCAACGGTGACGTCACCGCCATTCGAGGTGAAGCTCACGTTCGCCGAGACCACGCCGGGCGCCGTCGGGCGGAATCGCACCACGACCGACTGGGTCGAGTTGGGGCCGAGGTTGAAGGAACCCCCGGAGACGATGCTGAACGGGGAATTTGCAGATGCGCTGCCGGTGAGAATCCCGCCGCCGGTATTCTGGACGACGAACGTTCTGTCAACAGAGCCGCCCACGGCCACCGTGCCGAAGTCCTGCGAAGTCGGAGTCACCGACAGGGCTGGAGGCTCCTGATTGTCCCCGAGCAAGACGCTCAGCGCGAGGTCGACCTGGATCCTGGGCTTGGTCGTGCCCGTTCCCGCCCGTGGGTCCGTGATCGGGAGCCCCGTGCTGGTGAGGGCCTGGAGGATCGCGTCGACGCTCGCCGTCGGCGCGGCCTGCTTCAGGATGGCCCACGCGCCCGCCACGTGCGGGGCTGCCATCGACGTGCCGCTCGCCACCGCGAAATTCTCGCCGGGGTACGATGAGATGATCTCGTCGCCGGGAGCGAACAACGACATGAAGGGCGCCACGTTCGAGTAATCGGCGACGCGGTCGTCCTTCGTCGTGGCACCGACGCTCACGGCGCTGGACACGCACGCCGGCGCGCTGATCTGGTTGGGCGACCCGTCGTTGCCGGACGCGATGACGGTCGCGATGCCCGCGGCGCGCAAGTTGTCGATAAAGGGCTTGTACGGCTCGTCGTCGCACGGCCCGCTGAAGAGTCCGCCCCCGAGACTCATGTTGACCGACGCGAAATCGTGCACGGTCCGCAGATCGTAGACGCGCTCAAGGGCGGCGAGGATGTCCGACGTGTACGCGCCCAGGCACGGAGGCGCGCCGCCGCAGTCGAGGAAGCTCGTGATCCGCGAGAAAACCTGGATCGACATGATGCTGGCGCCACGGCCGACGCCCCAGATGGGCAGGTCGAACGGCGTCCCGTCGCCGGCGACGATGCCGGCCACGTGGGTCCCGTGCCAGCAGCCCTCGAGGTCGAGCGGGCAGTACACGCCGGCGCCGGGCCCGATCTGCTCGTCGGCACCGTTCGGGCAGAGCGACTGGCTCTGGAACCCCGACGTGGTGGAATAGCACGCCTCGTCGATGACCTTGCCCGCGAGGAACGGGTGCGCGGAGTCGACGCCGCTGTCGATCACCGCCACCGTACGGCCGGAGCCGTCGAAGCCGAGGGCCCAGGCCTGATCGGCGCCGATCAGGGGGACGCTGTCCCACAAGACCGGCTTGTGGATCCTGTCGGCCATCACGCGCTTGACCGGTAGGTTGGCCGCTTCGAGCTCCTTGAGCGCCGACGGCCCGACGCTGAGCGCCAGCAGCGGCGACGTCAGGTAGCGACGCAGAACGCGATAGTGATGCGACGCCAGCCGACCCAGGACCCGCGAGCCGGTGGCGGTGATCTCCTGTCGGTACGCGTCACGCGCCTGGGACGCGAGCGCGCCCTCGGCGACGCGGCCGGAGGGAAGCGCGAGCTCGACGAGCACGCGAACCTCGCCTTCAGCGAGCGCACGATCATGGAGCGCACGCGGCACCACGCCCGGCTTCTGATCCGGAGGCGCCGCGAGCGCGTACGCGGGCAGGATGATGCCCAGCAACAATAAATTTACGGAAATTGGCCATCGGAGCCGTCGCCACATGGCCCTGCATAGTGCGCAACGACCGTGCCATCCGCAACCTGCTTGAACGGCAGGATTTCAGGGCATGTGACGCGTGACGCTTTGGCAGTCGCAGTGACCCAGGGCGTCACTCGTGAGCGTCAGCGACGCGACGACCGGTCTTCGTAGAGCGGAGCGCCCGAGACGCGCGCCAGAGCCCGCCACTCGGCGCGGAGCCTCGTCCTGGGTCCTCTCGATCACCGAAGGGTCGCCGGTGACGCGAAGATCGACGAAGATACGCGCGATGCCCGCGCCGATGGCAGCGGCGCAACGAGGACAGCGGCCGTCTGCAGGGCCCACGTCTCTCGGCCGCGTCCGCGCCAACGCGCGATTGCCGTGTGGACAGCGCGGAATCGATTCATCGACTCACGTTACTCGCACCGTCACGTCGGGGATGCGGCACTGAGCGCCATCACGATGTCCTGGGGGCATCGACACGGACGGTGGGGTCTCGAGTCGCAACTCGCCGCGGACCGCCCCAACAGATAGTGCTCATTGTGTCGTTCGCCCCCTCGGGGTGCCACCGAAAAGGATTGTTTGTAGCCCTCTCACGCCCACGCTATTCGTGGAAGATGGGTCGCGCGCGGCCGTGGGCGTCGGCACCGGGCGCTCAACCGTAGCGCAACGAGGCTCGCTCCGGACTCCGCGACCGCGCAGCTGGCTCTGGGAGCGGCCGCCGAAGCCCTCGGAGAGTTCGACGAAGCGCTGAGCGCCTACCAGGCGGCGGCTCGGCGCGCTCCCTCCACCACGACCTGGCTCCGCCTTGCCGAGATGGCTGATCGGATCGGAGTGAGTGCCTGTCCATGGCCGGCTCTATCACAATCCGCTTGACGCTGGCGAGCTTCGCGCATCGCGCTGATGTTCTCTCAGCTCCTCGAGCCGCGCGAGGTCCGGCGCTACACCGTGGGCTGCGAATCCGATGACCGGGAACACGCGAACCATGGCTGAGCCCGAGGGCAGCGCGGTGAGGAGGCGCGACCGGACCCTGCAAGGGGTTAGGCTGTCTCCGGACGTTCTCGTGATCGTGCTCCTATCGCTCGCCCTCGCGGTGGCCTGCCTCTTGGTGCAGGGCAACATCGACCTCAACCTTGCCGACGAGGGACAACTCTGGTACGTGACGACGCGCACCGCGCTCGGCGACGTTCCGATGCGCGACATCCGCAGTTACGATCCTGGCCGCTATTACTGGGGCGCGGCGTGGTTCAAGCTGCTTGGACCTGGCATCATCTCGCTGCGGATCAGCACTACCTTTGTGCAGGCGCTGGGCCTGCTCTTCGGCCTTCTCACACTCCGCCGCGTCGTCTTGCGCTGGTGGCTCCTGGCCACCCTCGGGGTGCTCCTGCTCGCATGGATGCATCCGGTCTACAAGGCATACGAGTCCGCGACGGCCCTCGCCCTCGTGTGGCTCGCCGTGCGACTCCTGGAGGCGCCGACGCCCGTCCGCCACTTCGCCGCCGGGGTCGGCATCGGACTTGCCGCCTTCGTCCGCGTGGACCACGGCCTCTATTCCACCGCCGCGTTCGCGCTCCTGATCCTCTTCCGCGCCCTGCGCGAGCGGAAGGTGTCGGCTCGCGATCTCGGCGCCGCGGCGGCCGGGATCGTCGTCGGATACTCTCCGATGCTCGTCATGCTGGTCGCCGTGCCTGGGTTCTTCGGCGGCCTCATCGAGCACGTCGCCTACCTCGTGCGCATCGTGGCGTCGAACGGCACCGCGAACCTCGCCAAGCCAGTGCCGTGGCCCTGGGTCGTCAGCGCCGACCTGCCGGCCCTCGAGCGCCTGCACCAGATCTGCGTCGGGGCCTTATTCATGGCAGTCCCGGCGCTCTATTTGCTCGCAGCGGTCGTCGTGGTGCGCTCGCCGGGCGACGATACGGCCGGACGCCGGCTCGTCCTGGCGGCCGGCTTCGTCGGCGTCATGTACGCACAGTACACGTTCGCGCGTCCCGACCTCGAGCACCTCGCGCAGAGCTTCCATCCGCTCGTCATCCTGGTGACCGGCCTTGGGGCAACGCTCGGTTCGCGGCTGCGCGCGAGAGCGCCTGCGCTGCTGCTGCTTGTGGTGGGGTGCACAGGGCTGACCGTCGTCATCAAGAGCCCCGTCTACCTTTGGGCCACCGAAGTCCGCAACCCATACGTCCAGGTGCGGGTGGCTGATGACGTGCTCTGGGTGCATCCCGGCGTCGCGGGGTTACTCGACAGCGTGCGCGTGACCGCCGACGCGGTGCTGGCCCCCGGCGAGCGGATCCTCGTCGCTCCACACTGGCCGGCCTTGTATGTGCACCTCCACCGCGAGTCACCGCTCTGGGAGACGTACTTCATCGTTCCCGAGCCCGAGGAACGCCAGCGCCGGATGATCGGCGACCTCGAGCGGCGCAATGTAACGGCCGTCCTCCTGAGCGACCTTGTCATGGACTCCCGCGCCGATTTGCACTTCGGCCGAACGCACCCGCTCGTTTACCGTTATCTGCTGGAGCGCTATGAGAAGATCCCGGTAGGCGGCATGCCACCGTGGGCGCATTTTCTCCGTCGGAAGGCCACAGCCGCGGTGGCCCGGTGATGGCATCGAGCACGAGGGAATTCACACCTGGAACGAGCGTTATGCAACCTCGCGCCATCGCGGAAAGGGCTCGCGCCGGATGAGCGCGCGGCGGCAGACGACCTTCACCAGCGAGGAGTACGCCAACGCCTACCCGGAGGGGATCGAGCGCCACTACTGGACCCTCGCCCGCAACCACTACGTCGCGAGGCTGCTGCGGTGGGCGCCCGGCTCGGGAGACCTCGTGCTCGACATCGGCTGCGGGCGAGGTCTCACCGTGGAGTATCTGCGCGAACACGGCTTCGACTGCCGTGGTTGCGAGCTCTCCGACGTGGCAATCCCAGCGCATCGGCAGGCATACTGCGCGTCTTCCAGCGACGCCTTCGCGCTTCCCGAGAAGTTGCGCGGCCGAGTCGGGGCCATCCTGTTGCTGGACGTTCTCGAACATCTGGAGGATCCGGCCGGCTTCCTCGACCAATGCGTCACGACGTTCCCGGCCCTGCGGTCGCTTGTGGTGATGGTTCCGGCGCGGATGGAGCTCTGGTCCAACTACGACGAGTACTATGGCCACAAGACGCGCTTCGACCTGCCGTCGCTGCACGCGCTCGTCGCGCGTGAGGGTCTGAAGGTGGCGGAGATTGGGTACTTCTTCCACGCGCTCTACCCGCTGCTCCGCCTGTTGAAGGCGTTCCGCTGTAGACGCGAAATTCGCAACTCGGCACCACGCCGGATGTTCGTGCACCGGTTCCTCGCGCGCGGACTGGTGGCCGACGGTTTCCTTCCGAGCCGCTGGTATGGCAGCTCGATTGCGGCGATCCTTCACCGCGTGCCGGAAGACCGAAGCCCAGGTTCGCGAAGCCGTTGCCCATGATGTAGCCCGCGCTTGCGCGATCGAGGATCTCGTCGGCGCTCGCCGTCGGCGCGGACCGCTTCAGTATCGCGCACGCACCCGCCGCGTGCGGGGCCGCCACAGACGTGCCGCTCGCCCGCGCGAAGCTCTTCCCGGGGTAGCAGCGGCGCGACGAGCGCTCTTCCTAGAGCGGAGTGATTCGATCCACGCGAACGCGCGCGACGATGTCGCGCATCGCTTCGAGGCGGGCCAACGCCGGAGCATCGATCTCGAGCGCCAGCAGCGGAGCCGTCGCAAAACGACGCACGAGGCGCGCACCGGAGCCGGCCAGGCGGCGTAGCGCCTCGTCCTGGGTGCTCACGATGGCCGCTGGTCCACCCGCGGCGACACGAAGGTCGACGAGCACCCGCACCGTGCCGGCACGGATGGCGGCACGAACGTCGGGGTCGATCACCGGATCATCCGCGCCGCTCGCGCTCCATGCGCCCGCCAGCGCGACCAGGGCCATGGCGGCCACGCTGAATCGAATCATGGCGTCATCTTACCCGCTCCGTCGCATTCGGCACGCGGGCCGAGCGCCGTCACGACACGCCTTGGCGTGGACATTGTCGGTGGCCGCGCTCGAGTCGCGGAGTGACGCGCAGCGCCCCAACCACTAGTGCACATCGTGCGCATCTCCCCTCGGGGTGCCACCGAAAGGATTGTTTGTCGCCCTCTCGCGCCCACGCTATTCCTGGTAGATGGGTTGTGCTCGGCCTTGGGTGCCGGCGCTCGGCGC
>Ga0066709_100002411_pt1 | contig 13618 bp, 7 predicted proteins | sample GraSoiAngelo_158_FD_79665 | JGI IMG/M metagenome (GOLD analysis project Ga0066709, IMG submission 79665) | Grasslands soil microbial communities from the Angelo Coastal Reserve, California, USA - 14_1009_16_30cm | ecosystem: Environmental > Terrestrial > Soil > Grasslands | place: USA... | reverse complement strand
GTTGCTGGGTTTGCTCCCGTTTTTCGCGACGGACAATGCCGCGCACGTCGGCGGAATCGTCGGCGGCTTCGTCATCGCGTATGCGGCCGGCACTCCGGGCTATTCCAGGCTAGTGGAACGCGTCTGGCAGATCGCGGCAGGTATTGCGATGGCGCTGACTGCAGCCGCATTTGTCCAAATGTTTCTCTGGCTGACTGCGGCAAAGTAGTGGGGGCAAGCGGCGCAGGCCGCTACCGGACGACCACTTTGGTTAGGCCCGCGTTGTTGGCGATATCGTAGACGCGAATCGCGATCAGGTGTTCGCCGGGTGGCAGATGATCGATGCGGATGTTGAAGCGCTCGCGCGCAGAGTCCGTGACACCGTCGGCCGCCTCTACGGGCGACCAGGGGCCGGCATCGACCGAAAACTCGCAGCGGCGCAGCACGGAGCCGCGGTCTTCCGCGTCGACGTCAATTTCGATGGCGTTCCCCGAACGCCGCGGGGGGCCGGCGGTAACGACGGGCGGCGTGTTGTCGATCAGCACCGGCGCGCTCACCAGTTCGGCCTCGCGTGCCAGGTTCGCCGGATTCGCCGGCCGGTCCGAGGCGACCACCCGGAAGAAATACCGCCCGTCGGCGAAGACGTCGGCGTCGAGCAGATAGGTGTTCTCGTTCATGTTGGCGCGGAGCAGTTTCCACTCACGTTCGTCCTCGCCACGAAAATAGAGGCTATACATGAGGCGGTCGCCGTCGGGATCGTCCGCCTGCCAGGAAATCTGAATCTGCTGGCCCGCGCCGCGCGAGAGGGTCTGCGAAGGCGTTCCCGCCGCAGGCGCGCCTTCACCGGACTCGGTTACCGTAATCGAGTAGCTGGCAGAAGCCGCCGTGCCGGCCGCGGGGGTCGACGGCTTCGCGGTGCCCGGCGCCTGGGTTGTCACACTAACGCTGCGCACGTTGGGCGGCGTGTTCTGCGGAAGATAGGCGATCGTCACGCTGTCGAGCGCGGGAGTATTCCCTGAGGCGCCCGAAAACTCCGCGCGCCATTGAATGTAGCGCGCGTTCGGACTCGCGACCACAGAGTGTTCCGGGTCCGTGATGGGCGGCGACCAATCGCTCCAGGTGGCGTCCGGCCGCGCCGAGTTGCCGGCGCGAGTTTTGAACACGACGCCTTTTACGTCGCCTCGCCAGCTCAGCCTGCCCCATCGCGCCACGGTGCCGGAGTCGTGAACAGGGGACTCGAACCAGCCGGTCGCGCCCGCTCCGCCGTTCAGCCGCAGAATCTTTCCGACGTTGCCGGTCGCGGTAAGAAGGCCTTTGGACGTTTCGAGGAGACGCGTGGCCTCGCCTTCGCTCCCCTGCGCGACCAGCGTCGCCCTGCGGTCGCGGTCGAGCCTGTAAATGCGGCCCTGTGCATCCGTCACGAATACGATCGAGCCGCCGGAAGACACCGCGAGATCGTAGATGTTTTCTTCCTTGGAACTCCACAAGGTTTCGACAGTGTTATCGGGATTGATTTTGTAAAGGGCGGAGCGTTCGACGCCGGAGTAATCGACCACGGCTGGGGGCACGATCGGAGGGGCCTGCGGAGTGCTGCCGGCGGGTTTCGCAGCTTCGGGCTTGGGATTCGGATTCAGCCCGCCCTGCATGTCGGTGACGGTGATGCTCACGGGAGCCGCGGTCACCGCGCCGGCTCCACCCGGGACGACGGAGGCAGGCGTCGCTCCGGCCCGGCGTGCGACGCTACCACCGAGCGCTGCGGCGTAGATTGTGCCGTCCGCGCCAGGAACAATGGCGCGGATCTCAGGCAGGTTCGCGTCATAAAGTACGAACGCCTTATTCGGCCCCGTGATGCGGTAAAGGATGCCGTTGGGCTCGCTGCCCGCCAGAAGCCGGCCCTCGCGATCGAGCACCAGACAGGTTATGTGAGCCTGGCCAGTCTCGTAATACACCTCTCCACGGCCGGCGGAGGTGACGCGGAACACCTTCCCCTGGTCTCCCGTGCCGACATACAGCGTGCCATCGCGCGCGAATGCCAGGGCCCAGATGTAGCGCGCCCCGGGCGCAAAATATTCCGTGGCTGTTCCATTCTCGATGCGGTACACTTTCCCATCCGGAGAGGTTGCGGCGTAGACCACTCCCTTGGGATCGACGGCGACGGCGAAAATCTCGGGCTGATCCGCGGTCCACAACAAGGCGCTTTTACCGGAAGGCTCTACGCGATAGAGACGCCCGCGGTGGCCCGTCCCCAAGTAGAGCGTGCCGTCAGGCGTCTGCGCCACGCTCCAGATCTCCGGTTGCTCGGAATTGAAGACTGTGTCGAGCTTCGGTCCGAGCACCAGACGCCCGTCGCGCGTAAGCGAAAGTCCGTTCAGCCGGCCGCGCAGAAAATCCTGGTATCCGTTCATTTCCCACGTAGCTGTGGTGGCCGCAAGGGAAACCGCGGCGAACAAAGCCGTCAACGACACGGCCCCACGGGCCTTCCACTCGCGGCGCCTCATTCTTTTACCTCAATTTGTATGCTCTTCGACCCCGTGACTACATTTTCGCCCGCCGGAACCTCGATCTCGGCGAGCTTCGATCCCCGCCAGTTGGAGAACATGCCGGCGGCAGCGATTTGCGCGCGTCCCAGGATCAGCGCCACCGATGGCGGCGGATCCGGCAGATCGCGGCCTTCGACGGTGTACGCAGTTTCGGCGCGCCAGACCCGCAGATATGCTTTGGTGTTTGTGCGCAGAGCATTGAGGAATCCGAGCACCTGACCGGGCGTGTGGAACGGCGTGCCCATCGCCGCCTGATAATCGAGCAGGTTTGTGGACGTCGCGTCGGAGACGGTCACATAGAGCGGGCCCGTGGGCGCGCCCACCGGCAGTCGGTAATGAACTTTGTTCGGAGACTCGAATCCGTTTTCACCGACCAGCATGACCGTCAATTCGATGTCCTCCCCCGGACGCGCCTGACGCGGCGCGACGACGTCCGCGATCTGCATCTGACTGCGGCGGTCCGCGGCCCCGACCTCGAGCGTGACGCTCTTGAGCTTCAGCGCGTCAAAGCCGCTCGAAAGCGCGTACGTCAGCGGGCTAGCCACTCCCAGCGCCGCATATGCGGCCACGTTCACGTCTCCGCTATACACGTTGTCCACGCGCACGGAGCCGCCCGCGAACTCGAGGCGCCCGCGCACGGAGAAAGTCGACGACCCGACGGTGCGGCCGGTGGCATCGATCGTCGAGAAGATCGCCATCTGCATCACCAGCGGCGTCATCACGCGGTCCTGAATCATACTCATGCGGTAGGTATTGGGGCCGACGCGGATCTCGATCGGCACCATCGCCGCGCGCCGTCCGACCAGCCCCGAAATAGCGCTGTTCCGGTCTTCGGTGATCGTGCCCATCCACTCGCGAGCGGCGGAGATCTTGAAAGAGCTCGAAAGATTCGGCAGCAGGGCCAGCACTTCGGCACGGGCAAAGGGAAGCTCGGTCTCGCCGCCGGCCAGAAACCGGTGGCCGAACGCGTATACGCGATTGCCATCGATGCACGTGAGCGTGCCGTCCGCGCTGATGCTCATGTCGCCGGCGAGAAGCTGGACGCTGATCATGGAGCCGGGCTCGAGACTGCGGGGATCGCCCAGTCGGTCGGCCGGGTTTCCCCCGCCGGAGACTCCCTGCCGCGGATCGAGGCCCAGATCGCGAAGCTGCGTTGCGAAGTGTTCGAGCGTGGCGCCGGTAAAGCCGGAGAAGGAAACCGGCGTAGCGAGTTCTTCCAGACGCTCGGACCCGGCCATGAACTGGCGGCGCGGCCGGATCGAAGCCAGACTGGGCGCCGGCTTCGGTCCTGGTTCGACGCGCAACATTTCCTCGATAGGACGAATTCCGGCGATCGCCTCTTTCGACATCGGGAAGCCAAGCGCCACGGCTCCGGCCAGCCGGCCATCGATGTAGACGGGTGAGCCGCTCATGCCCTGCATCACTCCCGCATTCTCCAGGGGGCCGCCCTTGAGGCGCGCCAGAATGATCGACTCTTTCGGCCCGATATTTTCGAGCACGCCGAGGATTTCGACCTGGAACTCTTCTACGCGAGAGCCGGAAAAGACGGTCCTTCCGACACCCTGCAGCCCGGCGCGAATATCCTTAAGAGGGAAGATCGCGGGAGCGCCCTGAAGGACATAGGCGGCCAGCGCAGCGGCCAATAAACGAAATGCCTGCACAATTTTATTGTAGGCCGTTCTAGTTTGGAAAAATGGCTCTCCGGCGCCCGGAGTAGGGTGATTTCCCTACCGGGACTCGTGTAACATTCCACCTGACCACGGCATCTCGCCGTAGTAACATAAAGAGTCGCGTTGCTGCGGAACCGCGGCGAGCGAGCGCCGGAAAGTCGTCCTCGGTCGAGGTGGAGTTTTCCGGAGGCACTTTCAAGAAGGGGGGCGCTCCCATGTGGAACCGCCGCAAAGAAGAAGAATACACACCCAAGCCGGCATCGGCTCCGCCGACAACGCCCGTGCTTGCCAAGGAGGGAAGTACTATGTCTACGCTTCCGAGTCGCAGTCCCGAACCGCGCGTTGAGCCTCAACGTGGCGGCTCGGCAGTACTCGGCAAATCCGTTATTGTAAAAGGTCAAATCCTTAGTCGTGAAGATCTCACCATCGATGGTGAGGTAGAAGGCACTGTAGAATTGCAGGAGCACCGGCTGACGGTAGGTCCGAATGGGAAGGTGGTGGCCACCATCAAAGCGCGGGAGGTAGTCGTCATCGGCACGGTTCACGGCAATGTGGAAACGACCGACAGACTCGAGATCCGCAAGGATGCCAAGCTGGTGGGCGATATCAAGACCACGCGGGTCGTCATCGAGGATGGCGCCTATTTCAAGGGCAATATAGATATCGTGCGTACCGAGGCGCCGCGACCCGCCGCTCCGCCCGCGCCGAAGCCGCACGCCGTGCCCTCCCCTGCAACGGCGAACTCACCCGCCATGGCCGCGGGAGCAGGCGAGACGAAGCGTTAGTTTGTTAGAGACCCGGCACAGTCACGGCCTTGACCAGTTTTGCGCATCGCTCGAAGAGCGTCCGGGTCTCTCGATTCTAGATCTGGCCGGCGCCAGCCAGGCGACGGTCAGCTTTCTTACCAACTACGGACATCGACTTTATACCAACGATCTGATTCATCAACTGGATGTATGCTTCAGCGAGGGCGATTTTTACGAGAACCAGGCGAATCCGCTGATGGTCAGCAAGTTTCTCGAGAACGCTCTCAGTTTTCCTGAAAAAAATTTCGACGCCGCGCTGGTTTGGGACACTTTACAATTTCTATCGGTCCCGTTGCTGAACACGTTCGTCGAGCGCCTTCATCGCGTGCTGCGGCCGGGCGGATGCATGCTCGCGTTCTTTCACGCCGAGGAGCGCGTCGATACTATCCCGACCTACTCCTACCGAATCTCTGACCACCACACTATCGGAATGGTCGCGCGCGGGCGGCGCCGGCCTGCGCAATTCTTCAACAACCGGAGCCTGGAGCGGTTGTTCCAGGATTTCGAGTCCATCAAGTTTTTCCTCGCGCGCGACCATTTCCGCGAAGTGATCGTGCGGCGGTAGAACACGCCTCACAAAAAGGCGGCGGAACCGGCCCATCCTCTATACTCCTGATGAAGGAGCTTTTTTGTCCCTCGAAGACGAACTGTTAGAGCAGCGCCTCCGCCGCAGCAGCGAGATTGAGGCGCTCGGGTTCCGCGCCTACGGCCAGCGATTCGATTTCACCCGCACCATCCCGCAGATTCTCGCTGCTTATGGCGCGAAAACCGCGGAGGAACTGGCGGATAAGCCCCAGGTCCGCATCGCCGGCCGCGTCCAGACCATTCGCCGGATGGGTAAAGCCGGATTCATGCATTTAATGCAATGGGGCGAGCGCGTGCAGGTCTACGTTCGCAAGGACGCCGTTTCCGAAAAGGAGTTCGCCCTGTATCAGATTCTGGATCTGGGCGATATCGTTGGCGTTGACGGGTACCTCTTCCGAACCAGGACGGGTGAGCTGAGCGTGCACGCCGAAAAGCTGACGTTCCTTTCGAAAATCCTGCTCACGATGCCCGAGAAGTGGCACGGCCTGGAAGATGTCGAGATCCGGTACCGGCAGCGCTATCTGGACCTGATCGCGAATCCCGAAAGCCAGAAGATCTTCGTGACACGGGCGCGAATCATCGCGTCATTGCGGCAGCAGCTTGAAGAACGAGGCTTCGTGGAAGTCGAGACGCCGATGATGCAGCCGCTCTATGGCGGCGCCGTGGCGCGTCCGTTCGTGACCCATCACAACACGCTCGATATGGATCTGTATCTACGGATCGCCCCGGAACTGTACCTGAAGCGCCTCATCGTGGGCGGGCTCGACCGCGTCTACGAGATCAACCGCAACTTCCGCAACGAGGGCATCTCGACCCAGCACAACCCGGAGTTCACGATGCTCGAGTTCTACCAGGCTTACACCGACTACCAGGGCCTGATGGACCTTTCGGCGGAGTTGTTGAAGCAGGCCGCGATCGACGCCGCCGGTTCGACCGTGGTCGAGTATCAGGGGACCAAGCTCGATTTCGGCAACGTGCGCCGGATGTCGATGCAGGAGGCAGCCGGCGATGCGACGCTCAAGGGCCTTGCGCTGGTCGAGGCATTTGAACGGAACGTCGAACCGAAGCTCATCCAGCCGACGTTCATTTACGACTACCCGGTGGAAGTTTCGCCGCTTTCGAAAAACAAGGCAACCGATCCGGCGTTCGTCGAGCGTTTCGAGATCTACATCGCCGGCATGGAGATCGGCAACGCTTACACCGAGCTGAACGATCCACAGGAGCAGCGTCGGCGCTTCGAAATGCAGCTCGCCATGCGGGAAGCCGGCGATGAAGAGGCACACCAGATGGACGAGGATTACCTGCGCGCCATGTCCTATGGAATGCCGCCGACCGGCGGCGAGGGCATCGGGATCGACCGTCTGACAATGATTCTGACCAATTCGAAATCGATTCGCGACGTGATTCTGTTTCCGCTGTTGCGGCCGGAAGGGGAGATCGGGATCGCAGAGAAGCTCCGCCGGCTGGCCCGGGTCCCCTGACCGGAGGCCTGCTATGTTCGAGCTGTTCATCGCCCGCCGTTACCTGCGCGCCAAGCGCAAACAGGTGGTGATCTCCGTGATCACCGCGATTTCCATCATCGGCGTCGCCGCTGGCGTGATGGCGCTGGTGATCGCCCTGGCGATCAACAACGGCTTTCGCAGCACGCTGCAACGGAATCTGTTGGGCGCTACCGCACACGTCAGTATTCTTGAAAAAGATCACGGCGAGGGGATCGCCGGCTGGGAACAGATTGCCGAAAAGCTGTCGCATCTGCCGCATGTCAAGAGCGCGACGCCCGGGCTTTACGACGCAGCGTATATCAGCGGACCCGTGACAGGCGCCGGCGTAGTTATCAAAGGCGTCGTCGTCGCGCCCGGGGCGCCGGTGGCCGAGACGCTGGCGCACCTCAAAGCCGGGTCGATCGCTGCCTTGCGCCAGGCGGACGATCTGCCGGGCATCATTCTCGGCGCGCGCCTGGCCGAAAATATTGGCGCCGTGGTGGGCAAGCCGGTTCAGCTCACGGTGCCCAATGGCGAACTGACGCCGCTAGGTCCGCGCCCAAGCTGGGTGCGCCTGCGCGTCGTGGGCATTTTCGAATCGGGCTTCTACGAGGTGGACCTGAACTGGGCCTTCATGTCGCTCCAGGCGGAACAGAAGGTCTTCGGCTTGACAGATGTGGTCAACAGCATCGAGCTCCGGCTGGATGACATTTACAAAGCCGACGAGGTGGCCCGCGCCGCCGGGGCCGCGATCGGTCCAAAACTGTCAGCGACTACATGGGGCGACCAAAACCGGCAGTTGCTGAACGCTCTCAAGATGGAAAGGGTCGTGACGGTGATAACCATCGGGCTGATCCAAATCGTAGCGGCGCTCAACATTCTGATCACGCTGGTGATGATGGTCATGGAAAAGCACCGTGACATTGCGATTCTGATGTCGATGGGCGCGCGCGCGGCGCAGATTCGCAACATTTTCGTGTACGAAGGCGCGCTGATCGGCGTCGTGGGAACGGCGATCGGGCTGGTGGTGGGCTATGGTCTGAGTTATTTCGCTGACCGGTACCGCTGGCTGCCGCTTGATGAGCAGGTCTACTCGTTTTCTTACGTCCCGTTCGACGCGCGTTGGGTGGATGGGCTCTGGATCGCTGCGGCGGCAATCGCCGTCAGCCTGGTGGCGACGATTTATCCCGCCCGCAGCGCGACGCGGATCGCTCCGGTCGAAGCTCTTCGTTACGAGTGATTTACGGCTCCTTGCCAGCATCCTTGCCGACATCAGTTGACAAGCCTGTAGCTTAGTCATACGCTATCAGCAATTACTCTAGTTGAGGCAGCAGCGGGTTTGGCTGCTTCGGGTTTGTAACGCGGGGAAAATTCGGGTTTGGAACGATCAGGGATATGCGAAAGCATAATCCCGTGTTCGTGTTTTTAAAGGGAGAGGGTTATGACTAGAGATAGGCAGATCTGCTTGCTGCTGGTTTCCCTGCTGGCTGCGTTCACTTGGGCTCAGACTCCTACCGGCTCAATCGAAGGCATCGTTTCGGATCCTTCCGGCGCGGTAATTCCCAATGCCAAGGTGACCATCGCCCAGGCGGCCACGGGACGCTCCATTCCGCTCACTACCAATTCGACGGGCTTCTATTCCGCCCGCAATCTGCTGCCCGGAGTGTACTCGATCAAGGTAGAATCCGCGGGTTTTGCCGTCAAAGATATCCGGGACCTTGTGGTCAATTCAGGCGCGGTGGTCAATGGAAACGTAACTTTGGAGATCGGCAAAACAGGCGAGGTCGTTGAGATCGCGGCGCAGGCGGTCGCTGTGGATACGAGCCGCCAAACGCTGGACAACATCATCAGCGAAAAGGAGATCAAACAGCTGCCGCTTTTCAGCCGCAATTTCCTCGACCTGGCATCGATCGCGCCGGGCGTGTTCATCCGCGACGGTGGCAGTATTGACCCGACCAAGACGTTCGCTTATCGCGCCGTCGGCATCGACGGCCGGTCCGGTACGGGGACCCGCGTCCAAATGGATGGTATCGACGTAACGGATGAAACGGTCGGCACGACGGTTGCGAATATTTCTCAAGAAGCGGTGAACCAGTTTCAATTGACCCGCTCATCGCTCGATATATCCACGTCTCTCACGTCTTCCGGTGCGGTCAACATCATCAGCAACAGCGGCAGCAACCAGTTGCACGGAAGCTGGTTCTACGACTATTTCAACCAGGACCTGGGGGCGAGGCTGCAATATCAGCCGGATGCGAGTGATTTTCACCGCAAGCGCACCGGGGGTTCGGTGGGCGGACCGTTCGTGAAGGACAAGGTGTTCTGGTATGCCAACTGGGAGCGGACTTGGCAGGCGACTCAGGACGTCCAGCGCCATCCTGAGTTTCCTAAATTCAACGTCGTGCAGGGATTCCCAACCCGCTTGCAATATGCGCTCGGCCGGCTGGATTAGAACGCCACCCCAGGTATCCGAATTTTCTACAAGTTCCAGCACAGCGATGATTTGTCTACCGGGGGCACGGCCATCTCGCCTTTCCAGAACATCGACTGGACCAACGTTCACACCATCGGTTTCGATTTGACCAAGGCGCGTGCCACAAACGCGTTCCGATTCGGCTACACAAACTTCAATAACCAGATCAACTCGCAGGAGCTACAGACCAAGTTCCTGGTCAGCAACGGTGTGCCGGTTCAACTGAATGTGGGGCCCATTTCATGGGGCCCCAACGGCTTGGCGCCGCAAGCGACGTACCAGGATAACTATCAGCTTTCCTACGACGGCAGCTATGTTTGGAATCGCCATACTTTCCGCTATGGCGTCTCCTACACCCACATCGCCCTGGGCGGCTTCGCCAACTTCGCCGGTCCGCTCGCGGTGGCCGGCGTCTACGATGACGCTACGCTTAGCAGCCTTAAGGCGGCGGGCCTCGATGTTCAGGATCCTCTGAACTTCCCGCTGGACAGCTTTAGCACGGGGCCTTCCAACGGATTCTTCACACTGCGGGCCGGTCACAACCTGCCGCATGGTGACCATCTCAATAACCGGACCGCCTGGTTCGTCGGCGACAATATCAAGGCTACGCGCCGGCTGACGATTAATCTTGGGCTGCGCTACGAATACGACAGCGGTTACTTCAACAACGACCGCAACGTCCACCGCGACCCGATTCTGGAGACTTGGGGGAAAGGATTCTCCCAGTTTCCCGAACCACCCAAGAACCTGTACTCGCCATCGGTGGGCTTTGCCTGGGACCCGACCGGATCGACCAAGACCTCGATCCGAGGCGGCTTCTACAAAGCGTATGAGATGAACATATTCAACAATCTGATCTTCGATGAGTTCATCCAGCTTCCGCCGGGTATTGGTCCCGACAGCTACGATTTCAGCAGCATTACGGGACCGGACGGAACGCCCATCAACGTCGACGGCAAGCATCCCGACGGTGACTACACCGATCTCGCGGGCCAACCAATCAAGAGTGTCCTCGGACTGATCACCCAGGTGCACCAGGCCCTGCAGACGGCCTACGCAAACTACAAGTTCGACCCCAACAAGGGACAATCGGACTTCAGGATCCTGAAGCAGGACTTCGACGGAATTTATCCCGGGAAGCAGTTCAAGGCGCCGTATGCGCTCCAGTGGAATATCGGGATCCAGCGCGAGTTGAAGCCGGGAACGGTCCTCTCGGTGGACTACCTCTACAATCACGGCGTGGGACTGCCGTTCATGTTCCCGGACTTTGAGCGGCGCCGCGACGCATCCACGCTCAACGTGGCCAATGCGACCAGTAAGGTCAACAGCGTCCTGAAGGGTCAGACGGTGGATCAATACATCGCCGCCAACCCAAAGGCCACGATCGCAACGTTTGGCCTGGCAAGCGACTCGATCTATCAGGGATTGACCTCTGATTTCATTCGGGCTCGCTTTTTCCAGGGTGGATTCACCAAGTATCAGGCCCTGCAGGCAAACATCACCGGGCGGGTGAACCGGAGCGGCATGTTCAAGGACAGCACTTACACCGTGAGCTACTCGTACGGGGGGAGTCAGGCCTCGGCGGCCGCGGGACGGGCCGAGTTCATTACCAGCCCGCTCGACAACCACGTCCCGAATAATTCGACGACCTTTGGCCCGACGGGCCTGGATTTCAGGCACATTTTGACCGCCGGCGGACTCATGAACCTCCCCGGCAAGTTTGTGCTGAATTCATTCTGGACCTTCCGTAGCGCGGGTGCGCAGACCATCACCGTGCCGAATCTCGGCGGCGCCATTTCGAGCTCCAACGGAATCTTCGGAACAGATCTCAACGGAGACGGCGGGACGGGTGCGGGCGCCCCGCGCGGTGATGTCTTCCCTGGAGTCAACGCCGGACAATTCGGACGAGACGTCAGCAGCCTGAGCCAGGTGAACAAGCTTATCCAGGAATTCAACTCGAACTACGCCGGCAAGCTGACGCCCGCCGGTCAGGCGCTGGTCAGCGCCGGCCTGTTCACCCAAGCCCAGTTAGTGAAGCTTGGTGCGGTGGTTCCGACGGTTCCGGCGATCCCCGCCGGCGGGCCCAATCCCTGGCACAGCCTGTTCACCGCCAACCTCCGCATCACACGCCCGGTTGTGATTAAGGAACACTGGAGGATTTCGCCGTTTGCCGATATCATCAACCTGTTCAACCACGCTCCCGCCGGCCTGTACGGCGGCTTGACCGGCGTGTTCGGCGCACTGAACTTCGACTACGCGAACGCGGTTCCGGGACGTCAGGTGAGCGACCTGACATTCAGGCGTGGCCGGAATGCGGACACTCGGCAAGTGCAGATCGGCGTGCGTTTGGACTTTTGATGTTACTGAACCCGCCATTGCCGTCCGGCGGCGCGCAGGTACGATTAACGCCCTAACCTTCCGTTCAGCGCCTTCAGCTGTTAAGGGTTTGGTTGACAAGCCTCTAACTTAAGTCTTACCCTAACAGACAGCTTTCTTATTGCAGCATCGGGTCATGCTGCAAGGGTTTTGTTGTCTCATTCGGCGTAAAGCCTTCGCTTCAGGAAAGGGTATGCGAAATCAAAAAACCATTTGGATTGTCGTTTTGGCCGTGGTCTCTCTGAGCGCAAACAATTTGTTCGCGCAGGCGACCGCGAGCGCGACGCTGCAGGGCACCGTGATGGATAAGAGCGGCGCGGTAATCCCGAACGCGGACGTGAAAATCACGAACAAGGCGACCGGTCTGGTTCGCGGAGACACCACCGGCAACACTGGAAACTACCGTTTTGAATTGTTGCCGCCCGGTACCTACCAAGTGCGGATTTCAGTAAAGGGCTTCGCTACAGGCGTCTATGAAAACGTGGAGTTGGCCGTAGGCCGGACCACAACAATCGACGCGTCGCTGTCGCCCAGCCAGCAGGCTGAGGTTGTGGTGGTGGAAGCGGCTGGGGCTGCGCTGGTCGACGTGCAGAAAAGCGACGTGAGCCGCGCTATCAGCCCAAGTGAGGTCGTCGACCTGCCTTCCAATAGCCGCGACTTTGTCGGCCTGGCCGCTTTGGCGCCTGGCGCGCGTCCGGTGAATTCTTACGACCCGACGAAGAACCGCATCGGCGTTTTCGCAGTGAATGGCTCTAACGGCCGCAACGTCAACGTCACGGTCAATGGCATCGATAACAAGGACAATACGGTGGGCGGCCCGGTAATGCAGTTGCCGCTGGAGGCCATTGAGGAGTTCAACATCTCCACGCAGCGCTTCTCCGCCGCCAACGGCCGCAGCGAAGGCGCAGCGGTGAACGTGATTACCAAGAGCGGCAGCAACATTCTTCACGGCTCGCTTTTCTACCAGGACCGTCGCGATGCCTTTCAGGCCAATGACTACTTCTCCGAGAAGGGCAACCAGCCGAAGCCGCCATTTCTCCGGCAACAGTTCGGTGGATCGATTGGCGGGCCTGTAAAGAAGGACAAGACGTTCCTGTTCTTCGCGCTGGAGCGCGAGCGGGAAGAGACCAGCTTCCCGGTGACGCCTACGGCCTTCACCGAACTCAGCCTCGTGACCAACCTTGGCGCCAAGCCGTCCCAGACCATCCCTACCCCCTATTACGATTGGCGCTACAACGGACGTCTCGACCATCGTTTCAATGATAAGAACAGCTTCTCGCTGAGTTACACCAATCAGAACAACCGCGGTTTGAACGACCAGTCCGGCCAGACGAATGACCTGACGGCCGGCAACTTTACCACCAACCAGCTCATCATTGCCAACGCGGCTCTCAGTTCGGTGCTCACGCCTAATGTCGTCAATGTAGCGACCGTTGGCTACCAGTACTGGAACAACCTGATCGACTCGGACATCCGGGCGCCAAACTACACGTTCCCGGATGCTTACTTTGGAACCAACGGCAACGTGCCCCAGCAGAGCTTCCAGCGCAAGTGGCAGTTCAAGGACGACCTCTCGATCACCAAGGGCAAGCACTCCTTCAAGACCGGGTTCGACTACTTGTGGGAGCCGCTACTGGCCGGGTTCTTCATCTTCAACCCGACCCTCACGCTGACATTCTTCGACAATCCGAGCAAAATCCTGAACGAC
>Ga0066709_100002410_pt1 | contig 13619 bp, 7 predicted proteins | sample GraSoiAngelo_158_FD_79665 | JGI IMG/M metagenome (GOLD analysis project Ga0066709, IMG submission 79665) | Grasslands soil microbial communities from the Angelo Coastal Reserve, California, USA - 14_1009_16_30cm | ecosystem: Environmental > Terrestrial > Soil > Grasslands | place: USA... | reverse complement strand
TCTCGGAAAAGGGGCCACGCTGCGACGAGCGGAAAGAGGGAAACGGCGGCGGCCCGCCCAGGACCCCTCGCCGTTTCATCGCGTTTGCTGCCCTTAGGCGACGGCCGCGAGCAGCAGAGAAGCCAGCTCGGCGACGACCCGCTCGACGCCGTCCGCGCCGAGTTCCGGGTAGAGCGGCAGCGAGAGGCAGCTCGCGGCGACCTGCTCGGTCACTTCGAGGCCACTCTTTGTCCCGCGCCAGCGTTCGGTGAGTGCGGCCTGCTGGTGACAGGCAAGCGGATAGTGGACGCCGGCGCCGATCCCGCGCTCGTTCAACTGCGCCAGAAGCCGATCGCGCTCCGGATGCAGGAGGACGAACAGGTGGCGAGCGTGCTCCGCCCACGGCTTCACCGCCTGCAGCTGCAAGTCGGTTCTGGCCTCCAGAGTGACCTCGTAGCGCGCGGCCAGCTTCTGGCGGGCCTGTGTCCAGGAAATCAGGTGAGGAAGCTTTGCCCGCAGCACTGCCGCCTGCAACTCCGCCGAGCGGGCGTTCGTTCCGAGCAGCTCGTGCTCGTACTTGGCACCTTTCGTCCGCCCGTGGTCGCGCAGCGCCCGTAGCTCGGCCGCCAGCTCCGGATCAGAGGTGACGACCGCGCCGGCGTCGCCGTAGGCGCCGAGGTTCTTGCCGGGGTAGAAGCTGAAGCAGGCGGCGCGAGCACAGCTTCCGACTGCGCTCCCGTGGTAGCGGGCAAGATGCGCCTGGGCTGCATCCTCGACGATCGGGATCATCGGTGCGGCAGCGTTGATCGCCGGCACGTCCGCTGGATGTCCGTAGATGTGCACGGGCACGATCGCCTTCGTGCGCTCGCTGAGCGCCTCAGCCACCAGCGCCGGCGCCATCGTCCAGCTGGTCGGCTCGATGTCGATCAGCACCGGCGTCGCGCCGGTCGCCAGGATCGCGCCGACGGTGGCAAAGAAGGTGTGCGAGACGGTGATCACCTCGTCGCCCGGCCCGACCCCGAGCGCCTTCAAGACCAGCTCGAGCGCCGTCGTGCCGTTCGAGACGGCGACGCAGTCGGAGGCTTCGCATGCCTCGGCGAACTCGGCCTCGAAGGCGGCCGTCTCCGGCCCGTTGATGAACACCTGGCGCTCGAGCACGCGCTCGAGCGCCTCTGCAATCTCGCCCTCGATCGCCCGGTACTGCGCCTTGAGGTCGACCAGCGGCAGGCTGGGAGGCCTAGACACCGGCCAGCTCCCCGAGCTCGACCCGCGCACCGTCGTTCGCCCGCGAGGCCGAGGCGGCCTCGAGGATCTCAACCACTCCGGCCGCGTCTTCGAAGTTCGTCAGCGGCTCGTTACCGGAGAAGATGCACTCGAGAAAGTGTCGGCACTGCGCCTGCAGCGGCTCGACGTGCGGCAGCCGCGGCACGTGCATGTCGCCGGAGCGCTGGATCAGCCTGAACTCGCCGAAGCTCTGGAACTCACCGAAGGAGCGACCGAGATGCTCACGGTCGATCCCGGCATCGTGGATCGCCAGCTGGCCGGCGACGTCGTCGTAGACAACCATCTTGCGGCTGCCGGCGACGGTCATCCGCCGCACCTTGTTCGGGCTGAGCCAGGAGAGCTGGATGTGCGCCACCGCGAAGTCGTACTCGAGCACGATGAACGCGAGGTCGGGAATGCCCGGCTGCAGGTAGTCGTAGGCGTGGCAGTGCACGGCAACCGGGCGGGCGTCGAACCAATGCTGGATGATCGAGATGTCGTGCGGGCCGAAATTCCAGATCGCATCGACGTCGCTGCGCACTCGCCCGAGATTGAGTCTCTGCGAGTCGATGTAGTACACCTGCCCCAGCTCGCGGTTGTCGAGCAGCTCGCGCACGTGCTGGACGGCGGGGCTGAAGCGGAAGGTGTGCCCAACCATCAGCGCCAGGCCGGCTTCTCGCGCCTGCTCGCCTAGCGAGCGGCAGTCGGCGGCGCTAAGCGCGAGCGGCTTCTCAACGAGCACGTGCTTGCCGGCCTCGAGCGCCTCGACGGCGAGCTCGACGTGTGTCGCCGGGTTGGTGGCGACGATGACCGCGTCGATCGTCTCGTCGGCGAGTGCCTCGCTGAGGGAGGTCGTCGTGCGGGCGGCGGGGAAGTGCCGCTGCACTTGGCTGGCGAGCGCGAGTTCGCGGTCGACCAGCGCTGCGATCTCGACCTCCGGGAGCGAAGCTGCTGCGCGAATCACCTTCGGTCCCCAGTAGCCGCAGCCGATCAGAGCGATCCGCGCCGTACGCGTCGCCCCGCGCAGCTGTTCCGGATGTGCGAGCGCCCCGTTGCCGGCAGACGCGTTGCGGGTGTTCGTTTTGCCGTTTGCCGCTTTTGTCATCGTCCGTCCCTCGTTCCCCTCGTTGAACCCTTGCTCTCTCCCTCTAGCCGGTGCGGAAGGCGCCGAAGTCGTCCATCGTCACCGAGCCGGGCCCGTTCTCCCCCATCCCGATCGAGAGGTTGGTGGCACCGGTCGGCATCGGCGGAGTCGTCCAGCTCGCCTGGCTCCAGCCTGGGGCGATCTGCTGTTGCGGCGACTGCGCCAGGTAGTTGTAGACCCCGGTCGCTCCGGTCGTGCTCAGGAAGGCGAAGATGACCGACCTCGCCGTCGACGTGTACCAGACAGTGATCGTGTAGACGCGTCCGGCCTGAGTGGCGATCGAGCAAGTGCCGTTGAAGGCGTTCAGGAGCTTGCGGTCGCCGTTGGTGTAGCTGGTGATGTTCAGGTTCTCGGCGTGGCTTCCCGAGTGCACGTCTGATGTCCACGTCCAGGCGAAGGTGTTGGTCCCGTAGCCGGCGAGGACCCAGCAGGTCGGGATGTTGCCGGAACCCTGCTCGAGGCCGGGGTTCTGAAGCAGGTTGGTGTTGGTGGTGATCACCGAAACGTTGCTCGAGGTGGTCTGGTTGCCGGCGCTGTCGAAGGCGCGCGCTGCGATCGTGTGTGTCCCGTCGACGACGGTGGCCGAGTTCCAGTCGAAGCTGTAGGGCGCGCTCGAGTCGCTGCCGACGCTCGCGCCGTCGACGAGGAAGTCGACGTGGTCGACAGCGACGTTGTCGGTCGCGTTCGCCGAGAGCGTCGTCTGGCCGGCAACGATCGCACCGGCGCTGGGGGCGGTCAGCGTTGCCGTCGGTGCGGTGCCGTCAACCTGCACCTGCTGGACGTTGTTCGGCTCAAGGTTGCCGGCGTTGTCGTAGGCGCGGTAGTTGATCGTCGTCGTCGCGGCGAGCGTGAACGGAGCCGTGTAGATGATGCCGGTCGTTCTCGTCGGCACCGTCCCGTTGGTCGTGTAGCGGATCTGGGCGACTCCTGAATCGGCGTCGGTTGCCATCAGGCTGATCGAGACGCCCGACCTGTACCAGGCGCCGGCGACGCAGGGCGAGCCGACGCAGTTGATCGTCGTCGTCGGCGGGATCGTGTCGACCTGGATCAGTGCCGAGTTGGTCGGCTCGGCGTTGCCCGCGTTGTCGAAGGCGCGGTACCTGACCGTCGTTGTCTGCGCGAGCGTGAAGGGGCCCGAGTAGACGTTGCCGTGGGAGAGCGTCGGGGTCGAGCCGTCGGTCGTGTAGACGATCTCGTTCACACCGGAGCCGCCGACGTCGGTTGCATTCAAGCTGACGCTCACTGCCGCGCTGTAGAAGCTGCCCGTGCACGCCGTGCCGTTGCACTGGATCGAGGAGGCGGGTGCGAGCGGGTCGATCTGGATTGTCTGGCTGTTGACCGGCTCGGCGTTGCTCGCGTTGTCGTAGGCGCGGTACTTGACGGGCGTCGTCGAGGTAACCGAGAAGCTGCCAGTGTAGGTGGTGCCGTTCACGAGCGTCGGGGTCGTGCCGTCGGTGGTGTAGCGGATCTGGCTCACGCCCGAGCCGCCCGGATTGTCGGTCGCCGCCAGCGTCACCGTTACCGCGCTGTTGAACCAGCCACCGCAGCCGCCGGCATTGCACGCGATCGTGCTCACGGGCGGGGTCGTGTCCAGCTGCTGGACGGTGACGGTGACCGGGGCCGAGCTGCCGATCGTGCCGCCACTGCCGTCGAAGGCGCGGGCTACGATCGTGTGCTGGCCGTCCGGGACGCTGGTCGAATCCCAGTTGACACTCCAGGGCGCGCTCAATGCCGTCCCGACACTCGTTCCGTCGACGAGGAAGCCGACGTGGTCGGGCGTTGCGCCGCTGACGGAAGCGGTGAGGGCAACCGTGCCATTGACGGTGGATCCATCCGCGGGAGCGGTCAGGCTGATGCTGGTTGCCCCGATCGTGATCAGCTGGCTGTTGACCGGCTCGGCGTTGCTCGCGTTGTCGTAGGCGCGGTACTTGACGGTCGTCGTCGAGGTAACAGAGAAGCTGCCGCTGTAAGTGGTGCCGTTCACGAGCGTCGGGTCGGTGCCGTCGGTGGTGTAGCGGATCACGCTCACGCCCGAGCCGCCCGGATTGTCGGTCGCCGCCAGCGTGACCGAGACCGGATTGCTGTAGGGCGCGCTCGTGCAGGCGCTACCGTCGCAGCTGATCGTCGAGGTCGGGGGCGTCGTGTCGAGCACGTTGGAGACCGTGACCGAGTTGTCGCTCGAGGTCCCCTGGTTGTCGGCGGTGTCGAATGCCCGCGCGCTGAAGGCATGCACGCCGTCGGCGACGCTCGCCGAGTTCCAGCTGATGCTGTAGGGAGCGCTCGAGTCGCTGCCGACGATGCTGCCGTCGACTAGGAAGTTCACGTGGTCGACGGCAACGTTGTCCGATGCGGTCGCGCTCAACGTCGTGGTACCGCTGACCGTCGACCCGTTGGCCGGCGCCGTTAGGCTGGCCGTCGGCGGCGTCGTGTCGATCGTGATCGTCTGCGCGTGCGTCGCCTCCGGGTTGCCGGCATTGTCGAACGCGCGGTGGCGGACGGTCGGGGTCGCCGGGAGCGTGAATGGGGCGAGATAGACGTTGCCGGTAGTCGCCGTCGGTGTGGTCCCGTCGGTCGTGTAGCGAATTTGCGCCACCCCCGAGCCCACGTCGGTGGCGCTTATGGAGACCTGGACGCCGCTGGCGTACGGGCTGGTGCGGCAGGTCGCGTCATTGCAGCTGATCGTGGAGGCCGGCGGGACCGTATCGATCTGCACGACCTGGGTGTTGATCGTGCCGAGGTTGCCGGCGTTGTCGACGGCCACGAACCTAATCGTCGTGTCCGCGTTCACCGAGAAGGCGCCAAGGTAGGTCTGGCCGTGCGCGAGGGATGGGGTCGAGCCGTCGGTCGTGTAGATGATCCGGCTGACGCCAGAGCCACCCTGGTCGCTCGCGCTCATCGTCAGCGAGACGCTGGTGTTGAACACCCCCGAACCGCAGTCGGCGTTGTTGCAGGCGATCGTCGCGGTCGGCGGGATGGTGTCGATCTGGATCAGCTGGCTGTTGATCGTGGGCTCGAGGTTGCCGGCCCTGTCGAGCGCACGGAACTTGACCGTCGTCGTCTGGCTAACCGAGAACGGGCCAGGGTAGTCGGAGCCGTGCGTGGCCGTCGGGGTAGAGCCGTCGGTCGTGTAGATGATCCTGGCGACGCCGGAGCCGCCGGGATCGTCGTGTGCGAACAGAGCGACCTCGACCGGGCCATTGTAGTAGGCGCTCGCGCAGCCTTCTCCCTCGTCGCCGCCGTTGCAGGCGATAGAGCTTGTCGGTGGCGTCGTGTCCGGCTGCGGCGAGTTGTCGTACATAGCGAAGTCGTCCATCGTCACCGAGCCGGGCCCGTTCAGCCCCATCCCGATCGAGAGGTTGGTGACGCCGGCAGGGACGACCGGCGTCGACCAGCTCGCCTGCGTCCAGGTCGACGACGAAGGCTGCGCCGGCGACTGCGACCAGAAGTTATAGCCGCCGTTGCCGCCGGTCGTGTTCGAAAAGGCGAAGATGACCGCTCGGGCCGGCGAGGGTGCCTTGTACCAGACCGTGATCGTGTAACTGCGGCCGGGAACGACGGTCGGCGAGCAGGCAGAGCTGAAGTTCGTCAAGAGCTTGCGGTCCCCGTTCGTGTAGCTGGAGATGTTCAGGTTTTCGGCGTGCGTGCCCGTATGCGCGTCGGCAGTCCACGTCCAGGTGAAGGTGTTGGTGCCGTAACCGCCGAGCAGCCAGCAACTGGGTGGGTTTGCCGTCCCCTGCTCGAGCGACGGGTTCTGGAGCAGGTTGTTCGTCTGGTTGGAGACGAAGACCGTGATCGCGCTCGCCGTCGTTTGGTTGCCGGCGATGTCGACGGCGCGGACTTGGATCGTGTGCGAGCCGTTGGCGACGCTGCGTGAGTTCCAGTTGTAGGTGAACGGCCCCGTCGAGAGCGTTGCTACAACGCTGCTGTCGATCAGGTAGTCGACGTGGTCGACGGCGACGTTGTCGTTGGCGGTCGCCGAGATCGGAACGAAGCCAGAGACGGTTGCCCCGGGGCTCGGGCTGGTCAGAGATATCGTCGGCGGCGTCGTGTCGGCGCCGCCGCTGGCGGCCGCGTCGTCGAAGCTCGCGTCATCGACTGTCAGGGAGCCGTTCGAACCGAGCGTCAGTCCGAAGGTGAGGCCGTTGATGCCGTTCGGGATCACTCCGGTGACGTAGGTGGCCTGCGTCCAGGTCGAGGAGGCGGGGAAGGACGGGCTGCTCTCCAAGAAACGGACCTGCCACTGGCTGTCGCGCGTGAAGAGCGTGAAGTAGACCGGCGAGTTCGACTTGTACCACTCGGTGATCCGGTAGCGATGGCCTTCGTTCACCGAGGGCATGCAGTAACCGAGGTCTGGCTGCACGAGCAGCTTGTTGTCGCCGTCCTGGTAGTTGCTGACGTCGAGCTTCTCCGCCCACGAGCCTGAGTGGGCATCGTGGGTGCGCGTCCAGGTGAAGCTGTTGTTGCCGAAGCCGTCGTTCGTCCAACAATCGGGCAGCAGGTCGCCGTTCGTGTCCTGCTCGAGCGAGGAGTTGCGGAGCGCGTTCGTGCCGTTCGGAGCGGGCGGGATTCCCGGTCCCGGCACCGCCGGCTGATCCGATCCGCCGAGTACCTGCTGCATCGTCTCGACGACGACCCCGTTTCCCGATTGCCCCTGCAGCCAGTCGAGGAAGGTTGTGAAGTCGGCCAGGCTGATGTAGAGCGGGTTGCAGGCGTCGCAGATGTGGTGGAAGACGATCGGCACCCAGCCGCCGCCGTTGTTGCGCGCCGCGGTGACCGCAGCCTCCATCGCGCTCAGCGTCGTTTCGTCGGTGCCGACGTTGATCTGGTAGGGATCGGGCGGCGGGATCGCCCCGGAGGGATTGCTCGAGGGGAAGGTGTCAGTCGTGCGGGCGGAGTTGTAGCCGCAGTTCTGCACCATCTGCTTGACCGCAGGGCTGTAGTCGCCGTAAGGGAAAGCGAAGTTCGTCACTGAGTAGCCGCGCGCGAGGAGGTTGTCGCGGTCGTAGCAGATCTGCCGCTGCGCCTCGGTCGGATCGGTCGCGGTCAGGTCGGCGTGGTAGGCGGTGTGGCCGGCGATCTCGTTCCCGGCCGCAGCCAGGTCGGCGACCTGCGCCCAGTTCATGTAGAACGAGTCGCCGCCGATCCGGGGGCTGTTGAGGTAGTAGGTCGCGTGCATCAAGTGCGCGTTCAGCGGCGCCAGCCCCTGGTACACGTCGGCGATGCCGTCGTCGAAGGTCAACGAGACAATCGTCTGTTGTGGTGGTGTCGCCGCCGCGTTCGGCGTCGTCGCGCTGAAGCTGGTTCCGAGGACGCAGACGGCGGTGAGGGCAACGGCGGCGCCCATGCGCATACCCGCCGCCAAGCGAGCGTGCAGACTTACAGACGCGTTCCGAAAGAACAGCCGCAACATCTGAAAAAGCCTTGCACGACTTGTTGTGGTTTCCCACTGGACGAACGGCTAGCTTCTCGGGATCGACTATGAGTGGCGTTGAAGCCGCTTAGAGCAGCAGTTTCCATCCACCTCGAAACGGACCAGACGGGTAGATAGCCTCGCCTATTGGGGGTTGGCGGGCAAGCTGATCGAACTTAGACTCAAGAGGCGATGGATGACCGTGATCGTGCGGCCGAAAGTTACCCCGAAATCGCTCCGGCGCAGCGTGCCTCAGCGCACCTGCTCGCGCTCAGGCGCTTCTGGTGGATGGTGGTGGGCGCAGCCGCTCTGACGGCCTCTCTGGCTTATGTCTCGAGTTCGTCCCAAGTGAAGCTGTACGACGCGAGCGCGAAGGTGCTGCTGAGCAACGCCGAGCCGGCCAACCTGCTCCAGCACTTGACGCCTGCCTCCTCTCCCGACCCCGAGCGCGATCTGAACACGGAGCTCGCGCTGGTCAAGCTCGATGCTGTCGCGCGGCGTGTGCACGAGCAACTGAGCATGCCGGCCAGCGTCAGCACGCTTCAGATCCTGCGCGGACTGAGCGTGGCACCGCAGGGAACCTCCAACCTGGTTGCGATCACCGACCGCGATCGTTCGCCTGTGCTGGCGGCCGCAATCGCGAATGCCTTCGCACGCCAGTACGTCATCCTTCGCCGCCAGGAGGCGCAGGCCGCTTACCGGACGGCGGCGCAGCAGGCGGAGCTGCAGCTCGCCCGTGTCGGCCGGGAAGAGCGTCAGGGTGCACACGTACTCGCGCTCCGCCAGCAGCTGCAGCAGCTCGAGATCGCCGGCGCGCTGCAGACAGGTGGCGCACAACTCGTCGATCCCGCTACCGTGCCGACGACGCCGGCCAGTCCGCGGCCAAAGTTCGCCGCCGCCGTGGGAGCGTTCGCAGGCCTGTTGATCGGCGCTCTGCTCGCGATCGCTACTGGTGCCGCTGGTGCCGCCGACAGACGGTGGGCGGCAGCCGCAGCGGGCACGCATTCGACGAACGGCCGCGCAGAAGTGGCAGCAAGCAGCGTCGCCGCCGCGGAGGTACTCGGCGATGAGCGGCCGCAACACTTCCCGCCTTCGCGAGCAGCCGCTGCTGAACGCGAACCGTGACCGAGCCGGCGTCGGCCGTTACAGCAGCCGGCGAGCGCTCGCGATCTCTGCTCTTCTGGCTGCCGCTGTTCGCGCTCGCGCTCGCGCTCGCGGGCGGAGCCGCCGCAGCCGCCGCTAGCCAGCCAAAGCTGCTGCTCGGCGGCGCCGTTGCGCTCTGCGTGCTGGCGCTGGCATTTCGGATGCCGGTCGCGAACCTCGCTCTGCTCTTGTTCTTGACAGCCGTCGTGCCCTTCCAGGTCTTGAACCGCTTCAGTGTCGGCGGCGGCCTCAACTCGCCGGGGTTGCTCTTCTCCGACGTCTTCCTGCTCGCCGGGCTTGTCTGGGCGGCACTAGCGCTTCCCAGCCTCCCGCTCGACCGTCGCCGCTACTTGTACTCGCTGGCGATGTTCCTCTTTCTCGCGCTCGTGGCGATCCAGGTCGTGCACGGACTCCATGCCGGCTACCTCCGCAGCACGGTCGGGCAGGAGGGGCGGGTGTTGCTCGGCCTCGGCACCTTCCTGATCGCGCTGCCGCTGCTCGCGCACGCGCCCTCCCGGCGGCGGCTGCTCGGCGCCCTGAGCGTGGTCGCGCTGGCACTCGGAGCCTGGGGGATGCTGCAGTGGCTCGGGCATTACAGCTTCGGCGCCGCCGGCGACGTCGGCGTGCGCGCCGGCGTCCGCCTGACGAGCGGTGGCAGCGGCCAGTTGCAGGGCGGCGAGTTCGGCTTCCCGGTCGCGATCGTCTTCTGCTTCGCTGCGCTCACGCTTGGTGAGATCCGCTCATGGCTCTGGCGGAGCCTGCTGATAGCGGCACTGGCGCTCAACATCGCCTCCTGCCTGGTCACGTTCGAGCGCTCGTTCTGGCTCGACGCGGTTGCCGGGGTTGCCTTCGTGCTCGCACTCGCACCCGGAGGAAAGCGCCTGAGAGTGCTCGCCGCTCTGACCGCCGTCGCCGTGATCGGGCTTGGAGCACTTTCGGCGGTCTCACCGCAGACGCTGACGACGGCGCAGCAACGGCTGAACTCGATCGGCGCCTATCAAAGCGACGACGCGGTGCGCTACCGGGTCGTCGAATCGGGCTTCGTCTACCACCGGATCCGAGCACATCCTCTCGAGGGCTCCGGTCTCGGCGCGACGATCTTCTGGGGCCAGCCCTGGGCGCGCGTGCCGCCCAAGACGCGCAACTACTCGCACGACGGCTACCTCTGGCTGGCCTGGAAGGTAGGCCTTCCGGCGGCGGCGCTGCTCGTGCTGCTGCTCGCCCTCTCGTTGTTCGGGCGAAAGGCCTTGAACGAAGAGCCGCTCTCACTGGCGGCACGGCGCGGCGCGCAGGGAGCAATCCTCGGCCTGCTCGTCGCGACGATCACCTTCCCGAGCTTCAGCCAGTTGAGCATTGCCCCGGTGATTGGGCTTCTGCTCGCGCTCGCCGTCTCGCCATCGTTCCGTGCGCAACCGGCGGAGAGCCGTCGGCTGCGCTCAGGCGAAAGCCGCGGCGCCCTCCAGGTAGGTTGACCTCAGCTCGCTGACGATCCGCGGCCAGAGCAGCGGCTCGATCGCCTTGCGAGCCTCGTCGAGCATCCGCTCGAGCTCCGGATCAGACTGCTCGATTTGCAGCGCCAGCGTCTCGAGGGCGGCGGCGAAGTCCTGTGGATCGTCAGCCTGGAAGTAGTCGCCGGCGGGACGGATCGGCAAGCCTTCTGCTCCGGCGGCTGTTGCGACCACCGGACGGCGGTAGGCCATCGCCTCGATCACCTTCAAGCGCGTGCCCGAGCCGAAGAGGACGGGCACGATCACCGCGTGCGCGCGCTCGTAGAAGGGCTGCACGGAGGGAACGCGTCCATGGAGGATGACGGCTTCGGCACCCGCGAGCTTGCGCGGCGGTGCACCGACGACGTCGACCTCAACGGGCACCTTTTCGCGCAGCCGCGGCAGCACTTCGCCGATGAACCACTCCAGCCCGAGCTGGTTCGGGCGGTAGTTGACCGCACCGACGAACAGCAGCCGCAGCGGCTCTTCGCGCCGGCGCCTCGGCGTTGGCAGCGGCTCGACCGGGTCTGCGCCGTTCGGGCAGACGATGACGCGCGCACCGCCTGAGCGCATCTCGGCGGCGTCGAGATCCGAACAGGCCAGAGAGAGCGACATCGTCCGCCAGACCCGGCGCTCGAGCGGCTCCACCTTGCGCCGCTCGAGGCGGGCGAACTGGCGGCGCGGCCCCCGCGACTCGTGAACGGTGCCCTCGAGGATGCGGTACTCGACGTTGTGGGCCGAGTAGACGTTGAGCGCGTCGGCGAGCGGTCCGAACTGAGCGACGCCGAGGTCGTCGAAATGAATGACCTGCGGCTGCAGCTGCTCGCTCAGTTCCTTCAGCGCTTTCTCCATACCCTCGAGCCGGTAGCGCCCGTACTCCCAGGAGCGGCGCCAGAGCAGGCTGCGCGCCTGCTGTAGTCGCTTGCCGGGGCCGCAGCCGGGGACGGTGACGACATCGATTCCCGGCGGCAGAAGCCGCTCAAGCTCCACGCGCGGGACGTGCCCGTCCGGGCTGCCGGCGGCGTGCTCGAAGGTCACAAACGTCGTCTCGAAGCTCTCCGCCAATCCGCTCAGCAGCCGGTGCGAACGGATGCGAGCGCCGGTGACGAGTGGAAACGGCGGCCGCCGGGCGCAGAACAAGAGCCGTGGGCGCTGCTCACGTGCCGGTTCCTCTACGGTCGCAAGCTCTCGGGTCAGCGTCAAGGCAACAACACCTGCTCCCGTGACGGCGCCAGTGAGGCGAGCATCCTTGGCAGCAGCTGCTCCTCGTTCAGGAAAACCACTGCCGCAGCCGGCGTGAATCTCTGCTCCGCGTGCACCGCCCCTGCACCATATTTCAGCTCGCGCAAAGCCACGACTGGCTGTTCGTCTAGGCCGTCTCGCTACGCGAGACGAGCGCGCGGACGAAGTCACGGCATTCCCCGCCCAGCCTTGGCGTGAGGCGAGCGAACGCGCCGGTGACGAAGGCAAGGCCGATCGCCGCCGCGCCGAGCGCCGCCGGCAGCGGCGCCAGGACACGCTCGAGAGCCACAAGCGCGCTCACTGTCAGCACGAACTGAGCAGCGACCGGAAGCGCGACCTCAGCCAGCGCCCCCAGCAGGGCGCGCGCGTTCGTCTGCAAGTGCCTCGTGCCCCAGACGAGATAGGCAAGCGCGAACGGGACGAAGAGGACGAGGTGTGCGAGCGCGGCGCCGGTGATTCCGTCAAGGCGCACGAAGACGATCAGCGCTGCCACCATTCCCAGCGCCCAGAGGACATGCACCCGCGCCCGCCAGGCGACCACTCCGGCCCCGGAGAGCGAGTCTCCGAGCGCGACCAGGATCGCATGGCCGATGCCGACGGCGACCAGGATCTCGAAGGGGACGACCATCGCCTTCCATTCCTGCCCGAGGACCGCCGGCAGCAGCACCGGTGCCAGCACCAGTATGGGCGGCAAGAGCGGCAAGAGCACGGTCGCGGTCAGGCGCGTGATCCGGAGCATGCGCCGGACGATCAGGTCCAACTCGGCTGTCTGTGCTGCCGCGGGGAAGACCACCTTGCCGATCTGCCAGGCGAAGTTGGTCAGGGGCGCGAAGGCGAGCGTGAAGGCAAGCGAGTAGAGGCCGAGCTGGGCGACGCCTCGCGAGTTGCCGACGACGATCGAGTCGATCGAGAGGGCGACGAAATCGGTCGCGGCGAGCAGGAAGAACCAGATCGCACCCTTGCGTCCGCTCGGCCCCCGTGCCCGCGGTGGCGCAGCGAGCTCGTCCCGGATTGCCTTGCGCGCGACCAGCCAGGCGAAGAGCGGCAACAGCCCAGCCGCCGCCAGCTGCCTGACAACGAGCGCCCAGACGCCCGCCCCAAGTGCGGCCGCGACGATCGAGCTGACTCCGGCGATCAGCATCGAGGTCGCGAGCGCGCTCGCCTGCAGCTTGAACTGCATCGTCCGCTGCAGCACCGCCATCGGCGCGATCGCGAGCGCGCGCACAGCGACTGAGAGCACGAGCACCTGCAGCACCATCACCTCGGCGCCGGCGTCGAAGTGGGCGACGATCGTCCCGGCTGCGAGCGCAACGACGACGGCGACGGCCAGGCCGATCGCGAGGTTGATAACGACCGTACGGACGATGTCTCGCGCGCGCAGCTGGCGGGTGAGGACAATCGTGCCCCGCGAGCCGGCGTCCTGTACGAGTGCGGCGGCGTTCGCGATCACGAGGCCGATCGCGACCGAGCCGAAGGCTTTCGGCGGTAGCAAGGCGCCGAGGACGATCAGCGAGCCGAACCAGGCCGCTTGGCCGACGACGTGTCCACCCCAGACCCAGGAGACGGCGCGCGCAAGCGAGCGGCCGCTGACCACGGCGACGCCGGCCGGGCCAGCCTCGGCCGGAAGCGAACGCTGGAACCCCATCTCGCACGCACAGTAGGCGCCCCGCCTGCCGCTCACAAGCTGGCCGATCGTCCAGACTGTCGATCTCGCTCAGCGAGTGACAGGCAGCCCCTTGCGCGCGCGTCAACATCGCTGGCGAACACTGATCCCGCCGGGAGAAGGCCGGCGTGCGACCTACTCTCGGCGTTCAGGAGGTCAGTACTCGAGCCAGTCCTTGTTCGCGAGGTGGCCCTTGACGCCGTTGATGTAGTTCTGGGCGCCGGAGTCGTACCAGCCGCCCGAGAACCAGGAGCCGACGCAGCCCCAGACCGCGTAGTCGAGGCCGTT
>Ga0066709_100002409_pt1 | contig 13623 bp, 13 predicted proteins | sample GraSoiAngelo_158_FD_79665 | JGI IMG/M metagenome (GOLD analysis project Ga0066709, IMG submission 79665) | Grasslands soil microbial communities from the Angelo Coastal Reserve, California, USA - 14_1009_16_30cm | ecosystem: Environmental > Terrestrial > Soil > Grasslands | place: USA... | reverse complement strand
GGTGCAGGAGGCCGGTTACCACTCGATCGAGTGGGACGGCCGCGACGATGCGGGCACCGTCGCGGTGCCCGGGCTCTATTTCAGCCGGCTCGAGGCGGGCGGAGCGAGCGATGTGCGGCGCGTGGTGCGCCTCCGTTGATAGGGACGGCTGCGAAGCGCGCCGGCCTTGGGAGTTGCCCTGGCGGTTCGTAGTCTAGCGGCAACCTGAGCTGCACGCTTCAGGAGGCCTCGCCTTCTGCGATGAACACGGGATCGTTTGCCGTCCTATTACAGACGCTCTTCAACGAGCTCGTTCACGGCTCGCCCGACCGGGGCGCGCGCACGTACATGCTCAACCAAGGTGACCTGGGCTTGCTCGCGTCGCTCGATCGGCTTTCCAGCACTGAAGCCTCGGCGACGCATGGTGGCGGCGGATCGATTGCAGCACACGTCGATCACCTTCGCTATGGACTATCACTGCTGAACCGGTGGGCGAACGGGGTCCCTCCACCGTGGCCGGACATGGACTGGACGGCGAGTTGGCGCAGGAACATCGTGTCGGACGACGAGTGGCAGAAGCTGCGCGAGGAGCTCCGCCGGGAGGCGGACGCATGGGCCCAGGTGCTCCGTACACCTCGTGACGTGAGCGATGTCGAGGTGGGCTGGATGGCAGGCAGCGTCGCGCACCTCGCGTATCACATGGGCGCCATCCGACAGATCGACCGCACCGCGCGAGGCCCCACCGCCGAGGACGAGGCGCGAGCCGAAGCCGAGCTGCGCGGATCTCGCGGCTGAGAGGCTGCTCGTCGACCGCCGCCGGGCCGACCCAACGACGACGCGCGTGTGACACCTTGCGCCGATGGATCAGCGCCTACTTGTTGTCGAGCTCCGGCTTGTCGTGCATGTGTTTCGCCGGGGTCGGCGATAGCATGAGCGACGAGGCGGCTCGATCGTCGACCCGGACAAACGGGACGTATCGGCGATCAGAACGACCGCGTTGATCCCGCGTGCAGCCAAGGCAGCGGGCCGGAAACCGATGGACGAGCCGGGGCGCCCGTGCCATTTTCCCGTCATGGTCGGATCGCGCGCGTCGAATCCGAGGGCCGTCGCAATGAGCGTTCTCCGCCGGCTGTCGCTGGCCGCCGTGATCTTGTGCCTGTCATTTCCAGCGGCCGCCGGGCGCGGCGCCCTGGCGAGATCGCACGCACCGGTCTGGGAAGTCTTCGCTCTTCGCTACGCGACCATTCCCGGCTTTCCCGTCCGCTATCTCGTTGCCGGCGCGGACACCACGCGGAAGCTCGACATCGCGATGATGTTCTGGCTCCTGAAGGGGCCCGGCGGGCGCCGGGTGTTGTTCGACGCCGGATTCTATCGCCAGAAGTTCATCCACTCGTGGAAGCCCGCCGGCTTCGTGCGCCCCTCCGACGCCGTCGAGCGTTTCGGCATCGCGCCGGACTCGGTGACCGACGTGGTCGTCTCGCACGTTCACTGGGATCATCTCGATGGCGCCGATTTGTTCCCCAACGCGCGCGTCTGGATTCAGCGCGCGGAGTACGAGTACTACGTCGGCGCCGACGGTATGCCGCTGCACCCCGCGATCGACACGCTCGACGCGGACATGCTCGCGAAGCTCCACCAGAGCGGGCGCGTCGAGCTGGTGGAGGGGGACGGGCGGGAGATCCTGCCGGGGGTCACGGCGTACACCGGAGGGAAGCACACGTACGCTTCTCAGTACGTGAGCGTTCACACCGCGAAGGGCACGGTCGTGCTCGCGTCGGACAACGTCTATCTCTATGAGAACCTCGACCATCACGTTCCGATCGCGCAGACGCTGGACGCGAAGTCGAACCTGGCGGCTCAGGACCGGATGAAGAAGATCGCGTCGGCCCGGCGGCTCATCGTGCCGGGCCACGATCCGGCCGCGCTCGAACGCTTCCCGAGCGTCGGTCCGGATGTCGTGAAGATCGAGTAGGGACTGCTTCTTCAGCGGAGCGTCTCGTCGCTCGGGGAGCTATCGTCCCTCGATTCTAGCGCGCACGAGCTTCAAGTGATGACGCTCGTGGACGACGAAGAAGAGCAGCATCTCGCGCACGGTGAGCTGGCCGATCAGCGGATGCCGCAGGGCGTGTCGATCCAACTCATCTTCACTCCATGCCGCAGCCGCGGTTCTCACGTTAGCGCTCGCGGAGCCGAACGCGTTCACGATGTCCGCTCGGGTGAGGCCGGGGGCGATCACGACCTTTCACCCCATCTCGCGGAGCCGGTCCTTGTGAGTCGCGGCCACCGAGGCGGCGGCAGCATCACGTACCTCGGCGTACGTGCGCGACCGTCGGGTGGGATGGAGGGGAAGGGTTTCGGACCACAGGGCCGGCCCCACGGACTCGCTCGCCTGGGTCAGATGAGCCAGGTGGTGCGCGGGAGACCAATGATCCGGATCGCCGTCGAAGAACAGCCGCTCGGGAATACCCGGGAATAACTCCGCGACCGAGTGCGCGTTCGATTCCAGCGCCTCGATGATCTCGAGCTTCGTGACCGGATGGGACATCGGGACGAAGCGTAGCACGGCTGGTCGTAATGCCGAACCGCGCTTGTGCCCCGGCGGCGGCAGCGCGCTTCAAGGACTCGAGGTAGCTTCACGAGGCGAGAGCCGGACCTCCGCCCACCACGCCTCCGCCTGTTCGTCCCCCCAGCGGTCGGTGAGGGGGATGTCTCGCAGCCTCCGAGCGAGCTCCCGTGCCGTGCCCGGCCGTCGACCGGGCTCCTTCTCGAGGCACGCGAGAACCAGGTCATCCAGTTCCGGCGGCACCTCGTGCGGCGCATGGCGCGACGGTGGATCGGGGCTGGCGTGCAGGTGCTTGGAGACGACCTCGTAGAGACTTTCCCCGTCGAATACCGGTCGTCCGGTGGCGAGCCAGTAGGCGACGCAACCGAGCGCGTACAGGTCGGTGCGTCCGTCGGTCTCCTTTCCGAGCGCGACCTCCGGCGGCATGAACTGCGGGGTCCCGAGAGCCTGATGGGGAAGCGTGAGCCGCGTGTCCTGCGCCTCGACCGTGCTGCGATGGGTGACCAGGCCGAAGTCGAGCACCTTGGCGAAATCGAAGCGGTTGCCGCTGCGGCACACGTAGATGTTGGCGGGCTTCACATCGCGATGGATGAGACCCTTGGCGTGGGCTTCGTCGAGCGATTCGCACACCTGGACGAGCAGATGGACGATTCGAGCCGCCGGGATCGCGCCGAAGCGGCGCACGAGATCGTCGCAGTCCAGGCCGTCCAGCAGCTCCATCACGTAATAGAAGCTGCCGTCGTCGGTCACGCCGAAATCGTAGAGGTCGACGGTGTGCGCGGAGGTCAGCGAGGCGGTGGATCGTGCCTCCAGCTCGAACCGTTTGACCAGCATCCGCGCCTCGCCTGCGTTCACGCCGCCGAGCGCTTCGGGCCGGATGAACTTGATGGCCGCCGGACGGGCGAGGAGCTGGTGCGACGCTCTCCACACTTCTCCCATGCCGCCCCGGCCGAGCCGCTCGACTAGCCGATAGCTCCCGAGCTCGCGCGCGCGCGCCACATCCGTCCCCAGGTTGTAGACGACTCGCGTCCCTGCGAACGCCATGGCGACGCAGATCAGGTAGGGCAACGCGTGCTGCACGAGGAAGACTGGGAGCGGCATGAGATCGGCGAGCCCGGCGGCGTGAATCGTGGACCACAGGACCACCAGAGGCGCGGACGCCGACGCGATGAGGGCGACGAGGGTCTTTCCCGGAGGTGCGGGGACGACGATCGAGTAGAACAGCATCCAGATCGCCACCCAGGAGGGCGAGAGGACGTGAAGGATATGGGGCTCGTTGCGGATTTCCGGAATGACGAGGTACTGAGCCAGCGCGATGCCGTAGCTCCCCGCCACCTCGAAGGCGAGACCCAGGTTGAGCTTGATCTGCCAGCTCAATCGAGGGCTGGACGCCACACCCGCGACCAGCAAGCCCGCCGCGATCGATCCCAGGGTGGGGCCCCACCCGATGAGACCGCGGAAGCGCTCGCCGAGCTCCCTGAACAGGATGGCCGGCACGATGTCGGCGAAGACAAACGCCAGGCAATAGGTGATCGCGATGGCCCGCAGGCGGCGTGTGATCTGGCGGCGCAGCTCGGGAGAGAGGCTCCAGCCGGCGCGTGAGCTCACCCCCTCCAGCGTCTTGAGGCGAGGGAGGAACCGCGTGGCGGACGAGCCATCGGACGGATGCTCGCCCGGAATGTCTTCCAAGCTCATGGGCGCTCGGCGCTCCTCTTCACCATGCACCGCCCGTGCGCGCGTTTTCTCAATCGAGATAGCGACGCAGCGCGTAACCCCAGGTGGTGCGAAGCAGTGAGTCGCACCCGGCGGAATCCGTGGCACGTTGCGGCGGTGCGGACGAGGATCGAGTCACACGCTCCCTCATCGACTGCCAAGCACGCCACGAGGCGTCGATGTGCGCGGTTGAAGGCGCTGTTTCGTCCGTGACCAGGTCGAGCCAGTTCTGGATGAACCATCGCGTGGAATCGGGCGGCAGGATTGCCAGGGGGACATCACCCCGCACGAGATGGAATCGGGTGAATCCTCCGAGGTGGAGCGTGTGCGATGGAGTTCGGATCACGACCGATGCGGTGCCGAAGGCGTCACGTTCGTGGATGGAATCTCTGGCGCCAGGTTGCAGCTCGAACGAGTCGATTCGAACATCGATCCAAACCGCGGGAGGGTGGCTCGCGCTGCCGAGGCGGAAGAGGCGCGCCGCCGCGACGATGGAGCTGTCGCGACCCGGTCCGATTTGGAGAAACAGGTGGCCGGTGCTGTCGATGCAGGCGCTGCCGTAGCCGAAGAACGTCTCCGCGAGGCAGGAGCGGAAGGCCAGGGTGTCGCGCTCGATCCAGGCCGTGCGAAAGCGCTGGACCACCGCGGTCGGGGAGTCGGCCCGAACGATCGGGCGGGTGGGATGCTTGGAGCACGCGAGCAGGGGGAGCCCGATCGCACAGGTCAGGAGTCCGGCGGCGAGGGCATGTCGGGATCGCAGGATTCGGCGCACCGGGCATAGCAGGTCGGGAAGGCTCCGCATGCTCTCCAGTCTACACGAGAAGGCCGACGTGACCGTGGGCGGCGTCCCCCGCTAGAATCAGAACCGATGGAGAACGAACCCCTCATCCGCTGGCCGCAGCCGATCCTCGAGCTCCTTTCGTTCGTGACCACGTTTCTCGCGATCGGCGCGTTCGGCTTTCGCGCGATCGTGATGCCGCGCGCGGTGGGGGCGCATCCCGCGGGGGAGGAGCGCGCCGCCCTAGACCGCGCGGCCTCACGCGCCGCCGTGCTCGGCCTGAGCGGCGCCGTGGTCACGCTGATCCTGCTCCTCTGGCGATTGCCCCAGTTCGCGGCACGGAGTCACGTCGCGACCTCCTGGCTCGCGACGCACGACCCGCAAACCATCGTCCAGCTCGCGCTCGCCCTGGCCGCGGTGGCGGGGTTCGCGCTGGCTCTGGGGCGCGGCTGGTTCGGCTGGACGCTCTCGGGTGTGGGAGTGGTGGCCGGCGCCCTGCGACCCGCGTTCTTCGGGCAATGGCCGCGCCTCGTGAACCCCGTCCACGAGCTCGCCGGCGGAATGTGGATCGGAACGCTGTTCGTGCTGGTGACGGCCGGGCTGTCGGCCGTGCTGCGCAGCGAGCTCGCGAGCGACCGGCGGGGCGCGGTCGCCGCGAGCCTGGTGAACGCCTTCTCGCCGCTGGCGCTCTCTTCCGCCTTCGTGCTCGCGGTGTTCGGGGTGATCACGGCGTGGCGTCATCTCCACCGCCTGGAGGCGCTCTGGACCACGCCGTACGGGTACGCGCTGATCGCAAAGCTTGGCCTGGTGCTGGTCGTGCTGGCGCTCGGCGCCTGGAACTGGCGCCGGCAGCGCCCCCGGCTGGGCGGCGAGGATGCGGCCCTCTCGCTGCGAAGGTCCGCTCGCGCGGAGCTCACCGTGGCCGGGCTCGTCCTGGTGATCACGTCGGTGCTGGTGAGCCTCCCCTCGCCGCGCGAGTCGTCCGGGTCCAAGGGACCTGCGGCCGCCGGGATGCGGTAATCTCGAGGTGAAGGCGCCTGCCCATCATCAAAGGTCGGTTTCCGTACGCCGCTGAGTCACTCCAAGACGAGGAAGCGAATCATGTGCAGAAACATCCGAACGCTCTTCAACTTCTCCCCGCCCGCCACCGACGAGGAGGTCCGGGCCGCATCGCTCCAGTTCGTGCGCAAGGTCACGGGATTCAACAAGCCATCGCAGGCCAACCAGGTGGCGTTCGACCGCGCGGTCGACGAGGTCGCCCACGCCGCGCAGCGCCTCCTCGACTCGCTGATCACCACCTCGCCGGCCCGCGATCGGGAAGCCGAGGCGGCGAAGGCGCGGGCCCGAGCGGTGCAGCGATTCGGTCCGGTCAGGAGCTGACCGGAGTCGTAGGGCAGGGCGGTCGCTCATCTCCTAGCGGCCGCCGTCGACCACCCTTGGCGCCTGGTAGGTCTCGCCCCCCTGCGTCCAGTCCAGCCGCGCGAAGCGCCCGTCGGAGCCCTCCACGCCTCGCACGGTGCCGTAGTCGCGTGGAGATTTGGCCGGACCGGGGGCTTCGCCGCTTCGCCCGCGGCCAGACGCAGGATGTCTCGCTTGAGCCAGTCGGGTGCGCCGGTGGCCACGTTGCCGGCGAAGATCGCCTCGGTGCGCGTGACGCTGTCGTAGAGGGCCCACGCCTTGAAGCCACCGGTCCGACCGTTGAAATCGAGACGGCCCTGCCTCACGAAGGACAGGCGTGGGCCCTGGCCCAGCCTTCCACTGACGATCGCTTCCACGAAGCGATGAAGGTCTCGAGCCGCGGACCACACCGAGCCCGCCCCTACGAGGGCAGAGAGGTCCTGGAGCGGTGCGTTCTCGACTCCGCGCGGGCCCGGGACATAGGCCGCGGCGCGGCCGGCCAGGATGCTGCGGTTGTCGGCGTGCCGCGAGCGAGTCATCCCGAGCGGGCCGAAGATTCGTTGCTCGACGAGCTGCGCGTAGGAGAGGCCGCTGGCGATCTCAAGGACTCTTGCCAGTACCTCCTAGCCTCCCGAGCTGTAGCTCTCACGCGCGCCCGGCGGGAAGTCGAGGGGGAGCTTCTTGGCCCGCTCCACCACCTCGGCAGCGGTGAAGGGGCGCACCATCTCGCTGTCCGGGATCACCTCGTGGGGAATCCCGGAGCGGTGGCCGAGCAGGTGGGCGACCGTAATCGAGTCCCCCGAGGGGAATCCGGGGATCCACCGTGCAATCGAGTCCCGAAGCGAAAGCCGCCCCTCCTCGATGAGCCGGATCGCGAGCACGGTGGTCATCGGCTTCGTCACCGAGGCGATGTTGAACCGGGTCTGGCTGGTGACCGGAACACCCAGCTCGCGATCGGCGAGGCCAAAGGCGGTGCGGATCACGGTGCCGAACCGCGCGTGATCGATCGGGTCCTTCGGGACTCGATGGGCTCACCGGGGTCTCGCACGGGGTTCCGGATCGCCCAGCCGGTCACGAACGTGTAACGCGCCCCATCCTTGTCTGCCGCGACCGCGAGGTTCACGGGAACGCGAATTCCCCCGACGCGGAACGAGCGACCCCCGGCGACCACGAGAGAGCTCCTGAAGCTGGTCGGACCCCCGATCGTGAGGCTCGGGCCGATGCCGAACTCGTAGCCGCTGGGCAGTCGAAAGCCGAAGATCAGCGTTCCATTGGGGACGAACGTTCGGTACTCGACGCCCCCCACCAGCAGCACGGTCTCGACCACGAACCAGGGTCCACGGGTCCCGGGCGAGGCCTGGTGCTCCATGTGCCAGCCGAACTGGCTTCGCGCATCTCCATTCGGCGAGATGGTGACGCCCGCGCGGGGTCCGCTCAGGTCGTATTGAAGGACCGGTGGCTCGGTGTCGGCTGGCGCCACCGCCGACGGCGATTCCGGTTCCTGGGCCAGTGCCGCGTCAGACGAAGTCAGGAGTCGCAGCAGCAGCGCCGCACATCCCCATCGGATTCGCCCTGTCATGGGAGCTCTCCTCGGCGGCCCCCCGAGGCTGGCGACGGGGCCGATCCCCGCGCATTACCTCGGCTGCAGCCGCGTTCTGCTCGCGAGAATCAGCACGGGGCGTGCCGGCCCCGCGACGATCGCGGGGCCGCGTAACTGCCGTATTTCTGCCGCGTCGATCAGGGTGGTAGGCCGGCGGCGCTGTCGAATCGTGGAGATGACTCCACGTAGGTGAAGCCGGCGCCGGGCGCATGCGGATCCGGCTCACGTATAATGGCCCCTTCGCCCAGCCGGCGCCGTCGTGCGCGCCGTCTCACGGCCGACGCCACCTGGAAACGTCCATGGCCGACCCCTTCCAGCCGCCCACCACCGAGTTGATCGAGGCGCTCCATGGAGTGCTTCGCCAGGCGGCGGAGCCCACCCAGGTGCTGCGCATCATCCTCGAGCAGGCGGTGGCGCGCACCGGCGCCGAGCGCGGCCTGTTCGTGGAAGTGGCCGAGGCGGGCCAGCTCGAGTACCGGGTGCTCCACGGCTTCCGGCCGCAGCAACTCGAAGGCGACGGGGGTCGCTTCAGTCGCAGCTTGTTCGCGCGCGTGCTCGAGACCGGCAGCGACGTGCTGCTTCCAAGCGTCGCCGACGATCCCTACTTCGCCCCGATCGAGTCGGTCCGGGAGCTGCGCATCGCCTCGGTCCTGTGCATGCCGATCCGGGCAGGGGAGAGCATCGCGGCGCTCGTCCACCTCGAGAACCGGATCGAGGGGCACTTCACCGCCGAGCATAGGGAGCGGCTCCGCGCGTTGCTGGACGTGGCAGGCCCGGTCCTGGAAAGCCTCAAGGCGGGACGCCAGGTGATCCGGGAGCGCGATCGACTGCGCGCCTCGGAGACTCGGCTCCGCTCCGAGGCCGAGGAAAGCAGGAGACTGCTCGCCTCGGACTGGTCGTTCGGGCGCTTCGTCGGGCGCTCGCCCGCGGTGCGCGAGCTGGAGGCGCTGGTGCGCCGCGTGGCGGCCACCAGCTTCCCGGTGCTGCTCCTCGGCGAGACCGGGACGGGCAAGGGCATCATCGCGCGCGTGATCCACTACGCAAGCCCGCGCGCGGCCCAGCCTCTCGTGACCGTGTTCTGCCCGTCGCTCGAGAAGGGCATGGTCGAGGCCGAGCTGTTCGGCCACCGGAAGGGCGCCTTCACCGGAGCGTCCGCGGATCGGATCGGCAAGGTGCAGGCGGCCGACCAGGGAACCCTGTTTCTCGACGAGATCGGCGAGCTCCCGATCGAGATCCAGCCCAAGCTCCTGCGGCTCCTCCAGGAGAAGACGTTCGAGCGGGTCGGCGACCCGAGGGAGCGCCGGGCGGACGTGCGAGTCATCGCCGCCACCAACCGCGACCTGGAGCGCGAGGTCGAGCAGGGCCGATTCCGGCGCGATCTCTACGAGCGGCTCAACTTCGTCCCGGTCCGCGTGCCCCCGCTTCGCGAGCGGATCGAGGACATCCCGCTGCTCCTTCGCCACGCCCTGGACCAGAACGAGTCGGGCCGCTGGATCGAGATCCCGGGCGAGGTCCAGCAATGGCTCGAGGCTCTCGACCACGCCTGGCCCGGGAACGTCCGGCAACTCGAGCAGCTTGCGGCCCGGCTGTCCCTTCGCGAGGCGAGCTCGCCCGTGACGCCCGCGGAGATCCTGTCGCTCCTGGATCAGGGCCGGGCCGAGGGAGCGGGCCCTTCGGGCTCGAAGGGTCTCGCGAGGGGACTCCCCTCACTGCTCGAGGAGGCGGAGCGCGCCTGGCTCAAGGAAGCGCTCCGGCTCTACCCGAGCTCGACCCGGGCCGAGCTGGCCGCGCGGCTCAAGATCAGCGAGTCGGCGCTGTACAAGAAGCTGCGTCAATACGGCCTGAGCGAATGAAGCCCGAAGACCCCGGAACGGCCCGGTGTCCGCGCTGCAAGAGCCCGGTCTCCCTCGAGAGCCTCTCATGCCCCGCGTGCGGCATGGACCTCGAGAACACGTCGCGATCGCCCACGGGGGCGTACAGCTCGGAGAGCCCGCGGGCCGCCGCAGCGCACCGGCCCCAGGCCGAGCGCTTCATCCCGGGCAGGATCCTCGCAGGCCGGTATCGCATCGTCGAGCGCGTCGGACAGGGCGGCATGGGCGAGGTCTACCGCGCCCAGGATCTCAAGCTCGGGCAGCCGGTGGCGCTGAAGTTCCTGGCGGAGCCATTCGGTCGCGATGCCGGGCGACTCGAGGCTCTGCTGGCGGAGGTCAGGCTGGCACGCCGCGTCTCGCACCCCAACGTCTGCCGCGTCCACGACGTCGAGGAGACGGACGGGATGCACTTCCTGTCCATGGAGTTCGTTGACGGCGAGGACCTGGCGAGCCTCCTGCGACGCATCGGCCGCCTGCCCGCCGACAAGGCGATCGAGACCGCTCGCGAGATCTGCGCCGGCCTCGGGGCGATCCACGACCGGGGCGTGATCCATCGCGATCTCAAGCCCTCGAACGTGATGATCGACGGGCGGGGTCATGCTCGCATCACCGACTTCGGTCTGGCCGAGCCGCAGGGGGCGAGCGACGACCCCGACATGATCGTCGGCACCCCGGCCTATCTGGCGCCGGAGTGCCTCCTGGAGGGCAGGGCCCCGACGGTTCAGAGCGACCTCTACAGCTTGGGCCTGGTGCTCTACGAGGTGTTCACGGGACGACCCGCCTTCGACGCCACGACGCTCAAGGAAATGATCCTCCTCCGTCGCGAAGCCAAGCCGACGAGCCCCAGCAGGCACCAGCGCGACATCGACCCGGTGATCGAGCGCTTGATCCTGGTGTGCCTGGAGAAGGATCCCGGGCGCCGGCCGCCCTCGGCGCTCGCCGTGGCGGCGTCGCTCCCGGGCGGCGATCCGCTGGCGGCCGCGATCGCCGCCGGCGAGACGCCTTCGCCCGAGCTCGTGGCCGCGACCAGGAGCGGGGCCGAGGGCTTGCATCCAGCGGCCGCCTGGACGTGTCTGGCGGCGCTCGTCGCCGGCGTCCTGCTGGCCACGGCGCTCTCGCCCCGCACCCGAGTGGTTCCCGCGCTGCCGCTTCCGGAGTCCCCGGAGGCGATGGCAGGCCGGGCGCGCGCCCTGCTTCACGATCTCGGTTTCCCGGGAGGCTCGGCCGACCGCGCCTACGGATATCGCTACGACGAGCCCGCCATCGAGCGCATCCTCGCCGCCGACCGCTCGGCTTCACGATGGGAGAGACTCCGGAAGGTCCGACCTCCCATCGTGACCTTCTGGTACCGGGAGAGCCCGCGCGAGCTCGCGCCGGCGGATCGCAGGGACCGCGTCAGTTACTCCGACCCGCCGCTGCTGGTGGACGGGATGGTCGGGCTCGAGCTCGATGGTCTCGGCCGGCTGCGGCGACTGGACGCCGTGCCGGCCGGGGCGAGCAGGGTCGCGGCGGCCGCGCCTCTCGACATGAACGTCCTGTTCCAGGCCGCGGGCCTCGACCGGACGGACTTCGAGCCCGTGGCTCCGAGCGATGGTCCGGTCGCGCGGGCGGACCAGGACGTCGCGTACTCCGGCCGCTACCCGGAGCTCCCGGGCGTTCCCGTACGCGTCGAGGTCGCCGTGCACAGGGGACTTCCGGTCGCTTTCGCAGTGGTCGAGCCAGGGATGGAAGCGGGGAGCGCGCGCTCGGCTAGCGGCGATCCTTCGGAGCGCCTCACCCGCGCCATCAGCGGCTCCGTGCGCCCGCTGGTCCTGCTCGCCGCAGTGTTCGTCGGGGCATGGATCGCGCGGCGCAACCTGAGGTCCGGCCGCGGAGACAGGAAGCGGGCCCTGCGGGTGGCCGGAAGCCTGATGGCGGTCCGCGTCCTGGTCTGGCTGCTGGGGGGTCACCACACGCCGGGCTCGGTCGCGGATCAGCTCGCGTCCACGATGGCCTGGAGCCTCTACGACCTCGCCTACGGCTGGATCTTCTACATCGCGATCGAGCCCTACGTCCGGCGCCTCTGGCCGCGCGTGCTCACCTCGTGGGTGCGCCTGATCGACGGGCAGCATGCGGACGCCACCGTGGGCCGCGACCTCCTGGTCGGCTGCCTGCTCGGCACCCTGATCTCGCTGTCGGTGGCGGGCCACCAGGCGGCCCCGGTGCTGCTTGGGGCGCCGCCCGGTCGTCCGGACAATATCGGATACGTGGAGAATCAGTTGGCGGCCCTGCTGGGCCTCCGGCATCAGATCGCCGAGCTCCTGTGGCTCTACCGTTCGAGCGTCGTCCTGGTCATGGGCTTCGTGATGATCCTGGTGATGGCGCGCATCGTCCTCAGGAACGCTCCGGCGGCCGTCGCGGCCGCCTATCTTCTCTTCATGTCGTTCGCGCTCCCCAAGGGCGAGGTCCCGGCGCTCAACGTCGCCATGGCGGCTGTGTGGACCCTCTTGTTGCTGGTCGTGTTGATGCGCTTCGGCCTGCTGGCCGCGATTACCGGCATGCTGATCCACGCCACGCTCCAGGCGGCTCCCTTGGGGATGGACCTCGGCGGCTGGCCCACGAGCCGCACGGTGCTGGCCTTGCTCATCGTCCTCGGGGCCGGGGCCTACGGCTTCGCCCGCTCGCTAGGGGGCCGGCCCGCCGTTCGCGATGTTCTAGCCGAGGGCTGAAAGGCCTGAAGTCCGGCGAGGCCGAGGCCGACTTATCCAGGGGAGGCCCATGCGACCGTTCGCCACCTGGATCACTCTCTTTGCCGTGACTTCTCTCCTGACCGGGGCCGCCCACGCCGGTAGTCGTCCGCGAGCCTCGACCGCATCCCGGTCGGTCCCCCACTCGCGATCTCCGGCGCACGCGAGGCGAACGCCCCGCAGCCAAGTCGGGATCGCTTCCTTCTACGCGCGCATGCACCACGGCAACCGGACCGCGAGCGGCCAGGTCTACCGGCAAGGCGAGCTCACCGCCGCGCACCGCACCCTTCCCTTCGGGACCCGGGTGCGCGTGACCAACCTCTCGAATCATCGGAGCGTGGTGGTCACCATCACCGATCGAGGTCCCTTCGTTCGCGGCCGGATCATCGACCTCTCGCGTCGCGCCGCCCGCGAGTTGGGCATCCTGAAGGCCGGCACGGCCCGCGTGCGGGTCGTGGTGCTGAAGGCGCCGCGCGGAGCCGCGGCGCGACCGCGCGTGAGGGACGGCCGGCGTTGAGTGCCAGACGCCGGTGTGCTTCTCTTCGCCGGCGCCGCAGCGGGGTTCCCAAGAGGCACCACCGAAAGGCACCACCATGGCACGCATCCGCAGGAACGCGCTCGCGCTGGCCTCGATCTGCCTGATCGCGGCGGCGCCCTCGAAGCATCGCGCGCCCGCGGGCGAGGACCTCGAGGCGATCCTGAGCCGGCAGACTCAGGAGCTGTTCGACGCGGTCACGGCCGGAGACTCCACGGTCTGGGATCGTTATCTCGCCCCCGACGCGAGCTACGCCGACGAGAACGGCGCCCTCAACAGCAAGGCCCAGCTTCTCCAGGGGATCAAGCTGCTGCCCAAGGGCATCTCGGGCAAGACCGGGTTGAGGCGTTTCGCGGCTCATCCGCACGGCCACACGGCGATCGCCACCTACTTGGTCGAGGAGGCCGAGGAGTATTTGGGTTGGGTGATCCTCGGGAGGTACCTGAGGACGGACACCTGG
>Ga0066709_100002408_pt1 | contig 13625 bp, 13 predicted proteins | sample GraSoiAngelo_158_FD_79665 | JGI IMG/M metagenome (GOLD analysis project Ga0066709, IMG submission 79665) | Grasslands soil microbial communities from the Angelo Coastal Reserve, California, USA - 14_1009_16_30cm | ecosystem: Environmental > Terrestrial > Soil > Grasslands | place: USA... | reverse complement strand
TGATGCCCGTGATGGACGGTTATGAGTTCTACGCGCGGTTCCGCGATCTTCCCGGCGAACATCCACCGGTGATCGTTGTGTCCGCCGTCGCGCCGAGGCGGACCGAGCTTCCAGGCGTACACGCGACGCTCCCGAAGCCATTCGAGTTCACGCAGCTCCTCCACCGCGTCGCCGCGGCGACGCACGCAGCCGCGGCGAGCTAAGCGACCTGCGCGCGCTCCAGCAGCGCGGGTAACGCTTCGGCGGCCTTCGCGCGGACCTCCGCCGGATCGAAGAGAAGCGGCGCACCGCCGCGCACGAGCAGCGTGCCGTCGACCAGGACGTCGCGCACACCGCGCGAACCACCGCCGAACACGATCCGCGCAACGACGTCGCCACCCGGCCCGGCGAGCCGCTCGCTGTCGATGATGACGATGTCCGCGCGCCGACCGACCTCGAGCGTGCCGGTCTCGGCCTCGAGGTGCAGCGCACGCGCGCCGTCGCGCGTCGCCATGACGAGCGCGTCGGCGGCGGTGAGCGCGCCCTGCCCGCGCAGCGTGCGCGCGAGGAGCGTCGCGAGGCGAACCTCCTCGAAGCCATCGAGCTGGTTGTTGCAGGCCGCGCCGTCGGCGCCGATGCCGACGGTGACGCGCGCCTGCCGCAGCCGAACCACATCCGCCACGCCCGAGCCGAGCTTGAGATTCGACGACGGACAGTGCGTCACCGCGCTTCCGCTCTCGCGAAGGATGGCGAGCTCCGCGTCATCGACGTGCACGCCGTGCGCGATCACCGTCCGGGGTGTCGCGATGCCGACCTGCGCGAGGTAGCCGATGGGCGACATCCCCGTGACGCCCTGGACCGCGGAGCGCTCCTCGGCGCTCTCGTTCGAGTGCGTGTGCACGAGCAGCTCGCTCAACTTCGCCAGCATCCCGACCGCCTCGAGCAGCTCGCGGGTGCAGGAGAGCGCGAAGCGTGGCGCGTACGCATATCCGATGCGCCCCGCGCCGGCCTTGCTCCACCGCTTCAGCAGGCCCGCGCTCGCGTCAAGGGAGTCCCGCGTGTTCTCGACGAGGTTGGCGGGAACGCGGTCGCCGGTGTCCATCATCGCCTGGCCGAAGCGCGCGCGGATACCCGACCGCACCAGCTCCTCCGCGACCACGTCGCCCCAGCGCGTCGTGCCCATGTCGAGGATCGTCGTCGTCCCGGTGGTGATGAGCTCGCCGAGGCCGAGCCGCACGCACGCGCGCACCGATGCCTCGTCGTGCGCGGCTTCGAGCGGCCAGATGAAGCGGCGCAGCCAGTCGAGGAGACCGAGGTCCTCCGCCAGCCCGCGAAAGATCGTCTGCACCAGGTGCACGTGCGTCTGCACCAGCCCGGGCATGAGGTAGCAGCCCGAGCAGTCGACGACCTCCGTGTCGGGTGGCATCTGCTCGACCGTGCCGATCTGTGCGATACGGGCGCCACTCACGAGCACGTCGCCGGTGAAGGAGCGCGCGCCGCCGGTCATCGGGAGGAGCGTTCCGCCACGAAGCAGGATCGCCATTAGTGTCGCGTCCTGGGGGCGGCAACTTGTCGAGCGAGCGTCTGCGCCCAGCCGGCTGGCCGGCCTACGGCTCGGCGTTCGCCTTCGCGGGCTGCTTGCCGTCTCGCTCCGCGACGGCGCAGTAGCCGGCGGCGAGCGAGAGAGTTGGCCGCCCGGGGACGCGACACTACGAGTACGCCAGCTCGCGCAGGGCGGCCGCGAGCGCACGCGTTCCGAGGATGACGTCCTCGGCTGCCGTCGCCTCCTCCGGGCAATGCGAGCGACCACCGATGCTCGGTACGAAGATCATCGCCGCGTGCGCCGCGGCGCTGAGCACCTGTGCGTCGTGGCCGGCGCCGCTCGTCATGTCGCGCGGCGCGACGCCGCACGCGACGCACGCCCGCCGGGCAACGTCGGTCGCGCGCTCATTCAGCTGGACCGGCGGCCGGTCGCGCAGGGTGCGCACCTCGACGGCGAGCTCGCGCTCTCGTCCGGCGACCTTGCAGACCTTCGTGATCTCCGCGACGAGCAGCGCGCGCTGTGCGTTGTCGCTGTGGCGGGCGTCGACGGTGAAGCGCGCCACCCCGGGCACCACATTCACCTGCGCGGGCTCGACGCCGAGCGTTCCGACGGTCGCCACCGCGGGCGGGCCCATCTCGCGCGCGACCTCGGCGATCGCCAGCACCATCGCGGACGCGCCGAGAAGCGCGTCGCGCCGGCGGTCCATCGCGGTGGCGCCGGCGTGATCCGGCTGCCCGCGGACGACCACCTCGAGATGCGCGGTGCCGACGATCGTCCGGACAACACCGAGACGCGGGCCGTCCTCCTCGAGGATCGGCCCCTGCTCGACGTGCAGCTCGATGAACGTGTCGATATCGCGGCGGACCGCCTGCGCGATGTTCGCCGGATCGAGACTTACGCCACGCATCGCGTCTGCCAGCGTGACGCCCTCGGCGTCACGCGCGCGCGACGCCTCATCGGGCTCGATGCGGTCGGCGATCGCGCGCGCCCCCCAGAAGTTCGTGTTGAAGCGGCTCCCCTCCTCTTCGCAGATCGCGACGGCCTCGAGGATGCGCAGCGGTCGACCGAGCTGCGACGTGAGACTGCCAACCGCCTCGACCGCCGCGACCACGCCGAGCGCTCCATCGAGCGCGCCGCCGCCGCGCACCGTGTCGATGTGCGAGCCGCTCACGATCGCGCGACCGCCGCGCGAGCCTTCGACGCGACCCCAGATGTTGCCGACCGCGTCTCGACGCACGAGCAGTCCGGCTTCTTTCATCCAGCCCGACACGAGCTCCGTCGCGGAGACCCACGACGGTGTGTACAACGCGCGGTAGAGACCGCCGCTGGGCAGGGCGCCGCGCTGCGCGAGCTCGTCGAGACGACGCAGCAGGCGCCGTTCGTCGATCGCTACCGCTTCCGCAGTCCTCACGCTCCCATTCTCGTCACAAGGCGACCGAGACGGCTGCGCCGCGTGTCTTCGGGGAATCCGCCCTCGTCGAACACGGTGATGCCGCGCACCAGCGTGCGCACGACCGCTCCACGGAACGTTCGCCCGACGTACGGGCTCACGCCACTGCGCGCCTGAAGCTGCTCCACTTCGAGTGTCCATTCGCGTTCGAGCGCGACGAGCGCGACGTCCGCGTCCGCTCCGGCGCGGATCGCGCCCTTCTTCGGCCAGAGCCCAAGCAGCCGCGCGGGCGCACCCGAGACAAGGCGCACGAGCGCAGCGAGCCGCAGGCCGCGCCGATGCACGCCGTCGCTGAGCATGACCGGAAGGAGCGACTGGATCCCGGTCACACCGCCCCAGGCCTCCCAGATGTCGTCGTCGCCACGCGTCTTGAGGTCGGCGGTGCACGGCGAATGGTCGGACGCGACGAGATCGATCTCGCCGGCGAGCAGGTGCTGCCACAGGCGCTCGCGCGACGTCGCGTCGCGGATCGGCGGCGCGCACTTGAGCGCTGGGCCGACGCGGTCGACATCCTCCGCGCTGAAGAAGAGATAGTGCGGGCACGTCTCGACGGTGATGTCGGCACCCCGTTCGCGCGCACGAAGCACGGCAGTGACCGCCGCGGAGCTCGACGCGTGCACGACGTGCACGCGTGCGCCGGTCTCGCGCGCGGCGTCCCCGAGACGCTCTATCGCGCGACGCTCCGCCGCCGGCGGCCGTGATTCGAGCCACGCGGCGCGGTCGCGGCGATTCATCGCATGCAGCTGGTCGGTGCCCCTCACCACCAGCGCTTCATCCTCCGCGTGAACTGCGATCAGGTGGCCGGCGGCTGCGGCCGCCGCGAGCGCGGGCGCGAGGGTCGACGCGTCGAGATGCGGGAACTCTGGGACGCCGCTCGGACACAGGAATGCTTTCAGGCCGACGACGCCGTGGATCATGAGGCTCTGCAGCGACGTCTGATCCGGCGCGATCAGGCCGCCCCATAGGGCGTAGTCGATGATCGCCGACCGCGCGGCGCTCGACTCTTTCGCGCGGAGCGCGTCCTCGTCCACGGTCGGCGGAAGCGAGTTGAGCGGCATGTCGGCCAGAGTCGTCACGCCGCCGGCGGCGGCGCCGCGCGTCGCCGCGCTCCAGCCCTCCCACTCCTCGCGACCAGGCTCGTTGACGTGCGCGTGCGCATCGACGACGCCGGGGAAGACATGCAGGCCGCGCGCCTCGATCTCGTCGAAGGCCTTGCCGTGGCCGGGCTCGACGATCGCGTCGAAGACGCCGCCGGCGATGAGAACGTCCGCCTCACGAACGCCGTCTTCGGTGACCACCCGTCCACCGCGGATCGCGAGATCGGCAGTGGCCGTCCTAGACCTCTTCGATGAGGAAGTCCTGTGCGCCCTCCCAGAGCGTGAGGCGGCCGAGCTCGGCAAGCTGCTCGTTGCCCTCGATCACCGTCGCGAAGTGATTGCCCGCGAGCTGGCCGACCTTGCTCGCGAAGAGGCACGCGCCATACGGGAAGAGGACCTCCATCTCGGAGATGCCTCCGGGATAGACAAGCATCTCTCCCGGCGCGGGATGGCTGGTGTGATTCTCGTATCCCACGCCGAGACGCCGCTCGCCCATCGGGACCCAGGTGGACTCGCCGCTCCAACGGACATGCACGAGCTTGCTGCGCACGGGGAGCATCCGACGCATCGCATCCACCGTCTTCGGCGCGTCGGTCTCTTCCCAGCGCGCCTTGAATGTGTAGGGCCCAGCGGTGATGCGGAGCATCTTCATCGCGGGCGTACGATACCCGCCCGATGGCGCGCGCGACGCTCTCCACGCACGTGCTCGATACGACCAACGGCGTGCCGGCCGTCGGTGTCGAGGTCGCGCTCTATAGCAACGGGACGCTCGCGGCGAAGGGCACGACGGGCACCGACGGCCGCGTGGCGAGGCTCGGTGAGGACCACGAACCCGGGACCTACCGTCTTGTTTTCGACGTCGGCGGCTACTTTCGCTCTCGGCAGCTCGACACGTTCTTCGGCAGCGTGACGCTCGAGGTCCGCCTCCGGGATGGCCATCAACACATCCCGCTCCTCGTGTCGCGCTACGGCGTCGTGTCATACCTCGGGAGCTAGATGTCATCGGATCCGATCCCCGGGAGGCTCGCCGCCGTGTTCGAGCGCGCGCCTGGGCTCGCCGCGGCACTCCGCCAGGCGGGGAAGGACACGCCGCGCGCGATCATCGCGAAGGCGCGCCGAGCGCTCGAGGGCATGACCGAGGCCGAGCAGATCGCGGTCCTCAACGCGCATCCGCGCATCGGCGCGGACCCCACTTCGCTGTCGCAGCGCTCACGGCGCGAGCAGGGCCACGCGGCCGATGCGACGACGGGACGTGAGCTCGCATCGCTGAACGACGCATACGAGAAGAAGTTCGGCTTCCGATTCGTCGTCTTCGTTGCCGGACGCTCGAAGCAGGAGATCGTGCCGGTGCTGCGCGCGCGTCTCGCGAACACCCGCGAGACGGAGCTGAGGGCGGGGCTCGACGAGTTCTTCGCCATCTCGCTCGACCGCCTGGAGCGCCCGCGATGACGCCGATGGAGATCCAGTACGGCAAAACGCGGGTCGTGTTCTTCCGACTCGCCAAGCGCTCAGCGCCTCCGTTCGCGGCCAGCGTGACGATCGACGTGTTCGGCGAGCGGTTCGGCGCCGCATACACGGAGGGTGACAACCGCGAGGTCGTGGCCACCGACACGATGAAGAACTTCGTCTACGCGACGGCCGGTGACTTCGAAGGCGGCTCGACAGATGAATACGTGATGTTCCTCGGCGAGCGTCTGCTGCGAACCTATCCGCAAATGGAGCGCATCCGCGTCACCGCGCACGAGGTGCCGCTCGATCCGGCGCACCACATCACGCCGATGCGCAGCGGAGCGAGCTACACGGCGCCGCCGAGGGGCCCGCGTGACGAGAGCGACGTCGTCTTCCGACTGACGCGCGGCGACGTCGCGATGTCGGACGCTGACTTCGAGCGTCGCGCGGATGAGATCGTCGCGACGGCAGGACGGAGTGGCATCGAGGGGATGCGCCTGCTCAAGACCACGGGCAGCTCGTTCGCGTCGTTCGCGCGCGATCAGTACACGAGCCTCCCGGACCTCGTCGACCGCCCGCTGACGATCCGCCTGGACGTTTACTGGCGTTATGACGACCCGCAGCGAGGGAGCCGCATCTCGAGCAGGCTCATTCGTCGCGCACTCGAGCAGACCTTCCACGAGTTCGACAGTCGCTCGATCCAGCATCTCGTACACGTCATGGGGACGCGTCTGCTGAACGGCTTCCCGGTCCTCAGCGAGATCGAGTTCGCCGTGGAGAACCACACTCCGGACGCGGTCGCCGAGGGCAAGGGCGACGTGCGCGTGTTCGCGGAGCCGCGTCAGACGTTCGGAAAGATCGGTCTGGTGCTGCGCCGCTAGGAAAGACCGCCGAGGCCGACGAGCGCGCGTGCGTGTTCGAGCTCGCCGAGGTGTCGCACCGCGTGCTGGAAGAGATATGCCTCGCAGACGTCGCTGACGCGGATCTCGCCCGCGGGCACGATGAGCGCGAGGAACGAGCCCTTGAGCTTGTCGGCAGGTGGCCGGTCCATGGCCTTCGCCGCGAAGCGGTCGAGTGGCAGTGCCGCGAGCGCGCGCTCGGTACGCGCGAACACCGCCGTCTGATACACGCGCCACGCGTCGACATCGCCAAGACGGATACGCTCGGCGTCGGCCATCGGCGTGCCGCGCACCGGCGCTTCGCCGACGAGGCCCACGAGTCCGGCCCAACCCTGAGCGTCCCAGAGCAGCGCGTCTGCCCCGAGATATCGGGCAGCGCTGCGGTCCTCGCCGACGACGAGGTGCATGAGCGTGAATGCGATCGGGAGGACGCCCGCGCGCTCGACATGGTTCACCTGATCCTTCGTGAGATCGGCGACGCCCTGCTGCCACAGCGAATGCACGGCCGCGATGCGCTGAGCGAGCGACGCACGCCATTCCTCCGACGGTGCAACGCGGCGCGCGAGGCTCGTTTGCATGCGGCCGAGTCTAATCGGGCCGGAAGTTGGGCCAGCGCGACTCGTCGTTCGCGAGCCCCGAGGCGATGAGTACCGCGAGCGCCTCGATGACCGGTCCGCGCGCGATCCCGGTGAGCTCGGTGAGCCGCGTCACCTCGGTGTGGCCATCGATGGCCGGGATCAGCGCAGCGACGCGCTCGGACACCACCGCACGGTTGTGCCGGTCGCGCACGAGCGCGCCCCCGAGACGGGAGTCGTGCACGATGGTGAGATTCGGACTGAGCTTCACTCGAGATCGTTCGTCGAGCGTGTCTTGGATCTCGCGCAGCCGCGACTGATAGCGCACGATCTCCCGAGCCACGTCCGTCAGGCGCAGCTCGTAGAGCCAAGTCTCGCCCACGGCCGCGTACCCGAGGCCATGCTGCCGCTGGATGAACTCCCCCGGCTCCGAGCGTACGCCGCCGTCAACGGGCTCGAGGGCGCCGCGCCGGACGAGATACCAATCATCATCGCTCCCCTCGACGAGCTGGTCCTTCGCGAGCATCCGCGGACGCAGCTGCGACGCGAGCGACGCAACGATGTCGGAGGGAAGGTCGCGCAGAGGACTCTGCCGCTTCAGGAAGACGTCCGCGAGCCACATGTCGGTCCGCTCGCGCATGGCGACAGCGAAGATGTGCTGCTCGTCCATGACGCGACGCAGCTCTTTGCCCGGCAGTACGAAGGCCGTGCACGGCGTGTCGGCGACCACCGAGGCCGCCATCTCTTGCTCGTCGAAGAACACGAGCTCGCCGACGAGCGATGGGGCGCTCACGATGGCGAGGGTCCGGAGCTCGACGGTCCCGACGACACGCATCGTGCCGTCGACGATCACGTAGGCCTCGTCGAGCGGATGGCGCTCGTCGATCAGCATCTCGCCGACGTCGAGCTGTCGCTTCGTCGCGAGCTTTTTCAAACGCTCGCGGGAGGATTTCTCGAGCAACGCGAGCGGTCCGAACGCGAACGGGTCCGGCAGCTTGCTCATTCGGCTCGCGGGAGCGCCGCTCCGATGATGTCGCGGATCGACGCGAGTGCCTGCGCGCGCACGTATGCGGCGAGGCCTTCGATGACGCTGAGCGGCGCCGTCGGATCGGCGAACGTCGCGGTCCCGACCTGCACCGCGGACGCGCCGGCCATCAGGAACTCGAGCGCGTCGTTCGCGCTCGTCACACCACCCGCGCCGATGATCGGGATCGACACGGCCTGCGCGACCTGATAGGTCAGGTGCACCGCGATGGGACGGAGCGCGGGCCCGGAGAGTCCGCCGCTTCCGGTGCCGAGCATCGGGCGCCGCTTTGCGACATCGATGCGCATACCGAGGACAGTGTTGATCGTCGTCAAACCGTCGGCGCCGGCCGCTTCGCAAGCCTGCGCCACCGCGACGACGTTCGGAGCGTTCGGCGTGAGCTTCACGATGACCGGCTTGTCGGTCGCATCCTTCACGCCCCGGGTCACCTGCGCCGCGAGCTGGGGGTCGGACCCGAACAGCATGCCGCCTTCGACGTTGGGGCACGAGACGTTCAGCTCGAAGGCGACGACGCCGGCGGTGCCGTCGAGGGCCTCGACCACGAAGACGTAGTCGGCGACGCTGTAGCCCGCCACGTTGACGATCACGGGAACGCCGAGCTTCGCCCAGACCTTCCCGTACTTGCGCGCGACCTCCTCGGCACCGGGATTCTCGAGGCCGATCGAATTCAGGATGCCCGCCGGGGTCTCCGCGATCCGGTACTGCGGGTTGCCGGGGCGCGCCCGCGGTGTCGTGCCCTTGTTCACGATCGCGCCCAGTCGACCCACGTCGATGAGCTCGGCGTACTCGACGCCCTGGCCGAACGTTCCGGACGCGGTCAGCACCGGGTTCTTGAGCCAGAGGCCGCGCGCGGCCTCGACCGCGAGATCGACCCCGTGTTCCGGCAAGGTCTCGGGCGGCGCGTGCGGGACGGCCCGCACCTCGGTGATCGCCGCGCCGGCCAGGCTCTCGCGCAGCTTGTCGGCGATCTCCGTCGGGTGCCGTTCGGCGTCAGGCTCGCCGGCGGCGGCCTCCGCGATCGACGCCCCATCGAGATCGACGAGCTCCACCAGGTCCTCTTCCTCCTCGCCCTCGGCGGCATCCTCGAGCGACTCCTCGAGCGAGCGGCGCACGTCGATAGGCCGCTCGACCTGCTTCCTCGGCCGACGCCAGGGCACTAGTGGACACCCACGGTCGCGGGCTCGCCCGCCTCGAACGCGATGTCACCGAGCGCGAACACCGGACCCTCACGGCAGACGCGCGCGTTGCCCTCCGATGTCACGATGACGCAGGCGCGACAGACGCCCATCGCGCAGCCCATGTGCTGCTCGACGGCGATCTGCGCATCGAGCAGCGTGCGCCCTCCCGGGAACGCCGCGGCCGCGCGATCGGCGGCGTCGCGTTGGCGCCCGAGCGCCGCGAGCATCGGCCACGGTCCACATGCGAGAAGCTGATCTGCCCACCCGAGCAGCGCAGGCAGCGCGTCGGTCACGCGGCCGCGCGTCCCAAAGCTGCCATCGTCGGTCGTGGTCAGGTACTCGACCCCCGGAGGCAAACGGTCGGACGGCCACAGGTACGCGACCGAGCGCCCGCCCATCACAAGCGTCACGTTCCGCCGCGGTGCCTCCTGCTCGGCGATCACGCGCATCGGTGCGATGCCCGTGCCACCGGCGACGAGGAGCAGGTTCCGCGTGTCACGCCGCACGACGAACGACGTGCCGAGCGGGCCGAGGAGGTCCAGCGCGTCCCCAACGTGGCGCTCGGCGATCCACTCTCCGCCGGTCCCGAGCGGCTTCACGATCAGCTCGATCTCGCCCGCGCGCCGGTCTATGCCGCAGAACGAGTACGGGCGTCGCAGCAGCGGATCCCATCCGATGCCGGGGCGCACGTGCACGAACTGCCCAGCGTGCGCCTGCGCGGCGATCTCCGGTGCGCGTACCGCGAGCAGCGTCCCCAGTTCGCCGATCTGCGCGTTGGCCACGACGCGGCCTTCCTCGAGCATCACGGGTCCAAGTCTCGCAGGAGCGGCACGCCCACAGAGAACGTGTAGCCGTCGGGGTCTTCAATCAGGCAGTCGCGCCAGCCGTGCGGCGGCCAGTCCTTCGCCGGCACGAGCACGGTGTGACCACCGGTGCGCGCGCGGCGCTCCGCCTCGTCCGGATCGATCCCGAGGAGACGGATCTCCACACCAAAGCCGCGTCTCCCCGGTTCGCCGAGGCGCGAACCCCAGGGCTGTCGCGAGTAGGTGCGATCGGCATGGAGCTGGATCGTCGCGCCGTCGCGCTCGAGCGCGGCGTAGTCCGCGGTCTGGTGAAGGAGGCGGAACCCGAGGACCTCTGTGTAGAAAGGAGCGCTCCGCGCGACGTCGCGGACGATGAGGTTGAGCGATAGCCCCGCCAGCGTGCGGCCGTACTCGTCCGCGCTCATGAACGATCCCTTCATGGCCGCATCGCCGCCCACCAGAGAGGAAGTGTGAGGCCGAGGAGCGCGGCGCCGACGAGCAACGCCGGCGCGGCGCCGATCGCCGCGAGGACGCCGCCGAGCAGCGCGCCGCCCGCGGCACCCGCGTCCTGCCAGGTGTGAAGCGCGGCGAGGATGCGCGGGCGGTCGTGATCGCGAGAGCGACGCGACACGACGAGCTCGACCGCGATCGTCGTGGTGAGCCCGTTCACGAACGCGCAGCCGCCGACAACGACGAACAGGATCGGATCGAGGCGTAGCAACCCAAGGAGAGCGACGGATACGAGCGCGGCCGCGGTCGAGATCACGAACGCGGCGTTCGCGGAGCGATCGCTCCAACGGCCTGCGATCGGCGTCCACAGGACCTGCGCGATCCGCTGTGTCAGCGCGAACGCTGCGGCGACGAACGTCGCAGGCACGACGAATGCGAAGATCGGCGCACCGTCGTGGAACAGCTCGTCCACACGGAAGCCGCCCGCCGCGACGAGGATGCCGGCGTAGAGACCGAGCTGTACGGTCGCGGTCACGAACAGCGCGAGCAGTCGTGGCTCCCACACCGACGCCGGAACGTGCCCCTCCTCGGGGACGCGGATGTGCCGACGCCAGCTCGCTGCGAGATACGCGGGGCCGATGCCGGCTACCAGCGTGAGCGCGGCCGCGATGACGCACATGCCCGTCCAGCCAAAGCTCTCGATCGCGAACGGCGCGTACACCGCGCCCGCGAAATAGCCGACTCCCCAGACCGCACGCGTGTTGCCGATGCGACGGCCCGCGTGCGACGCGGCGTCCTCCAATGCGGCGAGGAACGAACCGAGACGCAGCAGCGAGTAACAGAAGCCCCAGAGCAGCCGGCCGAGGAGGAACACCGCCAGCGCCGCGGGCAAGGCATACATGGCCGTGGACACCGCGCTCAGGACGATCGCGGCAACGATCAGGCCGCCGGCGGGAGATCGCTCGTAGAGCCGAGCGGCGAGCGGATTCGTGACGAGGCGCACCCAGCGGTTCAGAGAAAGGATCACGCCGACCATCGGACGCGAGATTCCCAGCGACGCCGCGCTCACCGGAAGCACGGTGTAGAGGAGCGTGTCGCCGAGCAGCGATGCCGATACCACGAGTGCGGTGGAGAGCGCCGGCGCCTCGCGGTGGTCGGGCGCCTCGGTCAATCGGCTGAGTCCGCGGCCGCCACGGCGGCGGGCGCGCGATATTCGGCGAGCGGCGCGACCGAGTAGCTCACGGCACTGGCGCGCAGCGCCGTCACGACCGCGAGCGCCGTGTCGAGCGAGGTGAGACACGGCACGCGCGCCTCGACCGCAGCGCGCCTGATGAGGAATCCGTCGCGGTCGACGTTCTTGCCGAGCGTCGGCGTGTTGACGACGGCGGCGCAGCGTCCAGAGCGCACGATGCGGAGGATCTCGTCGTCGCCTTCCGAGAGCTTGCCGACCTCGCGTACGTCGATCCCGAGCGACCGGACGAGTGCGGCCGTCCCGCTGGTCGCGACCAGCTCGTACCCAAGCCAGTGGAAGCCCTCGATGATCGGGACGACCTCCGGCTTGTCCTTGTCGGCGACGGTGATGAGGACACTTCCGCTCGGCACAGGTGCGAGCCCCGCAGCGACGAGTGACTTCCACAACGCGGGCGCGAACGTGCGATCGACGCCCATCACTTCACCCGTGCTCTTCATCTCCGGCCCCAGGTAGGTGTCGACATCGAGCAGCTTCGCCATCGAGAAGACCGGCGCCTTCAGCGCGACCAGATCGCCGCTGGGCCAGAGGCCGTCCTCTCGCGCGTACCCCTCGGCCGCGAGTGTCGATCCGAGCGAGATCGCGACCGCGAGTCGGACCAGCGGAACGCCGGTGACCTTGGTGAGGAACGGCACGGTGCGACTGGACCTGGGATTGACCTCGAGCACCCACACGCGCCCCTCTTCGACGATGAACTGGATGTTGAGGAGACCCTGGACCGGAAGTGCGGCCGCGATCTGACGCGTGAGCTCGACGATCCGGTCGCGCTCGCCCGGCAGCAGATTCTGCGCGGGATAGACGGCATAGCTATCGCCGGAATGGACGCCCGCGCGCTCGATGTGCTCCATGATCCCCGCGACGAGCGTGTCGCGCCCATCGCTGACCGCGTCGACCTCGACCTCCTTGCCGCGCAGGTACTTGTCGACGAGCACGCGACCCGTGCCGGCTTCCAGTGCGGATCGGAAGTAGCGCTCGAGGTCGTCATCGCTGTACGCGATCTCCATCCCACGACCGCCGAGTACGTAGCTCGGGCGAACGAGGACCGGGTAGCCGATCTCTGAAGCGATCCGGCGAGCTTCGACGAAGGACTCCGCTGTCCCGCCGGGCGGCTGTGGGATACCCAGCGCATCCGCGAACTCGTGGAAGCGTCGCCGATCTTCAGCGAGCCCGATCGCGTCCGCCGACGTACCGGCGATCACGCCGCCCATCGCTTCGATCCTCTCGGCGAGATTGAGCGCCGTCTGCCCCCCAAACTGTGTGAAGACACTCAGTCGACTGGGCGACGCCTCGGCGGCTGACGGAGGCGGGCTCGCTCGCTGCAAACGGGCCCGCTCCTGTGCTGCATCGGACACGTCATGTGATACCGCGGGCTCGACTTCCGCTCGCGAGCCCGCCTCCTCGCCGCCAGCGTCGCCCAGTCGTTCGTTCTCGATAACAGCGGCGATCGATTCCTCGTCGAGCGGTTCGAAGTACAGCCGGGCGGATTCGTCGAAGTCGGTGGACACGGTCTCGGGATTCGAGTTCACCATGATCGACGCGACTCCGAGTTCGCGAAGCGCTCCGGCGGCTTGGACACAGCAGCAGTCGAACTCGATGCCCTGTCCGATGCGGATCGGTCCCGATCCCAGGATGAGGGCCTTTCGTCCTTCGAGCGGCAGCGCCTCGTTCTCCTGTTCGTACGCTGAATAGAAATACGGTGTGACAGCTTCGAACTCCGCGGCGCATGTATCGACCATCTTGTAGACCGGCCGGATCCCCCACTGGGTGCGCAGGCGGCGCACGTCAGCGGGCAGCATCCCCGCCAGCGTCGCGACGTCCGCGTCGGCGAAGCCGAGCCGCTTCGCGCGCCGGAGCAGTGTCGGTGTCGGGGTCTTTCCTTGTAGCTCGTCCTCAGCGAAGCGCACGATC